>LUMV01000015.1_pt1 | contig 52727 bp, 38 predicted proteins | sample 729731 | NCBI WGS metagenome assembly LUMV01 (sample SAMN03860301, study PRJNA289734) | marine metagenome | biome: seawater column; feature: ocean; material: water; isolation source: Red Sea water column Station 192 - depth 200m | place: Saudi Arabia: Red Sea | collected 2011-10-15 | depth 200 m
GCTGATCCTGAAATGGTCGACTTGGTCAAATGGCATGGCGCAGAAGAAGTCGAACATCGTACCGTCGCATTTGACCTATACCGTCATCTCGGTGGTGGCTATATTGCACGTTATTATTTGAGTATTGCGGTGATCGTCGGCGTTCTAGGTTTATGGGTCGATGGTGCAGCCAATATTATGAAGCAAGACCCTCGTTTTGCCCATAAAAAACCACATCTGCTCAAACCGTGGATTTGGCTAGAATGGTATTCAACAGCAAAACGCAGTAAAAACAAATTGATCCCAAATCCAATTTGGCTGGTTGCACAGCAGATTGATTATTTGATGCCTTGGTATAACCCTTTACATGAGGCGAATACCGAAGATGCAATTCGCTATCTCGATCAATCTCCCGCGGCAAAACGCGCCGAGCTGACAGGAACGCATGCTGCACTTAGTGCTTAACTTGCAATCAACTTAAAAGAGATGTTGCTCAAAAAATACAAGGAATTAACACTGTAATCAATGGACTGCGGTTTTTGTCTCTATCAAATCTGCATCATCAACATGTCGTTGCACCACCGCACTGATCATCATATCACCCTGTACATTGACTGCTGTACGCACGGTATCAAGCAAACGATCAATGGGTAAAAGTATCGCTATCGCTTCTGCAGGCAAACCCACTGATTGCAAAACCATGATCATGGTCACCATCCCTGCACTTGGAATCCCTGGCGCACCTAGTGAAGCAAGCATAGCGGTCAAACAAACAATAATCTGCTGAGTCAAACTGAGCTCAAGCCCCATCAGATTGGCGATAAATAATGCCGCCGCCGCTTCATATAACGCCGTACCATCCATATTCAGCTGTGCTCCAAGCGGAATCACAAAGCCTGAAACTTGCGGGCTCACGCCAAGCTCTTGCGCACAGCGCATCGACAGCGGCATAGTTGCAGCGCTTGAGCTGGTGGCAAATGCGGTAATCAATGCAGGACGTGCAACTTTAAAGAAACGCCACGGCGAAATCCGACCAAATAGCCAGAGCAAAATTGGTAACAGGACTAACCCATGAAAAATCGTCGTGCCTGTAACGACCGTTGCAAACTTTGCCAAACTGCCTAATACAGCAAAATCAGAAGTCGCCACCAACTTCGCCAATAATGCAAAAATACCAATCGGCGCAATGTACATCACCCATTGCACCAACTTCATCATCATCTCAAAGCTTTGCTGAAAAAAGCGTTGCACAGTATCGAATTGTCCACGCCCTGCGACGATCACCGCACCAATTAATAACGCAAAAATCACCACTGACAAGACATTACCGTCGGTAAATGCCTTAAAGGGATTGATCAACGTATTCTGAATAAAATTGCTAAAGAATGCCGATGGACTGAGCGTATCGGGTGTTTGATGTGTCGTCATCGCATCTTGGAACAATGCAATATCTAAGCCTTTACCTGTATCAAAAATATGCGCACATGCCAAACCTAAAATCAAAGCACAGGTGGTTGTGGTGACAAAGCACAATAACGCAACTTTCCAAACACGACCAAAGTGCCCAATAGCTTGCAGATTCGCCACGCCAACCACGATGGAGCAGAAAATCAACGGAATCAATAGCATCTTGAGCAAGCCAATAAAGACAGCACTCAATAAGCTCAAGATATATAAACTGGTGCTTTGCCATGTTGCCATTTCAATATTGGTTGGATCACCAAATGACAATAGCCAGCCGAATGCCAAGCCTAATAGGGCAGCAATAAAAATCTGCGTATTCAGTGATTTCCACATAACGAATCATCTATTTTTCAATTGGCTACACATTAGCATAAAACGTTGCGTATAAAAAAACTCGATCTAATATCGAGTTTTTTAGTGGATTTTCTTTCAGCGTGATTTGTTGAAATGATTTTTAAGGGTTTATACCTTTACCCTTTCAAGCACGTCCAACATCAATATCTCGAAGCCGGTTCAAACCTTCTTGCACTGTGCTACATACCAGTTGTCCATCTTGCCAAATTCTCCCAAAATTCAAACCTCGTGAGCCTGCGCTTTGGGTAGACTCCATATCATGTAACAACCATTCATCAGCACGAATAGGCTTATGAAAATAAATCGCATGATCAATACTTGCCGACTGTAGACTTGGTGAAATCCACGACAAGCCATGCGGGCGAAGTGCCGTGGTCATCAAGGTAAAATCCGAGCAAAATGCGGTAATCGCTTGATGCAAGGCAATCGTGTCATGCTCTACATCAATCTTATCCCATGTGCGCATATAGTGCGCCTGTGTTGGTGCTTCAGGTTGTGGATCAAACGGATTACTTGGATTGATCGGTGCAATTTCCACATGACGACGTCGTTGAAATGCAGCACGCAGATTTTCAGGGACAAATTTGATCAATGAGCCTTTGAGCTGTTCTTCATTGGGAATGTCTTTTGCTGCTGGATAATCAGGCGCATCCTTTTGGTATTCCAAACCATCTTCAGGCTCAGCGAACGATACCATCGCTTGAAAAATCACTCGACCGTGCTGAATAGCTTTGACTGAGCGACTAGAAAAACTTTTGCCATCACGCAGTTTATCCACTTCGTAGACAATCGGCGCATTGATATCGCCCCCAAACAAGAAGTATGCATGAAGCGAATGCGCAGGACGATTTTCCACTGTATAAGACGCCGCCATTAAGGCTTGACCAAGCACCTGCCCACCGAAAACACGCTTGCCCACAAGGTTGCGACTTTGCCCACGATACAGCCCATCTTCAAGACGCTCTAAGGTCAGAAGATCAATCAGTTCTTGCGTGAGTGAAGTCATTGGACACCTGCTCTGTTCAGTTTATGAAATAAAAAAAAATAGGAAATCAATCTTGTCAACACGATCAATCGTTTTATGACGATCTGTCGCAAGATTTTTGGAGATCGCTTAATTAATTAGCTTGATAATTCTTTAATTTATCAAACCACGATAAAAATATCACAATTTCACAGCATATCGACATTTAAAAAACTTCGAAGTCACGACTACGCTGTTAATAACCACGTAACAACTACTCTATGATGATAATACGCCATGATATAAATACGATGTGATCAACATTAAAACTGCTTGGTCATACTCAGCCCTGCGCTGAAATTACGACCATCAGCAGGTTCAAAATAACGTCCATTGCGATCATTGACAATGACTGAACCGACATAATCACGGTCAAATAAGTTATTTACTCTGGCGTAGCTATTGACCTGCCAATCATCAAGCAACCACGTATAACCAACACTCATGCCCACAACGGCGTAGCTTGGCGCAACATCACTATTCTCATCGTTTACATAGACTTGATCAACATAGCGCATATCCAACCCTGCCCGCAAACCTTCAGACGCTTTCCAGTTCAGTCCGAGGTAGGCTTGATTTTTTGCGATGCCTGGGATGTTTGTCCCTTTGACAATGTCCTCAGATTCATCATCAATGGCTGGGATATCTGCATCGAAAGTCGCATCAATATAATGATAGCTTGCTTGTAGGCTCAAATCTTTCCAAAGCATTTTCTGCCAAGCCAATTCCACCCCTTGGCGTAAGGTCTGATCGGCATTGCGATAGGTGCTACGCCGATTGTCATCATCCGCTGAAACGATGTCATCTCGGGTTTCGGTATAAAACAGCGCACCTGTGATCAAGCCGAGGTAACTTCGTGATTTTAAGCCAAGTTCATATGTATCACTGGTCGCTGCTTTGAGATCGGTATTGACCCCAGATAAACCATCTGGACGATATGCCATTTCGGTGAAAGTTGGCGTTTCAAAACCTTTGCCATAAGCGATATAGCTGTTTAGATGATCCGAGATTTTCCAGTTCAGCGCCGCAGATGGCAACCATTGATCATAATCCACCTTGCCACTGTCATCAGGATTGCCTTTGCTCTCATTAGTTTCAACAACAATATAGTGATCATCACTGTCATAGCGTACATTGCTATAGCGTAGTCCTGCATCGACACTGAATGCTGGATTAAATGCCCAAGAGGCTTGCAAATACGGATCAAGATTCCACATGCTATTGTCTTCATCACGGCGCAAATCGCCTTTGACCCCATAATTCCCCGATGAATCAAAGTTTTCATAGCCTTGACGATCTTCATCCATACGATCAAATGCCAGACCTAGCGCCACGTCTAAATGTGAAAACAGATCCTCCGCCATCCAGCGCAGATCGACGCCATAATAAGTTCGATCAAAGTCGATCACACCGCCTGCGTGATAAGTATTGAGTTGTGAAGTTTTGGGGATACACTCTCCTGTGTCTTTATTTGTCGCACATTTAGGAATCGACTGATATTGCGTCATCTCACGTTGACCCAGATACGTCATGGCGTAGAGCGACTGCTTGTCAGAAATTGGTTTTTGCCATGTCAGTCCTGTTTGAAGCTGATCAAGTGATTTACGTACATTATAAATATTGTTGCTATCATTCACTTGTTTTGGATTAGCTTCCCACTGTGGACGATCGAGGCCTTGTGGATCATCGGCATTGATTTTGACTCGATTCACCACCCAGTTGATTTCACTGCCGTCATCTAAATCCCACGTCAGTTTGGCATTTTGCAAGACCTTATCCGCACCACTATGCTCTCGGTAGCCGTCAGTTTGCATATAACTATTGCTGATGTAATAGGCTGGTTGATTCGCCTGATCTGCACCACCTTGCGCCGACAAGGTGACTTGTTGCTGATCATGACTGCCCGCACCGACACCGACCGTCACGCTATCTCGCCCTTCCCCTGTGCGAGTTTCGGTCAAAATCGTCCCGCCTGAAGAGTTGCCATAGAGCGATGAAAAGGGTCCTGTGAGCACTTCGATATTAGACAAACTATTTAAATCAATATTTGAGGTTTGTCCTTGTCCGTCAGGCATCGTCGCAGGAATCCCATCAACATACATGCGAATACCACGCACACCAAAGGTCGAACGTGCGCCAAAGCCACGAATGGAAAGCTGTAAATCTTGGGCGAAATTTTCACGGTTTTTGACTTGTAATCCAGGGACGCCTTGCAAGATTTCTGCAAGATCAATGTTGGCGTTATTCTGTTGATCTGGTATCTCGACTTTATAGATTGCTGTCGGCACATCCAAGACATCTCGACGATCACGAGTAGCGGTCACAGTAATCGTTGGTAGCGTTGTAATGGTATTCTCTTGAGCTTGAATTATAGGTTCGTAATTAATTTCAGACATTTGATTGTTATTTTCAATTTGATCAGCCGCATGGGCGGATATACTCGTCATCAATAGTGTAAGTACCGAGCCCGTCAACGTCGAAATTGGATAAGTCATTCTTCCCTCAAAGCATTTACATCTAAGCAATCTATCTAATTGTAGCCCGAGATCGCCAAGCACGTCAGTTAAATTTCACCTATTTCCCATGCTATTCGGCATGGTGGTTCAGCATTTCTACAAGCCTCGTTGAATTGGAAATAAGACGCTAGAAACTTGTAACAAAGTAAGGAGATTGAACACTTCTGATCATAATTGGCATAAAATACCATTTTTTTTTAAGCCAATCTCTGCAAAATAGCCGATATTTGCATTTGACCAACCACAGGAGTCTCGAGTGGATCAGTCTGGTTTTACAAAATTATCTCGCCGAATTTCAAGCAAATTATTGAATTTTGCGGTCAAGCCACATCTTTTAGGCGAAACACCAAAACAAAAAAACGTCTCCGATGCATCTTCTGAATCGCAAACACAGCAAGCACCTTCCAACAAACTGACGTTGTACGTGTTGCAAAATTATTCACAGAGCAATGCGATTTTACTCGACAATGAAACCAAACGACTAGGTTTGGATCGAGCGCTATATCCACTAGATTTTGCCGATGTGCACGAGAAAAAATCGGTCATTTATTTACAACATCGTAATGAAAATAATCTGCTGAATCCGCCAGCGCACAACTTTCCACCACGACTGGTGCGTTTGATCGAAGCCTTGGATGCACATCCTGAGTTTGATATCGAACTGGTGCCAGTGACGATTCTATGGGGACGTGCGCCTGACAAAGAAGACTCTTGGTTGAAGCTATTGTTTACCGACTCTTGGAGTACCCCGGGGAAAATCAAACAATTGGCAAATATCGGGATTCATGGACGTCAGACCTATATCGAGTTTCATGAAGGGCGTTCACTGCGTCAACTGGTTGATTATGCCAAACAGCAACACCCGAATCTGTCACCAGCTACTTTTGTCGTTAGTCATCTCAATGACTATCTCGATAGTAAACGTGAAGCGGTACTCGGTCCCGATTTATCAGATCGCCGTAATGTGATGCAGAGTTTGATCAAATCTCGAGATATCCAAGAAGCGATTGTGCAAGAAAGTATCCGTAAGAAGATTAGTGTCGAAGAAGCTGAACGTCTGGCGATTGGTCATCTCAATGAGATTGTTTCAGATTACTCTTATTCTGCGATTCGCTTTGCTGAAAGCACCTTAACACGCCTTTGGACTCAGCTTTATGATGGTGTGGAGGTTCATAACTTTAGCACGGTTCGTGAGCTTGCCGATAAGTATGAAATTATTTATACGCCATGTCACCGTAGCCATATCGATTATCTACTCCTGTCTTATGTGATCTTCAAACGTGGCTTGATGGTGCCGTATATCGCAGCTGGGGATAATTTGAATCTCCCTTTTGTCGGTCAGTTATTACGTGGTGGCGGTGCCTTCTTTATTCGCCGTAGCTTCACTGGTGCGCCACTATACACTGCAGTATTTAAAGAATATTTATTTAGCATTTTGTCTCGCAACACGCCACTGGAATACTTTATCGAAGGTGGGCGTTCACGTACTGGGCGTTTGTTGCCACCGAAGACAGGCATGCTTGCCATGACGGTGCACAGTCATCTACGTGACCGTGCCAAACCGATTGCCTTTATTCCAACTTACATTGGTTATGAGCGACTGATGGAAGGCGGCACCTATATCGGTGAAATGCAAGGTAAGCCGAAAGAAGCTGAATCTATTTTTGGTATTGTCAAAACCTTGCGCAAGATCGAACGCATCTTCGGTAAGGTGCATGTGAATTTTGGTGAACCTGTTCTCCTTGATGATGTGCTTAAGCAACATGACGTAGAAAAGACGGTTATCGCCAGCAACGGAGATAGCTTGCCAAGTGAAGTCTCAGGTGCAATCAGTACTGTAGCACACGACATTATGGTCAATATCAACCGTGCTGCCGTAATCAATCCTGTGAACTTGCTGTCTTTGGTATTACTGGCAACCTCAAAGCATACTTTGGATGAAGACACCTGCGCAACACAGCTCGATATTTACCAAAAACTTGCCCAGCAACTACCATACGATGAACGCAGTCAAGTGACACCGCTGTCAGGCAAAGAAATGATCGCTTATGGTCTGAAACTAAAACTAATCAAACGCATCAAACATGCACTCGGCGACATCATTGCTATTGAAGATAATCAAGCCGTTTTACTCACCTATTTCCGAAACAATGTGCTTCACCTTTATATCTTGCCTTCACTTATTGCGGCTTTGGTTGAGCATAATGGACGCCTTGAACGTGCCGATTTGATCAACGTGATCAAAGCGCTTTACCCTTTCTTAAAAGCTGAGTTATTTTTGAAATGGGATCTTAAGGAGCTTGAGCCGATCATTGATCAATATAGTGAAGCTTTAGTCAATGAAAAACTGATCACTGTCGACCATGAGCAAACACTGTATAGCCCGACACCAAATAGTGATCAGCATAAACAGCTTTTGATCTTGGCAAAACCTGTCAAGCAAAGCTTAGAGCGCTATTTTATGACTATTGCACTGATTACTCAGCGTGGGAGTGGCAAAATCAGCGGCAAACAAGTCGAAGAGTTGAGCCATTTGCTAGGACAACGTCTATCTGTACTCTATGACTTCAACTCGCCAGAATTCTTTGATAAGGCATTGTTCCAAAGCTTCTTAAAAGTGCTAACACAACTCAATTATATCGAAATCAATGATGGTCTGATTGAGTATAAGGAGCGTTTAAGCAATATTGCTCAAAATGCGCACTTGGTGCTCGATGAATCGACGCTACATATGCTAGAGCACATTACCACTTTTGATGATGAAGAGCTGAAAGTTGCACTTGAAGCACTTGCACAGCAGAAAACCTCACGTCTACGTAAGAAGCCAAAAACCAAGTAAGTTCATTGCAAAGACAAAACAAAGGCGGTCATCTGACCGCCTTTTTTAAGAATATTTACTTCTTACATTCGATGAAATTCGGCTCTTGATTGCAACGCAGGTGACGAATTAAAGTAATCATCGTACCATCATAGGTTTTATCTGCAATAAACTCTTTACGGAGTTGAGAAAGTAATAAATCGCTACTTTTTCGATCAATCTCAGGAATCTCGTACATAATATTCTTCGGTACGGTTGCATCCCATCGCTCGACCATCTTGATAAATTGAGATTGTTTGCCTGCAAACCATTTACGGCTCTTTTGACCAAAGTCTGCAGGATATTCGCCACGATGAAAGACCACACTCATGGTCATCAATGCGATTGGAAAATCAGCAACCCCACCCTGACTCCCCACCAATTTTCCTACTTCAAACGGCTTATAAACAATCAGCGGTGCTGGCACAATATCCATGTCACCATTCTTATATTTTGCAATTGCATTATCAAAGGTCATAAACACAGGTTTAATACCAACACGTTTCGCCATTCGCTGTTGCGATGGATCATCTTTTAAGACACCGAGACGCTTACCTGCCATTTTCTCAAGTGAGTTGATAGTTTTATCTTTAGAGAAGAAATAAGCCAGTCCAAAAGGCACCATACCGACCACTTCATGATCTTTCGTTTTCATCTTTGAGGCGAGCTTTGGGCTACCCAATGCAATCAACACTTTTTTAGCTAGATCATAATCATTAATGGCACCAACTGCACCAATAGACCCAGCAAAATTATTATATTTTTTCATCACATAATTGTCGGCAATAACACCTTGACACTTTTTTGACTCAAAGTCGGACACTGCATCATCCAAGCTTGTATAGATTTGTGGTTCAATATTTACACCCCACGGCTTGGCAGCTAGTGCATAGTCCTTTGCAACTGCCATCATATCACCGTTACTGCCCATAATATCAAACACACATATTTTAAAATCTGCGGCAGAGCTATTCATTGCCATGACACTGGTGAATACCGTCCCCAAAATCATTTTGAGCATATTCCTCATCGGAGTTCCCTCTTCTATACCCTAGTTTTACACTGTTTTTTGTTTTCAGCTGTGATGGTTAGAAAAAACTAGACTGTACCTGTCTACATCACACTTGACGTCGAATCTTGCTGTTATCCTGCAAAACGAATTATCTTTCCCAGATATATTATGCAGGCACATATTGATCATCTTTTAACTGATCATAACTGATTTATCATTTTTTGGAATTGACAATTTTGACCAATTTCATAGAAATGCTGCGCTAATTTAGACAAATTTGTGAAAAATAATACATATCAGCCAATCCATTGCACTTTATCCATCGCTTGCATATCATGAGTACAAATCAATGCAAAATCATACGTCTAAATGAATATTCCGCTCTCCAAGCTTGCCAAAATCACCGATGCCAACCTTGCGCAACTGGAAAAGCTTAACCTATTCACCACACACGATGCCTTGTTTCATCTGCCACGTGATTATGAAGACCGTAGCACTTTGCTCGATATGCAATCTTTACAGGTTGGTCGCACGGTACTGATCGAAGGCGAGGTCAAATCAGTCGATTTTCCTGCAGGCAAAAAAAGATCCATGGCAGTACTTTTATCTGATGGTGTAGGCAAAGTCACTTTACGCTTTTATCATTTTTATAAAGCATTGACCGAACAATTGGCGGTCGGCGAGTACGTTCGTGTCTTTGGTGAGGTACGACTTGGCGCTCGTGGCTTGGAAATGTATCACCCCGAGATCATTTCTAAATCTGCACAATTACAGGCAAATTCACAGCTTACACCGATCTATCCGAGTACAGATGGACTTAAACAAGCTAAGCTCCGTCAGATCATTGACCAATGTTTAAAGCAGTATGCGCATGATCTGCAAGAGCTGATGCCTGAAGGCATTGTCAAGAAGTTTGACTTGATCCAAGCCTTAAACTTTATCCATCATCCGCCTTTGGGTTCGAACGTGGCTCAGCTTCGTGAAGCACGCCACCCTGCACAGCAACGCTTGATTTTTGAAGAATTGGTCACCCATCAAATTAGTCTGTTACAACGCCGACATTATATTCAGCAAATCCAAGCGCCAAAAATGTCGCAGAGTAAAAACCTCCTCAAAGGACTTTTAGCGCAACTTCCATTTACACCCACCAATGCACAGCAACGAGTTAGTCAAGAAATTCTCGATGATTTACAAACCAATAAACCGATGCTCCGCCTTGTACAAGGTGATGTTGGTGCAGGAAAAACCTTAGTCGCAGCGATGGCGAGCTGTCATGTCTTAGAGTCGGGTTGGCAAGTGGCGATCATGGCACCGACGGAAATTTTAGCGGAACAGCATTACCTGAATTTTGATCGCTGGTTTGGAGAACTCGATGCTGAAAAAGGTGGCTTAGAGGTTGTTTTTTTGGCTTCAAAACTGCGCACTAAACAGAGAAATATGGTTCTTGAACAAATAAAGCAAGGACAAGCGCAGATTGTGATTGGTACGCATGCGCTGTTTCAAGAGCAAGTGGAGTTTAAGCGTTTGGGCTTAGTCATCATTGATGAGCAACATCGTTTTGGTGTGGATCAACGCCTTGCTTTACGTGACAAAGGTGCAGATGGCATGACACCACATCAGATGGTGATGACCGCCACGCCGATTCCTCGTACTTTGGCAATGAGTGCTTATGGTGATTTGGACACCTCGATCATTGATGAACTACCTCCTGGACGTACGCCGATTCAGACCGTTGCGATGCCGATTGAGCGCCGCGAAGAAGTACTGCAACGCATTTATAAAAACTGCATGGAGGGCAAGCAAGCCTACTGGGTCTGCACCCTTGTTGAGCAATCAGAAACTTTAGATGCGCAGGCTGCTGAAGCGATTTTTCAAGAACTGTCCGAGAAATTTCCTGATTTAAAAATCGGACTAGCACATGGCAAACTCAAGCCTGAACAAAAACAACTGGTCATGCAACAATTCAAAAAACATGATCTACAGCTCTTGATCGCCACCACCGTGATCGAAGTCGGTGTTGATGTGCCAAACTCGTCCATCATGGTCATTGAAAATGCAGAACGGCTCGGACTCTCACAACTACATCAGCTCCGTGGGCGGGTTGGACGAGGCTCTCAGCAGAGTTTCTGTGTATTGCTGTATAAATCGCCACTGTCGCAAAATGGTCAAGCTCGCTTAGACATTCTACGCCAAACCAATGATGGTTTTGAAATCGCCGAGCGTGATTTAGAACTGCGTGGTCCGGGTGATGTGCTGGGCACAAAGCAAACAGGTAACTTGAGCTTTCGAGTGGCTGATCTGCAACGGGATGATTATTTACTGGCACGTGCCCATCAAGTTGCCGAACAGATTTTACAGACCCATCCACAGCATGCCGATGCGCTGATGCAACGCTGGCTTCCCGAGGCACCACGCTATGCCTTCATTTAATCTGTCTTGGTTTGAAAAGCTACAACGGACTTTTTCCAATGCGACGTTTCGGCTTCCGACTTTTGGCTTGCAACCGTGTTTGCTGTGTCAGACTTCACGTACCAAGCAACATGGTGTCTGTCATCAATGCTGGCAGACCTTACCGTGGAAACAACAAGAAATAGAGCGTCATGAGGTGACTTGTTGGGTGGCTTGTGAATATCGCTTCCCGATGAATCGCATCTTGCATGCGTACAAGGATCAAGCGCAATTGCACTATGTCGATCTACTGATTGCATGTTTACTCACTATGCCGAAACCGCGTGTGCAAGCCATCGTACCAATGCCTATCTCTACCGAAAAGCTGATCTTTCGAGGTTTTAATCAATCTGAGCTGTTAGCACAGGCGCTAAGCAAAGCATGGCAACTGCCGATTTGGCGACCGATCTCTCGTGAGTCTGGCATCAGCCAACGTGGCGCAGATCGCAGTGAGCGACTAATCCATGCCGAAGCGCAGATGATGCTGAATACCACGGAAAAACGCTATAACTCGGTACTGATCTTGGATGATGTGATCACCACTGGCGCAAGTGTGCTTGCGGTGAAAAATCTACTGACCGAGCTTGGCTGTAGCAATGTGCAGGTGGCATGTTTGTGTGATGCGAGGCATTGATTACTAATCAATATAATCATACTTTTCATCACGGCTCTACAGTCCCTTTTGTCCATTTCGCATGCGGTGCTTGATAGTTTCGAAATGCCTCAATAATGCTTTCGATCGAATCACTATTGATCAACATCTCAGCATAGATTTGTTTGGTAAATTGCTTTTCAGCCATTTGATGAATCATTTCAATCAACGGATCATAATAGCCAAGTGTATTTAGAAAAGCACACGGCTTTTGATGGATCCCAAGCTGGGCCCACGTCCATTGCTCGGAGATTTCTTCCAATGTCCCAGCACCACCCGCCAAAGCGATGAAGCCATCAGCAAGCTCTGCCATTTTGAATTTGCGTTCATGCATATTTGCCACGACATGCAGTTCAGTTAAGCCTTCATGGGCAATTTCTCGATCGACCAAATCTTGCGGAATGACCCCAATCACCTTACCACCATGAGCAAGCGCACTGTCTGCTACAGCACCCATCAGCCCAACTTTACCACCACCATAGACCAGTGTGATGTCATGTTGTGCCAAATATTCACCGACCAACTGCGCCGACTCGATATAATGCGTATCATTACCAGAAGAAGAACCACAAAAAATAGCGATGGATTGCATAGCAGGTACTCAAATATTCATTAATTGTTCACAAGCGATTAGTATAACCATACTCGCATTTTTGCAAAAAGTGATATTTTATAGTGCAATTTTTGCAATAGCTTGACTACAATAGGCAAACTGAAACGGTTTATCATTTTTATAGATTACTTTACTTTCACAAACTTGCGACAGGAGGATGAATATGCTTGAAGCGTTCTACGCCACCGATCGCGGAAGTTTGGAAGATGAAACCATTAACGGTGGTTTCGATTTGCATCCAGAGTTGGTCTGGATTGACTTGATTGCCCCAACCCACGATGAGCAAGATTGGGTACACGAGGCATATAAGCAAAATCTACCGACACTCAAATCATTAGAAGACATTTCCTCATCAGCACGTTTTTATCGTGATGATGAAGGCATCTTGCACATTAGCACCTATTTTCTCACGAAAAACAAGAACTTCCAAGCCGATGGTGAAAGTGAAGAATTTGAAAATATGTTGGCAGCGACCATTCAGACCGTTGCATTTATTCTAGATAAAGATCGTTTAATTACGCTACGTGGTGAGAAGCTGGTTGCGTTTCGTGCTTTTCGTGCCCGTGCGCGTCGTAACGATTACGATATGGATTTTAAAGATCCTGTGTGGATACTTTTGGGGCTACTTGAAGCCAAACTGGATGAGCTTGCGGATATTTTGGAAGATATCCACAAGGACTTGGAAAAATATGCCACTGAAGTGCTGAATAATCATCATCGTGAACAAATTCTAGACCTTGACGACATGATTACACGCCTTGCGCACCAAGAGGATATGCTCGGAAAAGCGCAACTGTGTTTGATTGATTTACGTCGTGTTTTGACATTCTTATCACGTCCTCGTGCGCTCGGCAGTCATATCTATGATGCGGATATTCGAGAGCTCAACGAAGATGTCCGCTCACTCGTAGAACACAATGCATTCTTATTCCAAAAAGTGCGCTTCCTAATGGATACTACTTCGGGATTCATTAATACTGAACAAAGCGACACCATCAAACGATTTTCGATTTTGCCAAGTATGCTTGCACCACCGATGTTGATTGCTAGTATTTACGGCATGAATACCGATGTCTTACCTTTTGCGCACGGCACAACCAGCTTTATTATTGTGGCATTGTTGATCGTGATGTTTTTTATTGGACCGATTCTGTATTTCCGTTGGAAGAAATGGATTTAAGCTTTTAACATCCAGCGATTATTTCACTGGTTGAAACCCTCTGATCACAGTTTGAATCGTGAGTTGTTTCAGTCGCTCTACATCCCCCCAATCATATTCAGGAATACTGATCACATTGATTAAATACCCCTGAATAGTGCAAAACAAAACATTTTGAATGTCTTTTGGATCGCAGGCTATCAACTCACCTCGTTGCTGTGCATCGCTAATCACTCGGGTAAAAATATCAAGCTTGGGTAAGACCAGCGAGCTATCTACAAAATAATGCTCATCCACAGACTGTGGCGTGTCTTCAATCAAAAATATTGCTCGATAGTCACTCGGACGGGCTAACCAAAAATCAATCCAACATAAGCACAATGCTTGCAATTTTTTTGAAGATTCAATTTGCACATCACATGCTTCAAGCTCCGCCAACAAATCTGTAAAAATCGACTCCCAAATAAAATGTAAAAGTTGCTTTTTATTGGGAAATAAGGTGTACAGCATCGACGGCGTACAATCTGCCTTTGCAGCGATCTTGCGCATCGACACGCCAGCATAGCCTTCTACAGCAAACAAATCTCTCGCCGCCTGAATGATCTTATCTCGACTGGCTTCGATCTGTGCTGTGCTACGTGTTGGGCGACCACGACGTGGTTGTTTTTTTTCATGTTCATTCATAGTACTTGATTTTAATAAACGCGTTCTATAAAATCAATTTAATATTTAAATGAACGCGTTCATATTATTTTCTGTTGAACGCAGATTGAGGACGATCTAATGCAAGAGTCAATGCAACAGCCAATACAAGAATCTAAGCAAGTTTGGGATGTCATCGTTGTCGGCGCAGGCTTTTCCGGTTTAAAAGCAGCGCATGAACTCATCCATGCAGGTAAAAGTGTCTTGATTTTGGAAGCTCGTGATCGTGTCGGCGGTCGCTCGATGACAGGACAAATCAATGGACATACTATTGATCATGGCGGGCAATGGGTAGGCCCTCAGCAAAAGTTACTCTTGCAACAAGCCATTGCACTCGGTATAGAAACCTATCCACAATATATTCAAGGAAAAAGCATTCTCAGTCTTGACCAGAACCTCAGCACATACACTGGAGATATTCCTCAGCTATCTTGGCTTGCACTCATCGAAATGTATTTCATTGAACGACGTTTTAACAAAGATATCAAAGTGCTTCATAAAAATACTCAAAATGCCTTGGCAAAACGTAAATCATGGGACAACTTAACTGTTGCAGATTGGATAAACCGTAATGTGCGTAGGCGTGAGGCAAATCTGTTTATTCAGACTGCAATCAGTGCAGTGTTGTGTTGCAAAGCTTCAGAAGTTTCCTATTTATTTTTTCTAGATTGTTTAAGTAAAAATCACGGTTTAAGCACGCTACTTGGGGTTAAAGGGGGTGCACAACAAGATAAATTTCGTGGTGGTGCATGGCAAATTGCCAAAAAACTAGCAGATCAAATCAGTGAAAATATTCAGCTGAATAGCCCTGTAACACGTATCGAATACGATCAACAACAGGTCAACGTGCATACAGACAATCAAATATATATTGCTAAACATGTGGTGATCACCGTGCCACCTCCTGTCATCAGCAAGATTGAATTTTCTCCTGAATTACCGTCAGCACGAATGGAACTGATACAACAGATGAAAATGGGCGCAGTGATTAAAATCCATGTCGCCTATACAACACCATTTTGGCGGAAGAAAGGTTTGAGTGGTGCAGTCGCCAGTGCAGACCGAGCATTGAGTGTTGTGTTTGATCAATCCCCTGAAGATGAAAGCTGTGGCATTTTGGTCGGTCTAATTGAGGCAGATCACGCCAAAGCGTTGAGCAAAATGGATGAAACTGCTCGTCGAGAATTACTTATCGCGGATTTGGTCTATTATTTTGGCGATGATGCGTTACAGCCGATTGAATATGTCGAGCAAGACTGGATCAAAGAGCCATGGTCTCAAGGTGGTTATTTGGCATATATGCCACCACAGCTCTTGTCATCATTCGGGGAAGACATTCGTCAACCTGTGGGACGTATTCATTGGGCAGGTACAGAAACTGCAACCGAGTGGATGGGCTATCTCGATGGTGCATTACAATCGGGGATTCGAGTTGCAGAAGAAATCATTTCAGCGCAAAGACAATAAATCTTTGCGCATCATGTATACCAATTCAGCCTATTATCATAAATAGGCTTTTAATTTCTCTGCCAAAAACTTGATAAAAATCCGTACCCGTTTCGGCAAATGATCTTGCTGATAGTACACCGCATGGATGGTTTGGTAAGTGATGATATTTTCATCCTCAAATAAAGCGACCAATCGCCCATTTTTCAAGTCTTTTGAAACCACAAATTCTGATAAACAGGTTATTCCATTACCAAGCAATGCAAGTTGCCTAATCGCTTCACCATTTGACAGTTTTAATTTTGGATTCACCGTCAACCATCCATCATGTGATTTCAGTGGCCATGTATTGAGCGATGGTATTTTACTAAACCCAATCAAATCATGTTGATGCAATTCTTCAGGTCGCTTTGGATATCCACGGGTCGCCAAATATTCAGGGCTGGCAACGATGTACAAACGACTACGACATAACAATTTGGCATGTAAACTAGAATCTTGAAGTTCGCCAATTCGAATTGCCACATCCGTTCGTTGTTCTAATAAATCAATCATTTGATCGCTAGTATTCATCTCGATTTCAATCGCTGGATACAGTTGCATAAATTCCTGAATCAACGGCGCCACTACATGCAAAATGAATGGAGTCGCCGAGTCGATTCGAATAAGCCCTGAAATTTCTTGATCAAAAGTCTGTAGAGCATCTTCGGCAGCCTCCAAATCAAGCAGTATTTGTCGTGCTTTTTCCAAAAAGATTTGCCCTTCTTGCGTCAAGCTAATCTTGCGTGTGGTGCGTTCGAGTAGAGTTACACCGAGCTTGGACTCAAGGCGTTGTAAGGCTCGACTAATACCTGAAGTGGTCTGATCAAGCTGCGCTGCCGCAGCCACAATAGCGCCACTATCGATAATGGTGACAAAGGCAATCAGTTCTTCAATCGAGGATTTCATCTGTATTGATCACAACTATTATTGATTTTTAGTCAACAATATTTTGCCTAAAGTCCAATTTTTCAACAAGCTCTTTTTATAGAGAATAGCAACATCTTAAAACCCTTGGGTTTTGTTCAATTTTTTGAGTATAGCGAATGAAATCGTATCTTCCCCTGTTGGCACTTGCGGTCGGTGCATTTGCCATTGGGACTACTGAATTTTCACCGATGGGTTTCTTACCTGAGATTGCCGCAGGTTTGGATATTTCTATTCCACAAGCGGGTATGCTGATCACCGCTTATGCTGTGGGTGTGATGATTGGTGCACCATTTATGACGCTACTATTATCATCTGCGCCACGCCGTAAGGCATTGATCTTGTTAATGGCTATTTTCACCATCGGCAATATCTTGGCGGCATTCGCGCCAAACTACGTCAGCCTAATGGGCGCACGGATCATTACCAGTTTGAATCATGGTGCATTCTTCGGCATCGGTTCGGTGGTGGCGGCTAGCCTTGTACCGAAAGATAAACAAGCCAGTGCGGTCGCCATGATGTTTATGGGACTGACTATTGCCAATATTGGTGGTGTGCCGCTTGCCACTTGGTTTAGTCAAAATGTGGGCTGGCGTAATGCTTTTGCAGTAATTTCTGGGCTGGGTGTGGTCACCATGCTTGCCCTGTGGGCGGTGCTACCAAACGGGCAAAAAGGCAATAAGCCGAATGTGAAACAAGAACTTGCGGTTCTCACTCGTCCTGCGGTGCTACTTGCGCTTTCGACCACTGTACTTGGTGCCAGTGCAATGTTTACCCTCTATACCTACATTGCACCAAGTTTGCAAACTTTCACTCATGCCAGTCCAACGCTAATCACCTTTATGTTAGTGATGATTGGCATTGGGTTCTCGATTGGTAATCATCTCGGCGGTAAATTTGCAGATAAATCAATTGATAAAACGCTCTTAGGTTTCTTAAGTCTGTTGATTGTAATGATGCTGTTGTTCCCGATCTTGGCAAAAACTGCAATTGGTGCAGGTATTGCCTTAGTGATTTGGGGCGCATCGGCCTTTGCCGTGGTACCTCCATTACAAATGCGAGTTATGGAAGTGGCACACGAAGCACAAGGCTTGGCATCTTCTGTGAATATCGGTGCATTTAACTTGGGTAATGCGGTTGGTGCAGCCGCAGGTGGTGCGGTGTTGAGTCTTGGACTTGGCTATGTGACGGTATCCATCACAGGTGCTGTTTTGGCAGGTATTGCGATGTTATTAGTGCTTTGGCAAATGCACCGTCAATCTGATACTGCAACTGAAGCATCAGCTTGCACTTCTAATTAAATTCATAATAACGCCTCTACTTTGAGGCGTTTTTATTTACTAAAGGCTTTTATCAGCATTGATCCATAGATCAATTATTTCTCGACGCTGTGCTTCGTCCGAATAAGTTTGGATAAATCATAGCCTTGTGCTATGGCAGTATTTAGATAATCTTCAATCACCGCTTCATCCACATCAGGTGTCCGTGACAATAACCACAGATAGCGATGCGACGGTCCGCCCACCAAGGCGACTTGATAATCCTCATCAACACGAAGCACCCAATAATCCCCCTTGCTAAAAGGCATCCAACGTAACCCTTTTGGTAAGAAACTGACTTTCAATTGGCTGTTACCATCATTTTGTGGATAGGCGACGCCTTCCGATACATCTAGATCACCCTCTTTATTCAGGCATTGATTGCGTACTTTGATAGTTTTATCAGCATTAAGACTATACTTGGCTTGCACGTCACTGGCGCAGTTGCGCTGAAAATACATCGGCAATCGTGCCACCTCATACCACGTGCCTGCATATTTTTGCACGTCAATCGCATCAACCGCTTTAGGCTCAGCGGATGGATTGGTTTGTGTGGCAGTTGCGCTATCTTGTGCATAAGCTGAACTCATAAAAAGTGCCATACCTGTAATCGTGGCAAAAGTTAACCATGCTTTTTTGTTATGCATTGTGTTTACTCCAATAAAAATGAATGTGAAAAATATAGATTCATTAAAGCAAATGACGGCATGTCGTATTGTTGTCCAATCTCATTGTTTTATCGAATAATAATTTACAATTTATGTTTTCATGTAACAATTGTCATGCTTTAAAAGATTCAGCAGGCTTTAAAAATTTGCTAACTCACCCTACAATCAAATCATTCGTATTTACTGACGCCACAAAATGACAAAAACTCGAGAAAACATCACAATGAAATACATGCTACCGATCACAATTTTCCTTATGTCGAGCTTGGTTTTAACAGGCTGTAGCCGTGAGCCGAGCCAAGAAGAGTTGCATGCGCTCTATCAAGAACAGATCAAACAAACCAATGAACTTGCCACACGCATCATGCAACAAGATGGCGAGATCATGAAAGTCACGCAATTTGAAAAATTGGATTGTAATAAAGTCGATAACAGCAAAGATTTGAATTGTCGTGTCAATGTCAGCGTCGAAATGCCATTCTTGGGAACTCAAAGCAATACTGCCAACCTTCGTGTGACAAAGGGAAGCGATAGCTGGGTGCTGATAGATCAATAGCAAATTTATAGAAAAATGATGTTTAAACTGAACTAGCTTAAATTATAGATACAAAAAAACGAGGCACTAGACCTCGTTTTTTCATGTGTTTTAGATTTCCAACTCAGACATTACGCCTCAGATGGAATCTCACCGAATTTACCACTTTGGAAATCTACAAAAGCTTGTTTGATTTCAGCTTGAGTATTCATCACGAATGGACCATAACCTTCGATAGGCTCATTCAATGGTTCGCCTGTGAGAATCAAGAATTTTGCATCTTGATTGACCACCAGTTCAAAGTCTGCCTCACCATCTCGTGCCAAGACCGCAACACTATTGGCTTTGACCGTTTGATCGCCATTGACCACCACTTCACCATCCAAGATGACCAACATCGCATTATGTGTCACAGGGACAAAGAAGCGATGTGTGGTACCTGCTTTCAGCATACCATCCCACATGTTGACAGGTGAGTAGGTCGAAGCAGCGCCTTTTTGGTCATTCCCAGCTTGATCGTGGTAAGAGCCTGCAATCACACGCAAGTTACTACCTTCATCATCTAAAGTCACATTCGGAATCTCATCCGCACTGATACCTTGATATTTGGGTGGGGTCATTTTGTCTTTAGCTGGCAAATTCACCCAAAGCTGTACCATCTCAAATAGACCGCCCTCTTTGGCAAAGTCTGCTGAATGGAACTCTTCATGCACCACACCCGATGCCGCAGTCATCCATTGCACATCACCAGTTTTGATGGTGCCACCACCGCCACTTGAGTCACGGTGTGAAACCTCGCCACTATAGGCAATGGTCACTGTTTCAAAACCACGGTGCGGATGCGAACCCACGCCATGCTGCTCAGTAGTTGGTTGGAATGGATAAGGTGCTGCATAATCCAAAAGCAAGAACGGGCTAATCGCTTGACCTAAACGATCATAGGAAAATAGATTCCGTACTGGAAAACCATCACCGACCCAATGCATTTGGTTGTTGTTAATATTTGCGATCACTTTTCTCATGATTCACCTCCAATTCGTTATGTAGTCATTATAGGCGTTGTACTGATGAATAAATAGCCAGTAAAATCAACGTATCGTTCTATGTATGAAACGGAACAAATTTTAACTGTTGTCCTTTCCGATCAAAATCATGGCTTTGGCAACATATCAAAACTTGTATATTGCACAATGTTTCTGCATGATGTCTAAAACATAGGATGAGTTATCACAATATGAAAATCCAAAAATATATTTCAATAGCATTGACGGGATTGGCGCTGTCACTTAGTAATGCAAGTTTTGCAGATGTCGATACACTTGCTAAAAATTTAAAAAATAATTATCCAAATTTATCTGCCAAAGTCGTCGGTGAAAGTCCAGTAGACGATATTTATGAAGTGCAAGTTGCAGGCAATTTGGTCTATACAAATGAAGACGCCCGTTACTTCTTCGTGGGCAATCTTGTTGATTTTAAGAATAAAACCAACGTCACTGAACAACGTCAGCAAGAGCTGAGTCAAATCGACATCAGCCAATTGCCTTTAGAAGATGCCATTAAAAATGTCAAAGGCAACGGCGAACGTAAACTCTATATATTCAGCGATCCAGACTGCCCTTATTGCCAACGGTTGGAGCAAGAGCTCACAACGGTGAATAACGTCACGATCTACACCTTTATGATGCCACTCAAAGCACTTCACCCAAACGCAGAAACCATCGCCAAAAAAGTATGGTGTTCTGACAATCGCTACGAAGCTTGGGAAGACTATATGTTGCATCAAAAAGCACCGTCGGCATCTGAAAACTGTAATAATCCAGTCAAACAGAATATCGATCTTGCCACTCGCCTAAATGTGACGGGTACGCCTACAATGTTCTTAGAAAATGGACAGCGCATCTCTGGTGGACGCTCTGCACAAGAACTCGAAGTGATCTTAAATACGGTCAAGTAAGGCTTCAAATATATAATAAAAAAATTACTATCAATCACTTGGGCTTAGCTTTAAGGGGCGTGATATTGTAATGTGAAAGGATGGGTAAATTACAGTTTGATTCAAGTGTCTGAATCCTGCAAAGCTTGGATAATTTTTACTTTTACTTTTCAATTTCTAATAATCTATTATCTTACCCGTCAAAATACAGTAGTATAAAGTGGTTGGTTTAGGCAGTCTGAATGATTGCTAATCAAAAGAGCTAATCCACAAAAACTCGCCTCAATGACAATCCACATTTAGAAAATTACTCGCCTATGCTTAGCCACATCACACTGATAGATTTTGCCCTTGCAGACCATCTCGAACTTGAAATTCATCAAGGTTTCAACGTCCTAACGGGTGAAACTGGTGCAGGGAAATCTTTATTACTGGATGCGCTTTCGGCGTGTTTAGGTGAGCGCAGTGATGCCACACAAGTACGATATGGCAAAGAAAAAGCGGAAGTCATTGCAACTTTTGGCTATCAAAACAACAGCCCTGAACAGACTTGGCTCAAAGAACATGAATTGGAAGACGAATCAGGCGAAATCGTGATTCGTCGAGTGATCTTCGCAACAGGTCGTAGCAAAGCATGGATTAATGGTCGCCCAACTAGCCTAACAGAGTTGAAAACTTTAGGTCGCCTCTTGGTACTTCTATATAGCCAACATAGTCAGCAACAGCTTCTCGATCCACCTTATCCAAAGCGTTGGCTGGATCGTTATAGCGGATTGCAAGCACAGGCAACACAAGTAAAAAGTGCTTATCAAGCATGGCAAAAAGCCGCCAAACAATATCAATCTGCACTCGATGCACAGCATACGCGTGCCACGCAAATCGCACTGCTTGAACAACAGCTTGAAGATGTCGAGCCATTACTCGAGATTAACTATCAAGACATTGAACAAGAATACGATCGCTTGAGCCATCATGAAACCATGATGCAAGACTGTGCCTCGATCATGTTCGCCTTGGATGAGTCTGAACAAAACTTACTGCAAGAGCTGGGCAATGTGTTACGCCGTGCCGAAGCGCAACAGTCTCGCAGTCCACAGCTTGAACAGGTGTATAACAGCATCGTCAATGCACAAAGTGAGCTCGAAGATGCCAGTGCAACGCTACGTCAATTTGTCGATCGTCAGAGTTTCGATCCTGAACGTATGGAAACGCTGAATCAACAGCTTGAGCATTACCACCGCCTCGCACGTAAATATCGTATTCAACCTGATGAACTGATCGCACAACAAGCGATTTGGCAAGCTGAACTCGAACAACTGAATTTTCTCGACAATCCTGAAAAACTGGCTGAGCAAGTGAACGAGCTTGAACAAAGTTTCTTAAATGAGGCTGAACAACTCAATGACGCACGCTTAGCGGTTGCAGATGATGTTGCAAAGAAACTCAGTGAACAAGTAAAACCTTTGGCACTGCCTGAAGCATTATTCAAATTTGATTTTCAACCTTTTGAAGCACCAAATGCAGAGGGTCTGAGTGCAATCCAATTACTCTTTACTGCGAATAAAGGCATTCCACCGCAACCTTTGGCACGTGTCGCATCGGGTGGTGAACTCTCTCGTATTGCGCTAGTGATGCAAGTCATGAATGCCAGCAAAGCCGATGCTGAGGTTTTGGTGTTTGATGAGATCGACGTCGGGATTAGTGGCGGTACAGCGGAGATCGTCGGTCGTCTATTGGCAAATCTTGCCGATCATGTACAAATCCTCTGTATTACGCATCAGGCACAGGTCGCAGCACAATCCGATCAGCATTTACTGGTCAAAAAACAACAAACCGATCCTGCCAGTAGCACCATTCTCGTTTTAGATGAAGCTGAGCGCATTCATGAGTTGGCACGCATGTCAGGTGGCGTAGAGATCAACGACACCACACTACAACATGCCAAGCAACTTCGAGAGCTCAAGTTCTCCTCCAAGTAGTATTGCCCTAATGTCGTTTATTTTTCATTCACTATTCTAACTTTCTTTACGATTTATGGTTTAGATGACCAAAAAGCATTGGCTTTCTAAGCCACGTCAAGTATGTTGGAAAGATAGACTTTTCCTTTCTATAAAAAATTTTCTTAAAAGGAGATTGAATGGGTGGCAAAACAATTCCTAAAACATCGTTGTTTAATCGCACCACCACATTTGGCAGATGATTTTTTTGCCCACAGTGTGATTTATTTGGCACGGCATGATGCGGACGGCGCACAGGGGATTATGCTCAATCGCCCATCATCAGTACCAATTCGTGAATTGCTCAATGATCTTGATATTGATGCCGATCATGTCAATCCACATGCTGTGCTACACGGCGGTCCTATCCGTCCAGAAGTTGGTTTTGTTTTGCATACAGGTCAACCAACTTGGCATTCTTCAATTGCCGTGGGAGAAAATGTCTGCATCACCACGAGTAAAGATATTCTTGATGCCATCGCTCACAATGAAGGTGTCGATCAATATCAAGTCGCACTGGGCTATGCCAGTTGGGGGAAACAACAGCTTGAAGATGAAATCGCTCAGGGAGATTGGTTGGTCTGCCCTGCGGATATGGATTTGATTTTTAATCTACCGTATGACCTGCGCTGGAATGCGGCTTACGAGAAAATCGGGGTCAATCCAATTTGGCTTGCCGATGAGATTGGTCATGCCTGATTCAGATTTAAATACAACCGCACAAACCATTATGGCATTTGACTTTGGTACGCAGAAAATGGGCATTGCTGTGGGACAAAGCTTGATACAAAACACCAATCCACTTGCACTTTTCCCGATGAAAGATGGTATTCCAAACTGGGAGGATCTACTTAAAATCGTCAAGCAATGGCAACCCGATCTATTCTTAGTCGGCTTACCACTCAATATGGATGACTCTGAATCAGATCTATCCCGTCGAGCGCGAAAGTTTGCTCGTCGTCTACGTCATCAAACCAATATTGAAACATGGATGGTCGATGAACGCCTGACCACACGAGATGCACGGCAAGACTTGATGAATCTACACGCGCAGGGTCAAGCCAAACGTATTCAGGCAGATAGCTTAGCCGCAGGCTTATTATTAGAAAGTTGGTATCGTGAACCACATGGTGTTACGCCATAATCTTAAGTCTTACTACTTTTCGATTAAGGTTGTTTTAAATATGGCCAAGCTGCTTTGAGATAAATAAACATCGACCACAAGGTCAGAATCACTGCGGTATACAGCAAAATATAAGCAATCCATTCTATCGGTTGCCAGTTGAGCAAAAACACGGTGATGGCGATCATCTGAAATGCGGTTTTGTATTTACCCACGGTCGACACGGCGACATTGGTACGTGCACCGAGCTCTGCCATCCATTCACGTAGCGCAGATACGGTAATTTCACGGGAAATGATCACAATCGCTGCAAATGCCATGGTAATGGTCGGTTGCCATTGCACCAATACGATCAGAGCTGCAGCCACCATCAGCTTATCCGCCACAGGATCAAGAAATCGTCCAAACGCAGAGCTTTGATTTAAAGCACGAGCCAAATAACCATCAAACCAATCGGTGATCGCCGCCAGCACAAAGATGCCTGTCAATACCCCATGACGCAACATTGTGCCCTCATGACCATTGACCCCGACCGCAGGTGGCCAATAGGCAATGAGTAAAAAAACTGGAATAAGGACGATTCGAGCAATAGTTAAAATATTTGGAATATTCAGGATACGACCTGTCATATACACCGCCTGCGACGCCTTCCCCAAGAAAAATGAATGCATGTAAATTGATACGATGCAGTACGCACTCTATACCAAATCACCAACACTGTCGAGCAATGTACTTCGCTTTTGCTGGTCGAGCGGACATCTACTCAGCTTAAGCGAATACCGTCACTGTTTGCCGACTCAGCAATAGTAAATTTCCTGTATCATCCCAAATTTGCGCTTGTTCGGTGGCATAACCATGTTGTGCATATTCGGTATGCTCTCGATACTGTAGCCAAGCATTGCTCTTTAAAACATTGCTCTCTAGGTTGTCATCACCAACAAAAGTGAGATGCCACGTCAATGAATTGGCTGGTGATGGCGTATCACATACCGCCGTCACACCCGGTGGCCAAATATCTGCCAAAGCGATCAAATGTGCTGCTTGCATCGCCATCTGACTGACTTCAGGTTTAAATCGGAACCAACCACCAAAGTCCGCCGAAGCACCTGCTTGAAATGGCATAGAGCCTTCAGCCCAGTATAGATCATAATGCTGAAAGCATTCTGGAATCATGCCTTTGACATAAGGCATTTTCGCTAAGGTACTGCGCTCAGGAAAATGAGGGGATGTGGGTAACCGATCAATACTCACCGCAGACTGTCGTGCTTTACCAAAGCTCGCCACCATGATGGTTTGCACTTGATCATTTTGCCAAAGTCGAGCTTCTAAGGTCGTCACCGAGCCACCTTCTCGCAGAACCTCAACGGTGATTTTTGAAGTTTGATGTTGTACGGGACCAACAAAGGTAAAACTGGCGCTGAGCGGCTTACGCTCGGCATCACCAAGCACCAGTTGCGCTCTCGCCATCAATAGCGCCGCAACAAAGCCACCAAAAACAGTACGCCCCTGTCCCCAGCCCCTGGGCATTTCAAACTCTTCATTTTGGGAAATATATGTTAAAGCTTGATCAAAGTTCATAAGATGCTAATAATAAATACAACAAAGTGCATAGATAGTGACAATTACACATGCAATTGTGAATGATCTTTTTGTCCAGATATTTTAATCATTTTGGTCATTACACAGCATTAATTAACGTATCATTCATGCAACACTTTATAAATCATCCGAGCCATCGCACTGCCTATGCCATTGACTGCCATTAGTTCTTTTTCTGTGGCACGAAGCACGCCTTGTATCCCTCCAAAATGGGTCAGCAAATCACGACGGCGCTTTTCGCCTAGACCGGGGATGACTTCAAGCACTGATCCTGCTCTCTTTTTGTCTCGTTTGGCACGATGTTTAGTGATGGCAAAACGATGTGCTTCGTCACGTACCTGTTGAATCAAATGCAAAGCCTTGTGATCTTCTGCCAATTGGATTTTCGTGCCATCGGTAAAGTGTAAGGTTTCCAAGCCTGGTTTTCGACCTTCGCCTTTCGACACGCCAATCATGAAGGCGTCTAATCCCAGCTCCTGCATGACTTCCATAGCCATATGCAACTGTCCTTTACCGCCATCAATCAACAGCAAATCGGGTAACATATTTTTCTTATAGCGACGAGTGAGCGCCTGACGCATCGCCGCATAATCATCACCACCAGTAATGTCTTGAATGGCAAACTGACGATAATCTCGCTTACGTGCACCGCCTTGATCAAAGACCACACACGAGGCTATCGGCGACTCGCCCATAGTATGACTAATATCAAAACATTCAATGCGGTCAATCGGTCGATCAAGCACTTGCTCCAGTTGGTGAAAACGCTCATTTAGCTCCAAATGATTGGCGAGTTTGCCTTTGATGGCATGTTGCACATTCATTTCAGCAAGCTGTTGCCATTCGGCACGGATTTCTCGGACTTGATGTTTAATCTGAATTTTCTTGTCAAAATGCTGTTTGAGCGCATCTTCTAATAGTTTTTGATCGGGTAACGCCACATTAACGATTAACTCGCTAGGAATTTCATCAGCCACCTGAAAATAAAAATTGGCAATAAAATCACTCATAATTTGTGCAGCATCATTGCCTTGCATATCAGGAAAATAGCTCTTGCCACCAAGCATCCGACCATTACGCACATGCATGATTTGCACGCACACTACTCCTGCCTGAAACGCAATCGCCAAAATATCCGCTTCGCCTTTGATCTTATAAATTGCTTGCTGTGACTGCACTTCCCGCAGTAAACCTAATCGATCTCGATAAAAAACCGCTTTTTCAAATTCAAGCTTTTCAGCCGCCTGCTCCATTTTTTCAATCAGTTCGGTATTCAGCTCTTTGGTATCACCCTTGAGAAAGCGAATTGAATTTTGCACATCTTGTGCATACTCTTCAGGGGAAATCAGTCCGACACAGGGCGCCGAACAGCGTTTGATTTGATATTGCAAACATGGACGTTTACGCTGTGTAAAATAAGAATTTTCACATTGTCGTACATTAAATAATTTCTGCAAACTAAGTAGCATATCTCTTGCGTTATAGGCACTCGGATAAGGTCCAAAAAATTTGCCAACCTGATGCTTGCCCTTGCCTCGTCCACTGGCGATGCGTGGATAGGGTTTATCCGCCGAAACAAAGATATAGATATAGGATTTATCGTCACGGAGCATGACGTTATATGGCGGACGATGCTGTTTAATCAGGTTTTGTTCGAGTAGTAAGGCTTCAGTTTCTGAGCGCACCACCAAAGTTTCAATATCATAAATCCGTGACACCAGCGCCTGTGTCTTAGGATGTTCAATGGTTTTGACAAAATAGCTAGAGATGCGATTTTTAAGATTTTTGGCTTTACCCACGTACAACAGCTCACCATCTTTACCAAGCATTTTATAAATACCTGGCAAAGTGGTCATGTGGCTCAGTAGATTATTAATATGGGCTTTGGCGTTTGGGTTCACTCAATGTACATCGTGGCTAAATCTTGAAGTATTATATGGTGTGTTGTGGTTTAACATTCAAGGGAAATGCTGTTAAAAGCAAACTCTTAAACATCGAAAAAATAATTAAGAATGATTCTTTTTCTGTTAAGTGTGACTTTAAAATGAAAGATTAATGCAAATATAATTAAAAAATGCTTGCTTTTTGCACAGTAACTGCTTATTATGCGTTCAAGATATTTGGTATCTGCAATTTCTCCTTATATTTTTGATTTTGAATCAAATTTAACAGCTTTAACGATTGTGATTTTATAGCTTATCCCCCTCGGATAAGCTTTTTTTTGCCTATTCATTTTGTATTAGGCAAATGCAAAGCATAAAAAACCTGACGAATCAGGTTTTTATACTTAATATTTTTTCTAAAAACTTAGCCTAGCTTGATATTAGAACGGCAAATCATCATCAGGCTCATTACTTCCTTGTTGTGGTTGAGCTTTCGGCGCTTGATTATTCCCTGCATATCCACCAGCCGCAGGTGCTGCATAGTTTGGATTGTTGTAGCCACCTTGATTGTTGCCTGAGTTATTGCCCTGATTAAAACGTGGTGCGTCAAAGCCACTATTGTTCTGACCATAGTTTTGGTTGTTATAACCACCATCTTGTTGTGGACGTGAGTCGAGCATCTGCATCTGGTCGCCACGAATTTCGGTGGTATAACGCTCTTGACCATTTTGATCCGTCCATTGACGGGTACGCAATGAGCCTTCGATATAGACTTTTGAGCCTTTTTTCAAATATTGTTGAGCGATTTCACCAAGTTTATTATTTAATGTAATACGGTGCCATTCGGTATTTTCTTTGCGTTCGCCTGTATTTTTATCTGTCCAAGACTCACTGGTGGCAATGGAAAAATTACAAATTGATCCGCCATTTGGAAAGGTTTTTGATTCAGGGTCACGTCCTAAGGTACCAACTAAAATCACCTTATTCACTCCGCGCATGCGCTATTCCTCTTATAGATGTCTATTTTGTTCGAATACTTTAATCGAGATTGCCTTAGATCGCTAGCTCTTGATTGAGCAAGCGCGACAATTCTTGTCTCTCTGTATCTGTAATTTGTTGTTTATCCACTTTGATGTAGGCGACCTGTTTTTCAGGCATGACTACGACCTCTTCAATACCATGAACAGCCAGTAAAAGTGAAGTCCAATCATCCATTTTTTCTGTTTCAGGGAGTGTCACCACGAGTGAAGATAGATAGCGAGGTTGATTGAGTTGAAAAGTGACCAGCAACCAAATGATGGCAATACCTGCCAAGATTGCCCAGCCTAAGCCAATCTGGTGCATACTCAGTAAAAAACCGCCCAATGTCCCACCAAAAAATGCCCCTAGAAACTGAAAACTCGAGTTCACACCCATTGCAGTCGATTTGGACTGGATCGGTGCAGATTTGGATAGCCACGATGGGAGTAGTGCTTCCATGACATTAAAGGCGATAAAAAATAACGCCAAACCGCAGAGCAGACCATATTTATTATTATAGCCCAGTGCCATAATGATTAAGCCCAAGACGATGGCAACCACCGCAGTGATAAAAATACCACGCATCTGTCGATATTTTTCCGCCAAAATAATACTTGGAAAAGCAAAAAATAAGCTGATCAATAAGAGTGGCAAATACACCCAACCATGATGCGCGAGCGGTATGCCTGCATATTCAATCAACTGCGATGGCACAAATACAAACATTGCTGTCAGCAGTAAATGCAACATAAAAATCGACACGTGCAAACGGTTCAAGTCTGCCATGCCAAGCACTTGCTTAAGTTGTGTGAGATAGCCTTGCGGTGCGACTTGATAATGTCGAGTGACTTTCGGTACGAGCAGTAACATTAGCATTGCCAATGTGCCCATGATGGTGGTCACCCAAAATAGCCCTGAAATGCCGACTTGCTCGGTGAGCCACGGACCGATACTAAAGGCGAGCATGAAAGACAGTCCAATGCTCATGCCCATAAATGCCATGGCTTTGGAACGCTGTTCTTCACGTGTTACATCGGAGAGTAATGCCATCACCACAGCAGATACCGCACCTGCACCTGCAATCGCTCGACCAATAATCACGCCATAGATCGAATCAGATAAAGCGGCGATCGCACCACCCAAAGCAAACAGCGCTAAACCTAAAATGATTAATGGTTTTCGACTAAAGCGATCGGCTATTAAGCTAAATGGAATCTGTAAAAAGGCTTGGCTCAGTCCATAAATACCAACCGCCAAACCAATCAATGCAGGTGTCGCACCATGATATTGCTGACCTGCAACCGCAAAGACAGGAATAATCATAAATAAGCCCAACATGCGCAGTGCAAAAATACTGCTGAGTGCGAATGTTGAGCGGATTTCAAGTTTATTCATATCAAGGTGGCTTAAAGCAGTTCATTAGAAAAATTTGAATGCAGTAATTATAAAGCAAATCCTCGATATCACCAGTCAAAAATCCATATCGATTACTTGAGAGCAATGCAAAATTTCAAAGCTGATGATTTAACTTTGCTGAGAATTATCTCTGTCTGCGTTATATGTTTCTTTAGATACGTCGTCTTGTTTAAAGTTCACCGTGGTACTTGTCGGATCCCAAACCAACTGACGCATTGGGAATGGAATACTGATGCCTGCGTCAAACAGTGCAGGTTTCACCAAGGTTAACACTTCATCGCTGAGTTCGACTTCTTCCTTGCGATTGGGTGGACTAATCCAAAAACGGATGTCTAGGTTGACACTAGAGTCACCCATTTCTTTGACCAAAACTTTCGGTTCAGGAATATCGAGTACGCCTTCAATATTTTTTAATTGCTCAAGAATGACTTTCTTCGCCAATGGGATATCGTCATCATAGCCAATGCCGACCCCGACGCTGATACGGCGATGACGATAAAACGTATTGACCACAATGCGATTGGTGTACAGTTCACTATTTGGAATCACGACTAAACGATTGTCATAGGTGCGAATTGTGGTTGCTCGGATTTCAATATCTTCGACCGTTCCTTCATGATCTTGCGACTTGATTTGATCACCGATATGAAATGGACGAGTGATCAAAATCAATAAGCCTGCGAGTAAGTTTTGAAAAATATCTTTAAAAGCAAAGCCAATTGCAATCCCGCCCACGCCTAATGCACCAAATAGCGAACCTGCATTGAGTGATGGAAAGATGATGGTAATTGCAATCAACAAGCCAATAATGATCACACTCCAGCGTGCTATTCGCCCGAGAACAAGTCCGACTTCACGAGCCTGACGAGATTTCACAGCGAGCTTGATGACCAGTTGTTTGACCAGACTTGCAACGAACCAAAATATCAGTAGAACAACCAGTGCGACCAAGATGTTAGGTAATATTTTTAAGAAATCAGTCATCATACTGCTGATTTTGGTCATGGTGATGGAGAGGTCGGGTAGCATATTGAACAGTGTCCTTGGTCTGATATTTAGTGAAATTGGCGATCAGCTCTACATTTTAACTTATCGCATTTAGCAAGGATCGAATAGCGCCATTCTGTTTCTTTTTTATTCCGATTGATCACGATGTCAAAGTTTTACGATTATGAATTATCGATGAATTTACGGATAGATAAAAGAAAAAACACAGGGCTTGAAGATTAGCAATTGATCATCATATACAATAGGTTCTCAATTTTTAGCCAAATAACAACAGGACAATTGAATGAGTCAAAGTCATATTCGCATTCGTGGTGCACGTACCCACAACTTGAAAAATGTGTCTTTGGACATTCCACGTGACAAATTTGTCGTCATCACTGGGCTATCAGGTTCAGGAAAATCATCACTTGCGTTTGATACTTTATATGCCGAAGGTCAGCGTCGCTATGTCGAATCGCTGTCCGCTTATGCACGTCAGTTTTTATCGCAAATGGAAAAACCCGAAGTCGATGCCATCGAGGGTTTAAGTCCTGCGATTGCGATTGAGCAAAAATCCACCAGTCACAACCCACGTTCGACGGTCGGTACGATCACCGAAATTTATGACTATCTGCGTTTGCTCTATGCACGTGTCGGTACGCCGTATTGTCCTGAACATGACTTGCCGATGGTTGCGCAAACCGTGTCGGAAATGGTCGATGAAATCCGTGCGCTTCCAGAAGATACGGCGATTATGCTCCTTGCGCCAGTAGTGCGTGAGCGCAAAGGCGAATACAGTACTTTATTTGAGAAGCTACAAGGACAAGGCTTTGTCCGTGCCCGTGTTGATGGTGAAATCATTGATATTGATACGCCACCCGAACTCGATAAAAAGAAAAAACATACCATCGAAGTGGTGGTTGATCGTTTTAAAGTCCGTGATGATTTGGGGAATCGTATCGCTGAATCCATCGAAACGTCTCTACGACTCGGCGGTGATTTGGTGACTTTATCATGGATGAAAGGCGAACATCCTGACCGTATTTTCTCGGCAAAACATAGTTGTCCGCAGTGTGATCGTGCGGTGGCGGAGCTTGAGCCACGTTTATTCTCATTTAATAATCCCTTTGGTGCATGTCCTGTTTGTGATGGTTTGGGCACTCGTAGCCATTTTAGCCCTGACAAAATCGTACCAAATACTGAGCTGAGCCTCAGTCAAGGCGCAATACGTGGTTGGGATCGTCAGCGTCCGTACTATTTCACCATCGTGCAAAAAGTCGCTGGACACTTCGAGATTCCGATGGATCAGCCGTGGCAAGACTTGGATAAAGCCCAACAAAAAGTCATTCTGCAAGGTTCAGGCAAAGAAAAAGTCGATCTGTCTTATGTTGATGAGCGTGGTCGTAAGCACAATCGGGTGTCGCCATTTGAAGGCGTGTTGCCGTACATGGAGCGTCGCTACCGTGAAACCGAAAGTAACTACGTGCGAGAGGATTTGGCGCAATATCTGTCCAATGCGGCATGTAGTAGCTGTGAAGGTTCACGACTCAATGAAATCTCACGTCATGTCCGAGTGTTAGACAAAACCATTGCCAATATCACGCAAATGTCGATTGGCGAAGCGGAAAATTATTATCAAGGCATTGAGCTAGAAGGCGCAAAAGGTGAAATCGCTGATAAGATTTTTAAAGAAATTCGAGAGCGTTTACAGTTTTTGGTGAGTGTGGGTTTGAATTATCTCAGCCTTGCGCGTTCAGCAGAAACCTTGTCAGGCGGTGAAGCACAGCGTATTCGTTTGGCGTCGCAGATTGGCGCAGGCTTGATGGGCGTGATGTACGTGCTGGATGAGCCGTCGATTGGACTGCATCAACGGGATAATGATCGTTTGCTACAAACCTTGATTCGCTTGCGTGATTTAGGTAATACCGTGTTGGTGGTGGAACATGATGAAGATGCCATTCGTGCCGCTGACCATATCATTGATATTGGACCGGGTGCGGGTGTGCATGGTGGTGAGATCATCGCCGAAGGCACAGCGCAAGATTTGGCAGATCATAAAGATTCGCTGACTGGACAATATCTTTCAGGAAAATTGAAGATCGCCGTACCGAAAGAACGTAAAACTTCGCCACGTCCAGATGAAACCATTCGCCTCACAGGTGCGAGCGGACATAACCTAAAAAATGTCAGCTTAACTTTACCGACTGGTGTGATGACTTGCGTGACTGGTGTATCAGGTTCAGGAAAATCGACCTTGATTAACCGTACTTTATTGCCATTGGCATTAACGCAACTTAACGGCGCAACCACGCTCACAGCGGAAAAGTTTGAATCCATTGATGGATTACAGTTCTTAGATAAAGTCGTGGATATTGATCAAAGCCCGATTGGTCGTACACCACGCTCGAATCCTGCAACCTATACAGGATTATTCACGCCGATCCGTGAACTGTTTGCACAGACACCCGAAGCACGAGCGCGTGGCTATGCCGCAGGGCGATTCTCGTTCAATGTTAAAGGTGGTCGCTGTGAAGCCTGCGAAGGTGATGGCATGATCAAAGTGGCGATGCACTTCTTGCCCGATATGTATGTGCCGTGCGATGCCTGTCATGGCAAGCGCTATAACCGTGAAACTTTAGAAGTGCATTACAAAGGCAAAAATATTTCTGAAGTGTTGGAAATGACCGTAGAAGATGCGGCGCAATTCTTCGATGCGATTCCAACCATTCACCGTCGTTTGGAAACGTTGAATGATGTGGGCTTGGGTTATATCCGTCTTGGACAAGCGGCGACAACTTTATCAGGTGGTGAAGCACAGCGGGTTAAACTGGCTCGTGAACTTGCCAAACGTGATACAGGCAAGACCTTGTATGTGCTGGACGAGCCAACTACTGGCTTACATTTCCATGATATTGCCAAGCTACTGGATATTTTGCATACGCTTCGTGAAAAAGGGAATACCATTGTGGTGATTGAGCATAACTTGGATGTGGTGAAAACTGCCGATTGGATTATTGATCTTGGACCAGAAGGTGGCTCGGGTGGCGGGGAAATTATTGCCGAAGGTACGCCTGAACAAGTCGCAAAAGTGAAAAAGTCGCATACAGGACATTTCTTAAAGCCATTGTTGAAATAGCCTTTAAGATTTACTTTGAAAATAAAAAAGCTGAAGCGTTAATCACTTCAGCTTTTTTAATGCACTTTATTTTTAAAGGTTTACTTTTTTGATAAATCCACCGCAGACGTAAATAGAATATCGGTCGATGAGTTGAGTGCGGTTTCCGTCGAGTCTTGCAAGACGCTAATCACCATACCGATTGCCACGACTTGCATGGCAGTTTCTGATGAAATCCCAAATAGACCACACGCCACTGGAATCAAAAGCAGTGAACCACCTGCTACACCTGACGCACCACATGCTGTCACCACAGACACCACAGACAATACCACCATCGTGAAAAAGTCGACTTCAATATTCATGGTATTCACCGCAGCCAAAGTCAAAATGGTAATGGTCACCGCAGCTCCTGCCATGTTGATGGTTGCACCGAGTGGGATGGACACACTTGCGGTCGATTCAGAGACACCTAGACGCTTTGCCAAGTCTAAATTCACAGGAATATTCGCCGCCGAGCTACGGGTAAAGAATGCGGTAATGCCACTTTCTTCTAAGCACTTAAACACCAACGGATATGGATTCTTTTTCATCACGATAGCAACCAAGATCGGATTGATGATCAATGCCACAAAAGCCATCGTCGCTACCAAGACCACGATCAAATGCGCATAATTGGTGAGTGTATCCAAACCTGCCTGTGCAAAAGTCGCCACGACCAAACCAAAAATCCCCAGTGGCGCAAAGCTAATTACAATACGAATAATGCTATTCACCCCATCGGCAATATCTGTGAGGACTTGGCGTGTGGTATCTGATGCATGTCGTAATGCAATGCCTAGACCTACAGCCCATGCAAGAATCCCAATAAAATTCGCCTCATGCAATGCCGTCACAGGATTGCTAATAAAGTTGAGTAATAAGGTTTTGAGGACTTCAGCGATACTACTGGGCGGTTGCAGTTGTGTTTCAGGATCAATGGTGAGAATAAGTGTACTTGGAAAAAGATTGCTTGCGATCACGGCAGTCGTTGCAGCGAGCAACATGCCGATCACGTACATGCCTAAAATCGGCTTGAGGTTGCTTGCTCCTTGACCGACTTTAAAATTGGCAATCGACGCAAGGACTAAAATAAAGACCAAAATCGGTGCAACCGACTTCAACGCCTTCATGAATAAGTCACCCAATATGCTGACATAACTTGCAGACTCAGGGAAAAAATATGCCACTAGACCACCTAAAACGATGGCGATCAAAATACCTGAAACTAAGCTTAGACGAGCTAGGGCTGAAAACATAACCGAGCCTTTTGAACAATATTTATTTTGAAAAAATAGAAACCCAGCGAATTATTTTATAATAAAAATTGATAAGACAGTAATTTTTTAGGAATATGTTGATTTAAGATTTTGAATTACATAAATTTCTGTGCTAAAAATCCTGTTAAAGTTAAATGTCAGTTAGTATTCCACCCACGCAGACGCCTACGGTGTCTGCGTGGGTGGATTGTAAGGGGCTAATGCCCCTTAAACCCAAAATTGAAAGCACATTTAAAAATTAGAAGCCTATTTGTATGAGTTTACTATTCTAATGACGAGCGCTTTCCCTATCTCCACCCGAATTGTAGTATCATAATTGAATAGATTTGCTGATTGAATGATCGGCACCCGATGCAAGTTTTGCTAGAGGAAATCTCAGGTTTCACTCAAGCATCTAATTTTTTGGAAGTACTCATGCCTGATTATCGTTCGAAAACATCAACACATGGTCGTAATATGGCTGGTGCACGTGGCTTATGGCGTGCAACAGGAATGAAAGATGAAGACTTTGGTAAGCCGATTATTGCCGTGGTCAACTCATTTACCCAATTTGTTCCGGGTCACGTCCATCTCAAAGATTTAGGTCAGTTGGTGGCTCGTGAGATCGAAGCATCAGGCGGTGTAGCCAAAGAGTTTAATACTATTGCAGTCGATGACGGTATTGCGATGGGTCATGATGGCATGCTGTATTCACTGCCATCTCGTGATTTGATTGCGGATTCGGTCGAGTATATGGTCAATGCGCACTGTGCCGATGCGATGGTATGTATCTCAAACTGTGACAAAATCACACCGGGAATGCTCATGGCGGCAATGCGTCTAAACATTCCAGTGGTATTCGTATCAGGTGGTCCAATGGAAGCAGGAAAGGTCAAATTCCGTGGCGATGAAAAAGCCATTGACCTTGTTGATGCAATGGTCGTTGCCGCTGATGAAAATTATACTGATGAAGAAGTTGAAGCTTTTGAACGTTCAGCGTGCCCGACTTGTGGTTCTTGCTCAGGTATGTTTACTGCCAATTCAATGAACTGTTTGACCGAGGCTTTGGGATTATCACTTCCGGGTAACGGTTCGATCGTGGCAACTCATGCCAACCGTAAAAAATTATTCTTAAAAGCAGGGCAATTGGTCGTTGATTTATGTCGTCGTCATTATGAACAAAATGATTACAGCATCTTGCCTCGTTCGATTGCGACCAAAGCTGCTTTTGAAAATGCAATGACACTCGATATTGCCATGGGCGGTTCGACCAATACCGTATTGCACTTATTAGCCGCAGCGCATGAAGCGGAAGTGGACTTTAGTATGGATGACATTGATGTGTTATCTCGTAAAGTCCCTGTGTTGTCTAAAGTTGCACCTGCAAAATCTGATGTGCATATGGAAGACGTACATCGTGCGGGCGGGATTATGGCGATTCTCGGAGAGCTTGACCGTGCAGGCTTGCTTGATACCTCGGTCAGCACCGTGCATGAAAAAACTATGAAAGATGCACTGGATAAGTGGGACATTATTCGACATGAAGACCCTGAAATTTATGAATTTTATCGTTCATCACCGGGTGGTATTCCAACTCAAGTAGCGTTCTCACAAGATCGTTATTACTCCACTTTGGACGGCGACCGTGAAAAAGGTGTGATTCGCAGTGCAGAGCATGCCTTCTCACAAGACGGTGGTTTAGCGGTACTTTATGGCAATATTGCGCTGGATGGTTGTATTGTCAAAACCGCAGGTGTTGATGAATCGATTTTGAAATTCAACGGGACTGCTCGTGTTTTTGAAAGTCAGGATTCGGCAGTTGAAGCGATTCTCGGTGGCAAAATCGTAGCCAACGATGTGGTAGTGATTCGCTACGAAGGCCCTCGTGGCGGACCAGGTATGCAAGAAATGCTGTACCCAACCAGTTATCTCAAGTCCAAAGGTTTGGGTAAAGACTGTGCGTTGGTGACGGATGGTCGCTTCTCTGGCGGTTCATCAGGCTTGTCGATTGGTCACGTTTCCCCAGAAGCAGCAGAAGGCGGTGCGATTGGATTGGTGGAAGATGGCGATCAGATTCAGATCGATATTCCAAATCGTACTATTCACCTTGATATTGATGATGCAACCATGGCGCATCGCCGTCATCAACAAGAGGAAAAAGGCTGGCATCCTGCAGAAGAGCGTAAACGTAAAGTATCGAAGTCTTTGAAAATTTATGCGATGCACTCGACCAGTGCTGCTAAAGGTGCGGTACGCGTGCTTTAAGTTTTTATATGTCCTTTGATATTGGAAAATATTAACCATTGTGTTTATAGAGTCAATTGAATAAACGCTTATAATCATTATTGAAAAAGCAACCTACGTGTTGCTTTTTTATTGCTTATATTTCTAAAAAACAAAAAAGAGCCCCGAAGGACTCTTTTTGATCAAGCTATTGCTGCTTAAAACTGCTCTTCATTGAACGCTTGGCTCAAGGCTTGATCGACTTCAGAAAAGTCATTTGTAAGCTCTTGCTCTGCATCTTCAGCTTCTTGACGACGACGTTCCAAGTGATGCGCAAGACCTGTACCCGATGGAATCAAACGACCCACCACGACATTCTCTTTTAGACCACGTAGATCATCTTCTTTGCCAGTTACCGCAGCTTCAGTCAAGACACGAGTGGTTTCTTGGAATGATGCCGCAGAGATGAACGAGTCAGTCGACAACGATGCTTTGGTGATACCCATCAATTGACGATCAAATTTCGCAGGGAATTTGTTTTGTGCCAATAGTGCTTGGTTTTCACCTACTACACGGATGTAGTCGACTTGTTCGCCTTTAATAAAGCTTGAATCACCACCTTCGGTAATTTCCACTTTACGGAGCATCTGACGTACGATCACTTCGATGTGCTTATCGTTGATTTTTACACCTTGTAAGCGGTAAACGTCTTGCACTTCATTCACGATGTAGTTGGTCAATGCCACTTCACCTTTGAGACGCAAGATGTCATGCGGGTTTTGTGGACCATCAGAGACCACTTCACCACGTTCTACACGCTCGCCTTCGAACATGTTGATTTGACGCCATTTTGGAATCAATTCTTCATACACTTCTGAGCCGTCATCAGGTGTGATTACCAAACGGTTTTTACCTTTGGTTTCTTTACCAAAGCTCACCACACCAGAGATTTCTGCAAGGATGGCATGCTCTTTTGGCTTACGTGCTTCGAACAAGTCAGCAACACGTGGTAGACCACCTGTAATATCACGTGTACGTGAAGACTCTTGTGGTACACGACCGATAACATCACCGACACCGATGCTTTCACCATCACGTACGGTCAAGATGGTGTTCTGTGGCAAGAAGTAGAATTGCTCTTCACCATCTACTGTATCCAATACCACCGCTGGACGTAAGTCTTTGCCTGATGCAGGACGTGAAGTCACAGGTAAGATTTCAACTGTGCTCATACCTGTTGCTTCATCCGTCTTCGATGTTGCAGTGACACCATCAGCGATTTGGCTGAAACGTGCTTTACCCGCAACTTCGGTAACAAGTGGATGCGTATGCGGATCCCATGTTGCCACGATACCGCCAGCTTCTACTGCTTCACCGTCTTTAATCAAGATCGATGCACCATACGGCACTTTATAACGCTCACGCTCACGACCAATCTCATCAGCGATACCAATCTCACCTGAACGAGACGTCGTCACCAAGTGACCTTTGGCATGTTGTACTGTCTTGATGTTGTGGAAACGCACGGTACCTTTGTTGCGCACTTGCACGCTGTTGGCTGCCGAAGTTCGGCTCGCTGCACCACCGACGTGGAATGTACGCATCGTCAACTGTGTACCTGGCTCACCAATAGATTGCGCTGCCATAACACCGACAGACTCGCCTGGATTGACGATATGACCACGTGCAAGATCACGACCATAACATTTCGAACATACGCCGAAGTCAGCCTCACAAGCAATGACTGAGCGTACTTTCATCTCATCGACACCCGCTTCTTCCAAACGAGTTGCCATTTGCTCATCAATGAAAGTATTACGTGGGAATTTCACTTCACCATCAATGATCACATCTTCTGCAATCACACGACCAAGAACACGATCACGCAATGGCTCGATCACGTCACCACCTTGAATCAATGGAGACATCATTAGACCATCTAAAGTGCCACAATCTTGCTCAGTGATCACCAAATCTTGCGCTACGTCAACGAGACGACGTGTCAAGTAACCTGAGTTCGCAGTTTTCAGTGCGGTATCTGCCAAACCTTTACGTGCACCGTGTGTTGAGATGAAGTACTGAAGTACGGTCAAACCTTCACGGAAGTTCGCTTTAATTGGCGTTTCGATGATCGAACCATCTGGTTTCGCCATCAAACCACGCATACCTGCAAGCTGACGAATCTGCGCCGCACTACCACGAGCACCTGAGTCAGACATCATGTAGATTGAGTTAAATGATTTTTGCTTTTCTTCAACGCCGTCACGGTTGACAATGCTCACAGAAGATAAGTTATCCATCATCGCTTTGGCAACTTGGTCGTTGGTACGTGCCCAAATATCGACCACTTTGTTATAGCGCTCACCCGCAGTTACAAAACCTTGTTCGAACTGCTGTTCGATTTCACGGACTTCAGCTTCTGCTTTGTCAATGATTTGGTCTTTAGTCGGTGGAATCACCATGTCTTCCATACCAACAGATACACCTGAGCGAGTCGCTTGACGGAAGCCCAAATACATCAATTGATCGGCAAAGATCACCGTATCTTTCAAACCGAGTTTACGGTAGCAAGAGTTGATCAGCTTCGATAAGTTTTTCTTGGTCATTTCCACGTTGATTTCAGCGAAGCTCAGACCCGCAGGTACCACTTCCCACAGCAAGCAACGACCTGGTGTGGTATCGACAACCAAAGTTTCTTGATGACGTTCACCTGACTCGCTGATCACTGTTTGATGCACACGTGCCTTCACACGAGCGTGCATTGCCACTTGACCAGTTGCGAGTGCACGGTTGACTTCGTGGGTATCTGCAAACACCATGCCTTCGCCTTTGGCATTCACTGCATCACGAGTGATGTAGTACAGACCCAAGACCACGTCCTGAGAAGGAACGATGATCGGCTCACCATTGGCAGGTGACAAAATATTGTTGGTCGACATCATCAAAGCACGTGCTTCGAGCTGTGCTTCAAGTGTCAATGGTACGTGTACTGCCATTTGGTCACCGTCAAAGTCGGCGTTAAATGCTGTACATACCAAGGGATGTAGACGAATCGCTTTACCTTCGATCAATACAGGCTCGAACGCTTGTAGACCCAAACGGTGAAGTGTTGGTGCACGGTTCAACATCACTGGATGCTGACGAATCACGTGAGCAAGTACGTCCCAAACTTCTGGCGTTTCACGCTCAACCATTTTCTTCGCAGCTTTAATGGTTGTTGCTTGACCAGTCGATTGTAGTTTGGCAAAGATAAATGGTTTGAATAGCTCAAGTGCCATTTTCTTCGGTAGACCACATTGGTGCAAACGTAGTGTAGGACCTACGGTAATTACCGAACGACCAGAGTAATCGACACGCTTACCGAGCAAGTTTTGACGGAAACGACCTTGCTTACCTTTGATCATATCAGCCAAAGATTTCAATGGGCGTTTGTTTGAACCAGTGATTGCACGACCACGACGACCGTTGTCAAGCAAGGCATCAACAGATTCTTGCAACATACGTTTTTCGTTACGCACAATGATGTCTGGTGCAGACAAGTCAAGAAGACGTTTCAAACGGTTGTTACGGTTGATCACACGACGATAAAGATCGTTCAAGTCCGAAGTCGCAAAACGACCACCTTCAAGTGGTACCAGTGGACGCAAATCTGGTGGAAGTACTGGTAATACATTCATTACCATCCACTCAGGCTTGTTGTTTGAGTCTTTGAACGCTTCCATCAATTTCAAACGTTTAGACATTTTCTTGAGTTTAGTTTCAGAAGATGTCTGTGGAATTTCTTCACGTAAACGAGAAATTTCAGCTTCAAGATCAATGTCTTTCAACAAATCTTGAACCGCTTCAGCACCCATTTTCGCTGCGAATTCATCACCATACTCTTCCAAAGCATTGTAATAATCTTCGTCAGTTAATAATTGATACTTCTCAAGCGTAGTCATGCCTGGATCAGTCACGACATAAGATTCGAAATACAATACACGTTCGATATCACGTAGCGTCATATCAAGTAATAGACCGATACGGGACGGTAATGATTTTAAGAACCAAATATGTGCAACTGGTGACGCAAGGTCGATGTGACCCATACGCTCACGACGTACTTTTGCAGTAGTGACTTCAACGCCACATTTTTCACAAATGACGCCTTTATATTTCATCCGCTTGTATTTACCACACAAGCATTCGTAATCTTTGACTGGTCCAAAGATTTTGGCACAGAACAAGCCGTCACGTTCAGGCTTAAACGTACGGTAGTTGATGGTTTCAGGCTTTTTCACTTCGCCATGAGACCACGATTTAATCACTTCAGGTGATGCTAAGCCAATACGGATACGATCAAACTCAAATGGGGTTTGACCATCGTTATCCGTTTTTTTGCGCATGATATCGAGCAAGTCTTTCAATTTTTTTCTCCGTTTGCCGAGGCGTATCGCTCACTCGGCTGGGTCAAAACTGGGTATTTTCAAATCTCCCCTAACCCCTGTTTTCATAAGAGGTGAGGCGCGGTTAAAGCGCCGCAAGGGGGATTACTTAGTCACCATTTTTCAGTTCAATGTTGATACCTAAAGAACGGATCTCTTTGGTCAATACGTTGAATGACTCAGGCATACCTGGATCCATATAATGGTTACCATCAACGATGTTCTTATAGATACGGGTACGACCTTCGACGTCATCTGACTTGACTGTCAACATCTCTTGAAGAGTGTACGCAGCACCATAAGCCTCAAGTGCCCAAACCTCCATCTCACCGAAACGCTGACCACCGAATTGTGCTTTACCACCAAGTGGTTGTTGCGTCACTAATGAGTAAGAACCAGTCGAACGTGCATGCATCTTGTCATCCACCAAGTGGTTGAGTTTGAGCATGTACATATAACCCACAGTCACAGGACGATCAAACTTATCACCAGTACGACCATCGAACAACTCGACTTGACCTGTACGTGAGTAGCTTGCAAGCTCGAGCAATTCTTTGATTTGACCTTCTTCTGCACCGTCAAATACAGGGGTTGCCAGTGGAACACCACCACGCAAGTTACCTGCAAGTTTTAGCACTTCTTCATCAGTCAAGCTGTTGAGATCTTCTTGCGTACCGCCAACTTTGTTGTAGATCTTGTCTAAGAAGTCACGTAGATCAGCCATCGCACGTTGTTGCTTGATCATCTTGTCGATTTGCTCGCCTAAGCCTTTTGCAGCTAGACCCAAATGCGTTTCAAGAATCTGACCTACGTTCATACGAGATGGTACACCCAATGGGTTTAACACCACATCGACTGGTACACCATTGGCATCGTGTGGCATGTCTTCGACTGGCAAGATGTTCGAAACAACACCTTTGTTACCATGACGACCCGCCATCTTATCACCCGGTTGGATACGACGTTTCACAGCCAAGTACACTTTAACGACTTTCAACACACCGTGAGTAAGCTCATCACCTTGTGCGATTTTGCGTTTCTTCTCTGCGAATTTTTCATCAATCTCTTGGCTCTTCTCTTGTAAGAATGCCAAAATTTGATTCATACGCTCCGCAACATCTTCGTCATTGGCTTGAACTTCTTTCAAATCAACAAACTCAAGACCAGACAACACGTCCGCAGTCAGCTTATCGCCGCGTTTGGTTGTACCACCACCGTTCGATGTTTGACCATCAAGTAGGCGAATCATACGTTCACGTGCAGCTTCTTCGAAGATTTTGAATTCTTCTTTCAAATCTTTACGGTACGCATCGAGCTGTGCTTTTTCGATTGCGAGAGCACGTTCATCTTTTTCCACGCCATCACGGGTGAAGACTTGTACATCGATAATCGTACCTTTAGTGCCTGACGGTACACGTAAAGATGAATCTTTTACGTCTGCCGCTTTTTCACCGAAGATTGCACGCAGGAGTTTTTCTTCAGGAGTAAGTTGTGTTTCACCTTTAGGCGTCACTTTACCTACGAGAATATCACCTGCAGTCACTTCTGCACCGATGTAGACAATACCTGATTCATCCAGTTTCGACAGCGCTGCTTCACCGACGTTTGGTATATCGGCAGTGATTTCTTCTGAACCCAGCTTGGTATCACGAGCAACACATGACAACTCTTGGATGTGAATCGACGTCAAGCGATCTTCTTGCACCACACGTTCTGATAATAATATCGAGTCCTCGAAATTATAACCATTCCATGTCATGAATGCGACACGCATGTTTTGACCGAGTGCCAATTCACCCATATCTGTTGATGGACCATCCGCCAAGATATCGCCACGTGCAACTTCATCGCCTTGATTGACAATAATGTTTTGGTTGATACAGGTGTTTTGGTTCGAACGGGTGTATTTGATCAAGTTGTAGATATCTACACCTGCTTCACCAGCGACCATTTCATCTTCATGAACACGGATTACGATACGAGATGCATCCACGTAGTCGATCTTACCGCCACGGTTTGCAATCACACACACACCAGAGTCACGTGCGACGTGACGTTCCATGCCTGTACCTACAAGTGGCTTATCCGCACGCAGTGTCGGCACCGCCTGACGTTGCATGTTTGAACCCATCAATGCACGGTTAGCATCATCGTGTTCAAGGAAAGGAATCAATGACGCTGCAACCGAAACCACCTGCTGTGGTGAAACATCCATATGAGTCACTTTTTCAGGCGGCATACGCACGAATTCGCCTTGATGACGTACAGACACCACTTCATCAGTAAATGCGCCTTTGGCATCTACCGCAGAGTCTGCTTGCGCAATCACGGTACCGACTTCTTCGATCGCAGATAAGTATTCGATCTCATCTGTCACAACACCATCAACCACTTTACGATATGGGGTTTCTAAGAAACCGAAATCGTTGGTTTTAGCATAGACGGACAGCGAGTTGATCAAACCAATGTTTGGACCTTCAGGGGTTTCAATTGGACATACACGACCATAATGGGTTTGATGTACGTCACGCACCTCAAAACCTGCACGTTCACGGGTCAAACCACCTGGCCCTAATGCTGAAACACGACGTTTGTGTGTGATCTCAGACAATGGGTTGTTTTGATCCATAAATTGTGACAATTGGCTTGAACCAAAGAATTCTTTGATCGCTGCAGCTACAGGCTTAGCATTAATCAAATCCTGTGGTGACAAGTTATCGGTTTCAGCTTGGGAAAGACGCTCTTTCACTGCACGCTCAACACGCACCAAACCAACACGGAATTGGTTTTCAGTCATTTCACCAACAGAACGGACACGACGGTTACCTAAGTGGTCGATATCATCGACTTCACCCTTACCGTTGCGGATCTCAACCAAAGTACGCATTACATCGATGATGTCATCGTTAGACAATACACCTTCGACTTGGCGTGTTTTATGATCTGTACCCACGTCATAAGGACGACCCAAACGACGGTTAAACTTCATACGACCAACTGGTGACAAGTCATAGCGCTCAGGGCTAAAGAACAAATTACCAAATAGGTTTTCAGCAGCATCTTTCGTCGGTGGCTCGCCTGGACGCATTACTTTATAGATTTCGACCAACGCTTCGTCACGATCACGTGTAATGTCAGCACGCAATGTATCAGCGATGTAAGAACCACGATCAATATCGTTGGTAAATAGGATGTTAAACTGCTTCACACCCGCTTCAGCGATTTTCACTAAGATATCGTGAGAAATCACCGTATTTGCAGGGAGCACTTCACCATCTTTTAAGCTAATGTCTTCAGCAGTAATACGTTCGTATAGATACTCATCTGGCACTGCAAGCTTAGACAAGTTTGCAGCTTCCATCTGACGCACGTGACGCGCATTGATACGCTTGCCTTGCTCAACGATGACTTTGCCATCTTCGCCAGCGATATCGAACTGTGCCATCTCACCACGCAAGCGATCTGGAACGAGATCAATTTGATAGCTCGACGCATCAACATAAACAGGCACTTTTTCAAAGAACAAACCAAGAATTTGCTCTGTGGTATATTCGAGCGCACGTAAAATCACAGAGGCCAACAACTTACGGCGACGGTCGATACGCACATACACTAAATCTTTGGCATCAAACTCAAAGTCCAACCAAGAACCACGGTAAGGAATAATCCGTGCTGAATAAAGCACTTTACCGCTAGAGTGGGTTTTACCCTTATCATGATCAAAGAATACGCCTGGTGAACGATGCAATTGCGATACGATCACACGCTCAGTACCGTTAATCACGAATGTTCCGTTATCAGTCATCAAAGGCATTTCGCCCATATAGACTTCTTGTTCACGGACATCTTTGATCGCTTTGGTATCACGATCACGCAAAATCAAACGGATTTTGACACGCATCGGTGCAGCATAAGTCGAACCACGCAAAATACATTCACGCACGTCAAACTCAGGCTTACCCAAACTATATTCGACAAACTCTAAAGCTGCATTTCCTGAATAACTTTCAATTGGAAATACAGAACGAAATGCGGCTTGCAAGCCAATATCATCACGGTTCTTCGGTGTTTTGCCGTCTTGCAAGAACGTTCGATACGAGTCCACCTGAATAGCGAGCAAGTAAGGAACATCCATGATGTTCGGCAAATTACCAAAGTTTTTGCGGATCCGTTTCTTTTCGGTATAAGAGTATGCCATTTGGATTCCTCGGACATTAAACTCATCTCGTCTGCAGTACGAGATGGAGCAGAAGTTATCAACGGGTCAAGGCTGACCGTCGCTTTTCAAAGCTGCAAAAAACCAAAAGCGACAATAAAATGTTTAGCAATATGCTCTACGATCTTTCAAATTATTGAAAAATAAATAGAAAAACATTGCTAAACATTCAACACAATCACGTTATCGGCGTAAAAATGAGACTTCATCAAAAAGCGAGCCGATTATTGTAACGCAAAAAGGCTGATGACCCAAGAGTCATCAGCCGTTTTTTGGAGCTGATTTAAAAAAAACCAACTCCCTAAGCCATTACTTAAGTTTAACTTCAGCACCAGCTTCTTCAAGTTTCTTCTTAAGCTCTTCAGCTTCTTCTTTAGAAACGCCTTCTTTAATTGCAGAAGGAGCGCCTTCAACAAGATCTTTCGCTTCTTTCAGACCAAGACCAGTTGCTTCACGAACTGCTTTAATTACAGCAACTTTGTTACCGCCAAAGCTCGCCAATTCAACAGTGAATTCACTTTGCTCTTCAGCTGCGGCAGCAGCGCCACCAGCAGCAGGTGCAGCAGCAACAGCCGCAGCAGATACATTGAATTTCTCTTCGAAAGCAGAGATCAATTCAACAAGTTCAAGTACAGTTTTTTCAGCAACTGCATTCAAGATTTCTTCGTTTGTTAAAGCCATGAGAATAACTCCAAATGGATATTAAATGGTGTAAATGATTGATTAAATTTAAGCTTATGCAGCTTCTTGCTCGTTTTTCTCTTTGAGCGCCGTCATTAGGCGACCCAATTTCGAAATTGGAGCTTGAAGAACAGATGCAAGCATCGTAAGCGCTTTCTCTTGGTTCGGAAGATTCGCGATTACGCTTACTTCAGCACCTTGATAAACCTTGCCATCGAATGCAGCAGCTTTGAGTTCAAATGCCTTGTTTGTTTTTGCAAATTCTTCGAACAAACGTGCAGCTGCACCCATGTCGTCTTCAGAAGTTGAAAAACCAAGAATTGTTGGACCAACTAGGTTGTCATTCAAAATATCGAATGCTGTACCTTCGAATGAACGCTTCGCCAAAGTGTTACGCACGATACGTGTCGTTACACCCAACTTACGAGCTTCAACACGTAATTGTGTCAATTGCTCTACGTTCAAACCTTGATAGTCTGCAACAACGGCAGAGAACGCTTTAGAAGCAACTTCGTTGACTTCTGCGACGATCTGTTTTTTGCCTTCGATAAGAAGAGCCATTGTAAAACCTCCTAAGGTGACTTATACACTTATACAAGTGCACTCCCAATTTGTAGGCCTTGCGACCTACACGCGGAGGAGGACATCAATCACACCACCGCGTCTACTCAGGCTGGAAGATTAAGAAGCAAAGTGTGAGCACTTCACCTCGCCCGAGGTCTTTGACGCTGACAGATTTACACCCATCAATTCAAAGCATGCCTGAGGGAGAAAATGCAAAGATTGAGAATCTTTGCCCGAGCGCAAGAAAAATCTATGATTTTCCCAACGCTTCTTACCTCAAAAACTTCTCCTCAAAGGAGAGGAAGCTCAGGACTTTAAAATTCTTTATCTAAACCAACTTAGCTTAAAACTCAGTTAGATACGTTGTTTACATCGATGATCAAACCAGGACCCATCGTTGAGCTCAAAGTGATCTTTTTGATGTATACGCCTTTAGAAGTCGCAGGTTTAGCTTTCTTCAAGTCAGCAACCAATGCTTCAAGGTTTTGGCGTACAGCAGTTTCTTCGAACCCAACTTGACCAATCGCAGCGTGGATAATACCCGCTTTGTCTACACGGTAACGTGCTTGACCAGCTTTAGCATTTTTCACAGCACCAGCAACGTCAGGAGTCACAGTACCAACTTTCGGGTTTGGCATTAAGCCACGTGGACCCAGGATCGTACCCAACTTACCGACAACGCGCATTGCGTCAGGTGCAGCAATCACCACATCAAAGTCAAGGTTGCCCGCTTGAATTGATTCTGCAAGATCATCAAAACCAACGATATCAGCGCCTTCAGCTTTTGCAGCTTCAGCAGCAGCACCTTGTGCAAACACAGCAACACGTACAGTTTTACCTGTACCAGCAGGAAGTGTTGTTGCACCACGAACTACTTGGTCTGATTTACGTGGATCAACACCAAGGTTGACCGCAACATCCAAAGACTCTTTGAATTTTGCAGCAGGCAGACCATTAAGAACTTTTACCGCTTCTTCCAAAGTGTAAACTTTGTTCGCTTCAACAGCTTCAGCGATGGCTTTTTGACGTTTAGTTAATTTTGCCATGTCTTATAGCTCCGTTTCCAAGCCCATAGAACGTGCAGAACCAGCGATGGTACGCACACGCGCATCTAAATCAGCACCAGTTAAATCTGGCTCTTTAGTTGTAGCGATCTCTTCTAACTGAGCACGAGTCAACTTACCAACTTTAGTTTTGTTTGGTACAGATGAACCCTTTGGGATACCCGCAGCTTTCTTCAAAAGAATAGAAGCTGGTGGTGTTTTCATGATGAATGTGAACGACTTATCGTTGTACACAGTGATCACGACAGGAATCGGAAGACCTGGTTCAACTTTTTGTGTCGCCGCATTGAATTCTTTACAGAATGCCATGATGTTGACACCACGTTGACCGAGTGCAGGACCGATCGGTGGAGATGGATTCGCTTTACCAGCTGGAACTTGCAGCTTGATATAGCCGTCAATCTTCTTAGCCATTTCAATTACCTCTTGGGTACAAACGCCGCTAGGCTCCCCAAATTGTATGTATTTGCCGTAAAAAAACACGACAAATACAAAATAACAAAGCCCGAATCATTCAAAAGAACTTATCGGGCAACGATACAGCAGAAAAAGTTAGTTGGCTTTTTCTACTTGACGAAACTCTAATTCAACTTGCGTTGGACGATTAAAGACATTAATCGTCAAGGTCAAGCGAGATTTTTCGTATTGAATTTCCTCAACCACACCTTTGAAATCTGTGAATGGACCGTCAGTTACCAACAGCTCTTCACCTGGCTCAAACATGGTCTTCGGACGTGGCGCCTCACCTGTATTATTAATACGAGCCAAAATCGCATCCGCTTCTTTTTGCGTGATCGGTGCTGGCTTCTCAGGTGTGCCACCAATAAAACCTAATACTTTTGGACACTCTTTGACGATATGCCAAGTATCGTCATTCATTTCCATTTCAACTAATACGTAACCCGGGAAAAATTTACGCTCAGATTTGCGTTTTTTCCCATCCTTCATTTCCACTACTTCTTCAGTAGGAACAAGGACTTCACCAAAGCTATCGGCAACTGTGCTACGTGCAATACGTTCATTCAACGAACGCATGACTTGTTTTTCATAGCCAGAATAGGCATGAACGATATACCAACGTTTCATAGCAACTTATCCGATAATTAACTTAATCAACATACCTAGCACGTAATCAAAACCCCACAACACCAGTGAAGTGATGATCACTACAACCAAGACTTGCCATGAAGTCGTGATCGTTTCTTGTTTTGTTGGCCACGTCACACGCCGAAGTTCGATGCGTGAATCTTTTAACAGACGAACAAAACCCTTGCCTTGGTGGGTGGCGTATATTAAACCGATCGCCACAATAATACAAGCAGCAATTACACCAATACGCACCCACACATCACTTGCAGGCGCCCAGTATTGCGGCAAATATTGATTGGCTAGACTTGCAGCAATCAACAACGCCAAAGCAATAATCCATAAGATCACATCAAATGGCGAGCCATTTTTGACCAGTTCTGCAGGATTGTTACGTTGTGGAATTGGTGCATCGCCTGAGGCGTCATGCGATTTATCATTCGACATTTTTGTACTCGTCGTAAATTTCGCGACTTATTATATAGAATAATTAATCCTGCATAAAGCAGGAATGTAATATTGGCAGGTCAGGAGGGACTCGAACCCCCAACATTCGGTTTTGGAGACCGACGCTCTACCAATTGAACTACTGACCTATAAAGCAGACCGGAAACGCATTTCCGACCTGAATTTCTTTAAATCATGTGCAGATTATGCAGTTACTTTCGCAACAACACCAGCACCTACTGTACGACCGCCTTCACGGATCGCAAAACGTAGACCCGGATCCATCGCAATCGGGTGGATCAATTCTACTGACATTTCTACGTTGTCACCTGGCATAACCATTTCAACGCCATCTTGCAGTTGGATCGCACCAGTTACATCCGTTGTACGGAAGTAGAACTGTGGTCGGTATCCGTTCAAGAATGGTGTATGACGACCACCTTCTTCCTTCGAAAGTACGTATACTTCTGCGTCGAATTTGGTGTGTGGTTTGATTGTACCTGGCTTCGCCAATACTTGACCACGCTGTACTTCTTCACGTTTTGTACCACGTAGAAGAACACCACAGTTCTCGCCTGCACGACCTTCGTCAAGCAATTTACGGAACATTTCTACGCCAGTGACTGTTGTTTTCGCTGTATCTTTGATACCAACGATTTCAACTTCTTCACCAACTTTAACGATACCAGTCTCAACACGGCCAGTAACTACTGTACCACGACCTGAGATTGAGAATACATCTTCAATCGGCATCAAGAAGTCTTTGTCGATTGCACGCTCTGGCTCTGGGATATACGAGTCAAGTGCTTCAACCAATGCAATCACTGCTGATTCGCCATATTGACCTGAATCACCTTCAAGTGCTTTAAGTGCAGAACCACGGATAACAGGAGTGTCATCGCCAGGGAAGTCATATGAAGATAGAAGTTCACGAACTTCCATTTCAACCAATTCTAGCAATTCTTCATCATCAACAAGGTCACACTTGTTCAAGAATACGATGATGTACGGCACACCAACCTGACGAGATAGTAGGATGTGTTCACGTGTTTGTGGCATTGGACCATCGGTCGCAGCACATACAAGGATCGCACCGTCCATTTGCGCAGCACCAGTAATCATGTTTTTCACATAATCGGCGTGTCCTGGGCAGTCTACGTGTGCGTAGTGACGTGTTGGAGAGTCGTATTCTACGTGTGAGGTATTAATGGTAATACCACGTGCTTTTTCTTCTGGTGCAGAGTCGATTGCTGCGTAGTCTTTTGCTTCACCACCGTAGGTTTTAGCACAGATCGTTGCAATCGCTGCTGTCAATGTTGTTTTACCATGGTCAACGTGACCGATCGTGCCCACGTTTACGTGTGGTTTATTACGTTCAAACTTAGCCTTAGCCATGATGATACTCCTCGCTTACGTCGAGACTCTCGATCCTGATGTATTAATGTTTTGAAAAAAACCCACTCAAATCATCAATCTTACAGCCATCGACTGAAATATGTTCCGTTCTTTAAAATCAAAAAACTGAACGCCTAATACTTTAAAAGCAGACTAAAAAGCCTGCTTCGATATCAAATTCTGTTTTCTTACACTGCTTTAGCTTTTTTACTTTGCTAGCTTCTGCATCACATCTGGAGCTCTTATCGAGATTTGAACTCGAGACCTCTCCCTTACCAAGGGAGTGCTCTACCACTGAGCTATAAGAGCAATAGACTACATAGTGTAGTTTTCAATTTTCAATGCTCTTCGAATGGAGCGGGAGACGAGGGTCGAACTCGCGACATGCAGCTTGGAAGGCTGCCGCTCTACCAACTGAGCTACTCCCGCACGATGTTGGTTACTTCATTTTATTTGTTAAATTGAAGTTAGCACTCAATCGAAGTTGAAAAATGGTGGTGAGGGTAGGATTCGAACCTACGAAACTTTCGTGGCAGAGTTAC
>LUMV01000053.1_pt1 | contig 52361 bp, 47 predicted proteins | sample 729731 | NCBI WGS metagenome assembly LUMV01 (sample SAMN03860301, study PRJNA289734) | marine metagenome | biome: seawater column; feature: ocean; material: water; isolation source: Red Sea water column Station 192 - depth 200m | place: Saudi Arabia: Red Sea | collected 2011-10-15 | depth 200 m
CCCCTTGCCGCCGCCGCCGGCGACCGCCTTGATGAGGACGGGGTAGCCGATCTGCGCAGCCTGTTCGGCGAGATAGGTCGGGTCCTGATTTGCGCCCATATAGCCCGGCGTCACCGGCACCCCGGCGTCGGCCATCAGCTTCTTCGCGGCATCTTTCAGGCCCATCGCGGTGATCGACGACGGTTTCGGCCCGACCCAGACAAGCCCGGCATCGGCGACCGCCTGCGCGAACTCGGCATTCTCGGACAGGAAGCCATAGCCCGGATGAATCGCTTCGGCCCCGGTGGCCTTCGCGGCGGCGATGATCTTCTCGCCGATCAGATAGGATTCGCGCGCTGGCGACGGCCCGATATGCACGGCCTCATCGGCCTCGCGCACGTGCAGCGCCTTGGCGTCGGCGTCCGAATAGACCGCAACGGTCCGGATGCCCATCTCGCGCACGGTGCGGATGATACGGCAGGCGATTTCGCCACGATTGGCGATGAGGGGGGATTGGATCATGGTCATTTCAATTTGGCTCTCATCGCAAGAAAAGTGCGGTACTTTGGTTCCTCGGCCGCAAATATCTCATCACCAGCCGCCATATATGCTCTCGTCAATTCATCCCCGGCCCGATCCAATTCTCCCTTGTCGTAGAGAACTTGCCCAAGCCGTAAGTGGATGAACGGATTTCCGAATCCGTCAGGACAATGCATTGCATATTCAAGCGCCTCTTGTGCCGAGGTTAGATAGCCGCCTAGAAATGCGGCATCACCGATTGCTTCCATCAGCCAAGTTGATGCGTTCCAATTGGACTTGGGTTCAGGAACCAGTGCCCAAGCGGCATTATATTTCTCGATGGCAGCCTCGTAGCCTCCACGCTCCGCCAGAGCATCGCCCTCGGCACTCAACTGGCTGATTGTCTCGTGTATCTCGGAAGACAATTCTGCCATCGCATCACATCCTGAACACGCCGAAGCCGCGGTCTTCGACCGGGGCGTTCAGCGTTGCGGAAAAGGCGAGCCCGAGCACGTCACGCGTCTGCGCGGGGTCGATGATGCCATCGTCCCAGAGGCGCGCGGTGGCGTGATAGGGGTTGCCTTCATCCTCATATTTCTGGCGGATCGGTGCCTTGAAGGCTTCGGCCTCCTCGGGCGTCCATTTGTCGGCGTCGCGGTGGACGGTCGCCAGCACCGACGCCGCCTGCTCGCCACCCATCACCGAAATCCGCGCATTGGGCCAGGTGAACAGAAAACGCGGCGAGTAGGCCCGCCCGCACATGCCGTAATTGCCCGCGCCGAAGCTGCCGCCGATCAGCACCGTGATCTTCGGCACCGTCGCGGTCGCGACGGCCGTCACCAGCTTCGCGCCATGCTTGGCGATCCCCTCGGCCTCGTACTTCCCACCGACCATGAAGCCCGAGATATTCTGGAGGAAGAGCAGGGGGATGCGCCGCTGCTGCGCCAGCTCGATGAAATGCGCGCCCTTGACTGCGCTCTCGCTGAACAGCACGCCGTTGTTGGCGAGGATCGCGACCGGAATACCCCAGATATGCGCGAAGCCGCAGACGAGTGTGCTGCCATAGTTCGCCTTGAACTCGTGAAACTCGCTGGCATCGACGATGCGCGCAATTACCTCGTGCACATCATAGGGCGCGCGGACATCCTCGGGGATGATGCCGTAGAGCTCTTCGGCGTCATATTTGGGCGGACGCGGGTCTTTCATCGCGACGTCGAAGCCATCGTCGGCCCCGAAGGTCGACACGATATCGCGCACGATGGTCAGCGCATGTTCGTCATTCTCGGCCAGATGATCGACCACGCCCGACTTCTTCGCGTGCAGGTCGCCGCCGCCCAGATCCTCGGCGCTGATCTCTTCGCCCGTCGCGGCCTTCACCAGCGGCGGGCCGGCGAGGAAGATCGTACCCTGGTTGCGCACGATCACCGTCTCGTCGGACATCGCGGGAACATAAGCACCACCTGCGGTACAGCTGCCCATTACGCAGGCGATCTGCGGGATGCGCTTCGCCGACATATTCGCCTGGTTGAAGAAGATGCGCCCGAAATGGTCGCGGTCGGGAAAGACCTGGTCCTGATGCGGCAGGTTCGCGCCGCCGCTGTCGACGAGGTAGATATCATCCCGGCGCCCGGAACCTCGCCCTCATACATGTCGCCCGCCGCGAGCTGGCCGATCTCGAGGAAGGGCGAACCCGGATCGAGCAGCCGCTCGACCCGCTCGCGCGGCAGCAGCTTGCCGCGGCTGGTATGCCGCTCGCGCGACTTTTCGTGGCCGCCGAGCGCCGCTTCGGCGACGCGGGCATAGAGCGCGTCGCGCAGGCCGCGGTTGTGCGCGGCGCGTGCCTGGGTCTGCGGATCGTCGGGATTATATTGCGTCGAAAGGACGGGGGCGCTCACGGTTCACTCTCTCCCTGAAACTGTCTGCGCCCTAGCCGGTCGCTCGTCGATTGGAAAGCACCGCAGGCCGAAAATGGTTGGTATTGAAACGGGATTGTCACAGGCGTATCGCCGTCCGACACCCCCCAGAAAGCAAGGCAACGCCATGAAAAAGACCGTCCTCGCCATCCTCCTGTCCACCGCGACGATCGTCGCCGGGCCGATCGCCTGCACCAGCGCCAACGGCGACAAGGCTGCTTACACGCTCGGCACCGACCTTGGCATCAGCAAGGAAGCGATGGACACCAGCGTCAAGCCGGGCGACGATTTTTACGCCTATGCGAATGGCAATTGGCAAAAGGTGACCCAGATCCCCGCCGACCGCTCGTCGATCGGCGCCTTCTACACCGCCTTCCTTGAAACAGAGAAGCGGACACGCGAACTCGTCGATGCGATCGTCAAGAGCGGCGGCGATGCGGGCACTGACGACGGCCGCATTGCTGCCTTCTACAACGCCTATATGAACACCAAGGCGATCGACGCCGCCGGGATGAAACCGGTCGAGGCCGATCTGGCGCGCTTCGACACCATCGCCGACAAGGCGGCGCTGTCGACCATCCTGGGCGAACAGACGCGCGCCGACGTCGATCCGCTCAACGCCACCGACTTCAACACCGAGAATCTCTTCGGCATCTTCGTTTCGCAGGGACTGGCGACGCCGGGCGAGGTTATTCCCTATATGCTGCAGGGCGGGCTCGGCCTTCCCGAGCGCGAATATTATCTGTCGGCCGACCCGAAGATGGTGGGCATCCGTGACGCCTACAAAGCCTATATCTCCAAGCTGCTGACCCAGGCAGGCATCGCCGATGCCGATGCCAAGGCGCAGCGCATCTTCGATCTCGAAACCAAGATCGCCCGCGTCCATGCGACGCGCGAGGAGAGTGAGGATTTCACCAAATCGGCGGATGTCTGGACCAAGGCCGACTTTGCCAAAAAGGCGCCCGGGATCGATTGGGACGCTTATTTTGCCGCCGCCGGGCTCGACAAGGCGGCGAAGTTTGGCGCCTATCATGCGCGGGCGATCACCGGCCTGTCGGCGCTCGTCGCGTCGCAGCCGCTCGACGCGTGGAAGGACTGGCTCGTCTTCCATCAGATCAACAGCCATACCGATGTGCTGCCCACCGCGCTCGATGACGCGCATTTTGCCTTTTACGGCACCACTCTGTCGGGTACGCCGCAGCAGCGCAGCCGCGACAAGCGCGCGCTCGACGCGCTCAACACCTATCTCGGCGATGCGGTAGGCCGCGTCTATGCAGAGAAATATTTTCCGGCGTCGGCCAAGGCCGAAGTCGGTGACATGGTGAAGGGGATCAAGGCCGCCTTTGCGAAGCGCGTCAATACGATCGACTGGATGGCGCCCGAAACGAAGAAGGAAGCGATCAAGAAGGTCGAAACCATCGTCGTCGGCGTCGGCTATCCTGAAAACTGGCGCGACTATGGCAGCTACACGATCAGCGCCGACGACGCCTATGCGAACGAAGTCGCCGGCGAGAAGGCCGAATATGCGCACCAGCTCGCCAAGATCGGCAAGCCCTTCGACAAGGGCGAATGGTGGATGACCCCGCAGACGGTCAACGCCGTCAATCTGCCGGTGCAGAATGCGCTGAATTTCCCCGCCGCGATCCTGCAGCCGCCCTTCTTCGACGCCAAGGCCGATCCCGCCTATAATTACGGGGCGATCGGCGCCGTCATCGGCCACGAAATCAGCCACAGCTTCGACAATAATGGCGCCGCCTTCGATTCGACCGGCGCGCTGCGCAACTGGTGGACGGCCGAGGATCTCAAGAAGTTCGAGGCGGCGGGGGCGGCGCTGGCCGCGCAATATGACAGCTACAAGCCGTTCCCCGATCTTGCGGTCAACGGCAAGCTGACGCTGGGTGAGAATATTGCCGACGTCGCGGGCCTGCAGGCGGCTTATGACGCCTATCGTGCGTCGCTGAACGGCAAGGAAGCGCCGGTGATCGACGGCTTCACGGGCGATCAGCGTTTCTTCATCGCCTATGCGCAGACCTGGGCCACCAAGATGCGTGACGAGGCGCTGCGCGCGCGGATCGCGACCGACGGCCATGCGCCCGGCAACTACCGCGCACTCACCGTCCGCAACCTCGACGCGTGGTACAAGGCGTTCAATGTCCAGCCGACCGACAAGCTGTATCTCGCCCCCGATCAGCGCGTCCGCGTCTGGGGGTGATGTCCACTTCTCGTCGTTGCGAGGAGCGGAGCGACGAAGCAATCTCCAGTCATCTGTCCGGGCTTGAGTCGGGACGCTGGAGATTGCTTCGCTGCGCTCGCGAAGACGCTATTTTTCTGATGCCGGCGGCGCCCCCGGCTTTTCCTTGAGGATCAGGTACCGGTAAACGCCGACGCAGTTGATGCACAGCAGCGCGATATTCTGCCAGCCGATGCCTTCGCTGTCGCTTTGCAGAAAGCCCCACGCGACGAGCGCGATGCTGCTGGTCACGAAAATGACGAAGGCCCAGCCGGTCGGGCGTCGCCCGAGATTGAGCGACACAATCAACGCCGCGAGCGTTCCGGCCCCGGCGCCATAATATTGCAGCGCGTCGAGCAGCGTATCGCTCATCCGCCGGTCGCCCCGAACACGAACTCGAGCTTCAACCCGTCAGGGTCGGCAAAGAACAGCGCATAATAGGTCGGTCCGTAGCGCGGATAATCGGCGGGGGCATCGAGGATCGTCGCGCTTATGCTGCGCAGCAAATCATGCAGCGCATCGACGTCGGCGCGGCTTTCGGCAGTCCAGGCAAGATGATGCAGTCCGGGCGAAAAGCGGTCGTGGCTCCGTAGCGCGCCGGGGCCATGCGCTTCGACGATCCCGATCGAATGGAACGGTTCGCCGTCGCGGTCCCAATCGCTGCCATGATCATAATCGGCGGCGCGCCGGTAGCCGAGAAAGCCCAGCACCGCATCATAGAAAATCCGCGACCGCGCCGCGTCGCGAACCGTCAGGTCGATATGATGGACAAGGCCGCGCGCGCTCATAAGGCCCCGGCAATCGCGAGCAGTCCGGATGCAGTCAAAAACGGCCAGCCGATGTGTCGGCCGCGCGTATATACGGCATCGAACAGACCGGTCGCCGTCCACGCCGCGCCGATCAGCAGGATCAGACCGCGCGGCGTTCCGGGCCACAGGACCGACGCGGCGGACACCAGCATCAGGAGCGAGAGCGCATGCCATGCCAGACGAAACACCCGGCGCGCCAAGTCGATCCCCATGATGCCGCTGTTGAGCGACATCAGCGGCCCGACGAGTCGCCTTTCGCCCAACAGACCGTGGACCAGGGCGGTCGTCACCATGAAGGCGGCCGACAGCCCTAGCCAGATCACGCGCCGGCGCCAATCAGTTCGCGGCCGATCAGCATGCGGCGGATTTCGTTGGTGCCCGCGCCGATGTCGAGCAGTTTGGCGTCGCGCCAATAGCGCTCCACCGGCCAGTCCTTGGTGTAGCCCGCGCCGCCAAGCGCCTGGATCGCTTCGCCCGCGACCTTCACCGCGCTTTCGCTGGCCAGCAGGATGGCGCCCGCGGCGTCGAACCGTGTCGTCAGCCCGGCGTCGCATGCCTTGGCGACATTATAGACGTAAGAGCGCGCCGACTGGAGCGCGACATACATGTCGGCAACCTTAGCCTGCATGAGCTGGAACGAGCCAATCGGCTTGCCGAACTGCTTGCGCTCGCGAAGATAGGGGATGACGGTGTCGAGGCAGCCCTGCATGATGCCGAGCTGGAGCCCGGCGAGCACGACGCGCTCATAGTCGAGGCCCGACATCAGCACGCCGACGCCGCCGTTGACCGGCCCCATCACCTGGTCCTCGCTGACCTCGCAATCGGTGAAGACGAGTTCAGCGGTCGGCGATCCGCGCATGCCGACCTTGTCGATCTTCTGCCCGATGCTGAAACCCGGCATATCCTTTTCGATCAGGAAGGCGGTGATGCCGCGTGACCCCGCTTCGGGCGTCGTCTTGGCATAGACGACCAGCGTGTCCGCATAGGGGGCGTTGGTGATCCAGAATTTCGTGCCGTTGAGGACATAGCCGCCCTGAACCGGCTCGGCCTTCAGTTTCATCGAGACGACGTCACTCCCGGCGCCGGCTTCCGACATCGCAAGGCTGCCGACATGCTCGCCCGAGATCAGCTTCGGCAGATATTTCGCCTTCTGCTCCGCATTGCCCCAGCGGCGGATCTGGTTGACGCACAGATTCGAATGGGCGCCATAGGACAGGCCGATCGCGCCGCTCGCGCGACTGACTTCCTCGACCGCCAGAACATGTTCGAGATAGCCGAGGCCGAGGCCGCCCCATTCTTCTTCGACCGTGATGCCGTGCAAGCCCAGCGCGCCCATCTGCGTCCAGAGCTCGTCGCGGGGGAACCAGTCCTCGCGGTCGGCCTTGTCGGCCAGCGGCGCAATCTGCTCGTCGGCGAAGCGGGCGGTGGTGTCGCGGATCATCTCGGCAGTTTCACCAAGGGCAAAATCGAAATCGGGTGTGGCGAGCATATCGTCCTCTGTTTCTGGTTTCGGATGCGACTAGCAGGAAGCGGACGCGGTTTGAAGCGCAGCGGACAAGTCTGGCTTGCAAGGCGAAAAGGCCATACAGCTTGCGTGCCGCCATGGGGGTCGGCAAGGGCGGGGCATGATCGACACGCTTACCCATCTGGACCGTCTCGAGGCCGAAAGCATCCACATCATGCGCGAAGGCCTTCTATCCCTCGCCGCCGCCTTTTCCGCTGCTCCACGTCGATACGACGTGGAAATTCCGCGCGATGTACGAACTGCGCGACCGCATGGCCGCGGAATCGGGGATGGACCTGATCGTCCATCAGAACCCCGAGGCGAAGGCGCGCGGAATCAATCCGTTCGACCATGGGCCGCTGCATACCGACATGTGGAAGACCGAAGGGCTCAAGCAGGCGCTCGACCTTCACGGATTCGACGTGGCCTTCGGCGGTGCGCGGCGCGACGAGGAAAAGAGCCGCGCGAAGGAGCGCATCTTTTCCTTCCGCACCGCGAGCCACGGCTGGGATCCCAAGCAGCAGCGCCCCGAGCTCTGGAACCTCTACAACGCGCGCAAGGCGAAGGGGGAAAGTATCCGGGTCTTCCCGATCTCCAACTGGACCGAACTCGACATCTGGCAATATATCGCGCGCGAGAATATCCCGATCGTGCCGCTCTATTTCGCGGCGCCCCGACCGACTGTGATACGCGACGGGCTGTTGCTGATGGTCGATGACGACCGCTTCCCGCTACGCGACGGTGAAGAGCCCGTGATGCGCTCGGTACGTTTCCGCACCCTCGGCTGCTATCCGCTCACCGGGGCGGTCGAAAGCGAGGCGACAACGCTCAGCCAAGTCATCCAGGAAATGCTGCTGACGACGACCAGCGAACGGCAGGGACGCATCATCGACAAGGATGGCGGCGATGCGTCGATGGAGAAGAAGAAGCAGGAGGGGTATTTTTGACCCGCCGCGTCAATCTTCAGATTGACGAAGGGTCAACCCCCGCGAAGGCGGGGGCCTCTTTCTGTATCAACGGACGAAGCGGGATTCCCGCTGTCGCGGGAATGACGAAGTAAGAATATGACCGACCCCATCTATGTCACCGACGCTCTGATCGCCGAGGATATCGACGCCTATCTCGCGAGTCACGAGCGGAAGTCGCTGCTCCGCTTCATCACCTGCGGCAGCGTCGATGACGGCAAATCGACGCTGATCGGACGCCTGCTCTACGACAGCAAGATGATCTTCGAGGATCAACTCGCCGCGCTCGAGGCGGACAGCAAGCGCGTCGGCACGCAAGGCGGCGAGATCGATTTCGCGCTGCTCGTCGACGGGCTTGCCGCCGAGCGCGAGCAGGGCATCACGATCGACGTCGCCTATCGTTTTTTCACGACCGAAAATCGCAAGTTCATCGTCGCCGACACGCCGGGGCACGAGCAATATACGCGCAACATGGTCACCGGCGCGTCGACCGCCGACCTTGCCGTGATCCTCGTCGATGCGCGCAAGGGCGTGCTGACGCAGACGCGCCGCCACAGCTTCCTCGCGCACCTGCTCGGCATCCGGCATATCGTGCTTGCGGTGAACAAGATGGACCTTGTCGGCTATGACAAGGCGGTCTTCGATCGCATCACGCTTGCCTATCGTGCCTTTGCGAGCGAGATCGGCATTACCAATTTCACCGCCATCCCTATCTCGGGGTTCAAGGGCGACAATATCACCGCGCTGTCAGCGAATACGCCCTGGTTCAAGGGGCCGGCGCTGGTCGACCATCTTGAAACGGTCGAGATCGGCGGCACCGCCGACGAAGCCAAGCCTTTCCGGATGCCCGTTCAATGGGTCAACCGCCCGAATCTGGATTTTCGGGGCTTTTCGGGCCAGCTTGCAAGCGGCAAGGTCAAGCCGGGCGACGCCGTCCGTATCCTGCCGAGCGGGAAGACGACGACGATCGACCGGATCGTTACGCTCGATGGCGATCTGGACGAGGCGGTGGCGGGCCAGTCGGTGACGCTGACGCTGACGGATGAGGTCGATTGTTCGCGCGGCGATGTCATCGCAGCTGCCGATGCGCCCCCCGAAACCGCCGACCAGTTCGAAGCGACGCTCGTCTGGATGGCGGACGAGGCGATGATACCCGGCCGCGCCTATTGGCTGAAGCTCGCGACGCAGAGCGTTTCGGCGACCGTCCAGGCGCCGAAGTACGAGATTAACGTCAACACGCTCGACCGGCTGGCCGCAAAGACGCTGGACTTGAACGGGATCGGGGTGGTCGAGGTGTCGACCGACAAGCCGATCACCTTCGAAGCCTATGCCGACAACAAGGCGCTCGGCGGCTTCATCCTGATCGACAAGCTGACCAACGCGACGGTGGCCGCCGGGATGCTGCACTTCAGCTTGCGCCGGGCACAGAATGTCCATTGGCAGGCGAGCGACATCGATCGCGACATGCGCGCGAACCTCAAGAACCAGCGCCCGGCGCTGCTGTGGTTTACCGGCCTGTCGGGCTCGGGCAAATCGACGATCGCGAACCTTGTCGAGAAGAAGCTGCACCGGATGAACCGGCACAGCTTCCTGCTCGACGGCGACAACGTCCGCCACGGGCTCAACAAGGATCTGGGCTTCACCGAAGCCGACCGGATCGAGAATATCCGCCGCGTCGGCGAGGTTGCCAAGCTGATGACCGACGCCGGGCTGATCGTCATCACCGCCTTCATCTCGCCCTTCCGCGCCGAGCGCGAAATGGTGCGCGCGATGCTGCCCGAGGGCGAGTTTCTCGAAATATTCATCGACACCCCGCTGGCCGAGGCGGAACGGCGCGACGTCAAGGGCCTCTACAAGAAGGCACGAGCGGGTCAGCTCAAGAATTTCACCGGCATCGACAGCCCTTATGAGGCGCCCCAGGCACCGGAGATTCGCATCGACACGACCGCGATGACGGCAGAGGAGGCCGCCGACCTCATCGTCGAACGGCTACTGGGCTAGCCGGTGCTGCTGTTCCGGGGCCGCGAGGCGCACAGCCGATCTTTCGCCAAGGCGGTCAGCTGGCGCGCTCTGGGCAGCGTCGACACCTTCATCCTCAGCTACATCTTCACCGCCAATGTGAAGGCCGCCGGCGCAATTGCGAGCACCGAAGTGCTGACCAAGATGCTGCTCTATTATGTGCATGAACGCGCGTGGAGCCGCGTGACCTGGGGCATGGACAAGACTCCGCGCGAGCCGGGAGCCGAAAGGCTTGACGAAGGCGGCGGCGACGGCTCTGGCACGCAGCGATGACCGAGAATGACGAACAATTGGCGGCGCGACTCGCCGCCGCCGCCGGCCGTATCCTGCTCGATCTGCGCGCGGCTGGCGATCTTGCGGGCAAGGCGCTGGGGCAGGCGGGTGACGAGGCCGCCAACGCGATGCTCTGCCGCGAACTTCGCGCGGCGCGTCCCGACGATGCGCTCTTGTCAGAAGAGGAAAAGGACAATTCGGCGCGACTTGCCAGTTACCGCGTGTGGATCGTCGATCCGCTCGACGGCACGCGCGAATATGGCGAGGGCCGGTCCGACTGGGCGGTGCATGTCGCGCTCGCGATCGATGGCGTCGCCAGCGTCGGCGCGGTCGCGTTGCCAGGGCTCGGGCTGACGCTGACCTCGGGCGCGCCGACCGCATTGGCGCCTGCCAACGAGCCGCTGCGGATGCTTGTCAGCCGCACCCGCCCCGCTGCCGAGGCGGTTCAGGTCGCCGAACGGATGGGTGCGGACCTGCTTGCGATGGGCTCGGCGGGAGCGAAGGCCATGGCCGTGGTGCGCGGCGAGGCCGACATCTATCTGCACACCGGCGGCCAATATGAATGGGACAATTGCGCGCCCGTTGCGGTTGCGCAGGCTGCGGGGCTGCACGTCAGCCGCGTCGATGGCTCGCCGCTGCGCTATAACAATGCCGATACCTATCTGCCCGACCTGCTCATCTGCCGCCGCGAACTGGCAGACGAGGTGCTGCGCCTCGCGTCGGAATATTCGCCCGGCTGAACCGGGCGGCATTGCCAGCGGCGGCCCTTCGCCCTAACCCGTTGCATCGAGAAACCAAATCACGCCAAGGGAGACGTGCGATGACCGATTTGCCCGAAACCAATCTGACGATGCTCACGCTCGCCAAGCCGGAGGGCGAGCTCGAAGTCTATTTCGAACGCCGCCCGATGCCCGAGCCCAAGCCGCACGAGGTGCTGGTGAAGGTTCTCACCACGCCGATCAATCCGTCCGATCTCGGCCTGCTGTTCGGTGGTGCCGACATGAGCACCGCGCGCGCCGGCACCCGCAACGACTTGCCGATGATCACGGCCGATATTCCGACGCCCGGCATGCGCGCGATGGCGAGCCGGATCGGCGATGCGCTCCCGATCGGCAACGAAGGGTGCGGCATCGTCGTCAAGGCGGGGTCGTCGCCCGAGGCGCAGGCTCTGATGGGCAAGACCGTCGCACTGCTTGGCGGCGAGATGTATGCTGAATATCGCTGCCTTCCCGTTCAGATGACAATGCCGTTGCCCGACGGCACCGATCCGGTCGATGGGGCATCCTGCTTCGTCAATCCGCTCACCAGCCTTGCTTTCACCGAAACCATGCGGATGGAGGGTCATAACGCGATCGTCCACACAGCGGCGGCGTCGAACCTCGGCCAGATGCTCGTCAAGATCTGTGCCAAGGACAATATCCCGCTCGTCAACATCGTGCGCAGCGCGGCGCAGGTCGAATTGCTGAAGGGTATCGGCGCGACGCATATCGTGAACAGCAGCGACGATGATTTCGTCGACCAGCTCGTCGCCGCGATCACCGAAACCGGCGCCACGATCGGCTTCGATGCGATCGGCGGCGGCAAGCTTGCGGGGCAAATTCTCGCGGCGATGGAAGCGGCGGCGGTCAAGCGCATGACCAGCTACAGCCGCTATGGCTCGGACACCTTCAAGCAGGTCTATATCTACGGCGCGCTCGACCTCGGCCCGACGCTGCTCAACCGCAGCTTCGGCTTCAGCTGGTCGCTCTCGGGCTTCCTGCTCACGCCCTTCCTGCAAAAGGCCGGGATGGAGACGGCGATGCGGATGCGTCAGCGTGTCGTCGACGAACTGACGACGACGTTCAAGAGCCATTACAGCCACCAGATTTCGCTGGCCGACGCGCTCAACCTCGACGTCGCGAACGCCTATAATGCCAAGCGCACGGGCGAGAAATATCTGATCCGCCCGCATGGTTGAGCGCTGGAGCCTTCAAACGGGCTGCAGCACTGCGAGCGAAGTGATCCGGGGTTGATTGAACCAGGCTGGATCGCTTCGCTCAGCGCTTCATGCACTGCCGCGTGTCGTCGCGCGCATATTCGCTGCAGTTCCACAGCGCCTTTTCAAAGCCCGATTTTTCGTCGCGCAGATAGGAAAAGCTCATCGCCGCGCGCTGCATATCGTTCATCGCATCGCTGTCGGGCTTCATGACCGGGTTGGTCCAGCCCATGAACTTGCAATAGGCGCGCTCACCGCAAAGACGCAGCGCGAGCGTGACGAAGCTTTCGGGCGTCGCGCGGCGGTCGAGCTGGACATAGATGGTATCGCGCCCCACCGCGTCTCCGGCGCCCGTCACCAGCTTGACCGGGCCAATGCTGGCGGCGCCTTCGGCCAGGTCGCTTGGCGGCGCGAGGGCAAGCGCATGGGCGGGGGACAGGCCCGCCATCTTCGCAATCGGCGCGTCGTTCGCCGACACCGCGCCGCGGAACGCGCCGGGCGTTCCCCAGAAACCGGGCCAGCGGAAAAAGAGGTGCGTGCCTTCGCTCGCGATCTTTTCCAGACTGTCGCTCCAATAGGGGCGCACCCAGTCGGTGTGATAATGCGTCGCCAGCCCGACTTTCGGATCGATCAGTCCGGCGAGCATGCGATCGGCATTGCTGCGCGCGCGCGTCCATGCGGCGTCCGTATAGCGGCGATTGAGCGCGCCGTCGCAGGTGAAGGTGAACTGACAGCCGGTGGTGCGCTCCGATCCCTGGAATACGACGCCGCAGATCGTCTTGGGGAAGGCGGGATGGCGGACGCGGTTGATGACAACCTGACCGACCGCAAGCTGTCCCTTGCTATCGTCGCCGGCCTCGTAAAGCATCGCCGCTGCCATGCAGTCGCGGGCGCGATCGCGTGCCTCGCCCGCGCCGGGATAGACGAATGGGCGCGCTGCAACGAAGCCCTTGGTCACAAAGGCTATGCGCGCATTTTCGGCACGCGCGTCCTGCTCGGTAACCGGGGCGAACTCCATCGGCTGGACGTCGGGCACGACGTTGGCGGGCGGCGCAACGGGGTGCGGCATCACCGGCAGCGGGCGGCTCGTCTGTCCGCTGAAATGCAGCACCGCCGCAATCGCTGCAAAGCTCAAAAGCGCGAACAGCCAGCCACGCCATTCGCGCGGGTTCTGCGTCGTATCCGGATGCTCCATTGGGAGCATGGCTGCTGCTCAGATCTCCGGCAGGAAGTCGGGGACCGACAGATAGCGCTCGCCGGTGTCATAGTTGAAGCCCAGGACGCGGCTGCCCGCCGGAAGCTCGGCGAGCTTCTGCTTGATCGCCGCCAGCGTCGCGCCCGACGAGATGCCGACGAGCATCCCTTCCTCGGTCGCCGAGCGCCGCGCCATCTCCTTCGCATCGGCGGCATCGACCTGGATCACGCCGTCGAGCAGATCGGTATGCAGGTTACGCGGGATGAAGCCGGCACCGATGCCCTGGATCGGATGCGGAGCAGGCTGGCCGCCCGAGATGACCGGCGAAGCAACGGGTTCGACGGCATAGACCTTCAGATTGGGCCAATGCTGTTTCAAGAATTGCGCAACGCCGGTAATGTGTCCGCCGGTGCCGACGCCGGTAATCAGCGCGTCGATCGGCGTGTCCTTGAAATCGTTCAGGATTTCGGGGCCGGTGGTCCGGACATGGACGTCGATGTTCGCCTCGTTCTCAAACTGCTGCGGCATCCAGGCACCGGGGGTCGTTTCGACCAGTTCGATCGCCCGCTCGATGGCGCCCTTCATGCCCTTTTCGCGCGGCGTCAGATCGAAGGTCGCGCCATAGGCCAGCATGAGGCGCCGGCGTTCGAGCGACATGCTTTCGGGCATGACGAGGATCAGCTTGTATCCCTTGACCGCGGCGGCCATCGCCAGGCCGATGCCGGTGTTGCCCGACGTCGGCTCGACGATGACGCCGCCCGGTTTCAGGCTGCCGTCGCGCTCGGCCGCTTCGATCATCGCCAGCCCGATGCGATCCTTGATCGACCCGCCCGGATTGGCGCGTTCGGACTTCACCCAGACTTCGGCGTCGGGAAACAGCTTCGCGACGCGAATGTGCGGCGTGTTGCCGATGGTTTCGAGGATCGAATTGGCTTTCATCGTCTCTATGCACTTTCCTTGAAGTCGAAGCGCGGATCGCGGCGCACCCGGTTCGGCCAGTCTCCGGCGCGGACCCACAGCCTTTCGTCGGCCAGGGCGGGCGTCGGAGCGTGTTGTAACGACGCCAGCAGATACTGTCCATAAGGCCAGTCGCCGATCGCCGAGTCGGCGTTGATATGCCCGAAGGGGCCGGCATTGACGAAGCGCGCGTCCCACTTGCGCGACAGGCGCCAGACATGCGCGGACTTGGCGTAGGGATCATTGTCGCTTGCAACCACGATCATCGGAGTTTGAGCCGAAAAGGCCGGGGTATCATCGAATCCGGTGATGCGATTGCTACGGCGCAGCAAAGCGAGGTCGGGCGGCGCAACGAGCAGCGCGCCGACAATCCGCGTCCGCGCGAAAGCGCTGGCGCCGGCGAACCAGTGGGCGAAGGCATGGCATCCCAGGCTATGCGCCGCGACAAGCACGGGTGCGTCCTCGGTCGCGATCGTGTCGGCGATGCGTTGGACCCATTCGCCCTTGGTCGGCGCGTTCCAATTGCCGAGGTCGATGCGTTCGCAATCGGGGAATTTCTGTTCCCACAGGCTTTGCCAGTGCCCCGGCCCGCTGTTGTCGAGGCCCGGGATGGTCAGAATTTTGTGGCGGATTGTCGAGCTGTGCATAGCGGTCGTTCCATCGAGAGAGGGAAGGGAAGCCGCGGTGACGGGTGCGTCCGGTTTAACTCAATTAAATACATTGACAATAGGTGCTGGACAAGGCGGGGCGATTTTGCGCCGAAACGCCATCAACAGCGCTCAATCATTCGCCGGGTCGAACCGCGCCTCGAAAGTCCGGGCGTGCCGCAGTTCGGGGAATATCCTGGCCCACAGCGCAGTAACACCGATCGCCGCGACGCCGCCTACGACCACCGCACTCACCGGGCCAAGCACCGCCGCCATTGCGCCGGCGCGCATTTCGCCCAATTCGTTCGACGCAGAGATGGCGAGCCCCGACGCCGCGCTGACGCGGCCGCGCATATGGTCGGGCGTGTTGAGCTGAATCAGCGTCCCGCGCACGAAGACCGAGAACATGTCGGCGGCGCCCATGACCACGAGCAGCGCGAGCGACAGCAGGAAGTTGGTCGACAGGCCGAAAGCGACCGTCCCGGCGCCGAATGCCGCGACCGCCCACAGCATCTTGACGCCGACATTGCGCTCGATCGGCCGCCACGCGAGGCCCAAGGCGATGATCGCGGCGCCGACCGCGGGGGCCGCGCGTAGAAAACCCAGCCCTTCGGACCCCGTGTGCAATATGTCGCGGGCATAGACGGGCAGCATCGCGGTCGCGCCCGACAGGATCACCGCGAACAGGTCGAGCGTGATGGTGCCCAGCAGGAAACGCTCGGTCCAGACGAACTGCAGCCCATCGACCATCTCGCGCAGCGGGTGTCGGCGCACTTCGGCGGGCGGCGGCAAAACCGGGCGGACCCTGCTGACCGTGAAGGCCGAAAGGACGAGCAACGCCGCCGCGAAGATATACACTGATGTCGGATGGACGGCATAGATCAGGCCGCCCGCCGCCGGTCCCACGACCGACGCCGATTGCCAGGCGATGCTGCTCATCGCGATCGCGCGCGGCAGCACTGCCGGCGGCACGATATTCGGCGCGATCGCGCTCATCGCCGGGCCGGAAAAAACGCGGGCGACGCCGTGCAGTGCCGCGAGGGTGAAGAGCAGCGGAAGCGTCAGTCCCTCGGTCCAGGTGAACCAGCCGAGCGTCGCGGCGATCGTCAGGTCAATCATGTTGGAAAAGATCGCGACGCTGCGCCGTTCGAACCTGTCGGCGGCCCAACCCGCGACGGGGGTCAGCACCGCAAGCGGAATGAACTGGACGAGGCCGAGCAAACCGAGCTGGAACGACGCTTCCTTGATCGACATGCCATAGCTGGAGCGCGCCGTATCATAGAGCTGATAGCCGATGACGACGACCATCGCGATCGTCGCCATGACCGCGGTGAAGCGCGCGAACCAGTAATAGCGATAATCGGCGAAGCTGAGCGGGGAGGGGGGCTTCGACGGGCCGTCGATGGAGGAGGAGGTGGCCATTGCGATTTGCCCTAACCGTCTTTCGGCGCCTGTCCAGCATGCTTTGTCGCCGCCGTTCGTCGATTATCGGGTGCAGCCCGTTGGACGCGGTGGCAGACAGTCGCCATCGATCAAGGGAGACGCATCGAATGACACGTAAATTAGCCCGCTTCGGCGGCGCGGCGATGGCCGGCGCGCTGCTCGTGCTTGCCGCATGCAGCACCGAAAAGGCGCCGCAGTCCGCCGGATCCGCCGCCAACTGGACCGAATTTCGCGACCAGTTTCTTGCCGGCTATTTCCCGCTGAATCCCAATTTTGCGGTCTATCAGGGCAAGCATGAGTTCGACGGTCAGCTTCCCGACTGGTCGGCAGAGGGATTGCAGAAGCAGATCGCTTTCCTCGAAAAAACGATCGCCGATGCCCAGGCATTCAACGGCAAGATGAGCGATGCCGAGAAATTCGAGCGCGATTATCTCGTCCATGTTGCCCAGGGGCAGCTCTTCTTTCTGAAGGACGCCGATTTCCCGCATAAAAACCCGGCCTTCTATGTCGGGCCGCTCGACCCCAACGTCTATATCTCGCGCCCCTATGCTGATCCGGCGACGCGCATGAAGGCGTTCATTTCCTACGCCGAAAAGGTTCCGGCCGCCGCTGCGCAGATCAAGGCCAATTTGAAACTGCCGATGCCCGCAACCTTCGTCAAATATGGCAGCGCCGGCTTCGGTGGCTTTGCCGACTATTACACCGGGGATGCCAAGGCCGCCTTTGCCGATGTCAAGGACCCGGCGCTGCAAAAGCAGTTCGACGAGGTCGCGGCCAAGGCGGCTACGGCGATGAAGGATCTTGCCGCCTATGTGGCGTCGCAGCCGGGCAGCGCCGACGGCTGGGCGCTCGGCGCCGACAAATTTTCGAAGATGCTGCTCACGAACGAGGCGGTGGACACGCCGCTCGACGAACTCGAACGGATCGGCCAGGCCGACCTCAAGCGCAATCAGGATGCGTTGAAGGCCGCGTGCGCGACCTATGCGGCGGGCATGACGATCGCCGATTGCATGAAGAAGATGGGGTCCGACAAGCCCGCCGATGGTCCGGTGGCCGAGGCGCGGCGCCAGCTTCCGATGCTGCGCGCCTTCCTCGTCGAAAAGGATCTGGTATCGATCCCGGGCACCGAACAAGCGCAGGTGGAGGAATCGCCGCCCTACAACCGGCAGAACAGCGCCTATATCGACATCCCCGGACCCTATGAGAAGGGCCTGCCATCGGTCTATTACATCTCGCCGCCCGACCCGAGCTGGGACAAGCAGACGCAGCTCGACTTCGTGCCGGGCAAGAAGGATCTGCTCTTCACCTCGGTCCATGAAGTCTGGCCGGGTCACTTCCTCAATTTCCTGCACTCGAACCGGGCGGAGAGCATCTTCGGCAAGCTGTTCGTCGGCTATGCCTTCGCCGAGGGCTGGGCGCATTATACCGAGGAAATGATGTGGGATGCAGGGCTCGGCGATGGCGACCCCGAAACGCACATCGGCCAGCTGTCGAACGCGCTTTTGCGCAACTGCCGCTACCTGTCGGCGATCGGTCTCCACACCAAGGGAATGACGGTCGCGGATTCGGAAAAGCTGTTCAAGGAGCAATGTTATCAGGACGAGGGCAACGCTCGGCAGCAGGCGGCGCGTGGTACTTATGATCCGCTCTATCTCAACTACACCATGGGCAAGCTCATGATCCGCAAGCTGCGCGAGGATTGGACCAAGGGAGACAAGACGAAGTGGAAAGCCTTCCACGACGAATTCCTTTCCTACGGCGGTCCGCCGATCCCGATGGTGCGCGCAGCGATGATGAAGGAAGCGAGCCCGAAGGCGGTTTTCTGATCGCATTCAGCGCGCAAGGTGCCGGCCGACCGTTGGTTGGTCGGCACCGACCTGCCCCAATTTGGGGCTGCCGGGACATGGTTAAGCCAAATTGACGGCCCTGCCGGGCGCGGATAATGGCGAATCGATATCGTCCCAGCAGTTGCCCCAATCAGCTGACTGGCTTTTTGAAAGTCGGTCCACATGTCTGCATCGCGGCTCAGCGTCGTCATGCCCATGTATAATGCGGCACGCTTCGTCGAAGCGGCGATCGACAGCATTTTGGCCCAGACGATGGGCGATTTTATCTTTTACATCGTCGATGACGGTTCGACCGACGCGTCGGGGGACATCGCCGCGCGCAAGGCGGCGACCGATCGGCGGATCAGACTGATTCGCCAGTCCAATCAGGGCATCGTTGCGAGCATGAACCGGATGCTTGGGCTGGTCGAAACGCCCTTCGTCGCGCGTATGGATGCCGACGACATCTCGCTGCCCGACCGTTTCGCGCTGCAGCTGGCGCATTTCGATCGCACGCCGACACTCGGTGCGCTCGGTGGGCAATATGTCGAGATCGACAATGGCGGGCGCCGACGGAGCGGTCATTTCCGGCAACCGGTGGGCTGCGATGACGTGCGCGCCGAACTCGAACTGCGGCCTGCGGTCGCCAATCCGACCGTGATGTTCCGCACCGATGCGCTGCGAAAGGCCGGGCTCTATCGCCCGGCGTTCGGCTATTGCGAGGATTACGACCTCTTTCTGCGGCTCTCCGAGATCGCTGATATCGACAATCTGCCGGACACGCTGCTGCTCTATCGCCGGTCGCCCGAACAGATGAGCGTCGCCAACAACGCGCAGCAGACCGAACAGGCCGCCTATGCCCGGCTCGCGCATCTGGTGCGCAAGACGGGCGCCGCCGATCCCTTCCGCGACATGGCGCGGCTGCCGCCTCTCGCCGATCTCGATGCGCTGCTCAAAAAGCCGGGCATCGGGCGGATGGTGGAGACCGATATCATCGCCGCACGCCGCTATGCTGTCGCCAGCATGGCCGACAGTGAGTTCGTCGACTATTGCAAGCGGCTGGCGAGCGGCGTGCGGCTGGAGGCCGCGACCCGTACGGTGGTGCGCTGCCTTGTCAATCGGCGCGTCGATCGGGCGTTCCGGCTGGCGAGTTCGCTCGTCGCCGGGGTTTTCGTCTGACGCGCGTCAGGTTGACGGCGCGCGCAGCCGCGCCACGAAAAAGCCGTCGAGCCCGCCCACATCGGCCAGCATTCCCGGCAAGGTTCTGACGCATCCCATGGCATCCGGTGACACGCCTTGCGGCAGTTCGTCAGGCAGTACGGGGTCGATCTGCCATTTCGAATTGGTGCCCAGAAACGCCTTGATCTGCTCCTCCCCCTCGGCGCGCTCCAGCGAGCAGGTCGCATAGACGAGCGACCCGCCCGGCTTGACCCAACCGGCGGCGCGCGCGAGCAACTCGCCTTGCAGCGCGGCAAGCTCGTCGATCTGCCGGTCTTCGATGCGGTGCAGCACATCGGGATGGCGGCGGAAAATGCCGGTTGCCGAACAGGGGGCGTCGAGCAGCACGGCATCGGCCTGTGCGTCCGGCTCCCAGCGCCGGATGTCAGCCTGAACAATCTCCGCGGTCTGCTGCGTCCGGCGCAAATTGTCGGTCAGTCGTTCGAGCCGGCGCGCGCTGGTGTCGACGGCCGTCACCGCCCAGCCCGCCGCGGCGAGCTGCATCGTCTTTCCGCCCGGCGCGGCGCACAGGTCGAACACCGATCGGCCATTGCCCTGACCAAGCAGGCGGGCCGGGATGCTGGCGGCAAGATCCTGCACCCACCAGCCGCCATCGCGGAAGCCGGGCAGGTCTTCGACCGCGCTGCCCCGCGGCAGGCGATAGTGCCGCGGTGCGAGCGATCGGGCTTCGGCCCATCCCGCGGCGTCGGGCTCGGCTGCAAAGCTCAGGTCGATCGGCGGCGGTGCGCTCCAGCCATGTTCGGCCGCGGCAACCGTCTCGGCGCCCCAGGCATCGCGCCAGCGCGCCGCCGTCGCGGGCGGCAGGCTCGCGCGCTCGGGTAGTTTCCACGCGTCTTGTTGTGCGCGCGACAGAAGCGCGTGAACCAGTCGCCGCGGCCCACCCGCTACGAGCGGCAGCGCGGTGGCAACCACCGCATGCGGCGGACTGCCGAGCGCGAGCAATTGGGCGAGGGCGAGCCGCAGCACGGCGCGCGACTTCACGTCCTCGGGCAGCGGCTGGGGCGTTGCGCTATCTATCAGCGCGTCGATGTCGACCGTCCAGCGCAGCGTTTCCGATGCGATGGCAATGGCAAAGGCCCGATCGGACGGCGGGAGGCCCTGCGTGGCGGCATGCGCCGCGATGTCGAGCGCCTCGCCGCGGCGCAGGACCGCATCGAGCAGACGCAGCGCGGCGCGGCGCGGCGCGGTGCCGGCGGGCTCGCTTTCGCCGCCTCGTGGCCGGCGTCCGCGGCGCTCGGGCATTTTCCGTCGGCTATCATTGGCGTTCTTCATCACAACGTCCTATATCGGATTCATCATGGCGCACGACCCTCAATCCGACCCCATCGGCGGCACGCCCCGCGCGACCAAGCGTCCGGGCGATGTCAGACCGCCCGCAAACTGGACCAACGAACCGCTGCCCAAGCCGCAACCGATTGTCGAAGACGCCGCGGAGGCGCAGCCCGGCGGCCGCAACCCGGTACGCTATGGCGACTGGGAATTGAAAGGTCTGGCGATCGACTTCTGATCGACCGCCAAGCGGCATGGATCAGAAGGGGTTCATCCGGCCCATCAGGCGCGTGCGGTCCACATATTGATGCTTCAGCACCGCCAATATGTGGATGACGACGAGCACGAGCATGGTGATGCCCAGCAGTTCGTGTCGTTCGTGCAGCGTGTCGGCGAGCGTCTTTGACGGCGCGGCGATCGACGGAACGGTGAACAATCCGAAGAAGTCGATCGGCCGATCGGCGGCGGACATCCAGACCCAGCCCGACAGCGGCAGCAGGATCAGCAGCAGATAGAACAGGAAATGCAGGATCTTGCTGACCGGACGCTGCCATGCGGGCGTTCCGGCGGGCAGCGGCGGGGGCTTGTGCCCGAGGCGCCACCATATGCGCAGCGCGGTCAGCACGAGGATCGTTATCCCCAGCGCCTTGTGGACGTTCATCGCTTCGCGGTGCGCTTCGCGCGGCAGACCTTCGGTCAGCATCGCAAGGCCGATATTGACGATGACCGAAAGGCCGATCAGCCAATGCAGCCATATGGCCACCTTCGTATAGCGCGGGTCGGCGGTCGATCCGGCATCGGCGAGGGTGGCCATATCGCGTTCTCCTTAGGCGACGGGTGCGTCCGTCATTGCCGGCACCTTGCCAGCTTTTACCTGTTCGGCAAAGATGTCGCGCATCAGCTGGAGCGAAAGCAGGTGCGCATAGATGAGCGGCAACGTGCCGTTCTGCATCAGCTTGCGCAGCACGTCGCCGCGCAATTCGCGCAGCTTGTTTTCGTCGATCATCTGAAAACCGCGATAAACGAAGGGCTTGTCCGACCCGTCGGGCTGGATAGCGACTTCGCCGTCCATCAGTAGGTCGGCCTTCTTCAGCTCGTCGATGAACATGCCAGTGCGCTGCCCCGCTTCTTCGAAGTTGCGGCAGAAATCGAGGACGGCGGCGGTTTGTTCGCTGGGCTGGCCGTCAACGAAAAGGGCGTCGCCCTCGTCGAACTGGCCGACTGCGCCCGATGTCGGGTCGAAGCAGAGCGACAATTCGTCGCTGTCTGGCCGAAGGCGAGCGAGCAGGAAAGGATAGCGGCGAATATAGGCCGGAACATAGACCGGATTCAGCAGCTTGCCTTCGTCGTCGACGAACACGTTTACGCCTTCGTTGAGGCCCATGAGCGCCAACGGCACCGGATTTTCTCCGGCCGAAAAGATAATCGGGTAAAAGCGGCACGCCGAGGTAAATTCGTCGGAGGTCAGTGGAATTGCATGCTGGCCGACGAGAAACTTCGCTTCGGCGAGCGGGCGGGCATGGAAATCGGCATGATCGACGCTCGAAAGCGGGACGATGTCGCCATAGAAAAGCGGCAGGTTATCGGCGGGCGCAGTGGCCATGGTGAAACTCCGGATTGGCGCCCCCAAAGGGATCGAGGACGAAAGGAATAATCGCGCGCCTTATTGGCAGGCGCGGCGCGGCGCAAGGGGCGTTAGGCCAAGGGCGCCTTCTGGGCGACCAACTTGCCGGGATTGAATAGCCCCAGCGGATCGAGTCCGTCTTTGACCGCACGCAGCGCGGCGAGGCGGGCGGGGCTGTCGAGTTCGGCGAGCATCTCGCGCTTCATCTGCCCGATACCATGTTCGGCCGAGATCGAGCCGCCGAGTTCGAGTACGTGGGTGTAGACGATCCGGCTTGCGTCCTCACCATGCGCCGCGAGCCATGCGCGACCGTCGACCCCCACGGGGGGCTGAACATGATGGTGGACATTTCCGTCGCCGAGATGGCCGAAGGACAGCGCCCGCGTGCCCGGAAACGCGGCATCGAGGCGCGCAGGGTTTTCCGCAATGAACTGCGGCATCCGGTCTACGGGAACGCTGACGTCATGCTGGAGGGCGGGGCCTTCGGTGCGCTCGGCCTCCGAGATCGAATCGCGCAGGCGCCAGAATTGCTCGCTTTCGCTCTCATTCTTGGCGATTGCGACGTCACGGATCAGCCCGTCCTCGATCGCCTTCGCGAGCGACGATTCCAACGCTTCGGTCAGCGCCTCATCATCATCTCCGGCGAGCTCGACAAGCGCATACCAGGGATCGAAGGCCGCGAGCGGCGCGCGGGTCTGCGGGATATGGCGCAGCACGGCTTGCAGACAGGCGTCGGGGATGAGTTCGAATCCTTCGAGCGTGCGGCCGAGCGCGGCGTCGAGCCGGCGCAGCAGGAGTAGCGCATCGTGCGGCGAGGCAAGGCCGATCCACGCGGTGCAGCGCGCGGCGGCGGCAGGGACGAGGCGCAGCGTCGCGGCGGTCACGACGCCGATGGTGCCTTCGGCGCCGCAGAACAGATGCCGCAGGTCGTAGCCGCGATTATCCTTCTTGAGCGGCGCCAGCGCATCGAGAATCTCACCGTCGGGCAGTATCGCCTCGACGCCTTCGACCAGCGCCCGCATCGTTCCGAACCGCAACACCTGAGTTCCACCGGCATTGGTCGAAACCAGCCCGCCGACCGTCGCTGACCCCTTGCCGCCAAGGGTCAGGGGAAAGCGCAGTCCATGCGCCAAGACGGCGTCATGCAGATTTTCGAGCACGACACCAGCTTCGACGATCGCCAATCCGGCGCCGACGTCGATATCGCGAATCCGGTTCATGCGCCGCAGGCTGAGCAAAAGCTGATGGCCCGTCGCGTCGGGCGTTGCGCCCCCGACCATGCCGCTGTTCCCGCCCTGCGGGACGATGGCAACCTGCTCCGCGGCGCACAGCCTGACGACCGCGGCGACCTCCTCGCGATTGGCGGGCGACAACATGGCCGCAGCTTGTCCCTGATAACGGCCGCGCCAATCCGTGAGCCAGGGTGCCATATCATCCGGATCGCGGCTGAACCCTTTGGGACCGAGCAGGTCGGCGAGGCGGGTGAGCAGGTCGGCAGAAGGCGGTTGAGTCATGCAGGACGTCTCGTTGGGGCGTTGGAGCGCGATAAGGGGGTCGACATCAATTCATTTGCTGTTCAATCATGGTCGTTAAAGGGTCGGCAGATGAATTGCCACCTTTGGGGGCCTTGCAGCGAACGGGAGTATCGGGTGAACGCCACGGCCTGGCACAGTGATGCGGAGCCCGTGCGTCCGTGGTGACGGCGCTGGCCTTGCTGGTCGCGGCGGCGGCACCCGCGTCGGACGTGCCCGTCGCGGCAACGCTGCCGCCGGTGGAGGCGTCCATACCCCCAATCGCGCCTCCCGACGCCGGCTTCTTTCAAGTGGTTATCGAGCAGCAGATCATTATCCGCGTTCCCGCTCAGCGCAGCCCGATCAACAATTTCGCAGCCCCCGCGCCGCCGCCGCCGCCCCTTCGTCCGCGCGAGGCGCAGGTGGTCTGGAAGGAGAAGAAGGGGCCGCGCTGCGTCGCGATGAAGAATATCGTGCGGATGGAGGCGGTGCAGCGCGACAGCATCGACCTGATCACCCGTCAGAAACAGTTGCTGCGCGCGCAATTGAACCGCGGATGCCGGGCGCTCGATTTCTATGCTGGCTTCTACATGAAGGGAAACAAGGACGGTCAGCTTTGCGAAGGCCGCGACGAAATCCATGCGCGGACCGGCGCAAAGTGCGAGGTAGACGAGTTTCGCTTGCTCGTACCGGTGGCGCGCGACGACGATTGAGCGGGGCGACGCGCGATTTTTCGGCCAGATCGGTCGGCTTTTCTTGACTTTTCACCGCCACTTCCCCTAGGGGCGCGGCAGCAACGGCTGGCGTGGGAAGCCGTGCTGCAACATTTTTTCCGGACATGATGACCTTATGAAATTTGCCGACATCGGCCTTTCCGACGAACTTTTGCGCGCTGTGACCGAAGCGGGCTATGACGAACCGACACCGATCCAGGCGGGCGCCATCCCTTCGGTTCTGATGATGCGCGACATTATCGGCATTGCGCAGACGGGTACCGGCAAGACCGCCTCCTTCGTGCTTCCGATGATCGACATTCTGGCGCATGGCCGCGCCCGCGCGCTGATGCCGCGCTCGCTGATCCTCGAACCGACGCGCGAGCTCGCGGCGCAGGTGGCCGAGAATTTCGAAAAATACGGCAAATATCACAAGCTTTCGATGGCGCTGCTCATCGGGGGCGTCCAGATGGGCGATCAGATCAAGGCGCTCGAAAAGGGCGTTGACGTACTGATCGCGACGCCGGGCCGCCTGATGGACCTGTTCGAGCGCGGCAAGATATTGCTCACCGGCTGCGACTTGCTCGTGATCGACGAGGCCGACCGGATGCTCGACATGGGCTTCATTCCCGATATCGAGAATATCTGCACCAAGCTGCCGGCGAATCGCCAGACCTTGCTCTTTTCGGCGACGATGCCGCCGCCGATCAAGAAGCTTGCCGATAAATTCCTGTCGAATCCAAAGACGATCGAAGTCGCGCGGCCCGCGAGCACCAACGTCAATATTACCGAGTTCCTGGTCAAGACCAGCGAGCGCGGCAAGCGCGAAACGCTGCGCGGGCTGCTCGAGGAAGAGGATATCGGCACCGCGATCATCTTCTGCAATCGCAAGACGACGGTGCGTGAGCTCGCCAAATCGCTTCAGCGCTACCGCTATCGCGCAGGCGAGATCCATGGTGACATGGATCAGTCGAGCCGCATTGCCGAACTCGATCGCTTCAAAAAGGGCGACATCAACATCCTCGTCGCGTCCGACGTCGCGGCCCGCGGTCTCGATGTGAAGGGCGTCAGCCACGTCTTCAACTTCGACGCGCCTTGGCATCCCGATGACTATGTCCACCGCATCGGACGTACCGGGCGGGCAGGGGCGAAGGGCCGCGCTTTCACGCTCGTCAGCCCGTCCGATGCGGAGGCGGTTGACAACATCCAGAAGCTGACCGGCCACAAGATCGATATCTTTGCGGGCGGCGAGCGTCAGGAACCCACCGAAGAGATTGAGGAAAAGCAACCGCCGCAAGCGAAGAAGAGCCGGCGCGGCGGTGCGAAACCGAAATCAAAGGACGATGCGCCCCGCGCGGAATCCAAAAGCAGCGCATCCAGGCGCCCCGAACGCAAGACGCCCGATGCGCCGCGCCAGAAGCCGGTTCGCGACGACGAACCCGACGACGGCTGGAACGGCCCGATGCCGGGCTTCCTTTCGGTCGGTTTCGGTAGCTAAAACCGGGCCCGGATCGGCGGTGCGTTCGCGTCAGACGCGGACGAGCATCTTTCCGATATTCGCGCCGGAAAACAAACCAAGGAACGCGTCGGGCGCCGCTTCGACCCCGTCGCGCACGGTTTCACGCATCGTCACCGCACCGCTCGCGATCAGCCCTGCCATGTCGGCGTAGAATTCTTCCATGCAGTCGAAGAACTGGTCGGTATAGATAAAGCCCTCCATGCGGATACGCGCCGGGATCGTCCGGATCAGGTTGCGCATTTCCTGGGGCTTTCCGTCATTATAGACGTCGATCATGCCGCAGATGGCAAAGCGGGCGAAATCATTGGCGACCGCGAAGGCCGCGTCGAGATGATCTCCCCCGACATTGTCGAAATAGACGTCGACGCCGCTTTTGCCGACGCCGTCCAGCGCTTCGGTAAGCGCGGGGACAAGCGGGCCCGCCTTGTAATCCACAACGGCATCGGCTCCTAAATCCTTGACCCAGGCGCATTTTTCTGCGCCGCCGGCGGAGCCGATGACGGTCATCTCGCGCGCTTTGGCGATCTGGACCACCGCCGAGCCAACGGCGCCTGCGGCGGCGGACACGAAAACCGTGTCGCCGGGCTTTGCCGCTGCAATGCGGAGAAGGCCGATCCACGCGGTGCCCCCGGTCAGCCCCATATTGTGGAGAAAGGTCTGGGGCGGCATGCCAGCGGCGAGCAGATCGGCAGGCAGCTTGGTCGGCGTCATCTCCAGCCCGATGGTTCCGCCGTCGCGCCAGCCGCCCATGTGCAGGATGATGTCGCCCGGCGCAAAGCCGTCCATTGCACTTTCGATGACTTCGCCGATCGCCCCGCCAGTCATCGGCTGGTCTAGCTGGAAGGAGGCGGCATAGCTTTTGGCATCGTTCATCCGGCCACGCATATAGGGGTCGACCGACAGCCAGTGATTGCGCACGCGAAGCTGATCGGTTTCGAGCGGCAGATCGGGAAGCGCGCGCAGCGCGAAATCGTCGATCGTCGGCAATCCTTGCGGACGACGCACCAGATGCCATGCCTTCGCCATCGATCCTTCCCCCCAATTATCCGAAGATATTTCCCATCGTCAGAAAAGCCGTTGCCAGTGTCAACCAGTCCCGTTAAGAGCGCCCCGTCGCGGGGCCGTAGCTCAGATGGGAGAGCGCTGCAATCGCACTGCAGAGGTCAGGGGTTCGATTCCCCTCGGCTCCACCAGCGACATTCCTCGAATTTTTTGATCAGTGACCGTCATCATAGGCGTCGATGGCAGAAAACAGCATCGTGAGCTGCTCGCGTTCGTCGGCGTCGATGTCGGGACGCCATATCTCGAATAACAGCACCGTGCGGTCGCTGGTGCCGCGATTCCACGCTTCATGTTCAAAGCTGTCGTCGAAGATCATCAATTCACCTTCGCGCCATGCGCGCGTCTCGGCGCCGACGCGGATGCCGCAGCCATCGGGCACCACGAGTGGCAGATGGCAAATAAGCCGAGTGTTCAGCAACCCGTGGTGCGGCGCAATGTGGGTTCCGGGTTTGAGACGCGAAAACAACGCTATGGGTGCGCGTCCGGGAATCACCGGCTGGGGGGCGCGCGCTAGCGCCGCGAGCGTTTGAGGGCACAAGGGATCCATGCCGCTTGCGATCTCGCCACTTCGCCACAGCCAAGCCGCACCCCAGTCCGGCTTGTCCAGCAATGGATTATTGGGCGGAGGTCGATCGGGGTTGGCCGCGACATAGGGCGAAAAATGCTCGCCTGGATCGTTCAACAAGGCTTGCAGCTCGTCGCGGATGGCGGTGGTGGCGGTCTCCACTTCGGAAACCCAGTCAAATTCCGACCGATCAAAAAATGCCCGCTGCGCAAGGCCGGGAAAGTAGAACATATTAGGCTGCTGCTGATACAGCGGTTGTTCGCCCGATAATAGCCGCAGAGCCTCGGCTACACGCGGGGTCGCGGTGCGTTGGTCGAGTCCGGCTGCGCGAAGGCGGCTGAATAGGTGGTCGGCCAGAACATTGTCGACATCGGACAAATATTGCTCCGCTCTTTGCAACGAAGGGTGCAGCGCAGGATGGACATCGCGAGCCTGGGCCGCGGTTGCCAGCGCCAAGCGATAGAAGCTGCTGGCGGCACGTTCGTCGTGGAGCCGACGCTTGAGTTCCGCCATCGCGATCAACGCCGCGATGTTGGTCCGATCCGCTCGAATGAGCGCGTCGAGCGCCGCTGCTTCGGCGGCTGAATCGCCCCTGCCATGGGCTTCGCGTGCTTTGCGCAGCCATTCATCCTTGGTTGTCATGCCGCCCTCACAAAGCCGTCGAGCACCCGCTTTGCGCCCGCCTGCTCGAATTCGACCTCCAGCTTGTTGCCGTCGATGTCGATGATTTCGCCATAGCCGAATTTTTCGTGGAACACGCGCATACCGATGGCGAGGTCGGCGCGCGGCTTTGCCCCCACCGACGCAGCGGGCGCTCGCTCGGACGGCGCCGGCGCGCGGGTGACGGTCGATGACTGCGCGACCGCGCGCTGCCACGCCGGGCCGCGCGTCATGGTGCGGGCGGGCTGGCGCTCGGCAACATGCGCAAAAGGATCGCCCTGTGCCGACCAGTTGGCCCGCCAAAGGCTCTGGCCGCCGCCGAAGCTGTTCTCGCTTGCCACATGTTCGGGCGGGATTTCGCCGATAAAGCGGCTGGGGATGCTGCTCATCCACTGGCCGTAGATGCGCCGGTTCGCGGCATGATAGATGCTGGCGCGCTGACGGGCGCGGGTGATCGCGACATAGGCGAGCCGGCGCTCTTCCTCCAGACTCGCCGTCCCGCCTTCATCCATCGCGCGTTGCGACGGAAAGACCCCGTCCTCCCATCCGGCGAGGGAGACATGATCGAATTCGAGGCCCTTGGCCGCATGGATCGTCATAATCGTCACCGTTTCGGTCTGGTCGTCATTGTCGCGGTCCATCACCAGGCTGACATGCTCGAGGAAGGCTTCGAGCGAGTCATATTCTTCCATCGCGCGAACAAGTTCGGAGAGGTTTTCAAGCCGTCCCGCCGCCTCGGCGCTGCGATCGGCCTGCAGCATCGCGGTATAGCCCGATTCGTCGAGGATGAGCTGCGTCAGCTCGGGGTGCGACAGCTCGCCCGCCTTCGATTGCCAGCCGCGCATCATCGCAACGAAATTGGCGAGCTGGCGCCGCGCCTGCGGAGTCAGCTCGTCGGTTTCGGTGATCCGTGACGCCGCATGAAACAGCGGGGTCCGGTCGATCCGCGCGAACTGGTGGATCCGCGCCACCGCCTTGTCGCCCAATCCGCGCTTCGGGACATTGACAATCCGCTCGAACGCCAGATCGTCGGCTGGCGACTGGACGAGGCGCAAATAGGCGAGCGCATCGCGAATTTCGGCGCGCTCATAGAAGCGGAAGCCGCCGACGATGCGATAGGGCATGCCGATCGCGATGAAGCGATCCTCGAATTCGCGGGTCTGGAACTGTGCGCGGACGAGGATGGCGGCGCGGTCAAGTGAAACCCGCCGGCGTTGCAAATCTTCCAGTTCCTCGCCGACTCGGCGCGCTTCCTCGGGGCCGTCCCACACGCCGACGACGCGCACCTTGTCGCCCGCATCGAGTTCGGTCCACAGCGTCTTGCCGAGGCGGTCGCTGTTCTGCGCAATCAGCGCCGACGCGGCCGCCAATATCTGCGGGGTCGACCGGTAATTCTGCTCGAGCCGGATTACCGTCGCGCCGGGAAAGTCCTTTTCGAAGCGCAGGATGTTCGCGACCTCGGCGCCGCGCCACGAATAGATCGACTGGTCGTCGTCGCCGACGCAGCAGATATTCTTGCGCGCCTGCGCCAGCAGCCGCAGCCAGAGATACTGGCTGGCGTTGGTATCCTGATATTCATCGACGAGGATATATTTGAAGCGCTGCTGATACTGTTCGAGCACATCGCGGTGATTTTTCAGAATCACCAGCATGTGCAGCAGCAGGTCGCCGAAATCGCAGGCGTTGAGCGTCTTCAGCCGCGCCTGATACAGCGCATAGAAATGACCGCCCTTGCCGTCGGCATAGGCTTCCTTGTCACCCGCATCAAGGTCGGGCGGCGTCAGGCCGCGGTTCTTCCACTTGTCGATCAGCGCCGCGAGCTGGCGCGCCGGCCAGCGCTTTTCATCGAGCCCCTCGGTCTGGATGATCTGCTTGAGCACGCGAAGCTGGTCGTCGGTGTCGAGGATGGTGAAATTGCTTTGCAGGCCGACGAGTTCGGCGTGACGGCGCAGCATTTTCGCGCAGATGCTGTGAAAAGTGCCCAGCCAGGGCATGCCCTCGACCGCGTCGCCGATCATCCGCCCGATGCGTTCGCGCATCTCGCGCGCTGCCCTGTTGGTGAAGGTGACGGCCAGGATTTCCGACGGCCAGGCGCGCCGCGTCGCGATGATATGCGCCAGCCGCGCCGTCAGTGCGGCGGTCTTGCCCGTGCCGGCCCCGGCGAGCATCAGCACTGGCCCTTCGGTGGTGAGAACGGCCTGCCGCTGCGGGCCGTTCAGGCCCTGTAGATAGGGCGGGTCCGACGGTGAGGGCGGTGGCAATTCGGGGAGGGATGAGGGGGTGTCCATTATGCGCGAACGATTAGGGAACAGCGCCGCTGCTGTCCAGTGCGCGGCGCAGCGCTGCGTCGGGCCGCGCGCCCTCGTGTTCAAGCCGGTCTATCGTGGCCATCGCCATCGCCCGATATGCGGCGACAAGGTCAGGATCATGCGCGGCAAGCGCCGCAACATGATCGCGGATCGTCTGAACGTCGCCGCGCAGCAACGGTCCCGAAAGGGCGTCGAACCCGCGGTCGAGGCTGTTGTCCAGCGCCGCCTGCACCAGCGGCGCGAGTAGCGCGCGCGGCGCGTCGACTCCTGCGCGTTCAAGAGCCTGCGCGGCATCGGCAATCAGCGTCACGAGATGGTTCGACGCGTGGCAGAGCGCCGCGTGATAAAGCGCGCGGCGCTCTTCGGGAATTTCGACCGCAACACCGCCGAGCAGGCCGACGACCCGCCTGGCTTGCACGGCTGCGTCGACGCTTGAGCCGGTGATCGCAAAGCGCGCGCCCGCCATCCGCGCGACTTCGCCCGGCGGGTTGCCCGTGAAGGTCATCGCCGGATGGATGGCGGCCGTTGTCCATCCCGCATCGTGCAGCGGTGCCAGAAGCGCTGCCCCGCTGCGGCCGCTGACGTGGAAAACGAAAGGCGACGCTTCAGTCGTCGATGCTGCTATCGCCAATGCGGTCACGATGCCGGCAATGGCGTCATCGGCAACTGCGATCGCAATCGCATCGCAGGCTTCGGTGAGTGCCCCAAGCGTCGTGGTGGTGTCGATGCCATCGACCTGTGACCGCGCTTCGATAAGCCGCGCGGGCGAACGTCCCCATAGCAAGGGCGGTTCGTGCGATGCGGGCTTCAGTCCGAGCGCCAAGGCGCGCGCCACGCGGCCCGAGCCTACGATTCCGATCCGCCGAAATATGTCGATGTTCATGATGTCTGCGATACGGCAGATCATGGTCTGCCGCCACCCGGCGACGGGATCAGGGCCAATCGAAAGGGAGGAAAATGGTGGGCGTGGCAAGGATTGAACTTGCGACCCCTGCGATGTCAACACAGTGCTCTACCACTGAGCTACACGCCCACACGTTTTGGGGTGACGCGCCCCTTAAAGGCCTCGGCGCAGGCTGGCAAGCCCTTCGCGCGCAAAGTTGAAATTATTGTTGGTTGCTGCGATCGGCGCGGCCGAAAAGCATATCGACCTCGCGCACCAGATCCTTGAGGTGAAAGGGCTTGGACAGCAGCTTGGCTTGCGGGACATTCTCTTCGGCGCGCAGCGATACCGCCGCGAATCCGGTGATGAACATCACCTGCGTTTGCGGCGCCGCCTTTGCGGTGTGCTGCGCCAGCTCGATACCATCCATTTCGGGCATCACGATGTCGGAGAGGAGCAGGTCGAATGTGCCCGAATCGATATAGGGGACCGCTTCGGTCCCGCGGTCGACCGCGGTCACATGATAACCCGCGCCAGTCAGCGCCCGCGCCAGATATTCGCGCATCACATCATCATCTTCGGCGAGCAAGATGCGGATCATCGTAAAATTCTGCCCCTGTCTTCCGGCTGTGCCCGATCGTGTAATCGCGCGTACCGCACCCCTCGAATGAAACTGTGTCATAGCGGGAGAGATTTAACAAATTCCCGCGCCGCTGGATTCGTCGGCGCTTTTTTGCCACCCTCTCATATCGATGCCCCACCGCACCCTTCCGCCCGCCGCAATCGCGGTCCAACGTCCCGACGCGCCAGGCTCCGTCGTCGTGTCGATCCCGCATGCCGGGCGCCTCTATCCGCCTGAAATACTTGCAGCGGCGCGCGTGCCGATCGCCGATCTCGAGCGGCTGGAGGATCGCTGGTGCGATGCCATCGCGGCGGGTGCGGTCGAGGCCGGCGCGACGGTGGTGCAGGCGCTGTGGGCGCGCGCTGTCGCCGATTGCAATCGCGGCGAGGGGCAGATGGCGCCCGCCGAGGTCGCAGTGCCGCTTCGCGCACAATTTTCGGCGCCGGGCCGCAAGGAGCGCGCCGGGCTGGGCGTCGTGCCGACGCGGCTCGCCGACTGCGGTACATTGTGGAAACGTCCGATCGACCGGGCCGCGCTGCACTGGCGTCTCGAATCGCTGCATCGGCCCTATCATGCAGCAATTGCCGAAGAACTCGCCGCGGCGCGTGATCGCTTCGGCCACGCCATTCTGATCGACCTGCACAGCATGCCTTCGATTCCGCCCGGACAGCCAGGTCATGGGGCGCGCATCGTGATCGGCGATCGCTTCGGCACATCGGCGGGCGAGTGGCTATCCGACCTGCTTCTCGACAGTGCCGCACGGCTCGGCGTCGCCGTGACGCGCAACCAGCCCTATGCGGGCGGGCATATCGTGCGCACGCACGGGCGGCCGCTGGCGGGCATCCATGCGGTTCAGATCGAAATCGACCGGAGTCTTTATCTCCATCCCGACAAGAGCGTCGATGCGGCCCGTTCGGGCGCGCTTGCACGCTGGTTCGCCGGCCTGATCGATGCGGCGGGGCAGATGCGTCCCGATGGCGACATGCTGCCGCTGGCCGCCGAATAAAAAACCACCTCGTACCGGAGTACGAGGTGGCCAGGGTCCAGGGAGGACGCACCCACGTCCGCTAGGACGAGGCGCTCGCCGCGATGGAAAGGGGGGAAAACCATGGCGGCGTAGGATCAATTTAGGATGGGTCGCGACACGTTACAAGACGCGTCTGTGCAAAATCTGCAGCAATGCGAAACTGGTCGGGGAGAGAGGATTCGAACCTCCGGCCCCTGCCTCCCGAAGACAGTGCTCTACCAGGCTGAGCTACTCCCCGACCGATCTCTGGCGCCGGCGGACCGGCGCGAGGGCAGGGCGGTCCTCTAGACGCGCCTTTTCGGAACTTCAAGCGTCAATCGGCAGCTTTGGCGATATTCGCCGATTTAGAGCAATTGCGCGCGGCGAAAGCTGAAATGGCCATGATCGACGAAGATCAGATGATCAGTCAAATCGACGGCGATTCGGCGGAGAAAATCCATCGCCTCGCCGGTTGCTGTCAGATCGGCTTCGCTCGGGTAGGCGCAGCCCGACGGGTGATTATGCGCCATCAACACGGTCGCGGCGCCCCGGCCGATCAGCCGGTGCCAGCAGGCAGGGGCGATCGTGCAGCGGCCGTCGATACCGCCTTCGCAGCATTCGATCCGCATCAGGCGCCCGAAACCGTCGAATCCGGCCAGGATCAACCGCTCGCGGTCAGCGGGGAACTCGGCGCGCAGCAGATCCCGGGCCACCGCGTCCTCCGCGTCGCGATCGACGAAGCCGCTCAGCGTCGGGCCGTCGAAAGGGCGGGCAGGAGGGAAAGCGAGCGCCATAGCCGAAATCTGCGCTGCAGGGCGGTCCGCGCCAAGCCGGGACTGGGCCGAAACGGTGCAAGGTCGGGCGGGGCGCTTGCGGGCCGCGCCGCTGCCGCCTAGCAAAGAGGCCGCAATGCCGGGAGCGAGTCTTGTCCGAAACCATCCATTATGAACTTCAATATCTCGACTTGATGCGTCGGATATGGACCGAAGGCGACGAACGCGTCGACCGCACCGGGGTCGGGACGCGCTCGCTGTTCGGCGAAACGATGCGCTTTTCGCTGCGCGACGATGCCATTCCCTTGCTCACAACCAAGCGCGTGTACTGGAAAACGGCGCTGCGCGAGCTGTTGTGGTTCCTGACCGGCGACACCAATATCCGACCGCTCGTTGCGCAGGGCGTCCGCATATGGACCGACTGGCCGCTCGAGAAATATCGCCGCGCGACGGGCGAGCAGATCGACGCCGAAGCGTTCGAGGCGCGGATCGTCGCCGATCCTGATTTCGCGGCGGCGTGGGGCGATCTGGGGCCGGTCTACGGTCATCAGTGGGTCAATTGGCCGCGCTATGAGCCGGCGGGCGAGGGGCTGTTCCGCCGCGCGGAACAGGGGCACAACCAGATCGCCGCGCTGATCGACTCGCTCCGCAACAACCCCGGATCGCGCCGGCATATCTTCACAGGCTGGAATGTCGCCGATCTCGACCGCATGGCGCTGCCGCCCTGTCACATGACCTATCAGTTTCATGTGCGGAGCGACGGCGGACTGTCGTGCCTTCTGTTCCAGCGGTCGTGCGACCTGGGCCTGGGTTTTGCCTTCAACATATTCGAAGCCGCGCTTCTGACGCGGATGGTTGCGGCGCAATGCGGCCTTCATGCCCATGAACTGGTGTGGACCGGCGGCGACGTCCATCTTTACCTCAATCACGCAGAGCTCGTGGAGCAGCAGCTTCGGCGCGTTCCATCGGGCGCACCGCGATTGCGCATCCTTCGGCAGGCTTCGAGCATTTTCGATTATGCGTTCGACGATTTCGCGGTCGAGAATTACGCCCCGCAGGCGCACATTTCCGCGCCCGTTGCGGTCTGAGAGGCCGACATTGCATTGCTATGCAGGAAGTAATAATATGTCGTCCAATTGAAATATAACGGCGCGGCGATTCGCGCCCTGAAGGGACGAAGATATGCCCGAAACGCATCGGCGCCCGGCGAGCAATCTGCCGCCGCTGTCGCTCCATATTCCCGAACCCCGCTATCGCCCCGGCGACACGCCCGACTTTGGCGATATCGATGTTCCGGCGGTCGAGGCGACCCCGCGTCCGGGCGAAGCGACCAAGCCCGATGCGATGCGCGACATGTGCTACGGCCTTGTCCGCGTGCTCGATTTCGACGGACAGGCGAAGGGCGCGTGGGATCCTAAGCTCAGCGCCGAACGGCTGCGGGCGATGCTGCGTTACATGATGCTCGTCCGCGCCTTCGACGACCGCATGTTCCGCGCCCAGCGCCAGGGCAAGACCAGCTTTTACATGAAATGCACCGGCGAGGAGGCGACCTCGGTCGCCTCGACGATGGCGATCGACCGCGCCGATATGTGCTTTCCCAGCTACCGCCAGCAAGGCATCTTGATCGCGCGCGATTATCCGCTGATCCAGATGATGAACCAGATCTATTCGAACCGCGGCGACCATCTGCTCGGGCGGCAATTGCCGATCATGTATTCGGCGCCCGAGCACGGGTTTTTCAGCGTTTCGGGCAATCTCGCGACGCAATATCCCCAAGCAGTCGGCTGGGCGATGGCATCGGCCTCGAAGGGCGACAGCCGCATCGCGACCGTGTGGTGCGGCGAAGGGTCGTCGGCCGAAGGCGATTTCCATTCGGCGCTGACCTTCGCGACCGTCTACAACGCGCCGGTCATCTTCAACGTCGTCAACAACCAGTGGGCGATTTCCAGCTTTTCGGGTTTTGCCGGGGGTGAGCGGACGACCTTTGCGGCGCGCGCCGTCGGCTATGGCATCGCCGGCCTGCGCGTCGACGGCAACGACCCGCTTGCCGTCTATGCCGCGACGCAATGGGCGGCCGACCGGGCACGGACGAATAACGGTCCGACGCTGATCGAACATTTCACCTATCGCGCCGAAGGGCACAGCACCTCGGACGACCCGAGCGCCTATCGCGCCGCGCAGGAAGCGAGCGCCTGGCCGTTCGGCGATCCAATCGCGCGCCTGAAGCAGCATCTGATCGCGCTCGGCGAATGGGACGATGCGCAGCATGATGCGCTGCGCGCCGAACTCGACGATCTGGTAAAGACGACGCAGAAGCAGTCGGAAAAGCTCGGGATTCTGGGTCACGGCATGCACCAGCCGTTCGAAACGATGTTTGAGGATGTCTTCGAGGAAATGCCCTGGCATCTCAAGGAGCAGTGCGATCAAATGCTGGCCGAACAGGAAAAGAAGTTCGGCCCCAATTGGAAGCCCGAATGATGGCCGGCGAAACCCAGACCAAGACGATGAACATGATCGAGGCGATCAACAGCGCCATGGACATCATGCTCGAACGCGACCCTAACACCGTCGTGATGGGTGAGGACGTTGGCTTTTTCGGCGGCGTCTTTCGCGCCACCGCGGGCCTGCAGAAAAAGCACGGCAAGACGCGTGTTTTCGATACCCCCATCAACGAATGCGGCATCATCGGCGTCGCCGTCGGCATGGGCGCTTATGGCCTGCGTCCGGTCCCCGAAATCCAGTTTGCCGACTATATCTACCCCGGGCTCGACCAACTCGTGAGCGAGGCGGCGCGCCTGCGCTATCGTTCGGCGAACGATTTTATCTGCCCGATGACGGTACGCACGCCGTTCGGTGGCGGCATTTTTGGCGGCCAGACGCACAGCCAGTCGCCCGAAAGCATCATGACGCATATCTGCGGCGTGAAGACGGTCATTCCGTCGAACCCCTATGATGCCAAGGGCCTGTTGATCGCAGCGATCGAGGATAACGACCCCGTCGTCTTCCTCGAACCCAAACGTATCTACAATGGCCCGTTCAGCGGCTATTACGACCGCCCGGTCGAGCCTTGGTCGAAGCATGATGCGAGCTCGGTTCCCGAGGATTATTATCGCATCGAACTCGGCAAGGCGGCGACGGTGCGCGCCGGTGAGGCGGTGACGGTGCTCGCTTATGGCACGATGGTCCACGTCGCCAAGACGGTGATCGAGGAGATGGGCGTCGACGCCGAAATCCTCGACCTGCGGACGCTGCTGCCGCTCGACATTGATGCAATCGAAACCTCGGTAAAGAAGACCGGGCGTTGCCTCATCATCCATGAAGCGACGCGCACCTCAGGCTTTGGCGCCGAACTGGCGGCGCTCGTTCAGGAACGCTGCTTCTATCATCTCGAGGCGCCGGTTGAGCGCGTGACGGGTTTCGACACGCCTTACCCCCACAGCCTCGAATGGGCTTATTTCCCCGGGCCGGTGCGCATCGCGACCGCGCTTGAAAAGATCATGAAGGATTGACCGCCATGGCTCGCTATTCATTTCGCCTGCCCGACATTGGCGAGGGCATCGCCGAGGCCGAGATCGTTGCCTGGCACGTCAAGATCGGCGAGCGCATCGAGGAGGACGCCCAGCTGGCCGACATGATGACCGACAAGGCGACGGTCGAAATGGAATCGCCCGTGTCGGGGGTCGTTGTCGAACTCGCCGGTGACGTCGGCGACATGGTTTCGATCGGCTCGACGCTGGCGGTGATCGAAACCGACGGCGAAGCCGCGGTCGAAGACATGATCGCCGAAGAGGAATTCGAAGAGGACATCGCGGCCGAAACGCCGGGTGTAGAAGAGGCTGCGGTGGCGGAAGCGCCGCCGTCCCTCCAAGCCGTTCGCCCGGAGCCTGTCGAAGCGCCGTCCTTGTCTTCCACCGTTGAAAAGAAGGACGGGGCTTCGACAAGCCCAGCCCGAACGGAACAGGGTAGAGCCATCCTCGCATCGCCGGCCGTTCGCGCCCGGGCGAAGGATTTGGGCATCGATCTGGGGCAGGTCCATTCCGATGGCGACCGCATTCGCCATGCCGATCTCGACGCATTTCTCCGCTATAGCGGCGGGCAGGGCTATCACGAATATGGCGGCGTCGAAGCGCGCGATCCCGCACTTCACCTATGTCGAGGAAATGGACGTCACCGCGCTCGAAGCGATGCGCGCCGACCTCAACGCCAATCGCGGCGGCCGGCCGAAGCTCACGATGCTGCCGTTCCTGATCGTCGCGATCTGCCGCACGATTCCCGAATTTCCCATGATCAACGCGCGTTACGACGACGAAGCGGGTGTTGTGACGCGGCATGGTGCCGTCCATCTCGGCATGGCGACGCAGACCGATGCCGGACTGATGGTCCCGGTGATCCGCGACGCGCAGGACAAGAATGTTTGGCAGCTCGCGAGCGAAATCAGCCGGTTGGCGGAGGCCGCGCGCACGGGCAAGGCGAAGGTCGAGGAACTGACGGGGGGCACGCTGACCGTCACCTCGCTCGGCCCGCTCGGCGGCATCGCGACGACCCCGGTGATCAACCGGCCCGAAGTCGCGATCATCGGCCCGAACAAGATCGTCGAACGCCCGGTTTTTGACGGCGACGACATCCGCCGCGCCAAGCTGATGAACCTGTCGATCAGTTGCGACCACCGCGTTGTCGACGGCTGGGACGCCGCAAGCTATGTGCAGGCGCTCAAGAAGCTGATCGAGACGCCGGTTCTGCTGTTCGCGGACTGAGTCTATGTCGTCATTGCGAGGAGCTTAGCTGCGATCACAATGACGGCTATCCAAGCTGCGTTACAATCCCAGCCCGGCAAAGCTCGTCTGGTCGAACTTCAGCTTGAAGGTCACATAGGCGCCCGAGCGGGCGAAGCGCGCGTCCTCGAAGTCGCGGTCGTGGAAGCCCGCGAAATTATAGCCGAAGGTGACATTCGCATTGGCCATCGGCGCGAGAGTCAGCGTCGGGCCGGCGGCCCAGGCGACGGTATCGCCGCCGGTGCCGACGCGGACGCTGCCCGAGGCGCCGACGTCGACATGCTCACCCAGATTGAAGCGGAAGTCGGCGCCGAACATGTTCGACCAGCCTTTGACGTCATCGGCGCCGAAGCGGTCGAAATTATAGCGCGTGCCCCAGAAGAAACCGAATTCGCCGCGTTCATACCATAGCCCATCGCCGTCGCGCCGATCGCCGCGATCACCGAGCGGCGACCAGTTGACCGACAGGCTGTTGATGACGCGGCGGCTGGTGGCATCGCCATCGATTGTCAGCGCGGCGCCGCCGATCGGCCCGGCCTGACCCGCGACTGCATCGCGCACCTTGTCCGAACGGACTTCGGTCTTGTTGAGCCAGGACAGCCGCGAATCGGCGGGACGATGCGCCCAGCTGAGTTCAAACTGGATCACTTCAGTCGACGGCGTGGTGCCGGCACCGCTGGCCTTCGCATAGGTGAAGAGCGCACCGAGCGCCCGGCCTTCGCCAAGCTGGCGCAGCCCGCCGAGTGTGAGGCCATAGCGATTGGCCAGCTCGCCATCGCGATATTCGGCGCGACCCGTGATCGTCCAGCGATCGGCGCGATAGGTGGCGCCGGTGCTGACCGCCACGAAATCCTCGGTCAGCGTCCCGTTGCCCGCAAGGAAACCACCCGACGCCGCAGGCTGACCCGCGTTCAACACATCGCCCGCGCGGATACCGCCCAAGGTGCGGTTTCCGTCGACCGACAGATCGACCGACCAACGCTCGCCGAGCCGCAGCGACTGCGACAGGCCATAGGCCGCAAAGCTGCGCGGGCCATATTCGCTGATATCCTGACGGCTCGCGGTCGCGAGCAGGCGCGCCCCGGCCCACGGCGCGAGGTCGAAGCCCAGCCGCGCGGTGCGGGCCTTCACGCTGCTGCCGTCGGCGATTTCGTAGCTACCGACCAGATTGACGTCGCGCGTGATCGCGAACCGCGCGCCGAGCCGCTGACGGGTCGGGAAATCGACGCTTGCATCCTGTCCGCCCAAGGCAAATTCGCTCTGCGCATCGAGTTCGAGGCGCTTGTCGAACAGCCGCTGCGTCGCACCGAGCTGGACGATGTCGGATTTGTTCGTGCTGCCGTCGCTGAGCCGGTCGTCGGCGTGGGTCAGTCCGGCGCGGAGCAGCGTGGTGCCATTGTCATATTCGACCAGCGCGCGCGCCGCCCGGCGGCGGGCATCGGTGTCGAGATAATCTTCCTGCCACGCGCTGCCCGTCACCGAAAGCTGGCGTCCAACGCGCAGCCGTCCGTCGAAGCCGAACTTGCGCGTGCCGTTTTCGCTGCTGCTGATCTGACCGGTGCCGAATCCGCTTTCCTGTTCGCGGACATAGGCCAGGAAGTCGGCGCTGCTGCTGTGATGCTCGGCCTCGATCAGCCACGCCTTCGCGGTTCCGGTGGGGCTGCTGTTGCTGCTGCCTGCCTTGCTGCTGGCGTCGCTGACCGCGATTTCGGCGCGAACCTCGGTATCGGTATCGGGCCGGAAGCGCGCATCGATGCCGCCGAGGTTGGTTTTGCGATCATTATCCTCGTCGTGGATCAGCGTCGCGCCGACGCGCAGCCGGTCGTCGTCGCTGCGATAGCTTACGCGGCCGCCGGCATTGAGCACGCGTTCGCCGACGCCATCGACTTCATATTCGGCGACGATGAACTGCGGATCTAGCGCCGAGGACCGGCTGAGTATAGGCTCGCGAAAGCGCAGCGTGCCAGCGGCGTAATCGATGTCATAGTCGATGTTGCGCGTCAGCGTCTTGCTGTCGACGATGCGTTCGCTGTGCAGCCGGTCGCGAGTTTCGATCGTGATGCGGTCGCTGTTCGGCAGAATGTCCCGCGCAGCGAGCTGATAGGGACCGGTCAGGCCATTGCCCTGAATCTCGTCGCGGCGGAAGCGATAGGGCGTATCGGCGGCGAAGGCTGTCGCGGCGAGGTTGCGCCCGCGATACTCCGCTTTGGCACCGTTGAGCGCGCGCTGATAGCGGGCGAGCTGCGGCTCCGAAATGCCCGTCTCGAAATCGCCGAACATCGCATAGAATTGCGGCCGTTCGAGGCGCAGATAGAGCTTGCGAACCGATGCGGCATCATAGCGCGTCTCGTTGCGGTCGGCGTAGATGGTGTAATAGGCGCGCGGATCGATCACGCCGCCAAAGCGCGCGTCGTCCTGTTCCTTGTCGCTGTCATAGGCCAGCGTCATCAGCCATTTGCCCTGGATGCGGCCCTTGGCATAGAGCGCGAGCCGGGCGTCGGCGTTGAGGTCGTCGAGCTTCTCCGCGACCGCTTCCATCCTGTCGTCCAGCGTATTGTAGCCGAGCGTTCCAGCCGCAAAGCCCACCACCGTCCACGGGCGATTGCCCGGATCGAGCCAGGTTTCGATCGTCTGCTGGCGCTCGACCTTGGTGTCGCGAAAACGGAAATCGATCGTCAGTGTTCCCGAAGCGGTCGTCGGTTCGAGCTCGATGAAGGCAAGACCGTCGTCGCCTTCGGTCTTCCAGACCGGCTGCGCGCGTTCGAGCCCGGCAAGCTGGCGCGCCTGCTGCGCTTCGGCCTCGACCGCCGGGTAATAGGGTGCGGGGACGCTGAAATCGCCCGTCAGTCCCGCGCGGATCGGCTTGCCGTCTCGATCGGTCAGACGCACCGCGATCACCGGGCGCGTGACACCGTCTGCCACAAGCACCGATTTGTCGCGCACCAGCGTCGCGCGCATCGGCGTGATCGAATAATGGACATTGCGCTGGATCGTCTGCACTGGCGCGCCGTTCGCATCCTCGACCTTTGCTTCGAGGCGATTCTCACCCTCGGCAATCTCGATCCCGCGCCAGACGCTGACGGCGACGCTCCCGTCGGCCGACTTGCTGACGCCCTCGAAATTGAGCGCATTGACCGGCTTGCCATTGATGCTGAGCGTCACGCGCTGCCCCGGCAGATGCTTGACAGCGGCGCGGATCGACTTGGCGCGCGGATTATGATCGGGTTCGGGAAATATCCAACCGATGCCCGGTGCCTGCCCGGCAAGCCAGTCGCGATTGGCGCCTGCGGCTTCGGGGTCGCTGAGGGTTTTGCGGGTTTCGGCAGGATTGGTTGCCTGGGCGGCGCGCGGCGCGCTTATCGCGGCGCGGAAATCGGCGCGCTTCAGCGACCCGCCGCGACCTTCGACGAAGCGCGAGATCGCACTGCCGGCATCGACGGTCGAGCGGGCGCAATCGACCGGCGCGCGATCGAGCGGCAGGGTCGAAGGATCGATCTGGACGACGTGCAGACCGGGGCGAACGCCTTCGAAATGATAGCGCCCATCCTCGTCGGTGACGGTGTAGCTGCCGTCCTGGAGCATCACGCGGACGCCGCCGATTCCGCGCGCCTTGCCCGGGTCGACGGCGCAGCCGCCGTCGGTGATACGGCCGATGATCGTCATACGGTCGCCAAGCTGGTCGCGTTTGATCGCGATCGTCGCTTCGGCGACATTGCTGACGGTCCCGCGGTTGTCCTGCGCCGTCGCGCGATTGAGCGCGCTGCCCGGCTGCGCCGAAACGGTGACTTCAGCGACATAGGTTAGCAGGACCGACGCCGAGGGTGCGATGGAGGGAAGGGCGACGCTGAAGCTGCGTCCGTCGGCTGCCACGGTCGGGTCGACGCGGGTGCCGTCGATGCGAACCGTATCGGCGCGAAGGCGCATCCCGGCCGGCAATTGATCGCCGACCGTCACCGCACCGGTCGTCCGCCGCGCATCGCGGTTCGACACCGTAATGCGATACTGGACGACATCGCCAGGCACCGCGACCTGCGTCGAAGTCGTCTTGGCGATCACCAATGGCTGGCCGGGCTGATCGACGGGAATATCGACCCGCACCGGGGCAGGGCTGGAAAGCGTGAAGGCGCGGCTGTAGCTCGCGTCGGTGATCGTGAAGGGCTGACCGTCGTCGGGACGGCGCAAGCCCGCAAGATCCGTGGGGCTGGAAGCCGACGGCGCGGTGTAAGGCGCGGGCGGTTCGACGAGCAGTCGATAGGTGCCGGGCGCTACGAACGGAAAGCGATAGTCGCCCGCGGGGAAGGTATAGACCGTGCCACCGCTGTCGGTGACGTTCTGCCCGGTGACGACCGTGGACGGGTAGGAGGAGGTTCCGTCGTCGCCGAACACCTGCGCCGGCTGGCCGGTTGCTGCGTCGATCAGCGTGACGCGGCTGCCCGCGACGGGCGAACCATCGCCGCTGTCGAAGACGATGCCGAAGGGATCGACCAGAAAGTCGATCGTCGCGATGGCGACGAGGCTCGCATTGGCGCGATCGGTGACGCGGACCTGAATTGGCGCGCCCGGCGTGATCGACAGGCGGCAATCGCCGGCAACCACGGCGGGCGGAACGCCGATCGTGTTGATGATACCGACAAATTCGCCGCTGTTTGGTGCGGTTTCGGTCAGCGTGATCTGTTCATGATCGCCATTCTGCAAGTCGATGCTGACGGGCAGCAGGTCGCGCTGCGCCGGATCGGTATTTGCGGAGGCGAGGGTGACGCCGACAACAAGCATTTCGCCCGCGCGGAAGCTGGCGGTGCTCTGCAGCGACGCCGGGTTGGTCGGAAGGCCGGCATAGGGTCCGGCAAGCTGGATGAGTTGGCCCGCGCTTGCGGCGCTCAGGCCCTGGGCGGCGATGATCGACCCGCCGCAGGGGGTCGGAACGACCGGCACCGATTTGTTGCCCCCGCTGTCGACCAGGCGGTAGGTGCTGATGACCGGCTGCTCAGGCGGCCTTGCAACCACCGTCACATCGACGCGATTGGAGAGCGTTTGCGCCGCGCCGCCGCTGCCCGTCCACTGCGCCGACGCGGTATTCGAAATCACCTGCGCATGCGCCGCGGGTGCCGCAGGCAGCAGGGCTGCCGCGACCAGGGCGGTCACATAGGAGAGGGTTTTCGAGCCGAAGGTCATTGCCGGTCCTGAAGGGGACGGTGCCGCGCCGTGCGCGCCGCCGCCCCCTTCGCTGGTCCTGTCAGTTGACGGTCGCGCGGAACAACAGGGTGCGCGTGTCGCCCGCGGCCACCGTCGCAACGGTGCCCGACACGACCGGCGCGGCATAGTTGGTCCCTGCCGCAACGCCGTCGGTGTTGCAGGTGCCTGCCGTAACCGTGCCGTTGACCCGCGCCGAACCGGCGACATAGGTCAACTGCGTCGGGACGCTGTCGTTGATTGCGACCGACGTGGCGCTGGCACCGCCCGCGGCGTTGGCGACGAGGATGCAATATTCCACCGTCGCGCCCGGGATCAGCTTCGGATTCGTCGTTCCGTTGAACGGATCGTCGACCACGCGGCTGGTCTTGGTTACAGTGAGTGTCGCGGTCTTGACCGTATAATCGTCGGCGGCGCTATGCGACGCGTCGCGATTGGCGTCATTCACCCCGGCGACGTCCGCAAAGACAGTGTCCTTGGCGGCCGTATTGGCCCCGGCAGTCTGCGTAATCGCGGCGCCCTGCGTGCCCGAAGCCCCACCTTCACGTGCCGTCGCGCGCAGCTGGACGCCCGCAACAGCACCGGTGGAAAGACCGGCCGGGACGTCGGCGACGACGAACAGCCGGATCGGCGTATCGGTTGCAAGCTCGTCGATATAGGTGACGAGCGTATCGGCCGCATCGAAGCTGCCGACCGTACCCGACGACGTATTGTCGCGGTAGATGCGGACGTTGCTCACATCGAAGCTGTCGGTGCCGCCATGCGCAGCCGTCCCGCCAGCGATCTGGCTGGCCGTCAGTGCGAAATCGAGCACTTCGTTCGACGTATTCGTCAACTGGAACGTCGTGACGGCATTGCTTTGCCCCGGCACGACCTCGGTCGTGACGCTACCCACTTCTTCGACAAGCAGATTGATCTTGCGGTCGACGACGAAGCTGTTCGACGCGGTCTGCTGGCCCTGTGCGACGCCGCCGACCTGATAGTCGACGGAGACAGTATTCAAAATCGTGGTGCCCGCGGTCGTGCCGGCCGCATAGGCCGGGCTGGCAGCGATCAACGCGACCGCTGTCATTCCGATGGCGCCCACATAAGTCAGCTTGCTGGTCATAGCTGAACTCCAGGCTTGTTCGGTCCCCTATTGCCCCACCGCCGGTGACCTTTAAGCGGTTATGATCAGAGGGTTATTTTACGACCCCCCTGAAGATGAGCTTGCCGGTCGCTCCCGCCGGGATCGGCTTCTGGAACGCCCAGCGAACGTGCGTGACGTCGGCGGGCTGCGCCGGGCGGCGCGTTCCATCGGCCATCGGCACGGTCAGATCGGCGAGCTGTCCCCACATCTTGCCGCCATCGACCGAGACGAGCGGCGGCGTATCGCCGGCGCCCGCAAAACGGACCGCTGAGGGCATCGGATTGGTGATGACGAACTTGTCGGCAGGCTGCGCGCCCGCGTTGCGATAGTTGAGCACGAAGACCAGCCGGTCGCCAGGAACGACGACCTTTGGTTCCTCGAGCAGGACGCGCTGCTTGCCGGCCGCGTCGGTCGTCACCCGCTCGACGAAGACATTATTGTCGAGCGCGACCTGGTTAGCGGCGAACGCCTGTGCCGGTGCGAGGGCGGCGATCAGAAGGAAAAGAGCCTTGCGCATGCGAATCTCCATCAGTCGATCTTGGTTTTGAAGGTAACGGTGTGGGTCTGGCCGCCCGCGACGGTGCCGAGCTGCACGCGGATCCGCGTGCCGTTGTAGTCGCCGGCATCGGCGTCGCTCGCATCGCTCAGCGGCGCACCGCCAAGAGTGATCGAGCCGGTGACATAGGATGTGTCGGCCGGAATATTGTCGGTGATCGCGAGACCGCTGACCGACCCCGTACCCGCGACCGTCGCGGTGATCGTGTAGGTGATCGTCGCGCCCGGAACGGGCTCGCTGCCGCCGAACGGATCGGCGACGACCGCCGATTTGACGAGCGTGACGGTGGCCGCCGACACCTTGTAGGCGCCATTGTCCTGCCCGTCGGCGCCGGTTGAACCGACGACCGCATCGCCGCCGCCCTGGCCCTGGCCCGCGAAGGTGGTGCCCGGGGCGCCGGTGCCGGTCTTGGCCGCCGCGACCAGCGTCACGATGCCGCGATCATTGTCGGCGACCGTCCCCGGCGTCGTCGCAACGACAAAAATGCGCGCGCTCTGGTCGGGGTTGAGCACCGGATCGTTCGACCCGGCGGTATAGAGCGTATCGGTGGCGGGATCGAAGATGCCGTCGCCATTGTCGATATAGATGCCGGTGATGGTCGGGTCGTAATTGTCGCCGCCCACATTGGCGATCGTGCTGAGCCCGAAGGCTTCCTGGCCGTTGCCGGTGTTGGTCACGGTGAAGGTAAGCACCTGATTGGTGCCGCCAGGCGTCGTTGCGACATCCGACGGGTTGTTGGAGGCGACCGTCACGTCGAGCAGCTCGTCGACGCGCAGGTTAACGGTGTTCGAATCGATCGTCTGCGTTCCCGCTCCGTTGTCGAAGCTGGCGCTGGCGGTGTTGCTGATGGTGGATCCGGCCACCGTGCCCGCGGCATGCGCCTGCATCGGCAGGGCGAGCGCACAAAGCAACAGGGGGGAAGAAGAGGGTCGAAGAAGCTGATGCTTCGCGCCCCCCACAGGCGCTTTCATCATCGAATTGGCTCCATAATTGCTGGTCCTTGGGAGCCGTCCTCGCGGAAAAAGGGTAATTTCTGGTTAAAATGGTGAAAATACTCGGCCTTTTGTCCTAAATGGGGACAGGGCAATAATGGCGCACCATTGGGCCAATCCATTCGGGCGCCACTGGCGCCGACGCCAAAGTGCGCCTAAGAGGATCGGGTTCAACGGGAGCGATCGACGCAATGGAGGACAGCGAGCACCCGAAGGTGCCACCCTTGCTCAAAGACGCAGCGCAACGCGTTGAGATCGATGATTTTCGTCGGGACCGGTTGCTCGCGGCGCTGACGCTTATCATTGGTGCGGCCTTCTGCCTGGGGCTGCCCTTCGCGCTGCAGGCCGGCGCCGAATTCTTCCTGCCGCTTACCGCGGCGATCGTCGTTTCCATTGCCCTCGTTCCGCTGCTCGAATGGCTCGAGCGGCGCCGCGTTCCGTCGGCGCTGGCGGCCTTTTTGGCGCTCTCGAGCTTTCTGATGCTGGTCAACGCGGCGCTGGCGATCATCGTCGTTCCCGCGACGGGCTGGTTCGCGCGCATCCCCGAATCGATCCCGCGCATCCAGAGCAATCTCGCGCCGGTGATCGATTTCTATTCGACCTTGCAGAAATTCGTCGACCGCACGTTGACCTCGGTCGCGAGCGGGTCCGAAGCGACCGCGCAGGCTATGGCCGCCACCGCGCCAACCTCGGTCGTCGACTATTTCATCTCGGCCGCGCCCGCCGCGGCGGTGCAGCTTCTCTTCGCGGTACTCGTGATCTTCTTCTTCCTCGCCGGATGGACGCGGCTGCGGCGCAGCACGATCCGGCGGCGCGGCAGCTTCGACGGCGCGATGCAGACCGCGCGCGTGATCCAGAATGTCGTCGATGCGACTGCCGACTATCTCGCGACGATCACGATGATCAACGCGCTGCTGGGACTGATCGTCTCGCTGTTGCTGTGGGCGCTTGGCATGCCGTCGCCCTTCATGTGGGGCGGCATCGTCTCGCTGTGCAATTTCGTGCCCTATCTCGGGCCGATCGTCGCCGCGATGCTCCTGGGTCTCGGCGGGCTGATGACCTTCGATGCGGTGGGGGTGGCACTGTTGCCCGCCGTCATCTTCATCGGGGTGCATCTGGTCGAGGCCAATCTGATCACGCCGCTCGTGCTGGGGCGGCGGCTGACGGTCAATCCGCTGCTGATTCTCGTCTCGCTCAGCTTCTGGGGATGGGTGTGGGGGACGCCGGGCGCGCTGCTCGCGGTGCCGCTGCTCCTGATCGTGCAGACCGTCCTGGCCTCGACCGGCACCCCCGATCTTGCCGGTTTCCTTTTCGAACATGGGACGCTCACCGCGACCGAAGAGATGCGCGAGCGATTAAATCGAAAAGAGTTTGATCGGGACGGTTGACAGGTCGGGACGAGGGCAATATTGGCGCGGCTCCCAAGCGCAAGCGGGTGTAGCTCAGTTGGTTAGAGCGCCGGCCTGTCACGCCGGAGGTCGCGGGTTCGAGCCCCGTCACTCGCGCCACTTGCCCTGAATTTCGGCAGGTGGCGCCTCCTTCAATCCTTGGCTTGGGTCGCTTCCGTCTTTCGCGAATATATCGGATATTCGATCGCACCGGCCTTCTGCCGGGCAAGCTCCACCGGCGCCATATCGAACCCGTCGGGGATGGCGAACTGCTCCGGCGCATCGCAGACTTGCGCAATGCCGAAACGCCGCTGCATGACGTCCTGAAATTCGGTGAGATTGCCGATCGGGGCATCGCAGCGTAGCCGGCCTCGCTGATAATCGGCCGCTGCGCCTGCGATGGCGAGCAGCGTGATTGCACCGTCCGTATCGCCGGTCTTGTCGCGTAGCCACGCGAGTTCGGGCATCAGCAACCAACGCAGCGGATAGGCGGACGTCTCGCTTGCCAGGGGCTCGAGCAAGCGCCGCGCCCCGGCATAATCGCGTCCGGCCACGGCAGCATAAGCGCGGGTGATCACCGCATCGGTCGCGGCGTCGCCAGTCCGCTCGGCGCGCCGGAAATATTCGGCGACAAGGACATAGCGGACGCAATCGGCGCACGCTGTCCTGTCCCAGTCAGGCATGGCAACATCGGCCTGCGGATAAAAGAGAATGTCGGCGATCTTCGCGCTCGGCAGTTCGCGACGGCAGTCGGTCGAAATCAGCCAGCTTCGCGCATCGCGCGTCACCTCGATCGTCGACCCGGCATAGTCATAGGGGCAGGGCGGAACCTCGCTTTTGCTGCGGTGCGCCGTCAGCCCCATCTGTTCGAGTTGCAGACAGGGATCGGCAAGCAGGCGATCGAGTTCCGCCGCCGCCGCCGGAAGCAGGCGGCCGCGCTGGACGCGGCGGCTCTTGTCGGGGGCGGGCTTGACCTGCTCGATCATGAAACCATAGGCCGCATCGGGCTCTTCGAACAATTCGGGCGGCGGCGGGGGCGGTGGCACGGGCGGCAGCGTCCCATGATCGACGCGCAAGACTTGCCATGCCCCGGCCGCGTCGCGCCACAGGGTGCTGACGGTCGAAAAGCGGATATCCTGCGTGATGCTTGAACCGATCACGCCGCGCAGCATGATCGTTGCGCCGCTGCTACCCGGTTGCGTATCGGGATCGGGCGCCCCGGCCCATTCTTCGAACCTTGCCCGATAGTCCGGCGTGGCCAGGCCGTCGGGCGTCAGGGCGGCAAGATCATAGCCTTTGGCAGCGGCGGGGCACGCCTTGACGAGCGCCTTCACCTGCTTGCGCAGGCCGTCATCACGCGCCGCCGCCGGGGTGCTCACCAAAATCAGCGACAGGAGAGCCGCCGTTCCCATAAATACCCGCATCGCGCCTGCCTCCCCAATGGTGCGCGCAGGCTATCGAATAATCGGGCGGTGCCAATCCCTATTGTGGGGCGCGCCAGCGCCCGGTTTCCATCCAGCACAGCAGTGGCCGCAGCGGCAGCACCCATACCCAGGCGATCCCCGCGACGAGATAGAAAATCGCCTGGACCAGCACCGGCCAGCCGCCGACCCACGGCGAGAGGCTGACGACGGCAGCCGCCCACGCCGTGATCAGCGCCAAGATCAGAAGGATGCCGGTCGGCTTGCGCCAGCTCGGCTGCGGATCGGCGGGGGGCTCGCTCACAATCGGTCTCCGGTAATGATATATTCCTGCTCGGTGAGGACCGCATCGAGCAAAATGTCGGTTTGTTCAATGGGAACAGTGTCAACTTCCTGCACCGACCAGCCGATCCCGATGCGCGGAACCGCCGGATTTTCGGCAAAGAACCGGTCATAATGCCCGCCTCCCTGGCCGAGACGGCCGCCGTGGCGGTCGAAACCGACGAGCGGGCAGAGGATGATGTCGGGATGCGCGATTTCGGCACTTTCGGGCGGCTGGGGCGATCCCCACGGCCCTTTTCGAAGCGCATCGCCATCGTCCGATATCCGAAAGGTCATGGCGGCCGTGCGGTCTGCGTGATGCGGCAGCGCGATGCGCCGGCCATCCAGCAGCAGCAGCGGGCGGATATCGGGTTCGTCGCCCCACGGTGCATAGGCGCCGACGACAGGGCTGGCATCGAGCAGCTTGCGGAGCGTGTCGGGAACGGCGCGAAAGGCAGCGAGCCGCCCCATCGGGTCGAGATTGGCGACGAAATGGCGGCGGCGAAAACGCAATCGTTCGCGCAGCGCCTGTTTCTGCGAAGCGAGGTCGGGCGTCATGCGGGCCGGGCCTCCTTCAAAGCCTGTCGGGTTGGCGGGACCACCATGGGTCGGTTTCCGGAAGATCCTCTGACGCCAGTAACGTCAGGTGGGGGCCATGTACGTCGGACCAGGGTCCGGGCAGGGACAGCTCCCTTGGATGATGTATCGCCTCAGGGATTTTCGCAACGGCTCGTGCCGGGCAGTACCCGCCGATGCCTATTTAGGGACGCGGGGCCCCATCCTCAAGCGCTTTGCTCAACCTTTGCGGCGAGCGCTTCGATCCGGTCGGCGATCTGGAGCAGTGCGCGGTCGTGCGTTGTGCGCGGCGCGGCTGCTACAGCGGGCGGCGGCGCGGCCTTAAGTGCCTCGATTTCCCTGCGGGCCGCAGCGAGTTCGTCGCGCGCCTGCGTTTCGCGGCTTTCCGCTAGCGCAACCGCGGCGCGCAGCGAATCGGATTGGGGCTCGGACCTGTCGACCTTGGCCTTTGCTTCCTGCGCCTCGTCGGCGAGCATGAGCGCCGCGAAGAGAAGCTGGCGTACCTCGGTGCTGCCGGGGATGGCGCGGACCTTTTCGTCGATCAGCCCGGCGAGCTTCTGAAGCTGCGGCTCCTCGCCGTCGGCGCAGGTCAGGTCATAGGTGCGCCCGGCTATGTTCAGTCGGACATCAGCCACGATTCGCCTCCGCAATCAGTCGGTCCAGTTCGCCGATAACAGCGTTAACTTCGGCCTTCAGGGCCGATTGATCGCTTGTCGGTTGATCGGATGCGCCGCGTTCTGCGCGCTCGGCCAGGCTCTTTTCGATGCGGCTCAGCGCGCGCTCGATGCGGCCGATGGCGAGGCTGGATTCGTCGAGATCGAGTTCCATGCCACAGGGGTAGCAGCGCCGGGGGAGGGGTGCAATCGCCTGTCGGCGCCGAAATGCGCGCGAATTCTTGCCGCGGGCGGTTGACTCTCGGCGGCGCCGCCGCAAAGGGCAGTCGCGCACGCCAGCCCAGACATAAGCGGGGAAAAGATGACACTGCCCGAACGCCAGCTCGCCAACGCGATCCGCGCGCTTGCGATGGACGCCGTACAGGCCGCGAACAGCGGTCACCCCGGGATGCCGATGGGCATGGCCGACGTCGCGACCGTCCTCTATTCGGATTATCTGAAATTCGATCCGACCGATCCGAAATGGGCCGATCGCGACCGATTCGTCCTGTCGGCGGGCCATGGCTCGATGCTCGCTTATGCGACGCTCCATCTCGCGGGCTATGCGCATCCGACGATGGAGGAAATCCGCAATTTTCGCCAGCTGAACAGTCCTTGCGCCGGGCATCCCGAAAATTTCGAGCTTGCCGGCGTTGAAACGACGACGGGGCCGCTGGGGCAGGGGCTTGCGACTGCGGTCGGCATGGCGATCGCCGAGCGCCATCTCAATGCCATTTACGGCGACGACCTCGTCGACCATCGCACCTGGGTCATCGCCGGCGACGGCTGCCTGATGGAAGGCATCAATCACGAAGCGATCGGCTTGGCCGGCCATCTGGGCCTTGGCCGCCTGATCGTGCTGTGGGACGACAACAAGATCACGATCGACGGGTCGACCGACCTTTCGACCAGCGAGGACGTGAAAGCGCGTTATGCGGCGACCGGTTGGCATGTCGACAGCTGCGACGGCCATGATGCTGCCGATATTCGCCGCGCGATCGACGCGGCGCTGGCGGACGGTCGCCCGTCGCTGATCGCGTGCAAGACGCTGATCGGCTTCGGCGCGCCGAACAAGCAGGGCACGTCGGCAACGCATGGTTCGCCGCTCGGCGCAGACGAGGTGGCGGCGGCGCGCGCCAATATGGGCTGGACCGCCGAACCGTTCGTCATTCCCGCCGACATTGCCGACGCATGGCGCGGCTTTGGACAGCGCGGCCAGGCGCTTCATGCTGCGTGGAACGATCGCCTTGTAAGCAGCGATAAGAAAAATGATTTTGAGCAATTATCAGTAAAATTTAAAGAACTTAGATCATTAGCTATTAATTATAAAGATGAAAAGGAATTAGAAAAATTA
>LUMV01000029.1_pt1 | contig 51811 bp, 51 predicted proteins | sample 729731 | NCBI WGS metagenome assembly LUMV01 (sample SAMN03860301, study PRJNA289734) | marine metagenome | biome: seawater column; feature: ocean; material: water; isolation source: Red Sea water column Station 192 - depth 200m | place: Saudi Arabia: Red Sea | collected 2011-10-15 | depth 200 m
AACACCCCGAATCAGATGTATGAGCAAACAAAAACCGAGCTAATTGCTTAACTCGGTTTGAAGTGGAATACTGTCAATCTATTTCAGGACAAGACAGTAATAAAAATGACAATCTATAATTCATTTTACTATGCTATATTTTGAAGAGATTTAAGAGTGAGAAATGATATGAATAAGCGTCTTGAAAATTATAATTCTGACGATCGTAAACAGCGATCTGCGATCAAAGCACAGGTGTTAGAGATGCAGTTTGGCGATGATGAGGCGACTAAACGTGTGGTAATGCATAGTGCGAAGCGTGTCATTCAACAACATAAAGCAGAATTACAAGAGTTGGCATATAAATGAGCCTGATTAATCTGACCTTCGTCGTTGCGGTACACGATGAAATATTGCGTCAAACTGGCGTTGGTCGTGCGGGTTGTGACATTGGGAAATTAGAAAGTGTACTCGGCAGAATCGAACAGCAAATGTACTATAATCAAGTCGAAGATTTGTTCGAGATTGCGGCGTGGTTTGGTATTGCAATTTCAAAAGGTCACGCTTTTGTAGATGGGAATAAGCGCACTGGATTGGCGGTGATGCTGACTTTTTTGGAAATTCAAGGTGTCAGTATTCAAGAACAAACTGGCTTGGATGATTTGATGGTGGAAATTGTTGAGTCACAAGAAGAACATGAAATACTTGCAAATAAAGTATCAGACTTTTTGTATGATTTGTCTGAAATATAATCTGAAGTATGAGTTTATGTATGCATCAAAATGAACAATTAGAAAAGTTATATAGAAATCATTGGGATGATATATCTAATGCGCTGGAAAATCAGAATAAAAAGTATGCAATGCCTTTCTTGATTAAAGTTCCTGAAGCTATAAATAATCCCACCGCATATAAAATTATGATCTTTGGGCAAGAAACTCTAGGATGGTATGACCACCGCACATTAGAAGAGTGGATAGCGATTGGGATGCCAGAGTACGAAAAATTCTATTTAGAACGTAATTTCTATGAAGGATACTCTAAAAGTTCGTTTTGGAAAAAATTTCGTTATTTTGAAAGAGAACTTTCAAATGCTGTTTTAGATAAGGGGAAGTCACCAGTATTTATTTGGAATAATATTTCTAAAATAGGTAAATCTAAAAATTTGGGATCGGGAATATTTGATGATATAAGAAAAATAGAACGTGAAAATTTTTCTGTCATTTCCCAAGAGTTACAAATTATCAAACCTGATTTATGTATATTTATGACTGGACCAAATAGAGACCATGACATAAGATTTCATTTTCCAGAAATAAAGATTAGCCAATTTGGAAATGGTTATCCAATTCGTGAAATGGCACAACTTGAATTGTGTGGATTTAACGGTATTAGATTATATCATCCAAGTTATTATGGAAAATTTACTAAAAAATATCAGAACGATGCAATGCAAAGTTTAAAAGAAATGATGTGATTTACTTATTTTTTCAATAGGGAAACAGTATGAGAAACGCAAACACTCTTAAGAATGAATATTTGGAAATACTTTCAAGTTTAGATGAAAGTTACTTTGATAAAAATCATCCCGAAACGAAATACAATAAAGAAGCCGGTCTATCAGGGCTGTTTTTGCCAAGCCAGCCTGATCAATATTTTGAAGCAAAAAATAAAATTATGATCATTGGTGCAGAAACACGAGATTGGGATGTACAGGGAGATAGTGATTATTCGAATTTGACAGATTATATTGATCGCTCAATAGCTAAACATAAAAAATTCCTTGAGATACATTTGTCGTTAAAAAATACAGGAAAAATTACTTTTCATGATTTCACGAGAGCTGTTTCTGAAAGAAGTGGAAGTGATGGGCTGTTGTATTGTAATTTATTTGCTTTTTCGTGGAGTCAGAAAAGTCCGATCAAAACGAAATATTTTAAAGAAATTCATGAGGTTTCAAAAAGACTGTTGCAGGCTCAATTAAACTATTTTCAGCCAAATTACATCATCTTGGCGAATGGGTTGTCTTCTGTTAAATATAGACGTGAAATGTTTCCGCTAGATAAGTGTAAAGACTCAACAACTTTTGAAAGTAATGGCATTACTAAAAATCAGCTATGGCAATTTAACTTTGATGATAAATATCAATGTTTCAGAATTCAGCATCCATCGACGATTAGAGGGCGAAACGAAGCAAAAATTGCTCGCAATAAACTGTTAGAACTCCTCCCGAGTAAATAATTGAAAATCGGTATCTTTTGGTATGACCAAGATCGAGTGATCGGCATAGCGCACCATTTTGATCAGAATGATGCAGATTCATTGGGTTTAATCGACAGCGATTATAACCATGTGCAGTATTGGGAAAAGTTACGTGTGGAAAATTCTCATTTACAATATATCGAATATGAGGAAATTCCACGGGGTCGAGTCATTTTCAATACTAAAAAAGCTCAGCCGATGATTTACATGGATTCAAAGTTATTTAAAACCTCTATTACGAAGAAAATTGCAGTGTTCTTCGAGCTCGATTTTGATCAGATTATTTGGAAAAAAGATCCGCATTACCGTACAAAGTGATAGCAAGAAATTTTAAGCAATAAAAAGCCCCACATCAGCAGGGCTAGTCGTATACGGATCAAGCCGTATACTGTATGAGGCTCATCTCAAACTAAGTGTATTAAAGCATAGCTCGCTTTAATTATCCATCGTTTTAAAAATCAAGCCCTTTAAAAATCAAGCTCGGCATGCTGATGATTGCGAGTTTCCGTCTGTATGGTCACATGCTCAATACCGATGGCTTGAAGCGATTGCTCAACCTCATGGAGCAGACTTTGTACGTTTTGCATGGTCATCTGATCATCGACCACGATATGACAGCTCAAGATATAACGCTTACTGGATAGACTCCAAATATGCAGATCGTGCACGTCGAGGATACGATCATTTGCCATGATCTGCGCTTGAATCTCAGCAACATCGAATCGTTCAGGTGTACCTTGCATCAGCACATGCGTTGATTGCTTGACCACACTCCAACCGCTACGCAATACCAAGAGCGCCACCAATACACTCGCCACCGTATCTGCCCATTGCCATGAGAAGAGATAAATACACAGCGCCGCAATGATCGCACCAACCGAACCAAGCAGATCACTCAGCACATGCAAAAATGCACCACGCATATTCAGATCATTTTCAGTATCGCTACCTCGAAACATCATCCACGCCACGATGATATTAATCAATAAGCCCAAAGTGGCAATGATCAGCATGCCTTGCACATGAATGTCTTCAGGCGTTTGTAGACGTAGAATCGCCTCGACAAAAATATAAATTGAAATCGCTACAAGGGTAATACCGTTGATGGCTGCGGCTAAGATTTCAAAGCGTTGATAGCCAAAACTTTTACGAGCATTACTGGTTTTTTCACCGAGAAAAACGGCAAAGAGAGCAATACCCAGTGCCACAGAATCACTGAGCATATGTCCTGCATCAGAGATCAGCGCCAAGCTATTAGTCATATAGCCACCGACAAACTCTGCCACCATAAATATGGTGATCAGGATAAAACTGATGGTCAGGATTTTTTTATTATTGGGGATATGGCTATGGTCGTGGTTATGCTTATGATCGTGCTGATCAGTTGCATGGTCGTGTGAATGTTGATGTGAAGAATTAGACATTTTTAATGCAGATATTATCAAACGAATAACTTTAAGCTTAACAATGCACGCCTTGAAGTTCAAGTGCTGTAGATCATTTATACACAACTAATTATTCCGACTCAATGGTTGATTGATTTGACTATATGTTCAAATATTTTTAGATAGATTTGCTTGCGCAGTATCGCCTAAGTTACTATCATCTGCACCTGCAAACTTTAATGATCATTAGGTGGAAAGGCGTTGCCGAACTTTTTGCAAGACTGTCTGATTTATCGTGACGACGATGTGATGGTCATCAACAAGCCTGCAGGTCTACTCAGTGTGCCAGGAAAAGGCGAAGCGCTCTCTGACAGTGTACAGACACGCCTTTTACAAGAAGAACCAAAAACACTCCTCGTTCATCGTCTTGATCGAGATACTTCGGGCATTTTAGTCTTTGCTTTAAATAAAGCAGCACAGCGTCATATCTCCATTCAATTCCAACAGCGTCAAACGGAAAAAAAATATCACGCCATTGTCGAAGAGCATTTGAGCGATCATTTTGAAGATTTTGCCGAGATCAATATGCCTGTGCGTTATGACGAAGCGCATCCGCCGTTGCATATTGCCGATGAATCGCATCCAAAGCCTGCGCAAAGTTATTATCAAGTGATTGAAAATTTTTATATTCAGAATGTGCCTGTGAGTCGGATTGTCTTAAAACCGATTACAGGGCGTTCGCACCAATTACGTGTACATACCCAATATATCGGTCATCCGATTATTGGCGATACGCTATACGCCACAGCACAAGGGCAGTCGCTTGCTGAACGCCTGTGTTTGCATGCGGCGGAGCTCAGTTTTGTACATCCTGTTACAGGGCAAACATTGAACTTTGTTTGCCAAACTCCATTTTAGACTTTTATGATGGTTTTTTAATCGGTTAAAATGCAACATAGCAATCTGTCATGATCAAGGGTGAATGGGAATTTTCAAGAAGCATGGACTGCATTGTCATACTTTTTGCTTATTCATTCTGGAAAATGTGTGATGGATTGCTTTGAATTTTAACTCGATAAAATGCATTCAACTTTTTGATTAAGGTGAAAAACTTGCAACAATTTGCGATCGGACAACGTTGGCTTTCAGATACGGAATCAGAGCTAGGACTGGGCGTACTCATTGATGTTGATGAGCGAGCAATCAGTATTCTGTTTCCAAAAAGTGATGAAACACGGGTCTATGCACGAAGCAATGCACCTTTATCACGCATTGTGTTCAATGTCGGCGATATGATTTCCGATCAAGAAGGACTCGAATGGCAAGTGCTGTCAGTTGAAGATCGTGGTGGCGTGATGAAATATCATGCCAAACGTACCGATGCGCAGGGCGATGAAGTCATCAAAGACCTCAATGAAACCCGCTTAGGTGCGCACATCCAATTGTCAAAGCCATTAGAGCGCATGCTTGCCAGTCAGGTCGATTATAAAGAATGGTACGACTTGCGTATCCAAGCCTTGATGATGCAAGCGACCATGAAGCGTAGTCCACTACGTGGTTTGCTTGGTGCTCGTGTCGGTTTGATTCCGCATCAGCTCTATATCGCCAACGAAGTCGGGACTCGACTTGCTCCACGTGTGTTACTTGCCGATGAAGTCGGTTTGGGAAAAACCATTGAAGCAGGTTTGATTATCCATCAACAATTGAAAACTGGTCGTAGTGAACGTGTGCTGATTTTGGTGCCTGATTCATTGCAATATCAATGGATGATTGAAATGCGTCGTCGTTTCAATTTGCCATTTTCGATTTTTGACCTGACCCGTACCGCATCGATCAAAGAACATGATCCTGAGCTCAATCCTTTTAGCACCGAACAACGCATTATCGCCAGTATCGACTTGATGCTCGATCACCCTGATTTGCATGAACAAGCCATTGAAGCAGGTTTTGATTTACTTGTGGTCGATGAAGCACATCATTTGATTTGGTCGGAGCAAGAAGGCGGTAATGATCGCTATGATTTGGTTGAAGATTTTGCCAATAAAACCGCAGGCGTGCTGTTATTAACAGCAACACCTGAACAGCTTGGCGTAGAAAGTCATTTTGCTCGTTTGCGTTTACTCGATCCACAGCGTTTTAACGATCTTGATCGCTTCTTGGCAGAAGAAGAACAATATCAACAAACCGCTAAAATCGCCGAAGTATTGATGTCAGATATGCCTTTAGAAGAAGGGCAATTGGCTTCACTCGAACAATTATTAGGTCATCCAATCCAAGATGAGCCTGAACTACGCAATCGTGCCATTCATGAGTTGCTTGATCGTCATGGTACAGGGCGGATTTTGTTCCGTAATACTCGTGAAGCGATACAAGGTTTCCCAGGGCGTGATTGCTTGCCTGTGCCGTTGCCACGTCCTGAACATTGGCAAACCGAAGGCAAACTGCGTGAGCAAATGTGGCCTGAGGAATTACAAATTGACGGCGCATGGATGGAACATGATCCACGTGTGTCATGGTTGATGAATGCGTTACGCCACGAGTTAAAGCATAAAAAAGTCTTGTTGATTGCTCGAAGTGGTCCTGTGGTCGAATCGCTAGAGAGTGCACTGCGCATTCATGCAGGCATTCGTACCGCAATGTTCCATGAAGGTATGAGCTTGCTTGAACGTGACCAAGCGGCGGCATATTTTGCTGAAGACAGCTATGGCGCACAGATTCTGCTGTGTTCTGAAATTGGCTCGGAAGGACGAAATTTCCAATTTGCCAGTGATTTGGTGTTGTTTGATTTGCCTGCCAATCCTGATGTACTGGAACAGCGTATTGGTCGTCTTGATCGTATCGGTCAGGAAAATCGCATCCAAATCCATGTGCCGTATATCGAAGGCACAGCGCAAGAGCGGATGTTTCGTTGGTATAACGAAGGGCTGAATATTTTTAGTCAGATTTCACCGACGGCGCAGACTTTGCAAGAAAACTTTATTGTCGAGCTGAAAGATTGTTTGCTTAACGATACGCCAGCATTTGAAGCATTACTTGAAAAGGTCAATGCAGAACGATTACAGCTTGAAGCGGCCATGCAAGAAGGGCGAGACCGTTTGCTGGAATATAACTCGTGCCGTCCGCAAGTAGCAAAGCGTATTGTTAAAGCACTTGAAGATTATGAAGATAATTCGCTTGTGCCTGACTTTATCAAACGCTTTATGTCGGCGACCAATATCGACTTTGATGAGCAAAGTAACGGGACAGTGATCATTCGCCCGACTGATCAGATGCAAGTGCAAGGTTTGCAACTTGAAGAAGATGGCATGACTGTGACGTTCTATCGTGATCAAGCGCAGACTCGTGAAGATAGTCAGTTTTTAACACTTGAGCATCCTTTTGTGGAAAGTGTGATGGAGCTGATCAACACCCAATCTTTTGGTAGCACCAATGTTGCTTTACTGAAAAGCAATGCAATCAAAGCAGGCACCATGTTGGTGGAGATGTGGTTTAAAGTCGATGTGATTGCACCAAAAGTACTGAATCTCGGTGCAAGTCTACCAAAACAATTGATCCGTGTCTTGCTCACTGAGAACGGTCAAGATTTGTCAGAAAAAATTGCATCACATATCTTGCAACCTTATACGCAACATCTTGATGGCAATAATGCACGCCAAGTGATCAAGGCTCGCCGTGAAGTGATTGAAGCACGTTATGCGCAAGCGCTAGATATGGTCAAAGCGCAATTGCCACAGATTCAAGAAGGTGCACAGCAACATTATGAGAAGCGTTGGCAAAAGGAAATTGACCGCTTGAATTATCTCAAACAGCATAATCCAAGCATTCGCCAAGATGAAGTAGATCGCTTGGTGAAGCATCAACAAGAAGGTTTGGGCTTACTGAAACAGCTCAGTATTTCTCCTGAAGCAATCCGTGTTTTGGTGTCGGTGAATCCTTAATCGGTGAAAATTAAGTAAAAACAAAAAACGCATTCAAATTGAATGCGTTTTTTATGATCAGTGTCTGAAATATAAAATCTAAACTTTGAGCAACTATAGTCAAAGAAATTAAGTGTTCTGACTTTGTCTTCAGTCTTCAACAATCACTTCAGGACGTTTAGTCAATCGACACAGTAACTCATAACCAATTGATTGATTGCACTGTGCAACCTCGTCGATACTTTGTGTATCTCCCCAAAGTTCTACGGTATCGCCTAATTTCACATGATTTTCAATACTGCTCACATCAACCGTGATCATATCCATACTGACACGACCGACCACAGGGATTCTTTGACCTGCAATAGCGACGAAGTTTTGCGCAAATAAAGAACGTGGATAACCATCACCATAACCAATAGATACCACAGCAATAGTCATGTCACGATCTGCTGTAAAGCTAGAGCCATAGCCAACGTGTTCGCCAGTTTGAATTGGATTGATCGCAATGATTTGTGCTTCAAACTGCATCACCACTTCAAGACCTAAAGATGAAATGCTGCGATCGAAAAAAGGAGATGAACCATACAGCATGATGCCAGGACGAACATAATCAAAATGCAAATCCGCCCAATTAAAAATCGCCGCAGAGTTACAGCAAGATACTTCGATTGGTGCGCAAGCTTTTTTAATGGATAAAAGTTGGTCAATTTGTGCTTGATTCATTGGGTGATCAGGGACATCCGCATTGGCAAAGTGCATTGCAAGTACGCAGTGAAAGCCTTCAATTTTTAATTGCTGAATCACTTCAGTGATTTCATCGGCTTTAAAGCCAAGACGATTCATACCGCTGTTGAGTTTGACCCAAACTTTTAAGCCTGCATTTTTATAATTGTCTTTATGTTCAAGTAACCAGTCTAATTGTTGCTGATGATGAATGACACACTCAAATTTTTGTTGAATAGCAATCGGCATTTCTTCAGCTTCAAACACGCCTTCAATGAGTGTGATTGGTTTATCATTACCCAGAGCGCGAATTTCTAGTGCTTCAGCAAGGCATGCAACGCCAAATGCATCTGTATCTGAAAATGCGTCAATCGCATGCTGTACGCCTATACCATAAGCATTGGCTTTCACCATGCTGATCACCTTGCTGTTTGGTGCAAGTTGTCGAACTCTTTGTAGGTTGTGTTGTAGCGCAGATTTGCGGATACGAATAACAGCGTGACGCACTATAACTTCCTTAAAACCGTGATGACAATGAGACTGTAGGGATTTTATTCATCATCTTGGAATTGATTGTAGAATTCTGGAGAGAGATTACTAAATCGGGTGTATTGTCCTTCGAACGCAAGCCGAACTGTACCAATCGGACCATTACGCTGTTTACCAATGATGATCTCAGCGGTGCCTGCTTCTTTAGATTCTTTATTATAAACCTCGTCACGGTAAATAAACATAATTAAATCGGCATCTTGCTCGATCGCACCTGATTCACGCAAGTCTGACATCACAGGGCGTTTGTTAGGACGATTCTCAAGACTACGGTTGAGCTGTGAAAGGGCAATCACAGGGCAATTCATTTCTTTTGCCAACGCTTTTAGACTTCGAGAAATTTCTGAAATTTCGCCAACACGGTTATCGCCCATACCTGGTACTTTCATGAGCTGTAGATAATCGACCATGATACAGCCCAGTTTTCCACCATGTTGTTTGGCGATACGACGTGCACGTGCACGGACTTCGGTTGGTGGTAGCGCAGAGGAGTCATCAATATACAAATGCTTCTGCTGAAGGTGAACCATACTGCTGGTCACTTTCGACCACTCATCTGCATCAAGATTACCCGAACGCAAATGACCTTGATTAACTCGTCCAAATGCGGAAATTAAACGCATGGCAATCGAATCCGCAGGCATTTCCATTGAAAACACTAAAGCAGGAAGGTCACAGTTAAATAGTACGCTTTCCACCAAGTTCATGGCAAAAGTGGTTTTACCCATCGAGGGACGAGCTGCCACAATGATCAAATCGCCCGATTGCATGCCGTAGGTTTTATTATCAAGTTCTAAGAAGCCAGTGGTCAAACCTGTGATATTGCCTTCAAGCTTGGAAAGCTCATCGAGTTTAGTCACGACTTTTGCAGTGACATCACTGATAGATTGCGGTCCTGATTGGCTCTGACGATTATTGTGTTGTTCTGCGAGTGAGAAAATATTGGTTTCCGCACGATCGAGAATATCCCGGACACTTTGACCTTTTGGATCATAAGCAGTGCGCAGGATGTCATTGCCGACAGAGATCATATTACGTAAAGTTGCCGTTTCTTTCACCTTTTCTGCATAGGCAGGCAAGTTAAATAGTGACGGTGGTGACTCGGCAAGCAATTGCATCAGATAGGCTTCACCGCCGGCATCTTCGAGCATGTGTTGATTGGTGAGCCAATCGTTGACCATCACGGCATCATAAGGCTGATTTGAATCGGCAAGACTTTTAATCGCACGAAAAATATGTCGGTGACGTGTCGCATAAAACTCATTCTCAAGCAAAATATCAGCAACACTTTCCCAAGACTCAGCAACAGTCATCAAAGCTGCAAGTACAGCTTGCTCCATCGTCAGATTATGCGGTGGCGTGCGAAGATTTGTGTTATTTTCAGAGAGTTCAGTGCTACTCGATTTCTTCGATTTTTTTGCGGTAGAGTCCGTTGCTGCCATATTGCCGTATGCCTATTGCATCATGTAAAGCGATCAAATATTGAGTTTAAATTCAGAGAAATTGAAACCAGATTTAGCAATCAATTCTAGCATTAAAGTGGCTGAATGAGGCAGACGTAGTGGATAAAAAATGAGAACTTAGTTTGAGTTATGTTTTTTGTTATTTTTAAAAGAGGCAATAAAAAAGACATATGCAAGCATATGTCTTTTCAGTCAATCATTTTAGAATAAGAAATTATTCAGAAACGATAGTCACCATGATTTCAGCAGTCACGTCGTGATGCAATTGCACTGAAATGTGGAACTCACCAGTGTGGCGAAGTGCGCCATTTGGCAAGCGGATTTCAGCACGATCCACTTCAAGACCAGCAGCTGTTAATGCGTCAGCGATGTCACGTGTACCGATTGAACCGAACAATTTACCTTCATCACCAGCTTTCGCAGTGATCACGATATTTACTTCGTTCAATTGATCAGCACGTGCTTGAGCAGCAGCCAATACTTCAGCTTCTTGCTTCTCAAGTTCTGCACGACGTGCTTCAAATGCAGCAGTATTTGCTTCAGTTGCAGCAACAGCTTTACCTTGAGGAATCAGAAAGTTACGACCGTAGCCAGCTTTCACTGATACTTTGTCGCCAAGCTTCCCAAGGTTAACAATACGTTGTAATAAAATAACGTCCACAGCTCACCTCACTTATGGTTGTCAGTGTATGGAATCAAAGACAAGTAGCGAGCTTGCTTGATCGCAAGTGCCAATTGACGTTGATAACGAGCACGAGTACCAGTGATACGGCTAGGAACAATCTTGCCGTTTTCAGTGATGTACTGTTTGAGTGTATCGATATCTTTGTAGTCGATGTATGTAACGTTCTCAGCTGTGAAGCGGCAGAACTTACGACGACGGTAAAAACGTGCCATGTGTGTTCTCCTTATCCTTCAGCAGATTCGTTTTGAGTGTTTTGAGAATCATCGCGCTGCGCTTTACGAGCACGTTTTTCCTCAGCACTTTTTGCAAGCAAAGATTCATCAGTGATTGCTTCGTCACGGCGGATGATCAATTTACGGATGATCGCATCGTTATAACGGAACAATTCTTCTAATTCGTCAAGCGTAGTTTGACCACATTCAACATTCATCAAAATGTAGTGCGCTTTATGAATTTTGTTAATTGGGTAAGCCAATTGGCGACGACCCCAATCTTCTAGACGGTGGATTTGACCACCAGCTTCTTTGATCTGTGCGATATAGCGTTCAACCATACCAACAACTTGATCGCTTTGATCTGGATGAACCAAGATCACGATTTCGTAGTGACGCATGTCAGCTCCTTACGGTTTAAACAGCCCCTGAGCATATGTCAGAAGCAAGGAGTCATAGCATTTATAAAATTAAATGTTATGTCGCAAATTGCGAAGCGCAGATTTTAATGCTTTAACGCTGAAAATACAAGGGAAATGTATGTTGAAGCGCAAGTCTCCCTAAATTTTAAGTGAAACTGATATGCTTAAAATAAAAGGAGCTGCGGTGCAGGAGAGACGGTGGTGAAATAAAAGCTTAAACTCAAAATGGTAATGAGTTGCACTGAAAATAAGAAATAATGTTTTGCCCAAGCTTGATCATCATCGGCTTTAAAACCTTTGATGCTGAGGTAAATCCAATAGAAGCTCAACAGGTTTAACAAGACAGCAAAATGAATATTTGCATAACCAAATACATAGAGCAGATTCATGGTGATCAAAAATAGTACCACATAAATCAATGATTCAATCTTAGTGCGTTTGATATTTCGAGCAACAGGTAAGATTGGAATATTGGCATTGGTATAGTCTTGGTACCGATAAATCGCAATGCCCCAAGAATGTGGCATCTGCCAAAATGCATAGCCTAAAAGCAGGAGTAAAGCAGCATAATCGAATTGTTCTGCAACTGCCACATAGCCAATCACAGGCGGACAAGCCCCTGAAATACTACCAATGATGGTTTGGTGGATGCTATGACGTTTTGTCCAAAGACTATAGAGAAAGACATAGACAATGAATCCAATGACTGCAAACAAACATGCCAACGGATTGACCAAAAAATACAAAATAACCAAGCCAAGTACGTCGAGTACGAAGCCAAAGATAAATGCAATTGGCACAGAAATCGTTTTTGTGACCAAAGCACGATTTTTAGTACGTTGCATCTTTTGGTCAATATCTTGGTCGATAATATTATTAAAGACACAGCCAGATGCCACGACAAAGGTCGTACCAAGTAGCGTGAGGAGCAAATGGGGGAGATCAATTGAACCTTGGGCGGCTAAAAAGAAGCCGCCCAAAGTGGTAATGAAATTACCAAATAGAATCCCTGGTTTGGTCAGGAATAAATACTTTTTAAACATGACAAGCGTTTAGATCATCATGTTCGCATGTAGGTTGGTCATTACCCATACCGAACCAATCAACAAGATCGCAATGGTCAAAATGGTATAGATAAAGGCAATCGAATCCCAACGCTGTTGCTCAGAACCATTCAAGTGAAGGAAGAACACCAACTGGACGAGTACCTGAGCAATCGCAGTAATCGCAATCGTCGCAACGACTAGACCGCCAGTCATCCCAGCCATGACCATCCCAAAAGGGATTAAGGTCAGGATGATCGACAAGATAAAGCCGATTGTATATTGCTTGAAGCTACCGTGCGCAGCACCAGGATTATTCACATCATGACTCATGCGAGAACGCCTCCTAAGTAAACTAAGCTAAACACACAAATCCATACGATATCAAGGAAGTGCCAGAACAAACTTAAGCAAGCCAAACGACGAGTATTTGGTAATGTCAAACCGTTCTTTTTGATTTGGTACATTAATACCAACATCCATACCAAGCCAGAAGTCACGTGAATACCGTGTGTACCAACTAGAGTGAAGAATGCAGATAAGAATGCACTCGTGCTCGGACCATGACCTGCATGTACTAAGTGATTGAACTCATAAAGCTCCATGCCGATGAACGCTGCACCAAAGAAGAATGTGATCATTAACCACTTCAATACACCGCCAACATCATTACGATAGCGAGCCAATACGGCAAAACCAAAGGTCACTGATGAGAACAAAAGTGCCATGGTTGAAGTCAATACAAACCCTAAAGAGTCACCGAACAAATCCTTCGCACTTGGCGTACCAGGAGGAATATGTGTGCTCAATACGGCGAAAGCGATGAAGAGTGTACCGAATAAGATCAAGTCACTCATCAAGTAAGTCCAAAAACCAAAGACCGTTAGATCGGTATCATCATGTTCGTGATGATCGTCATGCCCGTGGTTGTCGTGATGAAGTACTTCAGCCATTGTCTTAGTCCTTCTTCAAATGTTTTTCTAACAAAGCATAACGTTCGTTTTCGATACGTTCTACTTCGGCAGCAGGGACGTAGTAATCCACTTCTTTAGTAAATGAACTACGAATGAAGCTGATGATTGCAATTACAAAAGTAACTAGCGCTAACCACCAAATATGCCAAATCAATGCAAAGCTCATGACTGTCAATACAATTGCAATCACAAAACCAGCCGCACGATTGGTCGGCATATGAATGTCTTCATATTTCGCTGGACGTTGGTAAGCGACACCATTTTCTTTGTCAGACCAGAAGCGATCAATACCAGCACCATCTAAGTCATGTGCAAAGTTATAAAATGGTGCAGGTGACGAAGTAGACCACTCAAAAGTACGACCAGCATTCCAAGCATCACCTGTATAGTCCATTGTTTCTTTACGTTTTAAGAAACCTACACCAACAGAAAGCAACCAACATGCGATACCGATGGCAACCATCACTGCACCGATCATTGCTACATTAAGATAAGGCGTCCATTCAGGATTGTCATATGTATTCAGACGACGAGTCATCCCCATGAAACCAAGGATATAAAGTGGCATGAATGCAAAATAGAAACCGAAGAACCAAAACCAAAATGCTGCTTTACCCCAAAACTCGTTTAACTTCCACCCAAACATTTTTGGCCAGTAGAATGCAAGTCCTGCAAAGAAGCCAAATACCACACCACCGATGATCACGTTATGGAAATGCGCAATCAAGAACAATGAGTTGTGTACAAGGAAGTCAGCAGGTGGGATCGCCATGAGTACACCAGTCAAACCACCGATACCAAAGGTAACTAAGAAGCCCATTGTCCAATACATTGGAGAGGTGAACGTGATCTGACCACGATACATGGTGAATAACCATGAGAACATCTTCACACCAGTTGGAATGGCGATGATCATCGTCATAATACCGAAGAAGGCATTGACGTTTGCACCTGCACCCATGGTGAAAAAGTGGTGTAACCAAACGATTAAAGACAAGATGGTAATTGCGATCGTCGCATAAACCATAGATTTGTAACCGAATAGTGTCTTACGGCTAAATGTCGCAACAATCTCAGAATATAAACCAAATGCAGGCAATACCAAGATATATACTTCTGGGTGACCCCAGGTCCAAATCAAGTTCACATATAGCATTGGGCTACCGCCAAGCTCGTTGGTGAAGAAGTGGAAACCGAAGTAACGATCAAGCGTTAACATTGCCAAAGTTGCTGTCAATACAGGGAATGTTGCAATGATTAATGCACAGGCACACAAGGTAGTCCAAGTTGATACAGGCATATCCATTAACTTCATACCCGGTGCACGCATCTTGATGATGGTGACGAAGAAGTTAACACCTGACAACAGTGAACCTAAACCAGAGATCTGTAGTGCCCAAATATAATAATCCACACCAACGCCTGGACTATATTCAATGCCAGATAGTGGAGGATAGGCTAACCATCCCGTTGCTGCAAATTCACCAATAGCAAGTGAAGCCATCATTAGCCCCGCAGCACCAGCGAATAACCAGAAGCTCAAAGAGTTGAGCAGTGGGAATGCAACGTCACGCGCACCGATTTGAAGTGGCACAGTGATGTTAAACATACCAACAACAAGACCCATTGCCACGAAGAAGATCATAATCACGCCGTGGGCAGAAAAGATCTGATCATAGTGCTCGGGATGCAGATAGCCTTCGCCACCTGGTCCTGCGAGGAACATTTGCAAACGCATCATGAGTGCATCGGCAAAACCACGGACTAACATAATTACCGATACTAAGAAATACATAATACCGATTTTTTTATGATCAACAGTAGTAAACCATTCTTTCCACAAGTAGCCCCATAGTTTGAAATAGGTAATCGCACCAAAAACGGCGATACCACCTAAAACCATGGCAGCAACCGTGACCAATACGATTGGATCTTGTGGAATTGCTTCAGGGCCTAACTTGCCTAATAAAAGTGTAGACATCATTATTCTCCTGTGGTAGCAGGTGTAGTCGCATCATGCGCTACAGCTTCAGGCTGAGAACTTGGAGCAGCATGTGTATCCACTGCATGTTCAGCGTGATGGTCATCACCGTGGTAGTTACTCATGTAATGATTAATCACAGATTCAAAAAGACCTGCTTCAACCGATGAGTAATAAGTCACTGGGTGAGGGTGATTAGGGTAAGGACCTTCTGCTTGTGCAGTTGCAGCAGCCTTTTTCTCAACTTCAGTACGTGCTGTTTTCACCATTGCATCAATTTGGAATTGAGCACGGTTACCATCACGAAGTGATTTCAATTCTGCTTGGTCAAGCAAGCCTTTTTGAACTGCAGTGGTGCCTTTGTCATCAACGATAACAGTATTGCCTTGACCACTTTTGATCGTTTGAACCCATTGTTCAAATTCAGGTGCAGTCACACTGTGTGCAAGGAAGCGCATTTGGGAGAAGCCATAACCACTATAGTTGGCTGAGAATCCGCGATACTTACCAGTCTCAGTTGCACTTAAATGCAATTGAGTTTGCATACCTGCCATCGCATAGATTTGACCTGCAAGCTTCGGAATGAAGAAAGAGTTCATCGTGAAGTTTGAAGTAACGCGAAAAGCAACTTGTTGGTTTTCAGGGAAGCGAACTTCATTGACCGTTGCAATGTTTTGTTCTGGGTAGATAAATACCCATTTGAACTGTTCAGCGATTACCTGAATAGTTAATTGCTCTGTCGGATTTTCTGAGCGTGGTTTATAAGGATCGTATTCATGCGAGCCCCACCATGCTAGATATGCTAGGTAAGCAATAATGATAATTGGAACACCCCAAACAACGATTTCGATCGCTGTAGAATGCGCCCAATGTGGTTGATAGTCTGCATCTTTATTAGACTTACGGTATTTCCAACCAAACCAAATTGCCATAATGATTGAAGGAATAACAACAAGCAACATCACATAGATGGCAGTCATCATTAATTTCGACAATCCTTCGGCAACAGGACCTGCTGAATTCAGAAGTACCATATCACCGCCACAGCCTGTTAGGGCAATAGCTGCGACTAATAAAGACAATACTGTTATAGTCGTTTGTCTCATAATACAACCTCGGTGAAGAGACCCATTTTCAAAAAAATATGGGATAGCGATTTGAGTGCTGCATGATTGATTAGAGAGTTGGCTAGGAAATAGTCTATATTCTAGACAATCATGTGGCACCGCTACGTTACAGGGCATTATGCCTGATTCAGCGACACGAAGCTATAACAAAACTCTGATAAAACACAATTAATTCCATAAAAAAAGTAATGGTTTCAAACCAAAAGCCATAATTTTTCAATAATTCTTTGAAGAATAAATATTTTTTGTATGTCGTATATAAAAATATAGCCACAAAATGGTGTATTTTGTGGCTAAAGGTTCACTATAAGATAAATGAATATGGAGTCATTTATACACTCAATTATTTTTCAATGACAATGGTTTTTGCAACCTTGTCATGTAAGGTTTGACGCTTTTTCGTTGCAGAAAATGCAAGGTCGATAATGGTGCTAAATGGCATAAAGAGCACATTTAAAATTATAAAAATAAAGCTACGCATAAAAAATACACGTCCAAAACTAACAGTGCCTTTGCTTTCTGCATCAACGATTTGTATTTTCATGATTTTTTTACCGATACTTTGACCGCTACGTGTCAGTAAAACGGCTTGTGCAGTTAACATCGCAACGAGATACACACCCATGCAAATCCAACCAATCTGTGGAATAAGGCTAAAAAGCGCTTCTTGAGTTTCTGGTGTTGGCAACATGCCTTGTGCTTGAAGCTTGGCAAGCTCTGCGTGTTGCGCAGGCGACATGAATGCAGTCAAAAACAAAAATGCAGGAAGCCATAATATTAAATCAATGATTTTGGCAAAAATACGCTTAGAAAATGGTGCTAAACCAGCTGTATCTTGAGTGGTTTTTTTATTGACTTGGATGTTATTTGTCCAATCATTTGACTGGCTGTTTGAAGCAGTTTGAGGGCTTGTCCATTTTGAATCATCATTCAATGAATGTGGCGTTTCGATATCAACTGCTGACGGAAGTTGCCCATTTTGTTTGACCTCACCAACGGTTTTCCATTCAGACATGCCTTTGAACCAAATCAAGTCTGTGGAAACGACTTGTTGGCTTTCAATCATTTGATGAACTTGCGCCAAAGTATATGGGCCTGCTTGTTCATTATTTCTTGCTAAATAAATATCCAAAATGTACAACCTCAAATAAACGCCAAATTTTCCAAGAAAGTGTCATAAAAAAGACCCACAAGCGGGTCTTTTCCATTGTCATAATACGAACATTTTATCACATAATGTCGTTTACTTTTTGTTTTGGTTGTCTGACAGGTAGAACCATGTATCGAGCACAGAGTCAGGGTTTAATGACACTGAGTCAATGCCTTGTTCCATCAACCAAAACGCTAGGTCAGGGTGGTCGGAAGGTCCTTGACCACAAATCCCGACATATTTTCCTGCTTTACGGCACGCATTGATCGCCATAGAAAGCAATGTTTTCACTGCTTCGTCACGCTCATCAAAGAGGTGCGAAACAATCCCTGAGTCACGATCAAGACCAAGTGTTAATTGGGTTAAGTCATTTGAACCAATTGAGAAGCCATCAAAGTGTTCGAGGAATTGATCAGCCAGTAGCGCATTGGTTGGCAATTCACACATCATGATGACTTTTAAGCCATTTTCGCCACGTTTCAAACCATTTGCAGCGAGCAATTCAATCACACGTTTTGCTTCATTCACAGTACGCACGAATGGAATCATGATTTGAATATTGGTCAGACCCATTTCATCACGTGCTTTTTTCAAAGCACGACATTCAAGCTCAAAGCAGTCACGGAAGTTATCCGATACATAGCGACTTGCGCCACGGAAGCCGAGCATTGGATTTTCTTCTTCAGGCTCGTAGAGCTTACCACCGATCAAGTTTGCGTATTCGTTTGATTTAAAGTCTGACATGCGCACGATCACTGGCTTGTCAGCAAATGCTGCCGCAAGTGTGGTAATCCCTTCAACCAATTTTTCCACATAGAAATCGACTGGCGAAGTATAACCTGCGGTACGTGTTGCAACCGCAGCACGTGTTTCACGAGGTAGACTGTCGATATTTAATAATGCTTTTGGATGCACACCGATCATACGGTTGATGATGAATTCAAGACGTGCCAAGCCAATCCCTTCATTTGGAATTTGCGCAAAATCAAATGCACGGTCAGGGTTTCCGACATTCATCATGATTTTGAACGGTAATGGTGGCATTGAAGAAATTGAGTTACGTTGTACTTCGAAGTCCAAAGCACCTTCATAAATAAAGCCTGTATCACCTTCGGCACAAGACACAGTGACTTCTTGACCATCAGACAAAATCTCTGTGGCGTTACCTGTACCGACAATCGCAGGCACACCCAGCTCACGTGCAATAATCGCTGCGTGACAAGTACGACCACCACGATTGGTGACGATCGCAGCCGCACGCTTCATCACTGGTTCCCAATCTGGGTCAGTCATGTCTGAAACAAGCACGTCGCCAGTTTCAACTTTGTCCATCTCTTTGATGGAGTTCACCACACGTACTTTACCTGAGCCAATACGTTGACCGATCGAACGACCTTCGCAAAGAACAGTACCTTTTTGCTTGAGTAAGTAGCGTTCCATTGTGCCGACATTTTGACGGCTTTTGACGGTTTCTGGACGTGCTTGGACGATATAGATTTGCTCATCATCACCGTCTTTTGCCCATTCGATATCCATTGGCGCACTGTAGTGCTTTTCAATGATGAGGGCTTGTTTCGCAAGCTCAGTCAATTCGTGATCATTGAGCGCAAACTGCTGACGATCTGTTTTATCAACATCAACGATCTCTACAGAACGACCTGCGGCAGCATCTGCGCTATAGATCATTTTCTTATGTTTAGAGCCGAGATTACGACGCAGTACAGCATGTTTACTATTATTTAATAATGGCTTAGACAGATAAAATTCGTCAGGATTCACTGCACCTTGTACTACCATTTCGCCCAAACCATAGGCTGCAGTGATAAACACCACATCACGGAAGCCTGATTCGGTATCAAGGGTAAACATCACCCCAGCTGCCCCTGTTTCAGAACGAACCATACGTTGTACACCTGCAGAGAGAGCAACGATGTCATGCTCAAAGCCTTGATGGACACGGTAAGCAATCGCACGGTCATTATACAGTGAAGCAAAGACTTCTTTGATTGCAACGAGGATATTGTCGATACCACGAATATTCAGGAAAGTTTCTTGTTGACCTGCGAATGAAGCATCAGGCAAATCTTCTGCTGTGGCAGAAGAGCGCACAGCAACAGCAATCTCAGGATTGCCATTCGACATGCTTTCAAAAGCACTACGAACTTCTTGCTCAAGTTCAGGTGTCAGCGGAGAATCGATGATCCATTGGCGGATTTTTGCACCAGTTTCAGTAAGGGCTGTAATGTCATCAACATTCAGCTTTTTGAGTTCATTGGAGATTTTTTCTTTTAGACCGCTTTTATCAAGGAATTCACGATATGCTTCAGCAGTTGTGGCAAATCCTCCTGGGACTGAAACTCCAGCATTAGAGAGGTGACTAATCATTTCACCTAAAGAGGCATTTTTTCCGCCTACTTTATCTACATCATGCTTGCCTAATTTTTCCAGACCAATAACGCGTGCTTCCAAAATCGTTACTCCACTGTGTGCTTCTTTAAAAATGAATTGGATTCGAATGTAAATCTCAATTGTCTACATCGAAATCTATATCAAAAAAAATTTCGAAAAATTACTTCGTCAATCTATTCATAAATCTAAGTTGTAATATGCGTACCAATGCTTCGAATTTCCACCCCTTGTGGCAATTATTTTTTACTATTTGTCACAGTTTGCACGTTTTATCAGCGAATATAGCAATAATAGGCGACAGGAGATCAACATCCGATTACTATAAAGATTATGTGCTGTGAAAACAAATGTTAAAGGTGAAAAAAACATGTCAGAAAGTAACATACCTAATGACAATATGATTAATCGCAGTGTGTTCTTTATATCTGATGGAACAGCGATTACCGCTGAAACCTTAGGGCATTCACTCTTAGCACAATTTCCCAATGTTGAGTTTGATACGCACATCATGCCGTATATTGATAGTGAAGAAAGCGCCATGAATGTGGTGATGAAAATCAACAGTATCGCTGAGCGTGATGGCAGTTTGCCGATTGTGTTTGATACTTTAGTTGATCCTGATCTGCGAGATATTATCAACACAGCGAATGCGATTAATTTGGACGTATTTGAAGGCATTATCAGTAAGCTTGAAACTGAACTAGAGACTAAAGCGACTTCACTAGTTGGTCAGACCCATGCCGTCACGGATTCGGAGTCTTATAAAGGGCGTATCGATGCAGTGCATTTCGCCCTTGATAATGATGATGGCGCACGCACACGACATTATGATCAGGCGGATTTGATTTTGATTGGTGTATCTCGTTCGGGGAAAACACCAACGTCGATTTATTTGTCATTACAATTTGGGATTCGTGTGGCGAACTATCCGCTCACTGAAGATGATTTGGATGACAATCGTCTGCCTGCGGTACTTAAACCACATAAAAGCAAGCTCTTTGGTTTGATGATTGATGCGGAGCGATTAGTGGCGATACGTACCGAACGCAAAGCCAATAGTCGTTATGCGAGCTTTAGTCAATGTCAGATGGAGCTTCGAGCAATCGAAGGGATTTATATTTCAGAAGGTATTCCATATTTAAATGTATCAGAAATGTCGATCGAAGAAATTTCGACACGAATTTTGCAAACGACAGGTTTAAAGCGTCGGATTGGTTAGGATTTAATTTGAAAATTGATTTTTTCGAAGCGGAAATATAAAAAAGCCAAATTGATACGCAATTTGGCTTTTTTTACAGTCTAAATTATTGAGATTCAGCCTGAATTTGTTTGAGTAGTTCAAAACTTTTGAGTCGGTTATCAGGATCATACACATCACAAGTAAAGATGAATTCATCCGCCTGAGTACGCTGTAGTAATTTCTCTAAGCCGTGTTTCACGGTTTCTTTTGAGCCTGTCTGCTCAACACCAAAGAAACCTTCGACGCCACGTTTTTCTACTTCTGACCATAAACCATCCATCGACGCTACAGGTGGCACAAGATTGGTTGGTTGACCACGAAATAGTGCAAGGATGCGCTGATAATTGGTCGTGGCAAGATATTTTGCTTCTTCATCACTCTCTGCCACAAGAGTTGGCACACCAATTATCACATAAGGTTTATCCAAATAAGCCGAGGCTTGGAAGTTTTCACGATACAACGCGATGGCTTGCATCATCATCCGTGGCGCAAAGTGTGAAGCAAAGGCATAAGGTAAGCCGAGTCGTGCAGCAAGCTGTGCGCTAAATAAACTTGAACCTAACAAATACACAGGGACTTTAGAACCTTGCCCTGGAACGGCAATGATTTGCTGTCCTGCTTTAGCATCATCGAAATAAGTTAAAATTTCACTCACATCTTGCGGGAATTGCTCCTCAGTTTCAAAACGTCCACGGCGCAGAGCATGCATGGTGGTCTGATCTGTACCCGGTGCACGACCTAATCCGAGATCAATACGATCAGGGTAGAGTGTCGCTAAAGTACCGAATTGCTCAGCAACCACAAGTGGGGCATGATTGGGCAACATAATACCACCTGAACCTAATCGCAGTGTTGAAGTGTTCGCCGCAAGATAACCAAGCAATACAGTGGTCGCCGAGCTGGCGATACCTTTCATATTGTGATGCTCGGCAACCCAAAGACGATGATAGCCAAGCTTTTCGGCATGTTGTGCAAGTTGTTTTGCATTTTCTAAAGCATCTTTAGCAGTACCATCATCACGAATCGGTGCAAGTTCTAAAATGGAGAATTTTACATCTTTCAGATTGGATGATGCGTTTTCATTGAACGCAGTATCGGCTGTGGACACAAAGCCACCTCATTTTAAAAATCATGTCGTGTTTATATAAGGTTGATTCGGATAAAATCAATTTTTATCTTTTAAATTTCTCATAAGGTTATAAATAAGCTGATTTTAAATTTTTTTCGCAAACAACAAAAAAGCACCCTAAGGTGCTTTTCGAGCTATTCTTAATATTAGTCACGATAGCGGTTGTAACGTGAGCGTTTCCATTGGTTGCGCTTATATTTGCGTGAGTTGTTGTATTTGCGGTTGTCGGCATCTTTATCATCGCTTATTTTGTTGCCTAATGCTGCACCACCTGCCGCACCAAGCGCTGCACCGATGATTTGACCATTTGAGCCGTAGTTTTTACCGAGTGCAGAGCCTGCATAAGAACCTAAACCACCACCGATTGCTGATTCTGTACGGCTTGATTTGCTACTTGCAGCTGCAGCACCACCTGCACCACCGATTGCAGCACCTAAGTCTGCACCATTTGATCCACCAACTTGTTTGCCGATGACATTACCCACGACGCTACCAAGAGCACTCGCTGCTGCGACACGTGTCGTACTATCCGCCATCGCAGGTGTTGCAATGATCGAACTCGCTAAAACTCCAGTTAAGATATATGCATAATGTTTCATTGTGCTCTCCTTATAAGCTTCTATCGAAGCCATCTTTTTAAAGTCTTTTTGACAAAGTATGTCAAAATTTTTGATGGAAATAAATTTAGCAAAGGATAGGGCGTAAAAAATGGAGATCTATAGCGCAAACACATACTTTGCGTAACTCAAAGGTAGCGAAAGACGTGTCTTCTGTAACTTTCACCGTAATTCCTCCCTATTCTGAATTTGAAACGCCAATACGATCACATTGTCTAAAAGTTGATGTTGTCGATAGGATTTGCATTGATTTGTCGGTAAACTATGCGCCACATTGGTTGAAGTAAAACCTAGAAATAGAATCTAGGAAAAAGAGAAAGTTATTGTATGAAAGAGTCGCTACGTTTACGTTTGGATCAGTTGGTCGACCGCTTTGAAGAGTTGAATGCTTTGTTGGCGGACGCAGAAGTCATTTCGGATAATAATAAATTCCGTAAACTGTCTCGTGAACATAGTGAATTGCAAGAAATCACTGATGTCTGGCAACAGTATAAGCAAGCCGAAGCGGATATTAGCACAGCCGAAGAAATGCTTGCCGAACCTGATTTCAAAGAAATGGCACAAGAGGAAATTAAAGAAAATAAAGCCTTGATCGAAGACCTTGAAAGTCAGCTCAATATCTTGATGATTCCGAAAGATCCGAATGATGCCAATGCCGCATTCCTTGAAGTGCGTGCAGGCACAGGCGGAGATGAAGCGGCGATTTTCTCAGGTGATCTATTTCGTATGTATAGCAAATATGCTGAAACACAAGGTTGGCGTATAGAAATCCTCTCGGAAAATGAAGGCGAGCATGGTGGCTATAAAGAAGTCATTTGTCGTGTCGATGGTGATGGGGTTTATGGTCGCTTGAAATTTGAAAGTGGGGCGCATCGTGTACAACGTGTGCCTGCAACAGAGTCGCAAGGGCGTGTACATACGTCGGCATGTACTGTAGCGATCTTACCTGAAGTCGATGTGGATACTTCGGTCGATATTAATCCTGCGGATTTGCGTATTGATACTTACCGTGCATCAGGTGCGGGTGGTCAGCACATTAACAAAACTGATTCTGCGGTGCGTATCACCCACATTCCAACAGGTACGGTGGTGGAATGTCAGGATGAGCGTTCACAGCATAAAAATAAAGCCAAAGCGATGGCATTACTTGCGTCACGCCTTGAAAATGCCAAACGTGCTGCCGCTGATGCAGCGACTTCTGAAATGCGTCGTGATTTGGTTGGCTCGGGCGATCGTTCAGAACGGATTCGTACTTATAATTATCCGCAAGGTCGTATGACGGATCATCGTATCAATCTGACTTTATATAAGCTCGATGCGATCATGGAAGGGGATTTAACTGAAATCTTGGACAATTTGCATCGTGAATATCAAGCAGATCAGCTAGCAATGTTGGCGCAAGAGAATGATGCCTAATTTTGCTATCGTCAGTGAACTTAAATCCTGCTACAGCATTAACCTTGCTCACAGTACTTCTTGTACACCTTCGCTCGGTTGTCTTGTATCAGAAATTAATTTCTTAGACGATAAAATTTTCATTGTTTCAAAAATTCAGGTCATGCGATGAATATTGCACAAGCCTTAAATCTGCGTGGGCAAGTGGATAGCTATGACCGCCAAGAAGCGACATGGCTACTTGAGCATATTCTTAAACTCAGCCCATTGCATCTGAAAATGAATATGATGCAAGACTTATCTGCGGAGCAAGAACAACACTATCTTGATGGTTTGATGCGCTTGGCGAAAAATGAACCGCTTGCCTATATCATCGGCTCACAGCCATTTTGGACTTTAGATTTAAAAGTTACATCGGACACATTGGTGCCACGTCCTGATACCGAGATTGTAATCGAAACGGTGTTGGTTTTGGATTTGCCGAAAGTGGCTAATGTGGTGGACTTGGGGACAGGTACAGGTGCGATTGCACTGGCACTCGCCTCAGAAAAACCATTATGGCAAATCACAGCAACAGATATTTATGCACCAAGTCTTGACGTGGCAAAGTTTAATGCAGAGAAACACGGTTTAAATAATGTTAATTTTGCGCTCGGCTCGTGGTATAAAGCGCTAATGACGCGACAGCACAAAGATAAGTTTGACTTAATTGTCTCGAATCCGCCGTATATTGATCCTGATGATGTGCATGTGGCTAAGCTCGAATATGAACCGCAACGTGCTTTGGTCGCTGAGAAAAAAGGCTTATCAGATTTAGAGCTCATTATCCGTGAAGCGCCAGAGTGGTTAAATCCAAAAGGCTGGATTGTGCTTGAGCATGGCTATGATCAGGCGACTGCTGTACAGGATTTATTAAAACAACAGGGCTTTGAAAATGTCCGTACTGTGCAGGACTATGGTAGTAATGATCGAGTGACTTTGGGGCAGTTTGTTTAATGCAAAAGTCAAACGACTTGCAAAAGATCGGTATACGACTGTCTGCATTTTATTTTTTCTACTATGCGATCGTTGGCACTTTCATGCCGTATTGGAATTTATATTTGGAATTCCAACAGTTTAGTCATTTTGAAATTGGTTTGCTCAGCACCATTGCGGTGATCACTCGATTTTTTGCGCCATTTATTTGGGGATGGCTTGCCGATTTGACAGGCAAGCGCATGCTGTGGATTCGCATTGCGACTTTTGTTGAAGCGGTGATTTGGCTGACCATTTTCTTTATTGATAAAAAATTTCAAAGCATCGCTATCATCATGCTGATTTTTAGCTTTTTTCAGAATGCAATCTTGGCGCAGTTTGAAGGTGTCACGCTATTTTGGCTCGGTGATCAACATCAGACTTTATATGGCAAAATCCGTAAATGGGGTTCGATCGGCTTTATTGTTGGCGTGTTTGTGATTGGGGCGATTTTGGATTGGATTCCGATTACTAATCTGCCGATTCTTTTATTGTGTATTTCCGCTTGCGCATTTCTATGTTCATTTAGCATCGCTGAGCCAACGCAAGCACCGACTGCACAGCGCAAACTTGAGCCGATTCTACCGATCTTAAAACGTCCTGTGGTGGCGTGTTTTTTTATCATTGAATTTTTTCTTTTGTTTTCGCATGCGCCGTTTTATAGCTTTTATAGTAATTTCCTGCATGAATATCAGTTTTCGACCACGCAAACAGGGTTGTTATGGTCGATGGGCGTGGTGGCGGAAATCGTCATGTTTGCCTATGCAACATGGTTTTTTAAGCAATTTTCATGGCGTAGCCTTGTTGCAATTTGCTTGGTTTTAACCAGTCTGCGTTGGATCATTGTCGGCGTGTTTGCTGAGCAGTTTTGGATACAGTTTTTTGCACAGTGGATTCATGCGTTTAGTTTTGGTTTATTTCATTTGATCGCCATGCGGATGATTTTGCAACACTTTAGTGCAGGACAGCAGGGACGAGGGCAGGCGTTGTATAGCACCATGTGGGGACTCGGTGTGGCACTCGGTAGTTTACTTGCAGGAAAATATTGGGATGTGTTGTCTGGGCAATGGATATTTATCATTGCAGGGTTGATATGCTTATTTGGGCTAGTTTTTATCAAAGCATTGCCAAACAATAAGATGGCTTAGAACTTGTCATTAAAGTCTGCAGTGAATCAAGTCACCATAAATAGTGAATATTCATCATTAAAATACACAAAGCTGAAAGAAGCGGTATGCTAAAAGTATCAACAGTCATTGAACTTTAATCCTGCTACAGCGTTCCCCTTGAAGGGTTGCCTTGTATCAGAAATAAATTTCTTTGACGATATAATGGCATTTATGAAGAGAGTTGGGTGGTCAAATGGATTTATTACAACGCTTAGGAATTACACATCCTATATTTGTTGCACCGATGGCAGGTACGTCTACACCTGAGCTTGCGGCGGCGGTATCTAGTGCAGGCGGTTTGGGCGCATTGGGTCTAGGTGCGAGTAATGCCGAAACTGCAAAGCAAGCCATTCTCAAGACACAGCAACTCACCGACAAACCTTTTCAAGTGAATTTCTTCTGTCATCAACCGACTGCTTATGATGCGGAAAATGCACAACAATGGATTAATTATATTCGTCCACACTTCGATGAATTTGATGCAGCAGTACCAACACAACTCAATGAAATTTATCAAAGTTTTATTTCCAATGATAAGCTATTACAGGTAGTCTTAGATACTCAACCTAAAGCGGTGAGTTTTCATTTTGGCTTACCGACGGCTGATCAGATTTCAGCTTTAAAACAAGCAGGCATTATCACCATGGTGACCGTGACTCAGCTCAGTGAAGCCTATTTGGCACAGCAGGCGGGCACTGATGTGTTGATTGCGCAAGGTGTTGAGGCGGGCGGTCATCGTGGCACATTTAATCCAAGCTGTGATGCAGGACTGACGACTTTAGATTTGGTGATTATTTTGAATCAGTATTTTGATCTGCCGATCGTGGCTGCGGGTGGCATCATGACGGGTGAAGATATTCGATTGTATTTGGAGCTGGGTGCCAGTGCGGCACAGCTAGGGACAGCATTTGTACAATGTAAAGAATCCGCTGCCAACGACGCTTACCGTGAGCTGTTGTTTGAACAGCCGATTACGCAAATCACTGACAATATCTCAGGTCGTCCTGCACGTGGTCTGCTAAATGCGTGGCATCAATTCGTTGATTTACCTGATCGCCCATCTCATGCGGGCTATCCATTTACTTATGATTTGGCGAAACAACTGCATGCAGTCGCATCAAAGCAAGACGAGCAAGGTTTTGGTGCCTATTGGGCGGGCAGTAATGTGGCGAATATTCGGCGTTTGGATGCGAAGGAATTGATGGAAAAATTGGTGCAGGAATTACAATAATTTTTGCTCAGATTGCAGAAAATCAGCATCAATATATGGTGCTGATTTTTTGATAAATATTTATTGCTAAGTTTGCTTGTTCAATTCATCCTTAGAAATGCACGTAGGTAAATAATACGCCATAGATCAGCGCCGCCGTTAAGGTCGCCAAAATGATTTTTTTACTCAGCGCATAAATCACGATCAATGCCAAAAAGCCACAACTCATGGCAAAAATCCGATCATGATGTTCAATCAACGGTGGTAATGTCGCAATCGTAAACATGGCACAGATCGCACTGACGCCAATACTTGACATCGCTACACCAATCCACGCACGTCCTTTATGTTTCTGTTGTTGCAGTTTTTTATGTACCAGCCAAATTGGCACAAAACGGCTAAAAAAGTTGGCTATGCCGACAAAAAAACCAATCAATATAATCTCAATGCTCATGGGATTGTGCACCTTGAGATGTATTTTTATCAATGCCAAAATATTTGATTAATGCGACGACCATTCCTGCAATAATTCCTGAGAAAATTGCAAAAGATAAACCCAACCATAAATAACCAAGCGCACTGAATAGCAAAGCAGTGATGATAATGTATAGGTTTTTCTTATCAAACGCTGCCAATAAAAAACTCAAAAACAGGGCAGGCAATAAAAAGTCAAAGCTGGCTTTTAAAAACTTCGGCATCAGATGCATCTGATCGGCAAACATCGCACCGATAAATGAACCAAACGCCCAAGAGGCCCATGAGGTAAAACTCAATCCGAGCATCCACGCCTCAGACCAGTTTTGATTGCGTTGACTGAGTTCAATCAAACCTCGTGCAAACACTTCGTCGGTCAATCCCCAAGCCCAAAATCCTGTTTTTTTCATGCTTAGTTTTGCTTGGACAGGTTGCGAGATTTGCTGATACATCGCAGGACCATACAGCACATGGCGCAAATCTAAAATAATCACTGTGATCGCAGCCACCCAAATCGAACTACCCGATGCCAAAAGCGCGATGACAATAAACTGACTGGCACCTGCATAAATGGTCGAGGACAAAAATAACGCTTCCCAGGCATTAAATCCAAATCCAACCGCAGCCACACCAAAGGCGAATGCCACAGGCAAATAGGTAAAGACAATCACTAAAGCATCTCGTGCACCATCTAAAAAGGTACTTTGCCTGTGTGTACTTGGATTTGAAACGATATGCGAGTTGGACATGAAAACCTTTGGAAATACAGCGCAGAAATCACAAAATACTTATCGCCTTAGTATAATATGGGAATAGCGGTTGAGTATTTTAATATAATTTTTTAATATGCGAGCCTGTCAATTGATTAGACTATGGTGGCGTTGCATGAAATTTCAATCATCCCTTTTACTGATAAGTGTGCTTTGCGTTGCTTGTGGCAATCCACAAAATACATCCAATCAAAACGACACACCTACCAATTCAACTCTAGAAATTCAACCTGCAAAAAAGTTGACTAATGATGCCTCTGCGTTCGCCAATGAAGCATGGATTTTGATTAATCAATTGGATCAACTACTTTACGCTGAAAATGCGAAAAGCAATCCTGATCTTGATGACATGGTGCGAGAACCACTACGTGAACTTTCAACACGTTGGCGTATCGAAGTCAAAATGACAGACTCAGTGACCGAAGGGAAGTATGCGCTTTGCCGTAAATCATTGAATAGCTTAGATGCTTGGGCAAGAAGTATTCAAGAACAGAGTAGTGATCGTGGACAAAAACAGTTGGATTATGAGCGTGATAAACAATATTGCAAAGATGCGATTGAAAATCCAAAGTATGGCAATACACCACCGAAGATTAGCCAAGCACCGATTTAAGATGCGTTTTTATTTTCAAACGTAACGCATCAAAAAAGCTGACCTAGAGTCAGCTTTTTTTGATGCAGAAATTTATGAATTATTGCAAAGCAGGTTGAGCGGCTTTCATTGCTGCTGCGACAGCATCGTCTTCTGTTGCATCACCAGAGAGTTCGTATTCATCATTAACAACTTCATCGCTTACTGTGCTAGCACTATTTGCAGATGAGCTATTATTTGATGACGAGTTGCTCGAACGAGCACTGCTTGAAGATGCACTAGAAGAACTGGTTGCTTCACGACTTGGCGCAGGTGTTGGATCAACATATGCTTCCTCTTCGCTTGCAGTGATTTCTGCGGTACCTAAGTTGTCATCTATCTCTTCAAAATTGGTGTATTCAGCTTGTTCTCGATCATTATCCAATTCTTGAAAGTCTGATTCTTGCACTTCTTCAGTTTGCGTGGTTTGCGCTTGCTCAGCATCTTCAGGCTTTTCTTTTTTCATGCATGCAGTAAGCAGTAAAGCACTTATTGAACTGACCATGATCAATTTTAAAAAAGTAGATTTCATCATCGTTTTCTTCATTTCACAAAACAGAAAATTGCTAGGATTATATCAAAGCCAAGCGTTAAATTGTAAAAATTAATGACAAGAATTGTGACTTTATAGTACGCAGATGCATTAAGCACCATTTCAACAAAATTATTGCGTAAAAGATGCGATTAGTTTTGCTTTATGAGGGAGGTTTACAGTAAAATCGCCAAACATTGTATGCCGTTTTTCGGTGCCATTGTACGAGAATTCGAATGACTCATTTTATTTTTGTCACAGGTGGTGTGGTTTCATCACTTGGTAAAGGTATTTCTGCTGCTTCTGTTGCTGCACTTTTGGAGGCGCGTGGTCTTAAGGTCACGATGGTCAAAATGGATCCGTACATTAACGTCGATCCAGGTACAATGAGCCCATTCCAGCACGGTGAAGTTTTTGTTACCGAAGATGGAGCGGAAACTGACCTCGATCTAGGCTATTACGAGCGTTTTCTTAAGCGCTCAAAAATGACAAAACTCAATAACTTCACCAGTGGTCGTGTTTATCAAGAAGTGCTCAACAAAGAGCGTCGTGGTGACTATCTTGGTGGTACAGTGCAAGTGATTCCACACATTACAGATAATATTAAAGCACGTGTCCTTGCTGCGGGTAAGGGCTTTGACGTGGCGATCGTAGAAATCGGCGGGACAGTCGGTGATATCGAATCATTACCATTTATGGAGTCTGTACGTCAGTTGATGGTCGAACTTGGACATAAGCATTCGATGCTGATGCATTTGACATTACTGCCTTACATTAGCTCTGCGGGCGAACTTAAAACTAAGCCTACACAGCATTCTGTGAAAGAGTTGCTGTCGATCGGTATTCAGCCAGATATTCTCATTTGCCGTACTGAGCATGATGTTGATGCAGATACGCGTCGTAAAATTGCACTTTTTACCAATGTTCGCCAAGAAGCCGTTGTGGTCTGTAAAGATGCCAAAACCATTTATGAAATCCCACGTAATTTCTATGAGCAAGATGTTGACGATCTCATTTGCGAGCGTTTTGGTTTTGACAATTTACCCGAAGCAGATTTGAGTGATTGGGATCAAGTGTGCGATGCATTATTTAATCCTGAGTTTACTGTGCGCGTAGCAATGGTCGGTAAATATGTGGAGCTTCCCGATGCCTATAAATCTGTCAATGAAGCGTTGCTTCACGCAGGAATTCGCAACCGTGTTAAAGTGCATATCGATTATATCGATGCAGAACAGCTCGAAAGCCTAGATGTTAATGAAGCCTTAGCTGATGCCGATGCGATCCTCGTACCGGGTGGTTTTGGTGAGCGTGGTACAGAGGGCAAGATGAAAGCGATTCGCTTTGCTCGTGAAAATAAAATCCCATATCTTGGTATTTGTTTGGGTATGCAACTTGCGGTGATCGAATTTGCACGTAATGTTGCAGGCATGGCCGAAGCAACGTCTACAGAATTTAATCGTAATACCAAACAACCATTGATTGGTTTGATCACTGAATGGTTAGATGAACGTGGCGAGTTGCAACAGCGTAGTAATGAATCGAATCTCGGCGGTACCATGCGTCTTGGTACGCAAACTTCTGAGTTGGTTGAAGGTACGAAGATTCGTGAGATTTACGGGCTTGCGGAAATCAGTGAGCGCCATCGCCATCGTTATGAGATGAATAACCGTTATATTGATGATCTTGAAAAAGTAGGTATGAAAATTTCGGGTTATTCTGCGGTGCAACATTTGGTTGAAACAGTGGAAATCTCTGATCATCCGTGGTTTATTGCGGTACAGTTCCATCCTGAATTTACCAGTTCACCTCGAGATGGACATCCATTATTTGCAGGATTTATCGCTGCGGCAAAAAATCAGTTTCAAGCAAAGGCGTGAGGCTTTACAAAAGCTGATTCAAGTTTAGGAAAAGAGTTTAAGGAAATTTCATGACAGAGCTTAAAGCAAAACAAATCGTTGAGTTAGGTGACATTCAGATGGCGAATCATTTGCCATTTGTACTATTTGGTGGCATGAATGTACTTGAGTCGAAAGACTTGGCGTTTGAAATCGCTGAAACTTATATCGACATTTGTAAACGTCTTGAAATTCCTTATGTTTTTAAAGCAAGCTTTGATAAAGCAAACCGTTCAAGCTTAAACTCTTTTCGTGGTCCAGGTGTGGAAAAAGGTGTTGAGTGGCTCGGTGAGATCAAAAAACACTTTAATGTGCCGATCATTACCGATGTACATGAGCCATACCAAGCTGCGCCTGTTGCTGAAGTTGCGGATATTATTCAATTGCCTGCATTCTTAAGTCGTCAAACGGATCTCGTTGAAGCGATGGCGAAAACAGATGCGATCATTAACATCAAAAAAGCGCAATTCCTCTCACCACGTGAGATGGGGCATATCCTGCACAAATGTTTAGAGGCGGGTAATGATAAGCTGATTCTGTGTGAGCGTGGTTCTGCATTTGGCTACAACAATCTTGTAGTGGATATGCTCGGCTTCGATATCATGAAAGCGATGGATGTGCCTGTGTTCTTTGATGTCACTCATGCATTGCAAACGCCAGGTGGTCGTGAAGATTCGGCGGGTGGCCGTCGTGCGCAGATTACCACACTTGCTCGTGCAGGCATGGCAACTGGACTTGCAGGGCTGTTCTTAGAAGCGCATCCTGATCCGAATAAAGCAAAATGTGATGGACCGTGTGCATTACGCCTTTCTCAACTTGAGCCATTTTTGGCGCAATTGAAAGAATTGGATACATTGGTGAAAGGTTTTAAACAACTGGATACGCATTAAGTAAGACTTTAATGAGTCTTAGGTGTGTGTTTTTAAAAATTGAACAACGATTGAGGAAAAATAAATGAGCCAAATCGCTGACATTCGTGCCCGTGAAATCTTGGACTCACGTGGTAATCCAACCATTGAGGCTGACGTGATTCTTGAGTCTGGTGTAGTTGGACGTGCCTGTGCGCCAAGTGGTGCATCTACAGGTTCACGTGAAGCATTAGAGCTTCGTGATGGCGATAAAGCACGTTATTTTGGTAAAGGCGTTCGCCAAGCAGTACAAAACGTGAATAGTGATATTCGTGAGTTGCTTCTTGGTCAAAATGTCTTTGAGCAAAAATCACTTGATGACAAGATGATTGCTTTGGATGCAACTGAAAACAAGGCAAAACTTGGTGCGAATGCGACTTTGGCAGTATCACTCGCTGCTGCACATGCTGCTGCGACTGAGCAAAAAACGCCATTATTCCAATACATTGCAAACTTGCGTGGTCAAACTTCATTAACTATGCCAGTGCCGATGATGAATATCCTAAACGGTGGTGCACATGCAGATAATACTGTAGATATTCAAGAGTTTATGATTGAGCCAGTGGGCTTTACGTCATTCTCAGAAAGCTTACGTGCAGGTGCAGAAATTTTCCATGCCCTGAAATCTGTATTGAAAAAGCAAGGTTTGAATACTGCCGTAGGTGATGAGGGTGGCTTTGCGCCGAACTTACGCTCAAATGAAGAAGCAATTACTGTGATTCTTCAAGCGATTGAAACTACAGGCTATAAAGCAGGTTCTGACATCATGTTGGCTTTAGACTGCGCATCGTCTGAATTCTACAAAAATGGTCAATATGTGCTTGAAGGTGAAGGCAATAAAGCATTCACGAGTAATCAATTTGCAGACTATCTTGCAGGGCTTGTGAATCAATATCCAATTATCTCGATCGAAGATGGTTTGGATGAGTCTGATTGGGAAGGTTGGGCGTATCTCACTTCAATCTTGGGCGATAAGATTCAATTGGTCGGTGATGATTTGTTCGTCACCAATCCGAAAATCTTACAACGTGGTATTGATGAAAAAGTCGGTAACTCGATCCTCATCAAGTACAACCAAATCGGTACTTTGACTGAAACGCTTGACGCAATTTATCTTGCCAAAGCAAATGGTTATACCACGGTGATTTCACATCGTTCAGGTGAAACGGAAGATTCAACCATTGCTGATCTTGCGGTCGGTACAGCAGCAGGTCAGATCAAAACAGGTTCACTATGTCGTTCTGACCGTGTGGCGAAATACAACCAATTGCTTCGTATTGAAGAATTGATCAAAGCACCTTACCGTGGTAAGGCTGAATTCAAAGGCTTAAACTAATTTTATAGTCAGGCACTTTGAATATGTTCGCTACGGCAACAGGTCGAATCATCATCGGACTTGCGATACTCATTGTCGCAAGTCTGCAATACGCTTATTGGTTTGGTGAAAGTGGTTATTTCATGCATGAGAAACTCATCAATGACATGACCACGCAGATCGAAACCAATCAGGAATTGTCTGAACGAAATCGCATTCTCGCAGCGGAAGTCTACGATCTGAAAAATGGTTATGAAGCGATTGAAGAACATGCGCGTTTAGATCTTGGTTTGGTGAAACCACATGAAACTTTCGTACAAATGAGTATGATTAGTGGTGCATATCAACCGATCTATTTGAATGATCGTGAAGAAACTGCCTTAGAAAGGCAAACCAATGAATCAGAATAATTCCGAGCCTGTGCAACAGCTCAATTCACAAAATAACAATCATCAAAAGCCAAAATTGTTGGGTGTCATTCCTGCTGCAGGTTCAGGTCAACGCTTTTCCAAAACCGAGTTAAAACAATATTTAAAGATCGCAGGGCAGACTGTGCTTCAGCATAGCGTCAATGCTTTGTATCAGCTTCCACTTGAAAATTGTGTGATTGCCATCAGTGCAAATGATACCTATGCGAGTCAGATTCAATATGCGCATCCTGTACAGTTTTGTATTGGTGGCAAAGAGCGTATGGATTCGGTATTTGCTGCATTACAGCATTTGCACGGTTATGCGGACAAAAATGACTATGTTTTAGTTCATGATGCTGCACGTCCATGTTTGCATCAAAATCAGATTGAAGCGATTGCTAATTTTTGTGAAACAGGTCAAGACGCAGCGATTATTGCTGTGCCTGTTCGAGACACTTTAAAAAAGTCAAAAGAAAACCAAGAGATTGAAACGACTATAGATCGTAGCGCATTGTGGCAAGCGCAAACACCACAGATCGTTAAATATGGTGTGCTCTATCAAGCTTTACAACATGCGATTCAAAATCATTTATTGGTGACTGACGAAGCAAGCGCATTAGAACACTTAGATATCCCAGTTAAACTATTAGAAGGGCGTAGCGACAATATTAAAATTACTTATCCCGATGATTTAGACATCGCTACACTCATTTTGCAACGGTTTTCAACGCATACAAATTAACTCAATTTTGTAATGACGATGAGGTGGCTGATTCACATTGCATCCATCTTTAGTCTTATTTTGTTATTTTTTTGATTCCATAATGATTTTTTTTTTGCTAGACTCTCAAAGTCATGTATTCCACATTACTTTGTAATGACGCAAATAAAACATAAGTCAACTTAGCTATTTTTTGTCATCACAAAAGAATGATGATTTTAGAGGAAAACTAAGGTGTAGGGATACAAATAACTGGAGATTATTAGGGATTCTTGTCATGGCAAAGACTGAGGTTTATCAAATTCGCTTAGATAGTGACGAAAAAAAACTGGCATTTGCAGTATTCCGTCAACTGGGGCTAACACCTGCGCAAGCGATTCGAATGTTTTTTCGTCAAGTTGTACTTACGCAATCTATTCCATTTCAGATTGAGAGCAAGAGTATTCAGCCATCTTTATTGCATACGTCTGCACGTGATGAATCAGCAAAGACCTCTGAAAGCGACGAAAATCATCTTGATATCTTTACAGAACTTGACCAAATTTTAAATTCTGACAAAAAATAATATTGCTAAAATCTTGTTGCATTTTGATCACTAAATTACATATTTTGTGGTGCTTTTTTTGTATATGCTAACTGACAATACAAGGAAATTTAGTCGTTTTAACGAGCGGTTTGATTTAATCGTTTTTTAAATTTTGGAATAAAAATTATGATTGTACGTCGTGCCACAGAAGCAGATTTAACTTTATTAACTGTATTATTTGATGAATATCGCCAGTTCTATGGCACGAGCTCAAATTTGAGCGAAACCCAAGATTTCTTAACTAAACGTATCCAAAACCAGCAGACCATTATCTTTGTCAGTCAAAAAGATGATGTGATTACAGGATTTATTGTCTTATATCTTGGCTTTTCTACGGCAGACTGTCGTGAATATTATATTTTGGATGATACTTATGTCACGCCAAAATATCGCCGTCAAGGTGCGGCACACCAGCTGATCGATACTGCGATTTTGTTTGCACGCCAACAACAAGTAAAGCGTATTAGCTTACAGACGGAAGTGGATCATGTTGAAGCTCGTCGTTTGTATGAAAAGCTTGGTTTTGTCAAAGATCACGAGTTCGAGTCGTATCACTGCTTTATCTAATAAGCTGTTTTACCTCAAATATTTATTTATAAAATTAAATAGAAAAGCAATTAATCTGTAATGTTTTGAACCGTTGCAGATTGATATTCTGCCTCATTCAAATAACACCATTCGCCTGATTGTATAGGCAATTGTTCCAATTTTAATTCGGCAATTTGATCACGATGCAATGCGTCTACATGATTGCCAACCGCTGCGATCATCCGTTTCACTTGATGATAAACACCTTGAGAAATGGCAAAACGATAAAGTCTTTGATCAATTTCTTCAAAATTTAAAGCCTGAAAATGGCCTAGTTCATTGCGTAGCTCTACACCATTTTGCAATTGTGCAATCGCATCTGTACTCAGTGGCTCTGCAGTATGGATTTGATAATATTTTAAAACGTGTTTCTTTGGATGAGTGAGTTTGTGTAAATATTGACCATCGTCGGTCAGTAGAAGCAAACCAGTTGTGTCTTGATCCAGCCGTCCAATGCTTTGAACATTACGCTCAATCAGATGGTCGGGGAGTAGTTCAAATACACTGTGGTGATGTTGTGTTCGGTGTGAACATTCAAAGCCTTGCGGTTTATTCAGTGCAATATAGACTTTTTCTCGATAGCTAAATTCTTCACCATATACTGAAAATTGAAAATTTTGTGTGTTGCAACGAAATTTGTGATCACGAACGACATCATTGTTTATGCTGACGTGTCCACGATGAATCAAAATTTGACATTGTTTACGTGTACCAAAGCCTTGAGATTGCAGTAGTTTATCGAGTTGCACTGGTAAAATAATCAATAAAAATAAAGTTTAAGTATAAAAGAATTGAGCTGTCATTAGTAGTTTAACAATTTTACTTTGCATGAAAAAACCACCAATTCAAGTGAATTGATGGTTTCTGTTAAATCGCTAAATTAGCAATTTAAATCATGTGATTTGCAGAAATTACTTCTCAACGATCGCAACGACGCCTTGACCGCCTGCCGCACAGATAGAGATCAATGCACGACCTGAACCTTTTTCATTAAGTAGTTTCGCAGCAGAAGCCAAGATACGACCACCAGTTGCTGCAAATGGGTGACCTGCTGCAAGTGATGAGCCTTTGACATTCAATTTGCTACGATCAATTGAACCTAGTGGTTTGTCTAGACCAAGACGTTCTTTACAGAAAGTTGGATCTTCCCAAGCTTTGAGTGTAGACAACACTTGTGATGCAAATGCTTCATGGATTTCATAGAAATCAAAATCTTGTAAAGTCAAACCAGCACGCTCAAGCATACGTGGCATTGCATAAGCAGGAGCCATCAACAAGCCTTCTTTTTTGCCAACGAAGTCAACTGCAGCAGTTTCAGAGAATGTAAGGTAAGCAAGGACTTCATGACCGTTTGCTTTCGCCCATTCTTCAGAAGCAAGTAGCACACAAGATGCACCATCTGTAAGTGGCGTCGAGTTACCCGCTGTCATGGTTGCATTTTCACCCTTACCGAAAGCTGGTTTTAATTTTGCCAATTTTTCAGCAGTAGAATCTGGACGTAGGTTGTTGTCACGCTCAAGACCCATGAAAGGTGTCATTAAGTCATTGAAGAAACCTTCTTCGTAGGCTTTTGCCATTTTTTGGTGAGAAGATGCAGCAAGTTCGTCTTGATCTTCACGTGCAATATTCCACTCAAGTGCAGTAATTGCTTGGTGATCACCCATTGACATACCAGTACGTGGCTCGCCATTTTTTGGTGCATCCATCAAATCTTTAACATTGATTTTTGACAATGCTTTTAGACGATCTTTACCAGTTTTTGCGATATTGAGCTCAAGTAATACTTTACGTACACCATCACCAAGAGCGATCGGAGCATCAGAAGTTGTGTCCACACCGCCTGCGATACCGACTTCGATTTGACCAAGCGCAATTTTGTTTGCAACTAAGAAAGCAGCTTGCAAGCCAGTGGCACATGCTTGTTGAATGTCATACGCTGGAGTTTCAGGGGCAAGTTCAGTGTTTAGAACACTTTCACGAGTCATGTTGAAATCACGACTATGCTTTAATACTGCGCCAGAAACAACTTCACCAAGACGTTGACCTTGTAGGTTGTAGCGAGTGATCAAGCCATTTAATGCAGCAGTAAACATGTCGATGTTTGAAGCAGTAAAATAAGCACCATTTGAACGTGCAAATGGAATACGGTTACCGCCAATAATGGCAACACGGCGAACTGTATTTTGGCTCATAGATTGTTCCTTTTTTACAGGGGTTGAGGTAGTGGATTTTCGAGTACGTGTACTCGGTGATTTTGTCGCTGTTTGTCTCGCAGTTTTAGCTGGAGTTGCCTTCGTTGTCGCTTTAGTTGCAGTCGATGTGCTTGTACGGCGACGAGTTATACTTTTTGTCGCTGTGGTTTTAGCTGTAGCTTTCGACTGAGTTGATGTTTCTGACAGTGAAGACGAATCGGTTGATGTCACTTTCGATGGATCTTGAGGTGTTTTGCTCATCGTGGTTTCCCAAGTGTTTTATTCATTTTCAGTAATGATATTATCACAAACAAGACTTGATCAAATTGACTGTATAGACAGGATAAATCCAATCGAGAGGTCAAGACAAGTCTATCTAAACTCAGTATGATAATGGTATGTAAAATCATTTTTATCAATAGTGATTAAAATTTGGTGACAATATCGATGGATCATTGGTTTTTTTACCGCTGAAACTTTGATATACATCGAAGCATTCTTATTGTTTGTAATTCATTCAGTCCAAGTTAACCCTTGGTCCGAATTAACCTTAGTTTAAGAGAACAATCATGTCTGATCAATATCAAGCCTTTGCAAAATCGCCAATCGGTAAGTTTGTCATTAAAAATTTGGGTCTACCATCTCCAACCCCTTTAGATCGTTTTCAAGCGGGTGCGCCTGTGATTGACGGTGCGGTGCTTCTTGGTGCTGCTGTGAATAGCACACTAACTGGTGCAATTAGCCAAGTATTGAGCAATATCCATGCAGATACTTATGCAGGCAATAATGCACAGCTTCAGCAAACTGCTGCAGAAGTGGGTTTGAATCTTCGTGCCTTCAATAGCGGTGATAAAGAATCTAAATTTAAAGCATTGGTATTTGATGCATCAGGCATTGAAAATGCAGATCAGTTAAAAGATTTATACAACTTCTTTAATCCAGTTGCTCGTCAACTTGAAGCCTCTGGTCGTGTAATTGTAATTGGTACGACACCAGAGAAAGCAGGCTCTGTATCTGCTGCGATTGCACAGCGTGCACTCGAAGGCTTTGTAAAATCAGTCGGTAAAGAATTTAAAAGGGGTGTGGTTGCAGAACTTGTTTACGTAGACAAAGGCGCGGAAGCAAATCTTGAATCTACACTTCGTTTCCTACTTTCTCCACGTTCTGCTTATGTCTCAGGTCAAGTGATTCATGTGTCTAAAGGCAAAGCGGTTAAAATCGATTGGGCTCAACCACTGGCAGGAAAAACAGCTGTTGTGACTGGTGCAAGCCGTGGTATCGGTGAAGCGATTGCGCATGTTTTGGCACGTGATGGTGCACACGTGATTTGCTTAGACATTCCACCACAACAAGCTGATCTTGAGCGTGTTGCAGGGGAAATCGGTGGTTCTGTGTTGGCACTCGATATTACAGCTGCTGATGCAGGTGAAAAGATCAAAGCGGCAGCAGCGGACAAAGGCGGTCTAGACATCATCGTCCATAACGCAGGTGTAACACGTGACAAAACTTTGGCAAATATGAAGCCTGAGCTTTGGGACATGGTGATTAACATCAACCTTGCTTCGAATGAGCGTGTAAACGATTACTTGTTGAATAATGACGGCTTAAATGCTAACGGTCGTATTGTTTGCGTATCTTCGATCAGTGGTATTGCAGGGAACTTGGGTCAAACCAACTATGCAGCATCAAAAGCAGGTGTGATTGGTTTGGTGAAATTCACTGCACCAACGCTGAAGAATGGTATTACCATCAATGCAGTTGCACCTGGATTTATCGAAACGCAAATGACTGCTGCGATTCCATTTGCCATCCGTGAAGCTGGTCGTCGTATGAACTCAATGAGTCAAGGTGGTTTACCAGTAGATGTTGCAGAAACGATTGCATACTTTGCATCAACTGCGTCAACAGGTCTAAATGGCAATGTGGTACGTGTCTGTGGTCAGAGCTTGCTTGGCGCTTAATCAGCTAGAATTTAAATTAGACTTATCTTTTGTATAAGTTAAGAAAAGATAAAAAGGGTGCAAGTCACCCTTTTTTATCATGACTATGTATGAAAAGCTTTTGAGATAAAATTAGAGGATAAATCAATGAGAACACGTCATTTTGACCAATTGCCAAAAGCGTATGCTGCTTATCCAAAGGTCATTCAAGGACTGATTAAAAAAGGTGGTAGCAAAGAAAAAACATTGCCACAAGTGGAATATGTGGTTGATCGTTTAGAGATTGACGCTGAACATCTGCATAAATATCAAAAAATCTGTAATTTCCCTGCGAATAATGAAGTGCCTGCAATGTATTTAGCGGTATTGGCGCAAAGCTTACAGATGCACATGATGACCAGTGAGCCGTTTCCATTTGTATTACTCGGTTTGGTGCATATTCGCAATCAAATTAAACAATATCGTACCATTCATGCGACTGAAGAGTTGCAATTAAGCTGTAAATTCGGTGAGCTTAAACCACATGATAAAGGTGTACAATTTGACTTTATCATCAGTGCAAAATCAGGTGATGAATTGGTTTTTGAAGGTTTAACCACCTATTTATCACGCCAAAAAGTCACTGAAAAACCAAGTGAAAATAGCAAAACTGAGAAAAAGCCTGATTATCAGCTCAAGCAAACTTGGCGTTTGGCTGAAAATACAGGTCGTCGTTATGCGTTGATTTCAGGTGACTTTAACTTGATTCATATCCATGCACTCACTGCAAAAGCGTTTGGTTTTAATAATGCAATTGCGCATGGCATGTGGAGTAAGGCACGTGCTCTTGCTGATTTGGCACCACTACCTGCAAGCTATAGTGCAGATGTATGGTTTAAATTGCCAATGAAGTTGCCATCGCAAGTTGAGCTTTTAACTGCAGAACAAGAACAAAGTACCGATTTTCTTGTGCAAAATGTTAAGAATAAAAAACCACATTTGTCAGGTGAATTAAGCAAATTGGTTTAAGCAGACAGTTTTCGAGCAATTCATTCAAAGCATAAGTTCACTCTGAGCTTATGCTTTTTTAATCTGGCTTAAAGACTTCGTTGATTGACACGTTTAGAGAGTTGTTCTGCTGATTCACAACGTTCGGAGTAGCGGTCGGTAAAATAGTCGCTTTGTCCACGAGTGAGCAGGGTAAATTTAAACAATTCCTCCATGACATCGACGATGCGATTGTAATAAGCAGACGGCTTCATGCGTCCATCTTCATCAAACTCTAAAAAAGCTTTGGGAATAGATGATTGGTTTGGAATGGTGATCATGCGCATCCAACGTCCCAATATTCGCATTTGATTGACGCTATTAAAAGACTGTGAGCCGCCGCTAACCTGCATTAATGCTAGTGTCTTACCTTGCGTTGCACGAATTGCGCCATTGGCAAGTGGAATCCAATCTATTTGTGATTTTAAAATCGAACTCATCGCACCGTGGCGTTCAGGTGAACACCAAACACTGCCTTCCGACCAACGGAGTAATTCATGAAGTTCTGCGACTTTGGGATGATCATTTTCGGCATCTTCGGGCAAAGGTAATCCTTTGGGATGAAAGATTTTGACCTCAGCGCCGAGATACTGCAAGATTCGACCTGCTTCTAATACAGCAAGACGACTGTATGAGCGTTCACGATTTGAGCCGTATAGCAATAAAATTCGTGGCGGATGATCTCGCTGAACTGCTTGAATCTCATTAAAACTCGGCTTTTGCAGTTGCTCAATATTTAGGTTGGGTAAACTTGGGTCAGAAATATTCATAAAGTCTCAATTGGGTTTTTCATATAAACGATTTATTCAATGTATTTGCTGTCATGGTAAACTCCTAGCCTCAATGACTCGTTCTATTTCGATGTCATGCGTTGTCCTAGTGTATCAATGATTTGTTCGCCATCTTCTTTTTGAAATGCACCAAGCTGTGGAAGCGGTAAGATGTCCAGCACGACTTCTGACGGACGACATAGGCGTGTGCCTTTTGAGGTGATCACAAATGGGCGATTGATCAAAATAGGAAGCGCCAACATAAAATCTAACAATTGATCATCTGTCCAGTGGTCTTGTTCAAGTTGTAATTCTCGATAGGGATCAACATTTTGACGAATAGCATCCCGAACATTGAGACCTGCATCACGGATCATATTGACCAATTGATCACGTGTAGGTGGATGAACGAGATATTCAATAATGTTTGGCTCAACACCAGTATTACGAATCAATGCCAACGTATTTCGTGAAGTGCCACATGCAGGGTTGTGATAGATTGTCAAGTTGTTTTGTGGATTCATGGTGATCACCTGTTCAATGTTGTGTGTAGTATATATGGAAAAGCATATATATTGGATGACAGATTTCTTACATTTTAGATTTTTATTTTGATTGATTTTTATCTTTAAAATTTCAGGATCAAGGCTTTCGCTCAGAGAAATATGTCAGGCAGAAAAAAACATATTTTGCAATTGCATTGCGTTTCACGACACTTAGAATATAAACCCAATCACCTTGTTTTTGGAAGAAAGATGTCAAGCTTAAAAATTCTCAAGAAAATCACACAAGGCAATAAAGATAATTATCGTGGAGAATGTATTGATCAATTTCAGCCTTTAGCCAATGTGCTTAGTCAAATCCAACCTGAAACAATGCACGGTGGTGCAGCGATTAGTGTTTATTATCAAGGTCAGGCTGTTGCAGAGTTATATACAGGCGAAGCCAATCCTGATGAGTTGTGGGATGCACAGCATATGGCGCTGAGCTACTCTACAGGCAAAGCCGTTTTAGCCACTTTAACGCATATTTTGGTCAGCGAAGGTTTCTTGGAATATGACACGCCAATAGCAAATTATTGGCCTGCATTCGCACAAAATGGTAAAGAGAATATTACGCTTCGTCATGTACTTAGCCATCAAAGTGGTTTGTTTGATATCAGACATACCATCGACAATGCGCAAGTGATGTTGGATTGGCAAGCGATGCTCAGTGCATTTGAAAAAGCGACACCACGCTTTGCACCAGGTACAGCGACGGCATATCAAGCCATGAGTTTTGGTTGGCTGATCGGTGGTGTTATTGAAAAAGTTTTGCAAAAGCCTTTAGCAAAAGTGATGCAACAATATTTGGTTGAACCATTACAATTAGATGCAGCATATTTTGGCGTACCTGATGCAGAATTACATCGAGTGGCTCGACCATTCAAAAAAGTGCAAACAGTAGAAACGAATGCAACATCAGTGCAAAAACCACGCAAGTCTTTAAATAGTGAAGGGCGACGACCGCTGAGCTTTACCGAGCGAGTGATTAGTTTAAGTGGTATTAACCCTTATGATGCGGAAGATGCGCTTGTACCTCGGAGTATGGGTAAGTTTGACTTCTTTAGTGATGCAGGCTTACAAGCAGTGATTCCATCGGCAAATGGCGTATTTAGCGCAAATAGCTTGGCTAAAATCTATGCCATGCTTGCTAATAAAGGCGTTTGGCAAGGTCAAGTGATCATTAAACCTGAAATCTTTGAGCAACTCAGTACCATTCAAACGCATGCACGTGATCGAGTGATGCCGATTCCGATGCATTGGCGACTTGGCTATCACCGTGTATTCACATTGGGTAAGCGTGTGCCGACAGCATTTGGTCATATTGGCTACAACGGTTCGGGTGCATGGTGTGATCCAACGCGTGAATTATCATTTGCCTATATTCACAATTTTAAATCGGGAAGCATCACAGGGGACTATCGTCTGTGGTGGCTGACGCAGACCGCATTACAATGCGCTGATGAGTTAAGACATGGTAAGAAGTCTTGGTTTTAAAAAGCTTTAGATTTTAATCTAACCAGTTGCTTTAAAATCAATTCGCCATTGATGATTTTAAATTGAAGATCATCAATAGCATATTTTTTGAAGCTAATCCATTTTGCGATTGACGGTGTACATCATCAAAACAACGGCGAATAGTGCAATCACACCACCAATAATACCGATATAATTCAAACCGTAATGAATGCTCACCACACTACCCAGCAAAGCACCTCCACCGATACCAATATTGTAAAGTGAAGATAACAACGACATGGCGAGATCGGTCGCATCAGATGCAAATTTGAGTACAAAGGATTGCAAGACCAGTCCAAAGCTCATGATACCAACACCCCAAAACACGGTTACAACACTCAAGCCATAAACATTGTGGCTCATCGGCAATAGCGCACACAAACAAAGCGCCAAACATGCTGTGGCAAAGACAGGAAATATCTTCGGTAAACGTTGACTAAATTGACTAAATAAAATCGAGCCAACAATCCCCGCTGCACCATAAATTAATAACAAAGTGGTGGTTTGCTCTGAGCTAAAGTGCGCCACTTGTATGACAAAAGGCTCGATATAACTATACGCGGTAAACTGCGCCGTAATCACCAAAATGGTAATCACATAAATCAATACCAGTGCAGGGCGTTTCATGAGCATTGGCAGGCTTTTCAGTGAGCCTGTATTGACACTTGGGACATTCGGTAAAGCACGAAATAGCACCAATGCAGTGATTCCCGCACAAATCCCGATCATTGCAAAAGTACTGCGCCAACTAAAATATTCACCGATCAAGCGTCCTAATGGGATACCCAAGACCAGTGCAAGTACCGTTCCTGTGGAGAGCAAACCAAGCGCTTGAGTTTCTTTACCAATCGGTGCGACACGCACAGCCAATGATGCGGTAATCGACCAAAAAATCGCATGTGACAAAGCAATACCGATACGACTAACAACCAAGACGCTAAAGCTCCATGCAAAATACGACAGCACATGGCTGAGTACAAATAGCGCAAAAACACCAAGCAACAATTGCTTACGTTCTATATTCCGAGTCAATAGCATCAAGGGAATTGAAGTCAAAGACACAATCCACGCATAGATTGTCAGCATGATACCAGCGTGGCTCGTGCTCATCTGATAACTGGCAGCAATATCACTGAGTAACGCCACAGGCACAAATTCCGTGGTGTTAAAAATAAACGCTGCAAGTGCCAAAGCAATGACGCAAACCCAGCTACCAGAAAGCGCAGGTTGCTCGGTCTGAACATAAGTATTCATAGGCGTATCACACAAAAAGATACAACAGGAAAAGAGGGAGATTTTCCGCGCATATTATGCTTGTTTTATTATTCTGTAAAACAAAATAAATTCATTAAAAACAATAGATTAACAAAAATATTTGTTGATCAAGTTTCCTAGAATAAGCTGATGAAATTTAGTATTGAAATGAATGTATTTTGTACAGAAATATTGATTGTATTTGTTCAATAAAATTGAATTATCTAACGATAAGTAGATTATTTAAATTGATATCAAAATGTTAATTGCCTCTTGGTGTGAAATGACATCGGTTTGTTGCTGATCGGATCAACAAAGCAAATACTTTTCGCCAAAAGCTGTAAAGGCTGACTAAAAACAGCTTTATCAACATGTTTTACCGTTGGATAAAATTGATCATTTTTTAATGGCAAACCCAGTGCATTCATATGCACACGCAGTTGATGTTGTTTACCCGTAATCGGTTTTAATTCATATTTCGCCCAGTCATTTTGCACTTCTAAAACACCAATCATGGTGCAACTGTTTTCAGGTTCGCCCTCAATAATTTGCATGGTATAAAAAGGCTCACCTTTTGTGAGATGTGCTTTAAATTCAAGTGGAAATTGAAGATGCTGATTAAAAGGTGCAATCGCATGGTAAATTTTTTCTACTTGTCGATCAGCAAAAAGTTGTTGATAGAGATGACGTATTTCAGGCTTTTTCGAGAATAAAATCAATCCAGCAGTTTCACGATCAAGGCGATGGATCGGGCTTAATTCAGGATTGTCTGTTTCGTACTTTAACCGTGTAAGTAATGTTTGCTGTACGTATTGACCTGTTGGACTTACGGTCAAAAAGTGTGGCTTATCCACCACCATGAGGTGCTCATTTTCAAATAGGATTTGATGCGCAAAAGGTACTTCAACCTCATGTGCAAGCTCACGATAGTAATAAATATGTTGCTCAGACTGATAGGGTGTATCCCTTGTTAAGGCTTGATTCTGTGCATTAAAGACTAACTGATTGTCAAAGCGTTTTGCCCATTCATCAGTAGAAATATGCGGAAAATGCTGACATAAAAAATAAAAGATCGTTTGAGCATGAATATTTGTTTTATCTAAACGTGGCAAAAATACCTGACTTGCGCTGACGCCATCACGCATCGGTGGTTTGATATGATCAGATTTACTTTTCATTGAAGCGAATTACATTGAAGTGAAGCTTTTTGAGAGTATAGAGTTTAAAGCATTATAAATTTTGGATACAGTTTTAAGTTATCTCGATTTTTTTAAGAATTAGTTTTATGGCGTCGTCATTTTTCAGTTGATTTAAATCGTGCGAAGTGACTACTATTTTGATATTATCTGTTCATAAATTTTTAGTGAGCTAAAAAATGCTACAACATCTTGCCAATGCAATGGTGCTTTTGATTGGACTTTTGCATGTTTACATCCTCGTGCTTGAGATGTTTTTATGGGATAAACCAAAGGGTTTAAAAGCGTTTGGGAATAGCTTGGAAAAGGCGCAACTCACCAAAGTCATGGCGCAAAATCAAGGGCTATATAATGGCTTTCTCGCAGCAGGTTTATTTTGGTCATTTTTGGCAACAGCACCATTTTCGACACATTTGGCAAATTTCTTTTTAGCCTGCGTGGCGATTGCCGGTGTTTATGGCGCAGCAACCGCAAGTCGTAAGATATTATTTGTTCAAACTGTACCTGCTGTGATTGCTATAATTCTCGTGAATATCGCATAATTTTTGCAATTATATTTTTTGTAGAAGCAAGGATAGATGTGTAAACTCTGAACATGAATTTAGATACATGTATAACCTCAGTTGATGTTATGATTTATCTTCATTTGCACATCTCATAATGTTTTTTGCGATCTATGTCTATTTCCTTATCGACACCATTTTCTCAAGCACGATTTCACCTTCACAATGAAAGTGATTCACAGCAGTTAGCGCAAACCCTAGCACAGCATGTTGTGTCGGGTGTGGTGTTTCTGATCGGTGATTTGGGCGCAGGGAAAACCACGCTAACACGCTATTGGATTCAGGCTTTAGGGCATCAAGGTGCTGTGAAAAGTCCAACCTACACTTTAGTCGAGCCATATCATCTCGCTTCGAAAAATATTTATCATTTTGACCTCTATCGTCTGCAAGATCCATATGAATTAGAACTGATGGGTATTCGTGATTATCTCGAAGAAAAAAATAGTTTGCTGTTGATCGAATGGCCAAGCAAAGGTGAGGGTGTGCTTCGTGCACCCGATATCACTATTGAAGTTACTGCACAAGATGATGAAATACGCCACATCACTATCCACGCTCCGCAGCAGATTATTGGTGCGATTGAGCACGATATGAAGACTCACGGCTTTAACGGTGATGCGGAATGACGGTAGAAGCAACTCAGCCTAGTATGCGTGAGCGTTCAACGCGCCGTATTCAGACTCTCGATGCTGCACTTGCTAACCAAATCGCCGCAGGAGAAGTGATCGAGCGACCTGCGTCGGTGGTCAAAGAGCTCCTCGAAAATGCCATCGACTCGGGAGCAACACGCCTGAGTATTCGTATTGAACAAGGCGGTACCACGCTGATCGAAATCATTGATAATGGTTTTGGCATTCATAGCGATGATTTACCGCTGGCTGTGATGCGTCATGCCACCAGTAAAGTACGATCGGCGGATGAATTGTCTGCGATTCAAAGTCTAGGCTTTCGTGGTGAAGCATTGGCGTCGATCGCAGCGGTTTCTCGTCTGAGCATTGCCAGTAGTCAAAGTGACGATGGTATCGGCTATCAGATTGAAATTAACGGCGCAGCTTTGCAACAAGAGCAAGCCGAAGCGACAGCAATGAGTCGTGGCACGCATGTACGTGTAAGAGATTTATTTTTTAATGTGCCTGCACGACGTAAATTTTTAAAGCGTATTTCTACCGAATATCAGCATATTGAAGAAATTGTAAGGCGTATGGCGCTGACGCATTTTGATGTGCATTTTACTCTTGAGCATAATGATCAAATTCGTTTGAATCTGCCAATTGCCGATAGTGGCGAACTCCGTTATCAGCGGGTTTTACAATTACTTGGACGTCAGTTTGCCGAAAATGCCTATTGGATTGATGCGCAAAGTGAAAACCTGCATATGCTCGGTTGGCTTGGGCATCCCTCCGATGCACGTGGGCAGGCGGATTTGCAGTATATCTATGTCAATGGTCGCATTGTCAAAGACAAGACCATTAGCCACGCCCTGCGCATGGCATACGATGGGATTTTGCATGGTCATCAACATTCGGCATATTTGTTATTTATTGAAATTGATCCGCATGAAATTGATGTCAATGTGCATCCGACCAAGCACGAGATTCGCTTTTTAACGCAACGAGAAGTGCATGAGTTTGTGCGCCATCATGCCAAGCAAGTCTTGTCGCAGTTCCAAACCGCAAGTGCTGAACTGTCTACGGCAATGAAACGTGATGATCGCTTTGCGGCCAATCAGCCACGTTATCAAGAAAATTTATCTTTACACCAACAAGCGCAAAATGTACAAAATATCAATGAACAATATAACAATGTGCAGTTAAATACGCATTCACAATCAGCGCATTTGAATCACAATCAACCGCACAATTATAGCAATCGTGTGAGTAAAGATTATGTGGCAAATTCCGTCAGTAGTTATCTTGCACCACTACGTCAACAACACGATGAACAGCAGATTGAGCAGAATAGTGATACTAATTCTTCTGACTCAATCACTAATTCCACAAGTGAAAATAATCAGACCACACGTGATGAATATCCACTTGGCATTGCGATTGCGCAATTACATGGCATCTACATATTGGCGCAGAATATCGAAGGCTTGATCATTGTTGATATGCACGCAGCGCATGAGCGGATTTTATTACAACAAATGAAACAAGCATGGGATCAACCGCAGTATTGGCAGTCACAACAATTACTGATTCCCAAAGTGGTGAAAATCACTGCGATGCAAGCCACTCGACTGGAGCAACTCCAAGATAAACTTTATCGATTTGGGCTTGATGTTGACCTGTATGGTGATGATCAAGTCTTGGTGCGCGGCGTGCCTGCATTCTTACAAAAAGCAAATTTTGATCGACTGATTCCAGAATTATTTAATGACCTTGATCCGAATGATAATATGCAGGTGTTGACCCAAAAACGAGATCATCTACTGGCAACCATGTCATGTCATGGTGCTGTACGGGCGCATCGTCAGCTCAGTCTTGCTGAGATGAATGCTTTACTCCGTCAGATGGAACAAACCGAATTTGCCAGTCAGTGTAATCACGGACGACCGACTTGGCGAGCCTTTCCGCTTGATCAGTTGGACAAACTTTTTGCACGAGGCGAATAATATGCAGAGTACGCTTCCAGTGATCAATCTTATGGGACCTACAGCCAGTGGCAAAACAGCACTGGCTTGCGAGCTCTATGACACAGGTCAGTTTGAAATCATTTCGGTGGATTCAGCACTGGTCTATCGTGATATGGATATTGGTACAGCCAAACCTAGTAAAGCCGAGCAAGCGCAATATCCACACCATTTGATTGATATTATTGATCCGACACAGGTTTATTCGGCAGCAGAGTTTGTTGAGGATGCAGAGCGTTTAATCGACCAAATCCATGCAAAAGGGAAAATTCCACTCTTGGTAGGTGGGACAATGTTGTATTTCAAAAGTTTGCTTGAGGGCTTAGCGGACAATCTACCGAGCGCCGATGCTAGTGTACGTGCTGAGATCGAAGCTGAAGCAGCGCAACATGGTTGGGCGCATGTATTTGAAGAATTAAAACATGTTGATCCGATCGCAGGTGAAAAGTTTAAAGTCAGTGACCGTCAGCGCATTATCCGAGCCTTAGAAGTTTACCGTCTGACAGGACAGCCAATCACCAAGTTGCAAGCTGAGCAAGTTAAGCATAAAAATTATAGATATCAATTTGAAAATTATACGCTTATCCCTGATCGGGCAGAATTGCATCAGCGAATTGCGTTAAGATTAGATCAAATGTGGGAAATCGGTTTTTTCAATGAGGTGAAGTCACTTATAGAAAAATATGATGTGAATCAAAGTACACCGTCGATGCGAAGTGTTGGTTATCGTCAAGCTTTAGAATATTTGCAACAAAGTGATACAAATCTCATTTCTTATGAAGAAATGCAGTTAAAAGCGCTGTATGCCACACGACAATTGGCCAAACGTCAATACACTTGGCTAAACTCTTTGCAAAAGCTCCATGATTTTCACAATTTTTATACTATTTCACAAGGACATAAGGACTTGATTAAGCGCTTTAGATAGCGCAAAATTTACAGATCACCTTTATTATAATTTTTTATGAAATACGAAGGTGAATTTTGCGCTGATATTTTAAATTTTTTGGAGTAAAAAAATGTCTAAAGGTCAAACCTTACAAGATCCGTTCCTAAATTCTCTTCGTAAAGAACGTATTCCAGTTTCAATTTTCTTGGTGAATGGTATTAAGCTTCAAGGTCATATCGAGTCATTTGACCAATATGTTGTATTGCTGAAAAATACTGTAAGCCAAATGGTGTATAAGCACGCAATTTCTACCGTTGTTCCTGCACGTAATCCACGTCCAGCGGGCGCATCAGGTACTGGCTCGAACCAAGGTGGCTTTGGCGGTAGTCAAGGTGCTGGCT
>LUMV01000032.1_pt1 | contig 48211 bp, 43 predicted proteins | sample 729731 | NCBI WGS metagenome assembly LUMV01 (sample SAMN03860301, study PRJNA289734) | marine metagenome | biome: seawater column; feature: ocean; material: water; isolation source: Red Sea water column Station 192 - depth 200m | place: Saudi Arabia: Red Sea | collected 2011-10-15 | depth 200 m
CATGATTAGTCTGACTGATTTAAGACGTTTTAAAGCAGAAGGTCGCAAGTTCTCATGTTTGACTTGTTATGATGCGAGTTTTGCCAAAGCCTTAGAAGTTGCAGAAGTCGATACGATTTTGATTGGCGATTCGCTTGGCATGACCATTCAAGGGCATGATTCGACTTTACCTGTCAATATTGAAGATATGGTCTACCATACGCAAAATGTTGCTCGTGCCAATTCGCATGCTTTTATCATGGCAGATTTGCCGTTTATGAGCTATGCAACGGTCGAAGATGCTTTAATCAATTCACGAAAAGTCATGCAAGTTGGTGCGCATGCCGTGAAGATTGAAGGCGGAGCATGGCTTGCGTATACGGTAAGTAGTTTAACTCGAAATGGTGTGCCTGTTTGTGTGCATTTAGGTTTAACGCCACAGTCGGTACATGTCTTTGGTGGTTATAAGTTGCAAGCGAAAACACGCTCTGCGGCAGATCAGCTTTTGGAGGATTGTCAGGCAGTTGTTGATGCAGGGGCTGCTTTGCTATTATTAGAATGTGTGCCTGCGGTTTTAGCAAAAGAGGTAGCAGAGAAATTTTCAGTACCAGTGATTGGTATCGGGGCAGGGGTGGATACCGACGGTCAAGTGTTGGTGATCCAAGATATGTTAGGTTTAACCTTTGGTCGAGTGGCACGTTTTGTGCGTAACTTTATGCGAGAGCAATCTGGGGAGAATGCAATCGTTGATGCCATTAAAGCCTACCATCAAGCGGTATTGGATAAGACATTCCCAGCAAAAGAACATACTTTCCAAGTTGAGCTCTAGTCGCTTTATCATTTGGATAGTAGATTTTGAACAGAATAAATTGAGTAAATAATGAAGACTGAAACCACAATACAAAGTTTGAATGCTGCGCTATCTCCTGCAAGATTGGCTCGTAAGACCATTGGTTTTGTGCCAACCATGGGCAATCTGCATCAAGGTCATCTCAACCTTGTCCGTGAGGCGAAAAAGCTGTGTGATGTGGTTGTGGTCAGTATTTTTGTCAATCCAATTCAGTTCGGTCCAAATGAAGATTTTGACAATTATCCTCGAACTTTAGAAGCGGATAGTCAGCTTTTGGCGGAAGTGGGTTGTGATGTGCTGTTTGCACCATCAGTTCAGCAGATGTATGGTGATCTACCACGTCGTACAGCAGTGGTGGTGGGTGAAATTACAGAGGTGCTTTGTGGTCGCTCTCGTGCAGGACATTTTGATGGTGTAGCGACAGTGGTGACGAAGCTGTTTCATATTGTGCAACCTGATACCGCATTTTTTGGGCAAAAGGATTGGCAGCAGCTGGCAGTGATTCGTCAGATGACACGAGATCTCAGCTTTCCCATTGATATTGTAGGTGTGCCGATCGCTCGTGCTGAAGACGGTCTAGCACTGAGTTCACGCAATGGTTATCTCACTGACTTGCAACGTAAGGTTGCACCGAAAATTTATCAAAGTTTGACGGATGCAGAAAAGGCCTTACGTAAAAAAACACCGTTGGCTGAAGTTTTGGCAAGTATGGAAGCGAATTTAACGAAAGCAGGTTTTGAAATTGACTACGTTGAAGCATTAACGCCTGAGTTAGAAGCTGTGAATGCGTTTGATCAAGATATTGTTTTATTCATTGCAGCCAAACTTGGCACTACACGATTGATTGATAATCTCGTGGTCAAATTTGCTTAAGCTAAGCATTCTTAAGTTAAATACTCTGTAAATGAATTGTGCAAAAAACTAACACAGTTTTGAGTTTGGGCTGATATTTTCGCAATATGTAAAAATATAAATATCGCAGTACGACAACAGAAACGAGTTATCACACAGATTTTACGATGAAACCATTACCATGAAACAGATATTGCTTGTCACAGGTCGTTCGGGTTCAGGAAAAACTTCGACGTTACAAATATTAGAAGATTTAGGCTTCTATACGATTGATAATTTACCCTTGTCTTTAGTGCCTGAAATTGTCAGTAAGTTAAGTACAGATCAGGCAATGGATCAGCTTGCATTAGGCTTGGATATTCGTAGCCTTCAACCCGATCAGGTTTCGATTGATGAGGTTTTGGATGCACTTCGCAAAATTGGTGCTGTTGACGTATTGTATTTAACTTCTCGCGAGGAAGTATTGGTTGCTCGATATGCATCTTCACGTCGTCCGCATCCTTTAGCACATCGTTATGATACCTTAACTGAATGTATTCGTGTCGAAGAGGACTTGCTGTATTCGGTCTATCGACGGGCAACGATGACCATAGATACCAGCAATAAAACGGTACACGAACTACGGCATACTTTATCAGTGAAGCTCGGACAGGGCGATAAACTAGTCGTCATTTTACAATCCTTTGGGTTCAAACATGGCGTACCTTTGGATGCAGATTATGTATTTGACTTAAGACATTTAGTCAATCCTCATTGGGATAATACGCTACGAAGTTATACAGGTTTAGATAAACAGGTGCAGGAGTTTTTAGCATCTGATGATACAGTCAATGCCATGTATGATGATATTTATCAATTTTTAGAAAAATGGTTGCCGATTTTTAGCCAAGGGCATCGTCACTTTATTACAGTGTCGTTAGGCTGTACGGGTGGTCAACACCGCTCGGTATATTTTGTCGATAGACTTGAGAAAGCGCTTAAGGCAAAATGGTCGGTTCAGGTATTGCATCGGGAAATGAAGCACTGGTCATGATCGACACGAGTTTAGACGTAATCAATAAATTGGGCTTACATGCACGTGCTTCGGGGAAACTCATCGAGGTGACGAGTAAATATCGCTCCAATATTCAGTTGGGTAAAGGCAAAGAACTGATTGATGCCAAGAATATCATGTCCCTGCTCATGCTCGGTGCAGGCAAAGGCACGACTTTGCGACTTGTGGTTGATGGTACGGATGAAGAAAAAGCCTGCGAAGAAATCAAAGCACTTTTTGCTGCAAAGTTTCACGAGGGCGAATGATCATGGCTAAACGTCAACGTCCTTATACCGAAGGTGATTTTGAAGATTTGCTCGAAGGTCGAGCCAGTAAATCTGAGCAGAAGCGTCATGTCCAGCGTATGGCTGCGCTTGCAGAGCAACTTGCGGAGTTGCCGAAAAAACAACTGCAAAAATTACCTGTTGATGAACGATTAGTCGATGCATTTTTAGAGCTGGAAAGTATCAGTTCTTTTGAAGCACGACGTCGCCAATTTCAACGTATTGGCAAACTACTTCGTAATGAAGATGAAACCATGTTACTAAGCTTCCTTGTACCAAAGCAGGGTGCAAAAAAACAAGCACAATTGATGCGTTGGGTCGATCGGATTCTTGAGCAAGGCGATGCTGCGATTCATGAGTTTTGTAAACAATATAACGCTGCCGAACGCCATACCTTAAGACAGCATGTATTACGTTATCAACGTGATGCACAGCAAGGCGTCGATGAAGATACTTTAAATGCGTTAAAGCAAAATATTATTAATTATGTGCAACAAGTGGCGCTGATTTCTGAATAATTTTGTAGTCTGATTCAAACTTATAGTAAACTACTCCGCTTTAGTCTTGAATCAATTAGAGCCCAGTACCATGAATACTGAACAGCTTAAGCGCTTATTAGCGCAAGCGTTTCCTGATGCGGATATTGCCGTAACTGGAGAAGCAGGAAAATTTGACCTACGTATCGTCGATGCAGGTTTTGAAGGAAAAAGAACTGTCGCTCGCCAACAAGCTGTCTATGCCCCACTCAATGAACATATCGCCTCAGGTGCCGTACATGCGGTCACTATTCGTGCTATGACGCCAGAAGAATGGCGTAAAGTTAGCATGTTTGGAGCATAAGATTACATGGATAAATTTCTCATTCGTGGCGGTAATGTTTTAAACGGTACAGTCAAAATCTCAGGTGCAAAAAATGCCGCATTGCCACTCCTTGCAGCGATGATCTTGGCAGAAACACCAATTACACTGACTAATGTGCCACACCTGAAAGACGTCAATACCTTGGTGAAGTTGATCGCTGGCTTAGGCATCACCATGAAGTATGAAGGGGATACGGTTGTTGCGGATACCAGTACGCTGGATAATTATTTTGCACCGTATGAATTGGTGAAAACCATGCGTGCCTCGATCTTGGTGCTTGGACCACTCCTTGCTCGTTATGGCGAGGCGAAAGTGTCTTTGCCGGGTGGCTGTGCGATTGGTTCACGTCCTGTCGATCAACATCTTAAAGCCCTCGAAGCATTGGGTGCAGAGATCGAAGTCGAAGCAGGCTATGTACTTGCCAAAGTCGATGGTCGCCTAAAAGGTGGTGAAGTGGTCTTTGATATGGTCACTGTTGGCGGTACAGAAAATATTTTGATGGCTGCGGTACTTGCGGAAGGTACAACCACAATTCGTAATGCGGCACGTGAGCCTGAAATTACCGATCTTGCCAATCTACTCAATAAAATGGGTGCGAAAATCTCAGGTATTGATACCGATACTTTGATCGTCGAAGGCGTGGAAAGTTTGCAAGGTTGTGAATATGCTGTAGTTGCCGATCGAATCGAAACAGGCTCTTATCTTGCTGCTGCTGCGATTACAGGCGGTAAAATTAAAACCACGCATACTGATCCAAACTTGATGGAAGCTGTGCTTGAAAAGTTTGAAGAAATGGGTGCAGAAGTGACGCGTGGTGAAGATTGGATTGAACTCGATATGCAGGGCAAACGTCCGAAAGCGGTGAGCTTCCGTACACTACCACATCCTGAGTTTCCTACCGATATGCAAGCGCAGATCATGGCGGTCAATGTACTTGGTCGTGGCTTTGCAACCATCTCAGAAACCATTTTTGAAAATCGCTTTATGCACGTACCTGAGCTGTGTCGTATGGGTGCCAATATCCAAATCGAAGGCAATGATGCGACCGTTACTGGCGTGGAAAAACTGCAAGGTGCGCCTGTGATGGCGACCGATTTGCGTGCGTCATTTTCTCTCGTGATTGCAGCGTTGGCAGCAGAAGGTGAAACCGTGGTCGATCGGATTTATCATATTGATCGTGGCTATGAAGATGTTGAAGCCAAACTCCAATCACTAGGTGCGGATATTCAACGCATACATTAACTTGTTGTAATGTCAGCTAATAACAATTTACGCAACGATTTAGACACGCAGTTTAGAAAAAGGTTAAGGTTAAATGTCACAGGAACAAGCGCACTCATCACAAAGCCTCTCAGACAAACGCATCTCAGACGCAGAACTCATGGGGAATTTTGATCATGGTTTGACTTTAGCGTTAAGCAAAGGGCGTATCCTCAAAGAAACTTTGCCACTACTTGCGGAAGCAGGCGTAGAGTTGCTTGAAGATCCTGATAAATCACGTAAATTAATTTTCCCTACTACACACCCACAAGTACGCATTTTGATTTTGCGTGCCAGTGATGTGCCGACCTATGTGGAAAATGGTGCGGCGGATTTTGGTGTGGCAGGTAAAGATGTACTGATGGAATACGGCTCGGAAAATGTCTATGAGCCACTGGATTTGCAAATCGCCAAATGTAAGCTGATGACCGCAGGCAAAGTCGGTATGCAAAAGCCACAAGGTCGTCTGCGCATCGCCACCAAATATGTCAATCTGACACGTGAATTTTATGCCAGCCGTGGTGAGCAAGTCGATGTGATCAAGTTGTATGGTTCGATGGAACTTGCGCCATTGGTCGGTCTTGGGCATTACATCGTTGATGTGGTGGATACAGGAAACACCTTGCGTGCCAATGGCTTAGAGCCTTTGGAAGAAATCTGCAAAGTGTCTTCTCGTTTGATCGTCAATAAAGCCAGCTTTAAACGTAAACAAGCCTTGCTTAATCCGATTTTGACGCAACTTGAACAGGCTGTCCAATCTAGAACTTCATAATTCATTATCATCATAATCCATGAATAAAGCGTAATTTACGGTGCTTCATTCGCCACAAGGACTTAGAAAACAGGTAAAATAATTCTTTATTATCAATCTGTGGAATGAATTTAATGCGCCGTTTGTCAACGCAAGATCAAAACTTCCAACAGCAATTCGCTGAACTTTTGGCATTTGAAACCGTCAATGATCCTGAACTCCTGCAAACAGTCGATCAAATCATTGCTGACGTTCGAGCAAAAGGCGATGCGCATGTGTTGGTATTGACGCAGCAGTTTGATCGACACCCAGCGACGACCTTTTCACAATTAGAACTGACTCAAGCACAATTGCAAAATGCCTTTGATGGCTTAAGTGATGAGGTTCGTCAAGCCCTTGAGCTTGCAGCAAATCGTATCCGTGAATTTCACCAAGCGCAAAAGCAAGGTGGCTGGACGTATGTGGATGCGCTAGGCAACACGCTTGGGCAAAAAGTTACACCACTCGATCGAGTCGGTATTTATGTGCCGGGTGGTTTGGCATCGTATCCTTCATCTGTACTCATGAATGCGATTCCTGCGCATGTTGCAGGTGTACCTGAAATTATCATGGTTGTGCCTGCGCCAAATGGAGAGCTTAATCCACTGGTTTTGGCGGCGGCATATCTTGCAGGTGTTAGCCGAGTGTTTACTATTGGTGGTGCGCAAGCGGTTGCAGCACTTGCTTATGGCACAGAAACCATTCCGCAAGTAGATAAAATCACGGGGCCGGGTAACCGTTTTGTGGCAGCGGCGAAACGTGCGGTGTTTGGTCAAGTCGGTATTGATATGATCGCAGGGCCTTCGGAGATTTTGGTCTATGCCGAAGGTGAAAATAATGCTGAGTGGTTGGCCATGGATTTACTGTCGCAAGCGGAGCATGACACGGTTGCACAAGCGATTTTCATCACGCCTGATTCGGATTTACTCGAAGCTGTTGCAGAGAAAATAGAAAGCCATTTAGCAGATTTGCCGAAAGCAGAGATTGCTAAAACTTCGATTGCCAATCGTGGTGCGTTGGTCTTGGTCAAAGATCGTGATGAAGCGATTCAACTGATTAATCAAGTTGCGCCTGAGCATTTGGAGCTTTGTTTGGACGAAGCGCAAGTCATGGGCGAGCAGATTCGCCATGCGGGTGCAATCTTTATGGGACGTTATACACCTGAAGCGATTGGTGACTATTGTGCAGGACCAAACCATGTTTTGCCAACCTCAGGTACGGCACGTTTTTCTTCACCGCTTGGTGTGTATGATTTTCAGAAGCGTTCCAGTTTGATCATGTGTTCTGAGCTGGGTGTAAAAACTTTGGCGAAAACGGCGGATATCTTGGCGCAACAAGAAAACTTGGATGCCCATGCACGCTCGGCACGTTATCGTTATCAATAAGATTTTATAGCAATCCCCATAACTCCCATCGGGAAAGGGGATTTGCTCTAACCCCTTTAATAAGGGGGAGAAAAAATCCCCCTAACCCCCTTTAAGAAATGGGGGAATTCAAAGCTGAGATAAAAAATGTCGATCGAAATTACTACACAGCAAAAGCGGTTTTGGAGTCCGCTGGTACGTGAGCTTGAGCCGTATGTGCCGGGCGAACAACCGAAAATCCAGGATTTATTAAAATTAAATACCAATGAAAACCCGTATCCGCCATCGCCAAAAGTGGTCGAAGCGGTACAATCGGTCATCGCCAATCAAGCTGATGTACTTAAGTTGTATCCTGATCCTGATGCCAACGTGCTCAAGCAAGCGATTGCAAAACAGCAGGGCGTAGCGGTGGGAAATGTCTTTGTCGGTAACGGCTCCGATGAAGTTCTTGCGCATATTTTTAAGGCGTTTTTTGTACAAGATAAACCGCTCCTTTATCCTGATATTAGCTATAGTTTTTATCCTGTGTATAGTCAGTTTTTTGGCTTAAATACGATTGAAGTTCCTTTAACTGATACTTTTGAAATTGATGTTGAAGATTATCGTCAAGCTAACGGTGGTTTAAATGGTGGCATCATTATTACCAATCCAAATGCACCGACAGGACGAGCAATTGATATTGAACAAATCAAACAATTACTCAATGATCATCCCGATTCAGTGGTGGTAATTGATGAGGCGTATGTAGATTTCGGTGCGGAGTCAGCGGTTAGTTTAGTCGCTGAATTTGAAAATCTCGTGGTCTGTCAAACCACCTCCAAATCTCGTTCTTTAGCAGGGCTTCGAGTCGGCTATGCGATTGCACAGCCACATTTGATCACGGCACTTGAGTCAGTAAAAAATAGTTTTAATTCTTATCCGATTGATCGTTTTGCGCTAGCGTGTGCGGTGGCTTCGTTTGAAGATCAACCGTATTTTGAAGCGCAATGTGAAAAAGTCATTGCCAGTCGTGAGCAATTGATTGCTGAGATGCAGATGCTTGATTTTAAAGTATTGCCATCGAAAGCCAATTTTATTTTTGCCACACATGGTACGGTTTCTGCGGCGCCGATTGCGCAAAAGTTGCGTGAGCAAGGTGTGATTGTGCGTTATTTTAATCGTCCGCGCATTGATAATTATCTACGCATCACTGTGGGTACGGATGAGCAAAATCAACGCTTAATTGATAGCTTAAAGACCTTCCTTTAATTTAGTCGATTGGATTGCTTTACTACGTTTGTATTACCAATTGCATGCGTTTTGAGCTCCTCCCTTTTGTAAGGGGAGGCTGGGTGGGGTTATATCGATGAGGTGTCGGCAAATTGATTGAGAAAATCGAGCAATGCCGACACTTTATCTAAGCATTCCTGATATTCTGCGTCAAAATTGGATGCCACAGTAATTCCACCACCCGCCCAAATGCTAAGCGCATCGCCGTAGCGTTGTAAGCTGCGAATCAAAATATTAAATCGTCCTGTACCATCATAGTTAAAATAACCCAAACTGCCACAATACGCACCACGTGCATTGCCTTCGAGCTCATCAATGATTTGCATTGCACGAATTTTTGGTGCGCCAGTAATCGAGCCGCCAGGAAGCGCCTGTAACAGCATTTCTAATGGATTAATTTCAGGTTTTAATCTGGCTTGAATCTCACTCACCAGATGATGGACTTGGGCAAAACTTTCCACTTCAAAGAGCTTTGGTGTTTTCACTGAACCTGTCTCAGCAAATACACTCAGATCATTTCGTAGTAAATCAACAATCATCAGATTTTCCGCTTGATCTTTTTCTGAGGTGGCGAGTTGCTGACGGTTTTTTTGATCTATTTTTGCATCATTATGCCGAGGAAGTGTACCTTTGATTGGGCGAGTACGAATTAGTCGATTTGCTTGAAATTCAATAAATAATTCAGGTGAACAACTCAACAACTCAAAATCATCATGCGCAATATACCCCCCAAAAGGCGCTTGGCTTAATTCTAATAACGCAGGTAAAAGTTGGAGTAATCGTCCTTGAGAAATTTTACTTTGAAATTCTTGAGTGAGATTGATTTGATAGCAGTCGCCAGCGTATAAATAGGCTTGGACTTGCTCAAAGGCGTTTGTGTAGTCTGATTTAGCCCAACGAGCTAGCATCGGATGTTTGAGTTGAAAAGATTCTTTGTGATCTACTGCTGTAGGTTGTTGTAAATCGTAAATCAATTTTTGAATCACAGTGTGATCGGACAGTTCATTATCGAAAAACAGACACCATTGATCATCATCTTTACGCACAAAAACATCATATTCGCCGATTAATGCGGTCGGTGAACAGTTTGTTGATAGTGCGTTTGTGTAAAGATGTTGATTGCTTGCAAAATCATAAGAAAAGAAACAAACATGACCACCATGAAAATGAACTTTATTGGCAAAGTGCGCTTGTGGCGTTTTTTGTGAAATATCGATAAACGGTTTCGTTTGATCTAATGCAGCGCATTTATAAGATAAGTCTGCGTTGCGTAAAAAATGATGATTTTGACCATACACTTTGAGTGATTTCGGCAATAGTGCAAAAAATGGCTGTGCGTCGTCATTCAAAAAACAAAAACCAAAATACTGGCTTAAATATTGATTAAGACTGGCTAAACCAAAAGATGGGTGGCACGTCACAGAATGTAGATGCACAGTATTCGCCAAGCAAAGAGTAAACCGAGCGTAGTTTAGCCTGATTTTGTCGATTTGCAAAAAATACCGTTTATCGGTAAATCATCAGATATCGGTTCGGATTACTTGATAAAAGTGTCGGGCTATTGTAGTTTTATAGTTACGTAAATGGCAATATGTCACAAAACGTAAGTGCTCAAAACAACAAGTAAGGTGTTTACACGAAGTAAATACCAGGATCTAACTCTAGGAGAGGAAAAGCATGAAGCTATTTTCTAAAATCGCTCTAGTTTCGGCAATGGCTATTAGTGCAAATGCAATGGCATTGGAATCAATGGATGATGAGGCGCTAAGTGCGGCGACTGGTCAAGATGGTATCACTTTAACTATTATCACTGACGGTATCTCTATCGATAAACTACTCGTTCATGATAACGACGGTTTGGACTCTACGTTAACTACACAAGATGGTGCAACAAATTTGGGTGGTACTGATACTGCTGGTGCAATCGTGGTGAATGGCGTCACTGTTGGTGTTTCTGCAACTGCTACTAATCCGGCATTTGGTCCTAATGAATTAGCACGTGTTACGATTGATACTGATGCTGGTGATGCTGGCGAAAACCCATTCTTGAACATCAATATGAAAAACAATGCGATTGATATCGGTGTAGATAGTATTGCTGTGGGTGCATCTAATGCTGTTCCTGTTGCTGGGGCGCGTCGTGGTGTCGATGCTGCAACTGAAACTGAAATCATCAGTGGTCTTGATATCACCGTTGGTGATTCTGAGTTGAATATTCAACTTGGTGCACAACCACAAGGTGCAATGATCGTTGCGAACGGTACAATTACAGGTGGTGTAACTATCAATAGTTTAAACTTGATTGATACCCGTGGTACAGTAACTGATACCACTGATGATGGTACGATTGCAATTGGTGGTCTACGCATTACTTCTGAAAACAGCAACGACTTGGCAGTTGATACTGCAATCTCTGTGCTTCCAACTGCTGAGATGGGTGGTGGTCTTTCAATTTCTTCTACCGGTAAAAAAGATATCTATATCGGTTCTCTAGCATTGGGTAACGCAAATTCAATCGGTTCTATCGAAATCCAAGGTTTGGATATGGGTAACAACCAGTTGATCGTATCTGGTCACTAATCTAAAGATGGTTGATGCTGATTTTGGTCGGCATCAACCTTTATCATCTAGACTGATTCGGAGTAATCAGGCATTTTCTAGTCAATAAAAAAAGGGCCTATTATGAAAACATTAACAAAATTAGCGCTAGTTTCAGCAATGACGCTTTCAGGTCATGCAATGGCTTTAGAGTCTTTGGATGATGAGGCACTGAGCTCTGCAACAGGTCAGGATGGTATTACAATCAGTATTACTGGTGATATTACAATGGATTATATGGCTGTGGTGGATCGTGATGGTCTTACTCCAGCTGGCTATGGTATTACAACTCCAGAGGCGGGTGCAATCGTCGTTGGTGATGCATCGAGTGGCTTGGCTATTCGTCCAGACGCTGGTGGTATTAACCTAGTAATTGATGCTGATGGTAATGCGGGTGTGCCAGTGCTTAATATTAATGCTGACCTTGGTGATACGGTTGTTGAAGGTGTGAATCTTGCTGTAGCAAGCGTTGGTGGCGATAACACAGGCGCCACGATTGCAAATCGTGCTGAAGTATTAAGCCTTGGTGACATCGAGCTTAACGGTTTGACTGCTAATATCCAACTAGGTAACCAAGCTCAAGGCGCAATGATTAATGTTCAATCAACTATTACTGGTGGTTTGACCCTTTCTGACTTTGCATTAAAAGGTACCAATGGTGATATCGGCTTTGGTGCTGTAACGATCACTGATAATGCAGACACTAATTTGACACTTGATCTAGACATTGATCCTACTGCAACAGGTCTGTCTATCACGGGTATCAACAATATGGATATCGCAGCAAGCAACCTTCGCTTCGGTGATACAAATGCTGCTGCATTAGGTGCGTTGTATATTTCTAATCTAAGTGTTGGTGATGTAACGATTAGCGGTCACTAAGCTTAGTATTGGGAAAAACTTTCTAATAAGCAGTATATAGAGCGGCTTAAATGCCGCTTTATTTTCTCAAGAGGTGTATAAATATTCATTTTTGAACCTAGGATGGGTGACTGCAAAAGGATTTATACAATGGTAGCTATTAAAACAATAACAATCATGATGATTTTGGCGTCAAGTCAGGCTTATGCAATGCAAAAGCTTGAGGATGAGGCGTTGAGTTCTGCAACAGGTCAAGATGGTATTACGATTACTTTAGATAGCGATATTGAGATGAATCGTTTCATGTGGATCGATAATGATGGACTACAGCCGATAGAAGGCAATAACTATAATATTGATACGCCGAGTAAAGGTGTGGTTTCTATAGGTAACGAAACAAATAAATTAAAAATATCAGGCGGCCAAACTCGGATCAAAATCGATAGTGATGGTGGGTCTGGTTTACCGTTTCTAAATCTGAATGTGCAATTACCAGATGATTTGTCCATTGAAACTGGTGGCGTTTATGTATCAGGTCGAGATAGTGATGATGCGCTGATTGCAGAGACTCAAATTCTAGACAATATGGTGATCAATCTCGGTGGTCTAGAGATGAATATCCAATTGGGTAATGCACCGCAAACAGATATGATGCGCATTTATGGTGTGATCAATAACGGCGTACGTGTCTCGAACTTTGGTGTGATGTCTAGTGATGGAGCGGAGGATCATTACGCTTTTAAAACAGATGAAATATTAATCAAGGATGCTGGTGCAGGTAATAGTGACCTGACCTTTAATGGTGTTGGTGTCAGTGTTGTTCCTTCTGGGTTGCGTATAACGCCTTCAGCGGGAAAGCAAGTTGATGTGGCAATGCAGGAGTTTTCATTAGGTGGAACGACCTCATCTGCGGTTTCATCAGTTGGTAATGTGTTTATTTCTGGATTGGGTCTAGGTGGTACGACGCTGACGATTTCAGGACATTGATGGTTGGATGTCAAATATTGATATAGTATCAGGTGTCTGATTGTTCTTAAGGATTTGGATGGTAGATATGAATAAGGTGATTGAAAAAAAGTATCTGTTTATCGTTTTGATGACTTGCATGAGTAGTGCATGGTCTATGCAACCTATGGACGATCAAGATCTTGCAGACTCAACTGGTCAAGATGGCATGACGCTAACCATTGGTACAGCGAACGACTCAGGTGTCGTTGGCTTTGATCATATTGCGATCGAAGATACAGATGGATATGGAACGACGCATACCACTGCAGGTGCATTGGCTTATGTAACTGAGGGTGGTGGTGCAGGTGTTTCATTTTATAGCGGTGTTGATGGCACGGACTCCATCGCAACGCCATTTATAGTGGATATAGATAGCGATGGCAATGGTGGTAATCCCCTGTTAAATATGAATATTGGATTTGATCCAAATTTGACAAGAATAAACCTGAATGCATTTACACTTGCACTCACTCAAATGGATGACACTGGTCAGATTGTTGCGAGTTCAAGACGAGATATTTTAAGAACGGGTGCGAGTGGCATTGATATTCTTTTTAATACTGGTAGTCAACTTGGCGTGAATTTGCAACTGGGTAACCAAGAGCAAGGTGCAATGTTTGTTTTGAGCGGTGGTCGACTTCAACAGATAAAGTCAGATGATCCGATCGAACTAATTTCTTATAATTGTGTGACTGCGCCAAGCTATAGCTGTACTGAAGGAAGTAGCCTCAAGTTTGACTTTAACCTTGTGGCGAACGATGCTTCTGTGAACGGTATTGAGCTACAAGGCATCTATATGGATATCGTTTCTGATGGCTTAAAGGTTGGTAAAGCTGGGGTGTTAGACAAATTTGACCTTACTCTAAGCAATGTCACGATGGGTGAGGCAGGTGTTCAGGGTGCTTCGACATTTGATAATTTTAAAAATGGCTCGATTGGCAATATTGGCATGAAAGGCGTAGCGATTACAGACTTCAAAACCACTGTGAGAGGTTTGTAAGCTTTACAGGGGTTATATGTTACTTAACAAAAAGATGATGATTTTTTTAAAAAAGTAGTGAATTTGTATTAAAAACAAGGTATCGTGTAACCAATTAGGGAAATTGCATCAATGATTGATGCAGAAAAACACAGGGCTTGGTGACATTGGTTACCTAAAACAAAAAAAGAGTTTCCATGTTTCTTATTACCTTAGGATCGGCATTGATATATCACTTTGCCACCGAATCATTCGAATTGGCGGATCAGCCTGCTGGAACGGTGTACTACACCGAGGTGAGTGACAGTCGTGTCAATAGCTTTAGCAAAAATCATCGTGAGCCAGTACAGATTACACCTGCAGTGGTTGATCAGTTTCGTGGCATTGTCCGTCAAGGATACGATTATAGCTGTGGTTCTGCGGCATTGACGACTTTGTTAAATGGTTATGCAGGCATGAGCTTGACTGAAAAGCAAACCATGGATGGATTGATGCGCTATGGCGAATACAATCGTATTGTAGAACGTCGTAGTTTCTCATTATTAGATATGAAGCGCTTTGTCACTGCATTAGGTTATAGCAGCGGTGGATATCGTGGTGAGCTGAAAGATTTAATTGAGTTAGACAAGCCTGCAATTGTGCCGATTGAATATGCAGGCTTTAAGCATTTCGTTGTATATAAGGGTTATCAAGACGGTCGCATATATGTCGCCGATCCAGCCTTGGGGAATATCAGCTTTAATGCGGATCGTTTTGCTGAAATTTGGGATAACAATACTTTATTTATTGTTGAGCTTGCGGATTATCAACAAGCTGAAAATCTATTAGCTTTGTCTGAAAATGATATGCGTCATGTTGAGGATGCAACGGTGAATCAGTACGCATTTGTAGATATCCAATATCCGACATATCGTCAAGATCAACTTGCAAATCAAGCATCAACAATGCGTCGAGTATTGGATGCTGATCCTAATTCAGAGACTTATGGTCAACCAATCGATACGTATATGCGGATGTATTACAAACGCAAATAAATTTTTAAAATTAAAGAATGTAGTTATAGGGTAGTGATACATGATCGAGATTAAATGGATGAATCGTAGTGTTTTGGCGTTAAGCATAGGACTTGCTTTGTCGGGACAAATTTATGCTCAAGATCAGGAAGTAGCTGATGCTCAGCAAACTATTATCGATGAAAATGCGGTAGCGATTGAATCTGAAATTACAACTGACACTACTCAAGAGTCTGCTTATATTGAAGCCGAGCAAGTTGAAGTTGCGGAGGATGTTGCGGAAACAACTGAAGCACCAGAAATTGAAACGACTCCAGTAGAGTCGACACCAGCAGAAGAAGTTGCCGTTGAGACCTCAGAGCCTACTCCAGAAGTGGTAGAGACTGATAGTTCTGACTCCGCATCTCAAGCACTGCAACAACAAGAAGGCGATGCAACACAACAAGAAAACCTTGAAGAAGTGTTTACTGCATCAGAACAACAATATTCTCTCGTGAAAAAAGGCTCATATTCTGGGACTTACGATTTTGAATATTCTTATTATAAAGATACCCAACTTGATTTAGCATTAGATGACAGTAGCTCAAATTTGACACGCTTACGCATCGAAGACAATGCAAATCATAATATGACCAACACTTTTACGATACAGTACGGCTTGTTGGATAACTTAACCTTAACAGGTTCTCTTCCATTAGTTGCAAAATCTGATGTGATTAAAGATACCACAACTGCAGGGTTAGGTGATATTTCCTTTGGTGCGCGTTGGGAGCCATTCCCATTGAAGCAAGGTCGTTTGCCACTCATCTTATTTGGTAACGTTTCGACCAAGACAGGTGATAGTCCATACGAAGTAAATGCAATTACAGAGCTGTCTACAGGTAAAGGCTATTATTCTGTTGGTGGTGGTGCAAGTACACGTAAGTATATTGATCCAGTCGTATTGTTTGCATCTGTTTCTGCAAATTACGGTTTTAAAGAAACAGATATAAATCAAAATCGTGGTAATGGTCGAGTGCTTGATTCATTTGAGCCAGGTGTTAGTGGTGGTTTTGCATTTGGTTATGCATATTCATTTAACTATGATGTTTCAATGACTATGTCCTATCAGCAAAGCTTCAATACAGCATCTAAATTTACTTTCACCAGTGGCGAAAGCTCAGAACCTGCCGATCAAAGTAGTGCAAGTTTAGGAATCTCACTTGGTGTGCGTGTTTCACCTGAAACCATTGTCAACGGCTCTGTTGGTATTGGATTAACTGAGGATGCACCCGATATTAGCTTAGGATTGTCTTTCCCATTGGATTTCTTAGGCTTTGGTAAAAGAGTTCGCTAAGGAGTGAAATAATGAAAGCACTCCGATTTGCTCCACTGGCAACTGCGATCGCCATTGTTGGTCTTGCAAGTACCTCTCATGCTCAGCTCGGACAAAATTTATCCGTAGATATGAAAGCATTGAGTATGGGTAATGCAGTGACTGCTGATCCACCCGGGATTAACTCGATTCACTTTAACCCTGCTGGTTTATCTCGGATCGATGGTCTACAAACTGATCTACAAGGGATCATTGCGCATTTTGATATTGGGCGAGAGTGGACTGCACCTGAAGGTTATGGTGTGTTTGGTTATTCTGATGACCCGCTGGTTTGTAATGATGACGAGGCGAACCCTTCTAGCTTGTGTACCGACTATAAAGGCACTGTAGAAGGGGATGTCGAGTACCCGACCTTGTATGTTCCAGTCTTAAAGAAAATGGTTGACCTAGGTAAAGGGATGCCAATTGCCGCACCAACTTTTGGTGTAGCTTATCGTCCACCAGGTTCTAAAGTCACTTATGCGACGGCAATGTATGCACCGATGATTGCAGGTTTTGGTGCAGAAGATGGCAATCCTGGAAACTATATGGGGCAACAAGTTGCACTTGAGCGGATTACTTATTTGTCACCTTCTGCGGCATACCAAGTCAATGATGAACTCTCATTAGGTGCGTCGATCGGGATGTCTTATCAAGCTGTTGCACTGAATACAGATATGCGTGCGCCCAATGATTTGGTTGGTGTATTGCGTTTGATTGATGAAGATGTCTGCGCGCCATTTAAGGAAAATGGCAACAGCGTGGGGGATTTGCTTCTGTTCGGGATGTGTAATGCAGAAGAGTCGCTTGGACCATTTGACAAATTAGCAAAACTGGAACTCGCCGTAGAGCAAACATTGACCCCAAGTTATAACTTGGGTCTGCTTTGGGAGCCAACCGATAACTTTGGTTTAGGTCTTGTCTATCAAAGCGAAAGTAAAATGCAGCTGAAAGGGAAGTTCCACATCACCAATGGTCAAGGTGCGCAGGACTTAACCAATGCCTTGAATACTTCGGTGACAGGTCAAATCCTCTCAGCTATTTTAGGTTTTCCATCGTATGTTCCACCGACTGAAAGTGGTTTGGCTACGATTGATTTGAATTATCCGCAACATTTTCAAGCAGGCATAAAATATAAAATTTTGCCTGACGTGCAAGTGAACGTCGATGTAGGCTGGACAGATTGGGATGAGTGGGAAAGTTTAGATATTCAGTTCGATCGTAGCTTGTCGGTATTGCAAGTTGCAAAATTGTTGTCGAATAATATTACACCAAACTCAATTTCGTTGCCGATCGGCTTTCAATCATCATGGAACTGGGGTGTAGGTGTTCAGTACGACGCAACGGATCGTTTACAGTTACGTTTAGGCTATGAGCCTCGAACGTCTGCGATTCCAGATGATAAGCGTAACCCAATGGTACCGATCAATAATGCGCAACTGTTTGGTATGGGCTTAACGTATAAGTTTGACCCTGATACGGATATTGATCTGACCTATGCACATTTACGTAGTCGCGATCAAATTCCAGCAAATACCAGTAGCATGGCGAATGAAACAGGGGTAGGTAATATTCTCTACAACCCTTATGCAGGTTTAGATATCAGCACAAATACTAAAGTCAATTTGGCGGGTATTGTCTATCGTACTCGCTGGTAATCGGTAAGGTAAAATGCAACAATTTTTCATTGAAAAATGCTTACAGCAACGGAACAAAGTGTTTCTTGCTGTTTTTGCGATTGCTGTTGGGCAATCTAGCTCTGCCAACAGTAATGATCTGATTACGATTATTGGGCCTGATGGTTTGCCAATGGTCGTGCCAGTGCAAAAGCCTGATACCTCAAAAAATACAGATCGAGATCGTCGTCTTAAAAAACAAAGTACCAATGACGACAAATCTGAAAAGAAATCGTGGTTTAGATTATTTTCAAAGGATAATCGTAAAGCACCTGATACGGCTGCAAACACTGGTAAATCAGAGCCTGTGAGACAGCTTAAAACCGCTGAGAATACTCACTCTAAAGTAGCAACGGCGAATGTGGTTGCACCTCAAGTTCCCCAAAAAAGTGCAGATGTGCGTAAAGAAGTTCGGTCTGTAACAAGTAAAGTCAAAGCGAAACAATCTTCAGTCTCAAAAGCTGTGCCAGTTTCAGATGTGGTTGATCCAAAAGTATCGCAATCGACCAAGGTAGAATCTGTACAGCAACAGAACACCGTAGTAGATGCACCAATAGGAAGTATACAAATACCTGTCGCTGAGTCATCTGAAGATGCACCTTACCGAGTGATAGATGGTGAAAAATACTATCAAGCAGAATACTTAGAATCTAAAGAGTTTAATCTTGAAGATAGAAAGCGCTTTTATCAAATTCCTTCAGGTGTAGATGGTGTGAGCTCAGGTGCTGCAAACTGGGAAGTGCTCGAACGTCAAAAAGGCGTTGATATGACAGTATTCCGTGGCGTAGAGCAAAAGCCACATGAAACAGTTGTCGCATTAGGCACAGATTATCATGTGATTTCAAAAGCTGAACTCGCTCAAGCGATCCCTGTGCAATGTGTCGATGATAAAGCGATTCGTAAGAGTAAAAACTTTGGTCGTAATGATTCGGTATCCTTTTTCCCACGTGCGCCATTCAATGAAGAGTTTGATTTTGAGCTCCTCGACTTTGACAAAGAAGTACAAAACCTCAAAATTACATCATATGCCAGTAATAACAAATCACCGACTTATTATTGGCCAGTTGCGATTTTTTTAGATCAAAACGGTTGTGTTTTAGAGGGAGCGAGTGCATTTCATACACAAACAAATCCTGCAACAATGTTGCAATCCTCCTCGATTGATGGCGTAATCCATGTGCCCAAAGATAGCCAGTACCTGATGCTCAGTGCGCTTGAGTATGGTGCTGATGTACCGCAGCTCAAATTAAGTAATGAAGGACAAATTAAACTCACTGTGTTGCGCTAGACGTATTTTGATACAGTGGATTAAGAAAATTTAAGGACAAAAGTGATGAAGAATTTATTTATCCCATTTTCATTTTCTGTGATGAGCCTAATGCTGGCTGCTTGCGGTGGTGGAAGTAATAATATCAATGAGGATCCTGCAATCAAACCAGAGGCAACCACTGCCGTAGGTTGTACGGTCGAGGGTAGTGACAATTGTTTTGTATTTTTAATGGAATATCCTGTCGCAGGTCTGCAATATAGTTGTGGTAAAGACAACATCAATACTTTTTCCACCAAGCTCAATGGTAATCAGGTAACAGGTGGTTGTGATAAAGATGATACGGTAACTTTCTTCTTAAATGTGACTGATGATCAAAACGACACAGAAGACTATCGTATTGAGTTTGGCAGTGTTGAGCTCGCTGACTTAGGCGAAATTAATGCTGAAAATGCACCAGTACATTTAACTTTGTTAGATATGGCGAAAGGCGTTACTGGATCAGCAGCACAGTCTTTGTCAGAAAGTGATGATACTGTTCAAGTGGCGATGAATTTGGTGAAGATTTTTCAAGCAATTGGTCATCAGAAAAATCCTGCTGGTGAAGAAAGCAACCGTAATGTGATTGGAGATATTCAGCCACTCATACTTGATGAGATCACTCTAGAGGGCTTAACCAATATTACTGCGTCGGTAAACTACGAAGATTTAGAATCAGGGCGTTATGCCGAAATCATGATGCCTTGGATTGATGTGACGGAAGTCAGTGATGCACAGGCTTTGGCAGTATTGAAAAAAGCTTCATATATGACCTTAGGTGCTTTTTATCAGACCTCTGTCAGTGGTGTTGCATCAGGTTATGAAGGGATGGTTGGTCAAGACAGTTCTGGAAATACCACATTGCTTGGAGAACTGTATTTGATGAGTGATCGAAGTGGTTTCACCCATGGTTATGGTATTCAATGGCGTGGAAAACCAATTGAAGATGCGCAGTCAGTAGTCACAGGTGCAATCAGTCTAACGACACGTGTCGATCCAATCATGATGTATGCTGATGCTCAGACTGATTTTATTAATCCAATTAATAAACGTCTTGCAACAGGCGATCGATTTAGGTTGATTACTGCTGCGGATGAAGAGATGACCTTTAATCAAGGACGATTAATCAACGACTATGCGATTGCAGGCTCGGATGCTTTCTATAAATATGCTGCACGCACAGATACCGTGGTTGCATCTGATCTTGCGAAATGGACCTTAGATGCCACAGAGGCACAATATTCTGGCGGTGTCGATATTATTAAAGCCTTACCGATTAGTTATCTAGAAAATCAAGTCTTTAAATCGATTAATACAGTGGAAGATGGCGAAGATTATTACTTTCCACTCTATGCAACGGTTACTTTTGCATATCCTGAAGAAAGTGATTTAGACGATGTCAAACTCGGGATTGTGATCGATGAGAATGGTGATATTCGCACCGATATTGGACCCAATCCAACAGCGAGTGATATGTCTGGTGTTTGCAGTGTAGTAGCAGATGCAAGTGTTGCCAACCCAATTGATAGCAATGGTATTCAACAATACCGTATTGGTACAGTAGCAGCCACTAATAACCAAAATACACAGCAAGACCGTAGTTTAAGTTTGCGAATGATTCTCTCGGGAGATCAATTTGGTGTGCTTAACGGGAATGCTTTGGGATTGGATTATGCTGTACGCTTGAATATTCATAGCTTACTCAATACGTCGGCAAATGAGTTTGCTGAAGATGGTGCACTACCAAGTATTCTTGCAACGGATGCTGATAAAGACGCAAGTAACGTGACGTGGGTGAACTATTACAATCTTCAAAAAGCAGTCTATCTCACTGCAGCTGAAAAAGATAATGAGCAACCTTCTGCTGAGCTTACGAATGCAAATAATCGAATAGCGGGAACATTATCGATTGATTTGACAGATCAATGTTATACGATTAATACCAAGTAATTATCAAACAAAGAATCGGCGTGCTATCGCCGATTTTTTGCTCAATGGTTTGTTTTTTTAGATACTACGATTTTGAGTTAAAAAGAAAAAAGCCTAGATTATAAAATCTGGGCTTTTTATATTTTGGCTCTCCCACCTGGGCTCGAACCAGGGACCTGCGGATTAACAGTCCGTCGCTCTACCGACTGAGCTATGGGAGAATGTGGTTGGCATTTTAGGTGTTACCAAGGTAGAGGTCAAGACGTAAATGCGAGGCATCGTTTGATTGCAGGTTTATTAAACATTTTCATTATGAATTGATAAGAAGTTCTTAAGCATGATTAAAATAATTAAAACTTGCAATATATTTGTGATAAAATTAATAAAATGCAAAATATGTGCATTTTCTTTACGCTCAAGAATATAAAAATGCAAGGTAATCTATGAGTGATCAATTAGATGATTTTGACCATAAGATTTTGACGCAACTTCAAATGAATGGTCGTTTGAGTAATCAGGAGCTCGCCGAGCTCGTCGGTTTATCGATGTCACAATGTTCACGTCGTCGTGTGGCACTTGAGCAAAAGGGCATGATTGTTGGGTATTATGCGCAATTGCATCCTGAAGCTGAGCGACATCCGATTGTAGGTATGCTTGAGATTAAGTTGACGCAATATAGCCAAATGGTGTTGGATCAGTTTTTAGCGTTTATCGAACATGAGCCGATGATTCGTGATGTCTATAAGCTCACAGGAAGCTACGATTATCTGCTGAAAGTGACTGCTGAAGATTTGGCGCAAATGAGTGTGTTGATCAATAAAATCACCGCACTCGATTTGGGTATCGGTAATTTCCATACCTCGATCGTGCTTGAACGGATTAAAGAGAATCACCAAATGATGAGCCACATTGTGAGAGGAGTTGAGCTTGACTAATATTGCTATAGATACTGTAGAGCAATCTTTGACGATGCAAGATGAACCGCAGAATAAGCCTAAACATTCGCATTTGGAAGATGCCATGGCGATGGTTATCGGTACTTTTCTGATCTCATTTGCCATGCTTTTGATGCAACAAGCGCATACTTTGACAGGTGGTACAGCGGGTTTTGCACTCTTAGTGCATTATGCGACTGGGATTAAGTTCGGTGTGATTTTCTTTTTCATCAATATTCCTTTTTATTATCTTGCGTATAAACGCCTAGGCATGCAGATGGTGATTAAAACCATAATTGCTGTTGGTTTATTATCTGTCTTGACTGAGCTTCATCCGCACTTTATTCATCTTGATGGCATTACGCCAGTTTATGGTACGGTGCTTGCCAATCTCTTGATCGGAATTGGATTTTTGATATTATTTCGCCATCGCTCAAGCCTCGGCGGCTTTAATCTGTTGGCGTTATATCTGCAAGAGCGTTATGGCATCTCGGCAGGCAAGGTGCAAATGGGTTTAGATATCAGTGTATTGTTGGCATCGACCATATTTATTAGTGTGCCATTACTAGTGATTTCGATCTTGGGTGCTGTGGTGTTGAATTTGATTTTGACGATTAATCATCGTCCAGATCGCTACGTGGTTTAGTGCTTAGAATAGTCAATTTACTAATAAGCATTGTAATAATGAGTTGTTTAAGGAATAGCTATGTTTGAACAAGTTCCTGCCTATGCAGGCGATCCGATTCTGTCATTGATGGAAGATTTCAAAGTTGATCCACGTACGCATAAAGTCAACCTGAGCATTGGTTTGTATTACGATGAGCAAAGCGTTGTGCCACAGCTACAAGCGGTTCGTGAAGCACAAAAACAATATGCAACGCATAATGATGAAGCAAAATTGTACCTCCCAATGGAAGGCATGGCAGGCTATCGTCAGGCGATTCAAGCTTTATTATTTGGAGCAGATAGCCAAGCCATTCAAGCAAAGCGCATTGCAACCATTCAAACTTTAGGTGGCTCTGGTGCGTTGAAAGTCGGTGCGGATTTTCTTAAAAATTATTTTCCACAGTCAGAAGTTTGGGTGAGTAATCCAACTTGGGATAACCACGTTGCGATTTTCTCAGGTGCAGGCTTTAAGACGCATACCTACCGTTATTTTGATCATGATACTCGCCAAGTGAACTTCGAAGCGATGTGTGAAGATTTAAATACGTTGTCACCACAAAGCATAGTTTTACTTCACCCATGTTGCCACAATCCAACTGGTGCGGATTTAAGCCCTGAACAGTGGGATCAAGTGATCGAGATTCTCAAAGCAAAACAACTGATTCCTTTCTTGGATATTGCCTATCAAGGCTTTGGTCAGGGTGTGGAGCAAGATGCTTATCTCATTCGTGCGTTGGCAAAGACCGATGTGAAATATGTGGTGAGTAATTCATTCTCAAAAATCTTCTCATTGTATGGTGAGCGTGTCGGTGGATTGTCTTTTGTCTGCCAAGATGCAGAAGAAGCATCACGTGTTTTAGGTCAACTCAAAGCAACTGTACGTCGTAACTATTCGAGCCCACCAACCACAGGCGCAGGTTTAGTCAACATCATCTTGAATGATGAAAATTTAAAGCAAATGTGGCTAGATGAGCTAGAACAAATGCGTACGCGTATTTTTGCGGTACGTGATCAGTTGCGTAGTCGTTTGCTCGAACTTGTGCCAAATGGCAACTTTGATTATCTCACGGCACAGCAGGGCATGTTTAGCTATACAGGCTTGAGCGCTGAGCAAGTCGATCGTTTAAAAGAAGAATTCGGCGTGTATTTGGTGCGTTCTGGGCGTATCTGTGTGTCTGGTCTGAATCAGCGTAATATTAATTATGTGGCTGAGTCGATCGCCAAAGTTTTATAAAGTTTCTAGTAAATAGAATCACGAAATAGCATCTTAAATAGGTGCTATTTATTTGCCTGATCTTGATGTAGTTATCGAAAATAAAAAAGCCTAGATCAATGATCTAGGCTCTTTCGTATTTTGGCTCTCCCACCTGGGCTCGAACCAGGGACCTGCGGATTAACAGTCCGTCGCTCTACCGACTGAGCTATGGGAGAATGTGCAAGCGATTATAGACAGATTTTATCAATGGTCAAGTCTATTTGCACTGAATTACAACTCGGCGAGCTAATTTTCAATCAATTCATGCAAAGATCCGATAAAGCAACGCAATGAATAGGCGAATGAACTTTAAATACACCTAAAGTAAATTTTGTACTTTTAAATTGAGTGCTTTTAGATATAAGCACTCAATCTTTCGGAACTACGGACAGGAAAGAGTGCCCTTAAACTGGACAAGGGATTTGTTCTGATTCGGCAATATCGGCTTTGGCACTCATCAGCGCAGTAAGCTTGCTTGATGGAATCTGTTTTTTATTCAGCGCATCAATCGAGTGCAAAATATGCACTATCTGATCTGCACTGAGCGGAATATTCTCTGACTGGAAAAAATGTGCAATGACATCCACATCAATGCCTGCATCATGCAGTTGTTTGATGTGTTTAAGGTTGTTTAAGCAGTGTAGGTTTTCTTGAATTTTCATATCGAACTCCTTCGAACGCTTTGTTCATGTAATGGATTACACGTGTATGTTAAGCAGTTTTAATGCCAAATTTAATGCTGATTCAGATGAACAGGTGTAAGGGTTCGATCAAGAAGTGTGTCGCCATGTAATTTTCATAGAGCATTGTTCAACAAAAAGCCCTGAAACGAGGTCAGGGCTTAAGTACAGCTTATAAGTTTTAAGGTTAATTTAAATCATATTAACCATTGCTGATTATGACTTTTTCTCAGCTTCGATAGACGCAATCGCTGCATCTACACCGTCGATCGAATCGGCAGCTGCTTTGATGCGAGAAAGTGCATCGACAAGCACTTCATCCGCTGTTGCATATGAAATACGCATAAAGCCACCTAGACCAAACGCATCGCCAGGAACGACTGCAACGCCAGTTTCTTCAAGCAACCATTCAGAGAACTCTGTGCAAGACTTCAAACCTTTGGCACGGATCAATGGACGAATATTTGCATAAGCATAAAATGCACCATCAGCAGGCAAGCAAGAGATACCATTGATAGCATTCAATCCATTTACGACCAAATCATGACGGCGTTTAAACGCTTCAACCATCGGTTGCAATACATCTTGTGGACCATTCAAAGCAGCTTCCGCAGCCACTTGAGAGATCGAGGTTGGATTCGATGTAGACTGAGACTGAATATTTTTCATTGCACCAATGATTTTTGCAGGGCCTGCTGCATAGCCGATACGCCATCCAGTCATGGCATAGGCTTTCGATACACCATTGAGTACAAAAGTACGATCGTACAAATCAGGTGCAACGGTTGCGATATTGTAGAAGTCACCAGACCAACGAATCGGCTCGTACATATCGTCAGATGCGATATAGACTTGCGGATGTTTACGCAAGACTTCAGCCAATGCTTCAAGCTCTTCTTTGGTATAAATCATACCTGTTGGGTTTGATGGGCTGTTTAACACCAATAGACGCGTATTTGGTGTGATTGCCGCTTCCAATTGTTCAGGCGTAATTTTAAAGCGTTGATCTTCGCCACATTTCACGATGACAGGTGTACCTTCTGCGATGATTACCATATCTGGGTAGCTTACCCAAAATGGTGCAGGAATGATCACTTCATCGCCCTTGTTCAGCAATGCTAATGCAAGGTTGAAAAAGGATTGTTTCCCACCACAAGACACCAAAATTTGGTTTGGCTGATAGTCGAGATTATTGTCACGTTTGAATTTCGCAATAATGGCTTTCTTCAGAGCAGGCGTACCATCTACAGCAGTGTACTTGGTAAATCCGTCGTTAATAGCTTTAATTGCTGCCTCTTTGATGTGTTGAGGGGTATCAAAATCAGGTTCACCTGCGCCCAAGCCAATCACGTTCTTACCAGCAGCTTTCAGTTCAGCCGCTTTATTGGTGACAGCTAGTGTAGGGGATGGTTTGATGGCATTCACACGATCTGATAGACGTACGTCCACGGCAGCATTCCTTCTATGTTTAGGGATGAAAATTGAATGATAAATTCAGATAAAACACATGTTATAAAAACGCTTGCTATCTTAGCGCAAAATTGCCTTAGACAGATATCAATAATCACGCAAAGACAAAAAAAGTTTTCATAAGCTCACGTACAGACCCTAAGAAAAATGTGTTGAAAATAACATTTTTCAGCAATTCTTCTATCGAAGATTCGCAGTAAATCCAGTAGCATGCGTTATGTATATTTTCGAAGCTATTGCTATAACCTCTGTTTTTAACGATCACTTCAACCATGTTTAAAGCCATTTCCAAATTCAGCCTACTTCTATTGGTTCCAAGTCTGTGTTTGCATGCTGCACATGCACAAAAAGCGAGTGCACAAAAAGAAAGTGCACAAAGTCCGAGTGCGCAGACATTGCCGTGTCAGTGGAAAGTGGTCAACACAGAACACCAAAAGCCAAAGCCTAAAGTTGCCTTAGTCCTTGGCAGTGGCGGGGCACGTGGCTATGCGCATATTGGCGTGATTGATGTGCTTGAGCAAAATGGCATTCGTCCAGACATGATCGTTGGCACCAGTGCAGGCAGTATCGTCGGTGCAATCTATGCCAGTGGCAAAACACCTGAGCAGATGAAAAACATTGCCATGGATCTCAAAAGCGATGATGTGCGTGATTTCACTTTAAGTAAGCAAGGTTTTTTTGATGGGAAAAAAATTGCGAGTTATGTCAATGCGCAGGTGGATAATACTCTTCTTGAAAATATGAAGATTCCATTCTATGTGGTCGCAACAGAATTAAAGTCTGGACAAGATGTGATCTTTAGACAAGGTGATACAGGCAAGGCAGTGATGGCTTCCACCAGTATTCCGAGTATGTTTGTGCCAACCAAGATCGGCGAGCAAGAATATGTTGACGGTGGGTTAGTGCATCCAGTGCCTGTGTCTATCGCCAAGCAACTTGGCGCAGATATGATCATTGCTGTGGATATTTTGGCACGTCCAGAACATACCGAAACCTCGAATGTGTGGGGATTGTTTAACCAAAACATTAACATCATGCAAAATCGCCTCGCCGACTACGAAGTCAAGCAAGCGGACATCGTGATTCGCCCTGATATTCGAGAAAAAGCCCATGTATTCTCGGTTGGCTCACGCACGCAGACTATACAAGCAGGGGAAGTGGCAGCACAAAACCAAATCGATCAATTGCAAAAAGCTTTAATAGCTAAGAAAAATCAGTTGCAAGCTGAGCACGATGATTTACAAGTTTGTCAGCATTGATATTTAAAATCTTAGAATCCTTAGCGTATGAAATGACAGATCGAACACGGCACAATTTGACGCCATGTGCTTGGCATTTTCCGATTAGTCATTGCAACTAAAACGCAAGGCTCTATAATTTGCTTTTTAAAAATCGAACTGCAAAGTTTTTCATTGTATTGATTGAGAATGCAATAACACATGTTGCTGTCAATTTAATTTTTAGGTGTTTGAATGTCTGTGGGTAGCCTGCTGAACGAGAAACAACAAGAAGCCATGCGCTATACGCAAGGCCCGCTATTGGTATTGGCGGGTGCAGGTTCAGGCAAAACCTCAGTCATTACGCAAAAGATTGCCTATTTGGTGCAAGAATGTCGCATCCCTGCACATCGTATTACCGCAGTGACCTTTACCAATAAAGCTGCTCGTGAGATGAAAGAGCGTGTCACTCGGCATCTGTCCAAAGAACAATCCAAAGGTTTGAGCGTATCGACTTTCCATACTTTTGGACTCAATCTACTGCGAATCGAGCTAAAACATACGCCACTGAAAAATAATTTTTCTATTCTAGATGCCGATGATTGCAAACGAATTCTGATGGATTTGATGCATCGGGACAATCTGGCAAATGCCGACAGCAAAGAGCTGATCGCCAAAGCCATGAAGAAAATCTCGGATTGGAAAAATGATCTGATCTTGCCAGAACAGGCGCATGTCACCTGTGAAACTGAAGAAGACGTTCATCTTGCACATCTTTATCAGCTCTATGAGCGTAATCTGCGTGCCTATAATGCGGTGGATTTTGATGATTTGATCGTACTCCCGACACGACTTTTGCAAGACAATGCTGAAGTACGTGATAAATGGCAAAATCGGGTGCGCTATCTACTGGTCGATGAGTATCAAGACACCAATACCGCACAATATATGATGGTGAAATTACTGGTCGGCGTGATGGGGCAGTTCACCGCCGTGGGTGATGATGACCAGTCGATCTACGCATGGCGTGGCGCAAAACCTGAGAATATGGCTCTGCTCAAAGACGATTTTCCACGATTAAAAGTGGTGAAATTGGAGCAAAATTATCGCTCGACCAATGTCATTTTGAATGCTGCCAATGCGGTAATTGGCAACAATCCGCATATCTTTGAAAAAGCTTTGTGGAGTGATAAAGGGCGCGGCGAAGCGATTCGAGTGATTACTTGTCGCAATGATGATGATGAAGCCGAACGTGTGGTCAAAGATTTGATTACCCATAAGCTGATGAATGGTAAAAACTGGAAAGATTATGCGGTGTTGTATCGTGGCAATTTCCAATCTCGAGTGATCGAAACGCAGCTTCGTCAGATGCAGATTCCCTATAAACTTTCAGGTGGTCAGTCGTTCTTTGCTCGGGCAGAGATCAAAGACATCATGAGCTATCTGCGCCTGATCATTAATCCTGAGGATGACAGTGCATTTCTACGCATTATTAACACGCCAAAACGTGCGATTGGTCCTGTGACCTTAGAAAAGCTTGGCTTATTTGCACAGGAAAATCATTTGTCCTTGCTTGGTGCATCTGCTGATCAACGCCTTGCCATGGTCTTACCGAAAAAAGCCATGACACAACTGCATGAGTTTGCCGAGTTTATTCAACGCTTTACCGAAGAGTTGCATGATCATGATGACCCTGTGCCGTTGGTACGTCAGTTCATCAATGAAGCGGGTTATGTCGATTATATTCGTGAAAATGCCGCCACACCTGCGCAAGAAAAGTCTAAATTCGACAATATCGAAAGTCTGTACAGCAGTATCCAAAACCTGATCAATAAAGCTGAAGATGTCGATGAACGTAATATTGAAAGTGCGATTCGCAAACTGGTGTTGATTGACATGCTCGAACAACAACAAGAAGAGCAGGATCAAGATAAGGTTAATCTACTGACGTTACATGCGGCGAAAGGCTTGGAATTTCCTTATGTCTATATGATGGGCTTGGAAGAGGAATTGCTACCGCATCGCAACTCGATCGCCAGTGAAACCATCGAAGAAGAACGTCGTCTGATGTATGTGGGCATTACTCGGGCGAAGCAAGGTTTGACCATGACTTTGGCAGAGCAACGTAAAAATGGCGGGCAGATGAAACAAATGACGCCAAGTCGTTTCTTGGATGAATTGCCACAGAATGATATTGAATGGCTGGGTCGGAAGAAGCCTGCGGGTGCGGCGGATGTCGATCCAAAAGAGCAAGCTCGCCGTGCCATTGAAAATTTGAAAGCCTTGATGAAGCGATAATTTTCATCATCAAAAGCGTAATAGTTTATAAATTTTTGTCAGAAATTAAAGGAAACAGTATGAAAGTCCAAGTCAAAGTATTAGATCAACGCCTCGGCACGCAATGGGAAATGCCAAACTATGCAACTGTAGGTTCAGCAGGGCTTGATCTACGTGCCTGTTTAGATGAGGCGATCACTATTGCGGTTGGTCAGACAATGTTGGTGAAAACAGGTTTGTCGATCTATATTGAAGATCCGCATTTTGCAGGCTTGATTTTACCACGTTCAGGGCTTGGACATAAGCACGGAATTGTACTTGGTAACTTGGTTGGTTTAATTGATTCAGACTATCAAGGCGAGCTGATGGTATCGGTGTGGAATCGTGGGCAGGCGGATTTTGTCCTTGAACCGGGCGAGCGTTTGGCACAATATGTGGTTGTCCCAGTGCAACAAGTGCAGTTTGATATTGTTGAAGAATTTGAACAATCAGAGCGTGGTGCAGGTGGCTTTGGACATACTGGTACAAAATAATATTTATAGTGGTTATTAATGAGTTAAACGCTAAGCGATGAGTGAGCAATTCCAATCCACGAAAGTGGCATCTGTACCTCGACAAATTTTCCGAGCATATGATATTCGGGGAAAAGTTGCTCAGTTGTCAGATGGATTGGTCGCTCAAATTGGTAAAGCACTCGCCACACAATTTCTACGTGCGAATCAACAGCAAGTCGTGCTTGGTTATGATGCACGGCTCACCAGCTCTGAATTTGCAGAAATTATCACAGCACAATTGACCGCATCTGGGCTGGATGTTGTTCAAATCGGTTGTGTCAGTTCGCCATTACTGTATTTCACCGCTAAGCGTTTTGGTGGTAATGGCATCATGATCACCGCAAGCCATAACCCTGCAACAGATAATGGTTTTAAATGGTTGAGTCAGCATCTTCCGCCAACAGTAGCGCAGATTCAACAGGTCGCTGATTTGATTGAATCACAAAATTTTCAAAACTTATCTTATCGTGGCAAAGTCACCACGATAGATGCAAAAGCCGACTATTTTTCATACTTAAAGCAAGATATAAAATTACAAAACAATCATCGTATTTGCGTTGATGGTTTGCACGGTTCGGCAGGCGAAATTGCTCAAACTGTCTTAGAAAAACTTGGCTGTAAAGTGACCGCTTTAAACTGCTATGCGGATGGCAACTTTCCACTCGGTGCGCCTGACCCAAGTGATTTTAAACGCTTAGCAACATTACAAAAATCCGTGCTTGATTCAAAGTCCGTGATGGGTATCGCCCTAGATGGTGATGGTGATCGAGTCGTCGTGATTGATGAATTGGGTCAATGGATTAGCCCAGATCGGTTGATGTGTGCTTTTACCAAAATCTGTTTAACTGATCAAAAAGTAAAGCCGTCTGCTGAGATCGTCTTTGATGTGAAATGCTCGACCATGATTGCGCAAACTGTGGCTCGGTATCATGGTCGTAGCCATATGCTCCGTACAGGCAGTAGTTTTTTAAGACATTATATTGCTGCGCAGTGTGCAGTATTTGGTGGTGAGTACGCAGGGCATTATGTGTTTAACGATGGTCGTGGTCTAGGCTACGATGATGGCTTGTATGCGGCACTGCGTTTACTGGAATATCTTGAATCAACACAGCAAAGTCTAAGTGAAGTATTAGCAGAATTTCCTGAACGTACCTCAAGTCCTGATATTTATATTGATGCGAACGGTATAGATCGTGTGCAACTTTTTGCACATATTCAGGATTATATTCACAATGATTTAACACAAGTCGATGCGCAGTCGATGACATTAAGTTGTGTTGATGGTATTCGACTGGATTTCCCATATGGTTTTGGCATTATCCGTGCGTCCAATACAGGTGAATATTTTACCGTGCGTTTTGATGCCGATGATGCGCTCTATTTAGCGAAGATTAAAGCATTTTTTGTCGAGATGGTGCATACTATCTCACCGCATTTTGCCCAAGCCTTACAAGAGATTGCGGCTTAAAAATTCAGGAGTATTTCGTGTCAATCAATCAACTTGGTGTTGATAAAGCCAAAGTGCTTATCGAAGCCTTACCGTATATCCAACGCTTTTCAGGGAAAACTGTGGTCGTGAAATACGGTGGCAATGCCATGACTGATCCTGAACTGGAAAGCTCATTTGCACGAGATATTGTGCTGTTAAAAACCGTCGGTATCAATCCTGTGGTGGTGCATGGTGGTGGCCCTCAAGTCGATAATCTACTTAAACAACTTGGTCGTGAATCTGATCGTATCGACGGTATGCGAGTGACAGATGCGCCGACTATGGAAGTTGTAGAAATGGTGCTTGGCGGTAGCGTCAATAAATCTATCGTGAATCTGATCAACAAACATGGCGGTCGTGCCATTGGTCTGACGGGTAAAGATGGTAATCTGATTCGCGCCAAAAAATTGATGATTGATAAAGTCACTGACAAGGGTACTGAACGGATTGATCTTGGCTTAGTTGGTGAAGTTGCAGGCGTGAAAACTGATGTCATCGACATGTTCTTGCACAGTGACTTTATTCCTGTGATCGCACCGCTTGGTGTCGATGAAGAGGGCAATACCTACAATATCAACGCCGATCTCGTTGCAGGAAAAGTTGCAGAAGCATTAAGTGCTGAGAAATTGATTTTACTGACCAATATTACAGGTGTGTTGGGTGCTAACAAAGAATTGCTCACTGGTCTAAATACCCATGATGTCGATGAGCTGATCGCTACGGGTGTGATCTATGGGGGAATGATTCCGAAAGTGACTTGTGCATTGGATGCAGTCAAAGGTGGCGTAGTGAGTGCGCATATCGTTGATGGTCGTGTGCCACATGCCAGTTTGTTAGAAATTTTCACTGATCATGGTGTGGGGACGTTGATTTCTAATCGGTTAAATAAGCATTAATTTCACGCTTATTCTGAGTGTTTTGAAAAGGTCGCTAAGTGCGACCTTTTTCTGTTTTTAGTTTGAGGTTCTTTATATGACAGTTTTTTGAATTGTCATTAATCGCTCATGATTTAGTCATCTATTTGTCATGTGTCGCTTCTATCGTAAGCAAAACGAGGAGTGAACAATATGTTAGAAAAACTCAATCAATTTCGCCCAATGCTACCATCTCCAAAACAACTCCCTTTTGCCAAAAATCTTCCCCTGCCTAAAGGCATGCCTTTATCGAATTTTCCTTTAGCCAATAAACTGCCAATTGCCAAAAATAAAAATCAGCAAACGCAGTACAGTTTTGAATGGGTTGATGACTTAAAACAACTACGCGAAGTGCAACAATTCCGTGCGGTGCAGTTTTCAGAGCAGTTTGGCATCTCTTTCGAACAAGAGATTGATCAAGATATTTATGATTTTGGATGTGAACATGCGGTGCTCCGTGAAAAATGGTCAGGTGAAATCGTTGCTTATACACGTTTAAAATTATTCCAAGGGTATGAAGTTGGGCATAGTTATAGCGCTCAGGAATTCAATGTGATTCCACATCTTGCACATTGTTCGAACATTGTTGAAGTGGGTCGTACTTGTGTTCACCCACGTTTTCGTTCAGGGAAAGCTTTGTCAATGTTATGGCTCAATCTTGCACCAAAAGTGTTGTGGAGTATGCGAGCTAAATATCTTATGGGCTGTGTCAGTATTCGCTTGGAAGACAATCTAGCACGTGCCTACCACACGCATCAGTTATTACAACATCTAAGTCCTGAGCAAAGCATTGATATTCAAGCGTTAAATGCATTCACACCGCAAGTACCGAGTTTTAGCTTGCCACATGAGGAGCGTATGCCGAAGCTATTCGATGTGTATTTGAATATGCAAGCGAAACTTTCTAAGCAAGCTTTTTATGATGAAGATTTCAACTGCTTAGATTATTTCGTTTACCTTGAAATGAATGAAGTCGCAAAAAGCTTCGTCATGAACAAAATGATTCGGCGTTAAGACGGCATCACTTTTATATCAACGCTGGATATCTATATTCAAAAAAAGACTTGAGCAGACACAACAAAATTTCATATATTGGATGAAATGCAGATAGACTTGACGTATTTACTTTAAGCTTCTGTGAGATCAACCTCCCAAAATAGTGAAAATTTATGTGTCAATTGCTCGGAATGAACTGCGCTACGCCTACCGATATCGATTTTTCATTTCGAGGGTTTTCGCAGCGTGCGGGTGCCACATCGGATCATTCTGATGGTTTTGGCATTGCTTTTTTTGAAGAAAAAGCCTGTCGATTGTTTGTAGACAATCATTCTGCCTTAGAGTCACCGATTGCAAATCTCATTCGTAATTATCCGATCAAATCACGCAATGTGATTGCGCACATTCGAAAGGCAACTCAAGGCAAAACTAACTTAGAAAATTCACATCCATTTGCGCGTGAGCTGTGGGGTAGACAGTGGATTTTTGCCCATAATGGTGACCTTTTAAATTTTAATCCCGAGCTCACAGGTCGATTTCAGTCTGTAGGGGATACAGATAGTGAGTTGGCATTTTGTTATGTGCTAGACCAGTTGGCACTAAGATTCGGCAATGAACATCCAAGCCTTGAAGATATTTTTAACTATTTACAGCAGATTTGTCCTAAGGTTGCAGAGCACGGGACGTTTAATTTTTTCTTATCGAATGGACAAGCCTTATTTAGCTATGCCACGACCAAGCTTCACTGGCTCATCCGTGAGTATCCGTTCCAACATGCAAAGCTCATTGACTTAGATGTTGATATCGACTTTAGCACAGTCACCACACCAGAAGATCGTGTCGCAGTGATTACTACAGAACCGTTGACCGATAATGAATTGTGGCAGGCCTATCAGCCTGGAGAGATGATTTTGTTTAAAGATGGCAAAATTGAATTGCAGGCAATGACCAAAGTCGAACGATTAGAGCGTGAAAAGCATGATCCTAGTTTGGTGAGAAAGACGCGTGCGGATGTGTATTAATATTTAAATACCTGATTTTTTATTGATGGTTGCTTTCAAAACGATTTGAAAAAAGACCACAGAGAGTAATTATCACTGTGGTCATTGGTATTATCGTGAAGTTAAATAATACGATTTATGGTAAAAGTTCCTTCACTTGCAGGACTAAACTGAAATTCATTACCTTGAATACTAAACGGTAAAGTTTGCCCTTGCTGGTTGTCAGATAGACCAGCGCAGTCATTGGTATCAATACTGACATCATGAATAATAAGGTTTGAGCCGTTAATGGTATATTTGCCAGATTCAATCCCTGCACCACCACAAGGTGAATCGCTAACCTCTACTTGATCATCACCTATTGGATCAAGCATAAAGTAAGTGCCATTTTCTAGGAAGCTAAAGACTTGTCCTTTACTGTACTGCCATGAACCAATGATTTGGTTATCTTGATTTTTAACTTTTGTAAAGATATAAGTTTGTTGAATATCGGGCTCAGTTAAAATCAGATCTGTGCCGTCAAAGTTTAAGTGATGCAAGCCGACAGGATTAGATAATCCCCACTCATCATTTGTATCAATGTTGATAGATGGTGTTAAGCTCGTAGTTACAGCATTCCAGTTAATATCACCCGCTTCAAGTCCAGGCTGACCTGCTTGGTCTTGTGTGGAAAACTCGCCGAGTAGATACTGTCCATCTTCATCTATATATATCAAGACATTAATCGGCGTACCGCTTTGCTGATTAGAGTATTGCCACACACCAGAGATGTCTTTATAAAATGCGTTTTGGAAGTTTGCCATTGCTTGACTAGGGGAAACGACTGTTTCTAATCCAGCTTGAGCCATTGTGTCCACAAATGTAGCATCGCTAATGAAATCTTCAGGTGACTGTTCAAAGTCAATGGTTTGATTAGCTAAAGCTGTACTCACTGTGGTTGAAATATTAATGCCATTATCATGATTAGCATCGCTATCTAAAGACTGTAAAAATACCAAAAGATTAGTTCTAGAATTCTCTGATTCAGCTAAATCTAATGGTGTGATACGAGCGATTGCATCGATGGTTTCGCCGAGTTGTACATCACCGATTTTGAAAGTAACTTGATCTCCATCTGCGTAGCTAAACTCACCATTTTCATTGGTAGTGCCTGTAAGTCCACTACTGGTCGTATAGCTTACTCCTGCAATATCCCCATCTGTAAGTACTCCAGTATTTGTATTGCCCTCGGTTTCACCTTCTGATTGATTATTTGAGGAATTAGAACTTCCACCACCACAGGCAATGAGGCTCATAGTGAGCATAGAAATTAAAAGCGTCTTTTTCATCACGATCATCCTTTTTTTTAATCGTCATTACATACTAATAAAATATATTTTTTATACCTATCCTCAAATGGGGATATTATTTATATTTAAATCATAGCTTTAAATAATTCATGGTTGTAAAGATATGAAATGTAAGGTGAATTAAGTACAATTGTGGAAAATTAAAACTAGAAAAAGTTGCCAAAAATTTGTATAAGTGAAGTTTTAATTATTTATAAGTATATTGTCTGGGGGAGTAGCCATGCTAGATATTGAGCGAGAAAATCGACTCATTGGAACGATCTATGACGCCTCTATGAATTCAGCGCTATGGTCGAACGTACTAGAGGAAATTGTAGATTATACCGAAAGTAAAACAGCAATTTTTACAGTATGCGATCAGCTCAACCCAAAGTTTGATTTTACCTTTTCTCATAATATTCCAGAAGAAGGGTTACGAGCTTATGCAGATGAACAAATCAAAGTCATTGATATGAAATTACATACGCCACATTGGCAAGGTGTTGGCTTAGGTGGCGCTGTAAAACAAGATTTCACTTCTTACGCAACAATGCTCGGAACTGATGAGTATATCTTTTATGAAAAGTGCTTAAAACCGACTGGGATCAGCCACGTCTGTGCGGTTTTACTTGAACAGGCAAAGTACCAATGGGCAGTGTTAGCAACGCATCGTGCGCCAACTGCAACGCCTTTTGAGCAAACTCAACTTGATATATTAGCTCGGTTGGGTGTGCACCTTAGAAGGGCTCTTCAGATTCATCGACAATTTAGTGAAGTAAAACAAGAAAATCAAAATTTATCGAGTTTGTTGGATTATATTCGAGTAGGCGTAATTATTTTAGATCAAGATAGTCGTTTGATTTATACGAATAAGCAAGCACAAGATTTGATTGAAACCACCTCCCATATTTCGATTGACCGCTTTAATCGGTTAAAAGTGAACGTGAGAGATCAAGCAACGTTGGATAAATATATTTTAAGCGCAATGCTTCAAAGCCACATTGTAAATTTAGAAAATGAACAGATTGGTGGTGTGATGTCATTGACGGATGAGTTTGATCAAAAACCGATGTTAATTTCCGTGGTTCCATTTTCTATGCTGAAAAACCATGTCGGTAAAAATGTTGGGGATCAAGTAAGTACAAGGTTACCATCTCACCAGGTAGCGATATTTTTGACTTCCTCTCAGCCTCAAGTGCATTTGGCAAAATCCTATTTGATGAAGAATTTTAAGCTATCTAAGCGAGAGGTAGAGATTTGCGAGCATTTCGTGCAAGGGCTAGACTTTGCCCAGATTTCTACAGAATGTGGCATGACACTCAGTACAGTGAGAACATATTTTAAGCATATTTTCGCTAAGGTTGACTGCAATAGCCAAGCAGAATTAATGAGAATATTGCTGAGTTATTCAAGCAGTTTTCAGCATATTCATTGAGCCATTCTATTCATGCGCTCATTAATGGAAGCTCGATAAATATGCTGACTTGAATTGTTAAGAAAGCGCAGGGTTGCGAAAGCGCCATTTCGGCAAGGCTTTACCCAAGAATGCATCCATACACCATGCTGGACCAACTAATAAGAACTGCAAATCCTTGAAGAAAGATGGTTTTTTACCTTCAACTTTGTGTCCATAAAATTGACCAATCCAAGCAATTACAAACATTGCAAAATAAAAACTTTTACCAACAGGTAAGATAATCACCAACGTCGTCATCATTGCAAGTAGTGCAGCCATTGCGATTGCCAAGACCAAGTCCAAACGTGTGTAAAACACCAAACTTAAGACCAATAATAAAGCCGTCAGTAGGGCGCTAAAATGCATCAGAATACCGATAATGCTAAATAAAATCGCAGGCACGCATACCCAGTGAATGACCTTGTTGGTGGCATCTTGATGGCTTTCGTTATATTCAGCTAGCCAGTCTTGAATTGTTTTCATCACGCTCCCTCGCATTTTCAACACTATATTAATGTACAGAGGAGATGATTAAACTGCAAGATTAAAATAGGTCAAATACTACTTTGAATAGCATTTTATATATCAGGTTTCCCATATAAAAAAGCCACTAATAAATAGTGGCTTTTGCAACAGTCTAAAATCAGAATTAGGAATTCGGACCTTCGACACGTTCGATAGATACTTTACCAAGACCAGCGTTAGTAATGCCGAGTTTCTTAGCAGCGCCATAAGATAAATCAACAACACGGTTGCCATGGAATGGACCACGATCATTGACTTTAACAATCACACTCTTGCCATTGCTTTTATTCGTTACACGAATGTAGCAGTTCAATGGTAGGGTACGATGTGCTGCTGTCATGGCATTCATGTCAAAACGCTCGCCACTTGCAGTCTTACGACCATGAAACTGACGACCATACCAAGATGCCACACCACTTTGCGTGAACTTTTTCACAGTGTTTGAGGCAACAGTATTCAATTTTTCAATGATGCTTGGCTCTTCAGGCACTTCGACTTTGGCAGCGACCACTTGTTTGTTAATCACACGGTTGTTTGCTGACTCAGTAATGCTTAAACCAGTCAAAGCATCGCCATTTCCTTTGAATAAGCTATCGCTTAACGCTTGGAAATCTTTGTCGAGGACTTTAGATGCCAAATTGGTTTTGTCAGTTGTAATGGCTAAGTTATTCGTTGGTAATAATTCAGCTTGGCTTTGTGCTGTAAAACCAGCTGCAACAATCAATAAAACAGTACTTAAAGACTTTTGCACGCGACGGCTCCTATATACGACCAATATGTGACTGAAATTGCTTAAATAAAAACCAAATTTTTTATTTAAGTATGCCTCCAGTGCATTGACCGCATAATTAATATGCATGATGCGATCTTCAGAATTGAGTGGATAGTAAGGGTTTAGATTTGTATTTGTCTATGTCTAGACTGTATAAATTTGCAAAAAGTTACTTTTTCTTAATAATTATGATTAAAAAATAGACAAATATGTAACAAGATATTTAATATAGTTTAAGGCTTGAACTAGTTCTCAAAATAGTATTTGACTTTTGAAAAGTGCTTAAAAAATATACATGATTTTAAGCACTTTTAACAGGCTTTACTTTAGGTACTTAACGGCTTGTCACTTCTTGCCCAAGTTGCCAAACTGCGGATGCATACATACGACTTGGGTTATAGCCAATGATGCTGTTGAAGTTCGGGAAAGTGAGCCAATATTGTGGTCCTGAAACTTCGTCGAGTCGGATTACGTGCACCATGTCCATAGAGTCGAGCTTGACTGAAGGGTTGATCGGACGTACACCAAGCTTACTCAACTCACCCGCAAGATATGGCTTTGCCGTGCGAAGATCGGGTGCAATGACTTGGGTGTCATCAGTCCCTGTATAGATTGCTCGGATTGCGACGGGTTGACCAGTTTGCCAACCATGCTTTGAGATAAAGTTGGCAATCGAACCAATCGCATCCGCAGCAGAGTTTTCAAGGTCAATGTGACCATTACCATCGAAGTCGACGCCAAGTTTGGTAATATTGCTTGGCATGAATTGTGGAAAACCGATCGCACCTGCATAAGAGCCTTTGACGCTTGAGGTAACACGACCATCTTGATAGGTCCATGCGATCAGCGCAGCCAGCTCATCTTGGAAATATTCGGCACGACGTGGATAACCAAAGGCAAGAGTAGCCAAAGCATCACGAGTCACGAAAGAGCCTTTGTTAGCACCGAAGCCAGTTTCTACGCCTAAAATCCCTAAAATCAGTGACTGAGGTACACCATAAGTCTGTTCTGCACGACGTAGGGTGCTGGCATGTTGATTTTTAAATCGCACACCACGTTGAATGGTACTTTCGACCAAGAAATTTTTGCGATATTCATACCACGGTTTACTTTCGCCAGGGCGAGCCATAATACTTAAAATGCGATCAATATTTTGTGCACCTGACATGGCATTATCGACTTGCGCTGAAGTCAGACCATGTTGTTGCATCGCTTTAGATTTAAATGCAGCATATTGCGGATGGGTGATAAAGTCGTTGGCGAAACTCGCTGTACTCAAACATACGCCTAATCCCAATGCGAGCATGGCTTTCTTATAAAAATTCAACATTTAACTTATTCTCCGTTATAAATTAAAAAAATTGTGGCAAGTTGCGAGCATTTGATCAGATCTTTAGCGGTGCGTATGGATCGACATGATCACACCAAAAGAAGCCATCAAGGTAATAATTGCCGTACCGCCATAGCTCATAAAAGGTAGAGGCACACCAACTACGGGTAAGATACCACTAACCATGCCAGCATTCACAAATACATAGACAAAAAACGATAATCCTAACGCACCTGCAACAAGGCGTCCATAATTGTGAAAGCTATGTAAACTGATCTGGAAGATACGAATAATCATCGCAAAATAAATTGCCAATAAAATCAGCAATCCGATATAACCAAACTCTTCAGAGAATGCCGCAATAATAAAGTCAGTATGACCTTCAGGTAAGAAGTGCAAATGCGCTTGAGTGCCTTCCAAATAGCCTTTACCTGAGAAACCGCCCGAGCCAATCGCTGTCTTAGACTGAATAATATTCCAGCCTGAACCAAGTGCATCTGCTTCAGGATCTAATAAAGTCATGACACGACGACGTTGGTAATCATGCAACAAAAACTGCCATGCGATTGGAATAATTACCGCAACCGCACCGACTGCAGCCAAGATCAAACGCCAAGATAAGCCACTCAAAAACAGCACAAACATACCGCTTGCAAGAACCAGTAACGACGTCCCTAAATCAGGCTGTTCAGCAATCAGTAAAAAGGGAATCCCAATAATAATTAAACTGATAAAAACACGTTTGAAATTTGGTGGTAACGGATATTTGGATAAATACCACGCCACCATCATCGGCATGCCAATTTTTAAAAATTCACTGGGCTGAACACTGCCAAAACCCGGAATATCAATCCAACGCTGTGCGCCCATACGCACTTCACCAAACAAAATCACAGCGATCAGTGATAACACACCAATACCATAAAAGTAGGGCGAGAAGCCTTGATACATCTTCGGTGGGATTTGCGCCATAAATAGCATCACCACAAAGCCAATGCCAAAGCTGACAGCTTGTCGTATCACCAATGCACTATTTTCAGCAGAAGCGCTATACAGTACAGTCAAACCTAGTACCGCATTAAATGCCAACAACCCAAGCAACCACGGATCGAGGTGAATGCGCTCCCAAAGTGAGAGGGGGTAGCGTGAGCTGGTGCCGTCTCGAGGTGCCTGACGTAAGAAACGATTGTGATGAATGCGATAAGACATGGCGTTCGAGAAGTGGGTTTGGATAAAAGAATTAAATAAGCCGTATATGCTAGCACAGCTCAAAACTTTGATTAAGTTTTATATTTGCCTGATGGTTTATTTGAAAAAAGATGGCAAAGCATTTTGATTAAAAAAACCTAAGCAATCGTCTGACCACTTAGGTTGATTTTTTTGCATCAACGTCAAAAGTAAAATTAATTGGTTTGATGAATTAGTTGGCTATGATGCTTGGCGAGAATTTTCAGCTCTTCGTCTGTCAAATTAGGAATCAGCTTGTTGATGGCGATGTGCACAGCTTTAGTCACTACACCTGCGCCAACATCAGCAGCCTTACGTTTGATCATGCCGAGATCAAGCGTCTTATTAAAATCGACCATGAAATGTTTGACCATCATGTCAGCGAACTTTTTATATTGCTCAGTCAAAGCTGGTTTGATTTGGCTTGGGTTTTCGCCAGCGAGAATTGCTGCAAAGTTGCTTTGCATTTGTCCGACCAATGCACTATCTAAGGGTGCACCAACACGTAATTGCCCACTCTCATCGTGATAAATACTTGCTTCGATAAAATCGAGGGATGGCGCCAATTTATCATTTGTCGTTTTACCTAATAGTTGTCCGAGCAATGCACGAACAGTACTCTTGACGTAGCCTACCAATTTCTCAGCAGTATCTTTGCGATCGCTCGGTGGGAATTCTTTTAAACCATCACTTAAGATACGATCCAAAAGTTCGTCATTTAAGGCGAAGGCAATTTTATCTCGAAGTGGATACAACGGTTCAGGCGCATCACGACTGCGCTGAGCTTGTTGAATATCACTGAGCAGTGAAGGGGATGGGATAAATCCAAAAAAGCTTGGCATAATTCTTCCTCAATCAATTTCCATTAGGGTCTTTTGTTTTAGGTTATTGTCTCGCTAACCTTAGCGGACTTGGCATCCATGACATCTCTGATACACGACACGGATTGATATCTAATCCACCTCGACGTGTATAGGCGGCGTACACCATGAGTTTTTCAGGTTGCAATTGTGTCCAAATATCCGCAAATATTTGTTCAACGCACTGCTCATGAAAACCATTGTGTTCACGATAAGAGATAATATAGGCGAATAAATTGGCTTCAGAAAGCTTTTTTCCACGATATCGGATCAATACAGTGCCCCAATCAGGTTGATTGGTGACAGGGCAGTTACTGCGTAGTAGATGAGAATAATAGCATTGTTCGATGATTTCATTATTTGATTCAGTTTCATTAGCTAAGGCAAGCAATGACGCATCAGGATGATAAACAATGGTACTTGGCTTAAATTGATCAAGGCAAATTCCATATGGTCGATCTACGGTGAGCGCATCAACATCGAATAGCTCAAGCTTGACTGTGGCATTTGCGGCTTTGGATAAGTCTGCTTCAACCACAGCAATAAAATCCTGCCGTGAATAACGCTCGAAATTAAAACTATTAAAGTACAGTTTTAACGATTTTGATTCGATCAGGTGACTTGATGTTGCAGGAATATGTAATCGTCCAATCGCAACTTGTGGAATACCATCCAAGTCTAACCAAGAAATTTCAAAGACATGCCACCAATCAATGCCTTGCGCAATTCCAGCGATATCTTTATATGTTTGACGAGCATCATGACGTGCGATTGGAAACAATAGCTCAGGTGCATATTTTGTTGGATATTGGGTGTCTTGACCCAAAAGTGACGCATCTACAGACATTATTCACGCATTCCTGTACCACGACTGAGTAAATGATAAGCGATAGCGTACATCATAAAACAGCCCGCACTAATCACCATGAGAGAAATCCACACATTGACATCGCTATGTCCTAAGATGCCATAACGAAATGCATTGACCATATAGACGATCGGATTCAGTAACGATACATTTTGCCAAAATGGGCTAAGATTACTAATCGCATAAAACACCCCGCCAAGATAGGTCAGTGGTGTCAGTATAAAGGTCGGAATAATAGAAATATCATCGAACGATTTGGCGTAGACCGCATTGATAAAACCACCTAATGAGAACAACATCGAGGTGATAATCACGGTATAAATGGTCACGAAAATATTAAAAATACTAAGCTGAGTAAACAGTAAGCTAACTAAGGTGACAATAAGCCCCACGCAAATGCCACGAGCCACACCGCCGACCATAAAGCCAAGCAAAATCACGTGGTTTGGTACAGGGCTAGTAATCAGTTCTTCCACACTACGCTGAAATTTTGCACTAAAAAAGCTCGACGTGACATTCGAGTAACTATTGGTGATCACCGACATCATGATCAAACCTGGCACGATGAATTGGATGTAGCTAAAGCCACCCATCTCACCGATACGAGAACCAACGAGATTACCAAAAATCACAAAATATAAGCTCATGGTGATCGCAGGTGGCAGAAGCGTCTGTGGCCAAATTCGCATAAAGCGACGGATTTCTTTGCGAACAATGGTGAAAAATGCGACGCTGAGTTGTTGATGGTTCATGCATTCGCTCCTGATAGATTTTTTTCAACCATGTTGACAAAGAGTTCCTCTAATCGATTGGCTTTGTTACGCATACTGCTAATGACGATGCCATTGGCTTCAAAAATAGAAAATAGATCGTTAATGGAATGTGCTTTGTCCATCGTCACTTGCAAGGTGCATGGGTCAATGAGCTCAAACTGGAAACCAATAATATTTAAATGAAAATCATCAATTGGATTCGCCAAGTCAAAGATAAATGTTTCCACAGAAAGTTGATTTAAGAAGCTTTTCATACTGGTATCTTCTTTGATCTCGCCACGGTCAATGATGGCGATGCGACGACAGAGCATTTCTGCCTCTTCAAGATAATGTGTAGTGAGAATGATCGACGTGCCGTTTTGATTCAGTTCAGTGAGAAAATCCCACATCGAACGACGCAGTTCAATATCTACACCTGCGGTCGGTTCATCCAAAATCATCAGTTTTGGTTCGTGCATCATGGCACGGGCGATCATTAAGCGACGTTTCATTCCGCCAGAGAGCAGACGAGATTGGGTATTGCGCTTTTCCCACAGCCCAAGTTTTTCCAAATATTGCTCGGCACGTTGTTCGGCAACTTTTTTCTCAATGCCGTAGTAGCCTGCTTGAGTGACGAGAATATCAAAGGTTTTTTCAAACTGACCGAAGTTAAACTCTTGCGGGACGACACCAAGATGTTGTTTGGCTTTAGATGAAAACTGATCAAGGTCATAACCAAAAATATTGACACTACCTGAGGTCTTTTTTGTCAGTGAGCTAATGATGCCAATGGTGGTCGATTTTCCAGCACCATTTGGACCAAGTAGGGCATAGAACTCACCTTCTGGAACAGTCAGGTCAATGCCTTTGAGTGCTTGAAAGCCATTTTTATAAGTTTTATGCAAATCTTGTAAGACTAAGGCATCGGTCATTCTATACACCCTTTTTTAACAGTGAATTTAATAAACGGCGTTCAATTAAAGAACGGATACGCAATCCGACAAGGATATGAGTCAAACCATTTAAAGCGCACTATTGTGCGCCAAAAATGCGCATAAACCAAGAGCTTGCCACACAAGATAACAAAGCAGAATTTACAATATGATGTGGCTTATGCCCTATGATAGGGATGATTATGATTAATGCTCATCGCACGATAGAGCTGTTCAATCAGAATAATGCGTACCATTGGGTGAGGTAGTGTCAGTTTGGACAATGACCAATGCCATGCTGCGGCTTTACGCACAGCATCAGATAGTCCATCTGGACCGCCAATGGCAAGGACGATGTCCATGCCATCGAGCGTCCATTGTTGCATAGTCTGCGCAAGCTTCTCTGTGGAAAGTTCTCGTCCACCCACTTCTAGGGCGATCAACACTTCACCTTGTTTGAGGTTGGATACAATGGTTTCACCCTCGATCTGACAATATTTCAAAATATCTGCATCGGAGTCATTTTTACCACGCTTTGCCATGGGCAACTCGATCAATTGCGTCGTGACAAAAGGTTGAATGCGTTTGAAATAATCTTCAAATGCTGTATAGACCCAAGCAGGCATTTTTTGACCAATGGTTAAGATGCGGATTTTCATATAGTCATTTAAATTATGGATTTATGTTCAGTATAGCATTTGAATAGGTTGTAAATAGATAGTCGGATTAAAATTAGAAAGTGCGCAAATTAGAAAAGGAGCAAATCATTGCTCCTTTTCTTTTAGACTAAATATCTAAGAATCAATATTTAAACCTTAGAGCAACCGTGTAGTTGGCAGGTTCACCATAAAAGCTTTGTCCATATTCGAGACTATTTAGGTATTTTTCATTAGTGAGGTTGTTCCCATTTGCTTGAATTGTCATATGCGGATTCACTTCATAACTCGCCATGGCATTTAACAAGATATAGTCATCTTGACGTAAATTCTCATTAGCAGAATATGAGGTATCACCAACGTACTGAAGTCCCATGCCAAGTTTTAGTTTTGGTAAAAGGCTGGGTTGGTAGGTTGTTAACAAATTCATGGTGTCAAGTGGTACAAATGTTCTAACATCTTCTTGTGTATCACTATCACTCATGTGTCTTAAATGCACAAATCCAAATGATGTATTGATTTCATCAGTGATTTGCCCTGCAAGATTGAGTTCAAAGCCGTCAGACTCAATATTTTGTGGACGATATGCTGTTTGATTATTTGCCAAACGTACGCCAGTTGTGATCGGGAAACCTTCAAAAGCATTATTAAAATATGCAAAAGAACCAGTCAGTTCGCCGTCAAGCCATGATGACTTTACACCAAGCTCCCACGTTTTTCCTTCAATAGGGTCTAATACCAATTGATTGGTGTCAAAGCGATTGGTCGGTAAAAATACTTCGGCATAGCTACCATACAGCGTATATTCTGGTGTGATATTGTAAGTTAAGCCTGTATATGGAACGACTTCATCTTGATCATAGTTGTATGGTGCGCCGTATGACTGACCTTTAGCAGTTGCTTGTGTGTAGTTCGCCCCCATTAAGAGTTTTAAATCATCATTAAAATGTATGCGAGAGGCAAGATAGGTAGATTTTTGTTTTAACTGATAGTCTGCGCTGTTTGTGAGTGAGAATGTTGGATAGCTCAAGGTGTTACTATCATAACTCCACCAGTCGCTGATAGGCGTGGTATAGGTTGGGATATAATACGATAGCTGTTCCACATCGCTCTCAGACCAAGTATAACCAAGCACCAATTCATGATTTTGATTAAATAAAGGCACGCTACCTTTGGCATGTATGTCAGCAGTTTTGGTGGTGAAAGTTTCACTAAAAGTCGATGGATAGTTGCTAATACCTGTGCCATCATTGCTCGGATTGCCGACGAAGTAAAGTAATGCACCATGATCTTTCAACTCATTATGGCTATAAAGCGCATGAATAGACCAATTATTGCCAATTTTTTGCTGTAACTCTACAAAACTATTTTGTGTTTCAGAATCCCAATAGACCCAATCTGGCATAGGGTTGTAGCTACGATCGTATTCGATCAACTGACCATCAGCATCTAGCATCGGTAACGCACCCCAATTATTGCTATTTGGTTTGTGCTTTTGTTCAGTATGACCAATTGTTAATAACGTTAAGTCGGTCAGATCAGCCTCAACAATTCCTGCAACCACATTGGTTTCATGTGAATAATTATCGAGATAGGAGTCACCAGTATCATAGGCGGCCATCAAGCGACCACGGACTTTTCCATTGGGTAAAATTGCCCCTGAAACATCGCCTTCATACCGTTGATTGTCCCAAGAACCATAACTGGCATTAAAATTAGCTTGTAGTGTGTCTGTTGGTCGCTTACGTATGTAGTTAACAGTTGCCGACGGACTACCAACAGCGGAAGTAATTGCATTTGCACCTTTTGAAACCTCCACACGGTCGTAAATCGCCATATCAATTGCACCGACAAAATAGTCAGAACCCATTAACGGCAAATTATAACCGTCGATTTGCTGATTAGAGATATTAAATCCACGAGAAGTATAGGTTGTACGATCTGTTTCTTGACTAGAGACATAAACCCCAGGCGTATTTGAGAGCACATCTCGTATTTCATTTAAGCCAAAATCTTGAATTTGCTGTTGTGTAACAACACTCACAGTTTGTGGTGTTTCTTGAAGTGGAATATTTAGCTTAGTGGCACTACCGCTATTTTCGACAATATAGGATTTACTTTGTTCTGAGCTTTCATCTGCAGAGGCAGTGACCTGAATTACAGGAAGCTGTTGTACAGTTTCTTTCGCAAATGCAAGGGGAGAAAGAAGCGTAGAACATATGGAAACTGCTGAAATAGCAATGTTTAACGAAGAACGAGGAAAAGGGATTCGAGGGGACATAAAAATACCAGTTTATGCAAATGAAAAACTCTATCATTATCGTTAAAATTATTGGGTAATTCAAGATCTTTGTAACTTATCGTTTATGTTTTGCATAAAAAAAGACGCCGAAGCGTCTTTTTGAATCAATCTTTAAATTTGCAATTAAGCAGATTTTACCGCATCTAATAATGCAGATTGACGATCTCTCAAGGCTTGTGGAAGGCGAGCACCAAGTTTAGTAAATAACTCTGTGTGGCTTTCAAGCTCTTTGATCCATTGATCTTTGTCTTGCTTAGTCACAGTTTCAAATTGATCTTTCGTAAAGTCTAAACCAGACCAGTTCAACTGCTCATAAGTCGGCACCAAACCAATTGGAGTATTGACTGCATCAGCACGACCTTCACAGCGATCAATGATCCATTCAAGCACACGCATGTTTTGACCAAAACCAGGCCATACAAAGTTACCTTCAGCATCACGGCGGAACCAGTTTACATTGAAGATTTTTGGCAATTTATTACC
>LUMV01000099.1_pt1 | contig 47113 bp, 44 predicted proteins | sample 729731 | NCBI WGS metagenome assembly LUMV01 (sample SAMN03860301, study PRJNA289734) | marine metagenome | biome: seawater column; feature: ocean; material: water; isolation source: Red Sea water column Station 192 - depth 200m | place: Saudi Arabia: Red Sea | collected 2011-10-15 | depth 200 m
CCCGCGTGTCCCCGCGAAGGCGGGGACCCATCTCCGACCCTGTCCAGATGGCACGGACCGGAGATGGGCTCCCGCTTTCGCGGGAGCACACGGCTTATTTCCGTACACGGCGCGAGCAAATTCACTCAGCCGCCTCCGTCATGCAAGTCTGGCGCATCGGCTCTTGCGCCTCCATCGGCCGCAGCCCCAGCTTGGCGAACAAGGCAGCGTCCTTGCTGTCGCCCGCGTTCGCGGTCGTCAGCAGCTTGTCGCCGGTGAAGATGCTGTTCGCGCCCGCCATGAAGCAGAGCGCCTGCGTCGCCTCCGACATGCTCTCGCGGCCCGCCGACAGGCGGACCATCGATTTGGGCATGGTGATGCGCGCGACCGCGATCGTGCGGACGAATTCGATATCGTCGATCTTCGCGAGCGGAGTGCCCTCGAGCATGTCGCCGAGTACCGTGCCCTTCACCGGCACCAGCGCGTTGACCGGCACGCTTTCTGGATGGCGTTCGAGCGTTGCGAGCGCGTGGATGAAGCCGACGCGGTCGGCGCGCGTCTCGCCCATGCCGACGATCCCGCCCGAGCAGACGTTGATCCCGGCATTGCGGACTTCTTCCAGCGTATCGAGCCGATCCTGAAACGTCCGCGTCGAGATGATGTTCTCGTAATTCTCCGGGCTCGTGTCGATATTGTGGTTATAATAATCGAGCCCCGCGACCGCCAATGTTTGCGCCTGTTCCCTGGTCAGCATGCCTAGGGTCATGCAGGTTTCCATACCCATCGCGCGCACGCCCTCGACCATCTCGACGATGCTCGCCATGTCGCGGTCCTTGGGATTGCGCCAGGCGGCACCCATGCAGAAACGCTTCGAACCGGCGTCCTTCGCCTGCGCCGCGGCCTGCAGCACCGCGCGGACGTCCATCAGCTTGGTGGCCTTGAGCCCGCTGTCGGCATGTTTCGATTGCGAGCAATAGCCGCAATCCTCGACGCAGCCGCCGGTCTTGATGCTCAAGAGCGTGCAAAGCTGCACCTCGCCGCGCGCGTGATGGCGGCGATGGACGCCCTGCGCCTCCCACATCAGCTCGTCGAACGGCAGGTCGAACAACGCGGCGATTTCCTCGCGCGTCCAGTCGGTACGGGTTTCGGTCACGCTTCGGTCTCCAATGCCTGCGCCAGGTCGGCGATGATGTCGTCGATATGTTCGATCCCCACCGACACGCGGACGACGTCGGGGCCGGCGCCGGCTTCGACCAGTTCGGCCTCCGAAAGCTGGCTGTGCGTCGTCGACGCCGGGTGGATGATCAGCGAGCGGGTGTCGCCCAGATTGGCGAGATGGCTGAACAGCTTCACCGAGGAGACGAGCTTGACGCCAGCGTCGTAGCCGCCCTTGAGGCCGAAGGTGAACACGGCGCCGCCGCGCCCGCCGAGATATTTGTGCGCGAGGTCGTGATAGGGGCTGTCGCGCAGCCCGGCATAGGAGACCCAGCTCACCGCCGGATGATCCTGCAACCATTTGGCGAGCGCGAGCGCGTTGCTGCAATGCCGGTCCATGCGCAGCGCGAGCGTCTCCATGCCGGTGAGCGCAAGAAAGGCGTTCATCGGCGCGAGCGCGGGGCCAAGGTCGCGCAGGCCGAGCGTCCGGGCGGCGAGGATGAAGGCCAGCGGCCCGAACGCATCGGTGAAGGTCAGCCCGTGATAGGAGGCATTGGGTTCGCTCAGCGCGGGATATTTGCCGCCCTTCGCCCAGTCGAACGTCCCGGCATCGACGATCAGGCCGCCGATCGCATTGCCATGACCGTTCAGGAATTTGGTCGCCGAGTGGACGACGATGTCGGCGCCATGTTCGATCGGGCGGCAGAGCATCGGGGTCGCCATCGTGTTGTCGACGATCAGCGGCACACCCGCATCGTGCGCGACCTTCGCGATCGCCGCAATATCCTGCACGACCCCGCCCGGATTGGCGAGGCTTTCGATGAAGACCGCGCGCGTCTTGTCGTTTATCGCGGCCGCGACATTTGCAGGATCGTCGGCATCGACGAAATGCGTCGTCCACGCCATCTTGCGAAAGCTCTGTCCCAATTGGTTGAGCGAGCCGCCATAGAGCTTTTTCGCCGCGACGATCTCGCGCCCCGGTTCCATGATCGTATGGAAGGCCAGAAACTGCGCGGCATGGCCCGACGCCACCGCGAGCGCCGCCTGCCCGCCCTCCAGCGCCGCGATCTTGCCTTCGAGCGCGCCGTTCGTCGGGTTCATGATCCGGGTGTAGATATTCCCGAATTCCTGCAGGTTGAACAATCGCGACGCATGGTCGACATCGTCGAACACATAGGATGCGGTCTGGTAGATCGGCGTGATCCGCGCCTTGGTCGTCGGATCGGGCGCGGTGCCGGCGTGAACGCTCAGCGTTTCGGGTTTATGGTCGCTCATGCAGCATCCTCCAGCGGGGGCATATTGTGGCCGAGCAGGCGCAGGACGTCGGCGGCGCATTCCACCACATTGCTGCCCGGGCCATAGATGCCCTGCACGCCCGCGTCGCGCAGATAGTCGTAATCCTGCGGCGGAATGACGCCGCCCGCGATCACCTTGATATCGCCGCGCCCCGCCTCGCGCAGCCCCTTGATGAGTTCGGGGATCAGCGTCTTGTGCCCGGCGGCAAGGCTCGACGCGCCGACCGCATCGACCCCGCTTTCGAGCGCGAGCACGACCGTTTCCTCGGGCGTCTGGAACAAGGGCCCGGACACCACATCGAAGCCCATGTCGCTGAACGCCGAGGCGATGACATTGGCGCCGCGGTCGTGTCCATCCTGCCCCATCTTGGCGACGAGAAGCCTGGGCGCGCGGCCCAGACGGCGTTCGACCGCCTTCACCCCGTCGACGACCTGCGCCCAGCGGCTGTCGCCCTGATAGGGCGCGGCATAAACGCCCTTCACCGGCTTCGGCACCGTGCCGTAGCGCCCGAAGCTGACCTCCATCGCGTCCGAAATTTCGCCCAGCGTCGCGCGCGCGCGCGCCGCATCGACCGCGTGCGCGAGCAGATTGGTCTCGATCGACTGCGGTGCCGCCGCCGCGCGGCGCAGCGCGGTGAGCGCGGCCTGGCAAGCGACCTCGTCGCGGCTCGCCTTGACGCGGTTGATCCGCGCGACCTGCGCCTCGCGAACCTTGGTGTTGTCGACCTCCAGCGTTTCGAGCAGATCCTCGTCCTTCAGGCGATATTTGTTCACGCCGACGATGACATCATCGCCGCGGTCCACCCTCGCCTGTCGGGCGGCGGCTGCCTCCTCGATCATCGCCTTGGGCCAGCCGGCGGCGACCGCCTTGGCCATGCCGCCTTCGCTTTCGACCCGGTCGATGATCTCCTGCGCCTTGTCGATGAGCTGCTGCGTCAGCGCCTCGATATAATAGCTGCCGCCGAGCGGATCGACGACGTTGCACATGCCCGTTTCTTCCTGGATCACGATCTGCGTATTGCGCGCGATGCGGGCCGAAAAGTCGGTGGGCAGCGCGATCGCCTCGTCGAGCGCGTTGGTGTGCAGCGATTGGGTGCCGCCCAGCATCGCCGCCATCGCCTCGATCGTCGTGCGCATGACATTGTTGTAGGGGTCTTGCTCGGTCAGGCTGACCCCCGACGTCTGGCAATGGGTGCGCAGCATCTTGCTGCGCTCGTCCTTCGCGCCCAGCTTCGTCATCGCGCGGTGCCACAGCACGCGCGCGGCGCGCAGCTTGGCGATCTCCATGAAGAAGTTCATGCCGATCGCGAAGAAAAAGGACAGGCGCCCGGCGAACTTGTCGATGTCGAGGCCGCTCGCCACGCCATATTTCACATATTCGATGCCGTCGGCGATGGTGAAGGCCAGCTCCTGCACCTGCGTCGCCCCCGCCTCCTGCATATGATAGCCGGAGATGGAGATGCTGTTGAACTTGGGCATCTCGCGCGACGTGTAGCCGAAGATGTCGCTGATGATCCGCATCGAGGGCTCGGGCGGATAGATATAGGTGTTGCGGACCATGAACTCCTTCAAAATGTCGTTCTGGATGGTGCCGTCGAGCAGCTTGCGTTCGACACCTTGTTCGCCGTCGAACAGGATCTTCATATCCTCGACGCTGTCGATCGCGACACCCGCCTTGCCGACGTCGCCGACGACGCGCGGATGATCGCTGTCATAGCCGCGGTGGGTGGCAAGGTCGAAAGCGACTGACAGGCCCTTCTGTCCCGCCGCGAGGTTGCGGCGATAGAAGGCGTTCGATTCCTCGGCAGTCGAAAAACCCGCATATTGCCGGATCGTCCACGGCCGCCCCGCATACATCGACGCGCGCACGCCGCGCGTGAAGGGCGCAAAGCCGGGCAGACCCGGATCGATGGTTACGTCCTCCGCCGTATAGAGCGGCTTGACGTCGATCCCCTCGGGCGTGTGCCAGGTGAGGTCTTTACCCTTCACTTCCTTGTCGGCGGCGGCGGCCCATTGGTCGAGGGTCGGTTTGTCGGTCATCTCAGTCTTCCGATCTGGTCATATTCTTCAAGTATCGAGATCAGCGCTTCGGCATTACCGCGCGCGTCGTTGAGCGGGTCATGGTCATGCACCGTTGTCCGGCGCTTTTTCCATCCCTGCGTGTCGCCGAAATTCCCGCGAAGGCCTGCGAACAGATCACCGATGCGTCGGGCCGAAAAGCCGAACGGATTAGGAATGCCTGCGCTGGCAAATCCATGGTTGATCCATTGCCAGTCGAACGCCGGATTGTCGGACCAAAACACTACACGATCGACTGCGAGCCCCTTCAGCCAAACGTCGAATTCGACCATCGCGTCGCCAAGCGTTACCGTTGCCGTCTCGACATGCTGCGCATGCGTCAGGCCTATCGACGCGTAGGCCGCATCGGCATGGCTGTCCGAATAGGGATGGATCACGGGCGATCGCCAGCCGCGCTCCAACGCGGGCTCGACGACAAACGCACCGAAATTGATCATGCTCCCGAAACCGGGGCATGGACCGGATGCTTCGCAATCTATGACGATGTGCGCTTTCATCCGAATCTCAGTGCCCGCCCTTCGGCGTTTCCATAATTTCGGTCAGCACCCCGCCCATATCCTTGGGGTGCAGGAAGAAGATCAGCGTCCCGTGCGCCCCGATCCGCGGCTCGCCCAGCACGCGCTTGCCCATCGCCTCGAATTCGGCCTTGGCGGCGTGAATATCCGGCACTTCGTAGCACATGTGATGCTGGCCGCCCGCCGGGTTCTTTTCGAGGAAACCCGCGATCGAGGTATTACCCGGCAGCGGCTCGATCAATTCGATCTGGGTGCCATCGAGCGCCCCGCCCGCTCCGGGCGTGTCGACGAAGCACACTTTGACGCCCTGATCGGGCAAGTCGAAAGGCTCATGGATCTTCGTCGCGCCCATGACGTCGCGGTAAAAGACGATGCTGTCGGCGATGGACGGCGTCGCGATGCCGATATGGTTCAGGCGGCCTAGCTTCATTTCACCAACCTCCGTCATTGCGAGGAGCCGCAGGCGACGCGGCAATCTCCAGTTCGAGACATTGCGCCCGACCGATGGCTGGAGATTGCTTCGCTTCGCTCGCAATGACGATGCTGGCGGCAATCGACGGCGTCGCAACGCCGATATGGTTCAGGCGGCCCAGTTTCATGTCAAATTCTCTCTCACTTCGTCATGCCGGACTTGATCCGGCATCCATTCGATCAGCGCCGGAAGAATGGACCCCGGATCAAGTCCGGGGTGACGACCGGAATTTACAGCGGGATATTGTCATGCTTCTTCCACGGATTCTCCAACTGCTTGTTCCGCAGCTTGCGTAGCCCCAGCGCGATCCGCTTGCGCGTATTATGCGGATGGATCACCTCGTCGATATAGCCGCGCGACGCCGCGACGAAGGGGTTGGCGAAGCGGTCCTCATATTCCTTCGTGCGCTGCGCGATCTTTTCGGGATCGCCCATATCGGCGCGGAAAATGATCTCGACCGCGCCCTTCGCGCCCATCACCGCGATTTCGGCGGTCGGCCACGCATAGTTCAAATCGCCGCGCAGATGCTTCGACGCCATCACGTCATAGGCGCCGCCATAAGCCTTGCGCGTGATCACGGTGATCTTTGGCACCGTCGCTTCGGCATAGGCGAAGAGCAGCTTCGCGCCATGCTTGATGATGCCATTATATTCCTGCGCGGTGCCGGGTAGGAAACCGGGGACATCGACGAAGGTCACGATCGGAATTTCGAACGCGTCGCAGAAACGCACGAAGCGCGCCGCCTTCTTCGACGAATTGATGTCGAGCACCCCAGCGAGCACCAGCGGCTGGTTCGCGACGATGCCCACGGTGCGCCCTTCGATGCGCCCGAAGCCGCAGATGATGTTCGCGGCGTGGGCCGGCTGCACTTCAAAGAAATCGCCCTCGTCGACCGTCTTGCGGATCAGCTCGTGCATGTCATAGGGCTGGTTCGCGTTGGGCGGGATCAGCGTGTCGAGGCTCATCTCGGCGCGGTCGTAGGGATCGCTCGTCGGGCGCACCGGCACGCCGCTGCGGTTGTTTTCGGGCAGATAGTCGAAGAAATCGCGCGCGGCGAGCAGCGCCTCGATGTCATTCTCGAACGCCAGATCGGCGACCGAGCTTTTCGTCGTGTGCGTGATCGCGCCGCCGAGTTCCTCCTGCGTCACCACCTCGTTCGTGACCGTCTTGACCACATCGGGGCCGGTGACGAACATATAGCTGCTGTCTTTCACCATGAAGATGAAGTCGGTCATCGCCGGGCTGTAAACCGCTCCGCCCGCGCACGGCCCCATGATCAGCGAAATCTGCGGCACGACGCCCGATGCCAGCACATTCTTCTGGAACACGTCGGCATAGCCGCCGAGGCTGGCGACGCCCTCCTGAATGCGTGCGCCGCCGCTGTCATTGAGGCCGATGACCGGCGCACCAACCAGCATCGCCTTTTCCATCACCTTGCAGATTTTTTCGGCGTGACGTTTGGACAGCGAGCCGCCGAAGACGGTGAAATCCTGGCTGAAGACATAGACGAGGCGGCCGTTGATCGTTCCCGATCCGGTCACGACGCCATCGCCCGGAATCTTCTGATCCTGCATGCCGAAATCGACGCAGTCATGCTCGACATAGGTGTCGAGCTCCTCGAACGAATCTTCGTCGAGCAGCACCAGCAACCGCTCGCGCGCGGTCAGCTTGCCCTTGGCATGCTGGGCATCGATACGCTTCTGCCCGCCTCCCAAAGCGGCGGCGGCGCGGCGGCGTTCCATTTCGTCAATATTGGCGGACACTCGGCTTCTCCGGTTTTCTGGAGCCTGCCATCTGCGCCCGCGGCGCCCGCTATGCAAATGCGAATTTGCAAAGTTGCAAAGTTGCATTTTGCAAAGTAGTCATTCTTCGCAGAAAAGGAGAAGGCTCGTGAGCCGCCAGCGCATCTTTGCAGGCGCCCGCTTGCGCCAGCTTCGCACCGAACGGGGCATCCGGCAGGCCGATTTCGCCGAAAGGATCGGCATTTCGACATCCTATCTCAGCCAGATCGAGCATGACGATCGGCCGTTGACCCCTGCCCTGCTCGACCGGCTGCAAAGGCTGTTCCCGCTTGAATGGGAGGAGGTCGCCGCCGATGCCGGTGACCGCCGCGCCGGGGCGCTGCGCGAGGCGGCGGCCGATCCGCTGTTCGCCGCCGCACCGCTGGCGCCCGAACAGCTTGAGCGCGCCGCGCTGCAGCAACCGCAGCTCGCCGACCAGTTCGTCGCGCTCCACGCCGCCTATCGCCGCGCGGGCCAGCGGCTCCAGATCATCGACGAAGCGATGACCGGCGGCACCGCCGAGGGCAGCCGCCTGCCGTGGGAGGAGGTGCGCGACTGGTTCCACGACGCGGGCAATTATGTCGACAGCATCGACCGCGCAGCCGAGACGCTGGCGGGCCAGCTGCGCGGCCGCGACCCGTCGCCCGCGATCGAGACGATCGAACGGCGACTACGCGAGGCGCTGGGCATTTCGATCGTCTATCGCCAGCACCAGGTGCTGCGCGATTTCGATGCGACGATGCGCCACCTGATCATCGACCCGTCGCAGCCCGCCGAAACGCGGCGCTTTCAACTCGCGCACCAGCTCGCGGCGCTGGCGCTCGCGCGCGAGATTGCGGCGGTGATCGAGGCGTCGCCGCTGCGCACCGCGGCGGCGCGCCAGTTGCTCCACGTCGGCCTCGCCAATTATGCCGCGGGCGCGGTGCTGATGCCCTATGCCGCCTTTCGCGCCAGCGCCCGCGCGGTGCGGCACGACATCGACCGGCTGCGGCTCGACTATGGCGTCAGCTTCGAACAGGCGTGCCATCGCCTCTCGACGCTTCAGCGCCCCGGCGCGCGCGGCATCCCGATGTTCTTCTGCCGCGTCGACATGGCGGGCAATATCACCAAGCGGCACAGCGCCACCCGCCTGCAATTCGCGCGCTTCGGTGGCGCCTGCCCGCTGTGGATCGTCCACGAGGCGGCGGCGATCCCCGACCGCATATTGTTCCAGCTCGCCGAAACGCCCGATGGGCTGCGCTATGTGTCGATGGCGAAGGGGCTCGTAAAACCGTCGGGCAGCTATGCGCGCGCGCCGCGGCGCTATGCCGTGGCGCTGGGGTGCGAGGCGCAATATGCCGCCGATTTCGTCTATGCCGACGGGGTCGATGTGACCGCGCCGCACGCCGCGACGCGTATCGGATCATCGTGCCGCATCTGCCCGCGCGACGATTGCGACCAACGCGCCTTTCCGCCGAGCGACCGGCCCATCCTGGTCGACCCCGACCGCCGCGACGTGGTGCCCTACCGGATCGGGTAGCGAAATGTCATTGCGAGCGGAGCGAAGCAATGACGAAGATGCTCACACCTTCACGATCCCCCGCTCGATCAGGCTGTGCGCCGTCGCCAGCACCGCCTCCTCGGGCGTCCGCATCGTCCAGCCGAGCGTTTCCATCGCGTGGCGGCTGTCGCCGCCGCGGACATTGCCCAGCTCGGCGACGAGCTGCTTGAGTTCGGGGCGGAAGATCGCGAATGTCTTGAGCAGCCAGTCGGGCATCCGCCGCGTCGGCACCTTGCGCGCCTGCTCGCCCAGGTTCGCGGTCAGGATGTTGGCAACATCGATCATCTTCATAAACGGTCCCGAACAGACATAGCGCTCGTCACGGATGCCCGGCGCGGTAAGCGCGCGATAATGAAGGTCGGCAACGTCGCGCACGTCGATGATGCCGAAGCCGACGTCGGGACACATCGGCACCTTGCCCTCGAGCAATTGTTTCACGACCTCGATCGACGTCGAGAGATCGTCGGACAGCAGCGGCCCGAACACCGCCGCGGGATTGACCGAGGCGAATTCCATGTCGCCGCCCTCCGACGCCACCCAATCGCGCGCCGCGCGCTCGGCGACGGTTTTCGAGCGCGGATAGGGCATGACCGCCGGATTATCGAGGTTCGTCCAATCGGCTTCGCTGTAGATGCCGCCGCCGTCGCCATGCCCATAGGCGATCGCCGCCATCGACGAGGTCAGAACGAAGCGCCGCACCCCTGCCGCCCTCGCGAAACGCAGCGCGCGCAACGCGCCTTCGCGCGCCGGAACAACCAGTTCATCGGCGTGCTGGGGAACCCCCAACGGAAAGGGCGAAGCGACATGCGCGACATGACTGCATCCGGCGATCGCCTCCGCCCAGCCGAGATCATGCTCCAGATCGGCCGCGAAGAATCGGAGGCGATCGTTGTCGACGGCCAGCCACCCGCGCACTTCGGCCTCGCGCTTCAGGCTGCGCACCGTCGTGTGAACCGTCCAGCCATTGTCGATCAACTGCCGGATCAGGAAGCCGGCAATATAGCCGCTGCCGCCTGTTACCAATATCGCGCCTGTCATTCGCCCCTCCCTCGCTCGATCCGCGCCAGAGTATAGCTTATCGCTCGGCAATAACACTCCGTTCGCCCTGAGCTTGTCGAAGGGCCGTACTTTCCTTCGAGTATCAGAGAAGGACGGTGCTTCGACAAGCTCAGCACGAACGGATCAGGGTGGGCCTATCGCCCTATTTCAGCAGCACCAGTTCCTCGGCCATGCTGGGGTGCAGGGCGACCGTGGCATCGAAGTCGGCCTTGGTCAGTCCCGCCTTCACGGCGACGGCGGCCGCCTGCAAAATTTCGGGGGCGTCGGGGCCGATCATGTGGAGTCCGACGACCTGGTCGGTCGCCGCATTGACGACCATCTTGTACAGCGCCCGTTCGTTGCGGCCGGCGAGGACATTCTTCATCGCCCGGAAATCGCTGGTATAGATGCGCACAGCGCCCAGCTTGTTGCGTGCCTCAGCCTCGGTCATCCCGACCGCGCCGATCGGGGGATGGCTGAACACCGCGCTCGGGACATTGGCATAGTCGACGGTCGTCGGCTTGCCGCCGAAGACGCTGTCGGCGAACGCCTGCCCCTCGCGGATCGCCACCGGCGTCAGCTGGATGCGATTGGTCACATCGCCGACGGCATAGATGCTCGGCACCGACGACTGGTTATTGTCATCGACCTTGACCGCACCATCCTTGTCGAGTTCGACACCCGCCGCTTCCAGACCCAAGCCCTTTGTGTTCGGTACCCGCCCGGTCGCGACAAGAACGGCATCGGCCGCGATCGGATCGCAATTGTCGAGATGGACCATCAGCGATCCGTCGTCCTGTTTCTCGATCGACTTGAACGGCGCATTGAAACGGAATTCTATCCCCTTGGTCATCGAAATCTGGAGCAGGCGGTCGCGGATCTGCTCGTCATAGCCGCGCAGGATCGCGTCGCCGCGGTTGACGATCGTCACCTTGCTGCCGAATTCGTTGAAGATGCCCGCAAATTCGTTTGCGATATAGCCGCCGCCGGCGATCACCACACGCTTTGGCAGGCTGTCGAGATGAAACACCTCGTTCGAGGTGATCGCATGCTCGCTGCCCGGAAATTCGGGGACGAAGGGCCAGCCGCCGGTTGCCACCAGGATGCGTTCGGTGGTGAGTTCGGTCCCGTCGGCGAGCCGCACCTTTTGCGGACCGACGACGGTCGCGCGCGTCTTGAGGACCGTAACCTTGTGATTATCGAGCGTCTGACCGTAGAGACCTTCGAGACGCGTCACTTCGCTCAGCACATTGTCGCGCAGCCGCTGCCAGTCGAAATGACAATCGGGAACGTCCCAGCCGAAATGCCGCGCATCCTTCAGATCTTCTGCAAAGTGCGCCCCATAGACGAGCAGCTTCTTGGGCACGCAGCCGCGAATGACGCAGGTGCCGCCGACCCGATGCTCCTCGGCGACCGCAACGCGCGCGCCGTGTGACGCCGCGACCCGGCTCGCGCGAACGCCGCCCGACCCGGCGCCGATGACAAACAGGTCATAGTCGAAATCGCTCATGGAATTACCTCTGACACTTGTCGCTGACATTCGCGGCGAGAGCCTATGTGGTTACGCCGCGCCGTCTTGCCAATCGATTATTTGGATCGGCGTGATCGCTTCGGGCTCTGACCCTAGTCCCCCAGCGCGGCCTGCATCAGCGCCTCGGTCGCCGGATCGAACTGCACCGTACCTTCGGCCAGCCCCTTCGCCATTTCCTTGCCCAGCTCGACCCCGAACTGATCGAAGGGATTGATGCCGAGCAGCACGGCGTTGGCGAAAACGCGATGCTCGTAGAAGGCGATTAGCGCGCCCAGACTGTGCGGCGTCACCTGTTCGAGCAGGATCGTCGTCGACGGGCGGTTGCCGGGATAGGCGCGCGCGCCGTCCTCGCTCGCACGGCCGGTCATCAGCGCTGCGCCTTGTGCGATGCAGTTGGCAACCAGCGTTTCGTGGTGCGCATCGTCGAGGATATGATCGGGTTCGCGGGCGACGACGAATTCGACCGGGGTCAGATGCGTGCCCTGATGCAGAAGCTGGAACACCGCATGCTGCGCGTCGGTGCCAACGCCGCCCCAAGTAATCGGCGCGCTCTGCTGCGCGAGCGGCGCGCCGTCGAGCGTCACCCGCTTGCCGTTCGATTCCATTTCAAGCTGTTGCAGATAGGCGGGCAGCAGCCGCAGGCGTTCATCATAGGCAAAGACAGCGCGCGTCTGGCAGCCTAGCCGGTTGGCGTAAATCTGGTCGGCGAAGGCGGCGAGCAGGCAGATATTGTCGGCGCCGTCGGCGAGCCGGAAATGGCGGTCCATCTCCGCCGCGCCTTCGAGCATGTCCTGAAAAGCGTCCCAGCCGAGCGCCAGCGCCGCCGGAAAGCCGATCGACGACCAGAGCGAATAGCGTCCGCCGACGGTTTCGCTGAACGGCAGGATGCGCGTTTCGTCGATACCCCATTCGACCGCGCGTTCGGGATTGGCGGTCAGCGCGATGAAACGGCCGACCGGATCGTCGACGCCCGCCTCCTCGAGCCATTGCAGCGCCGAGGCCGCGTTGAGCAGCGTCTCGGTCGTCGTGAAGGTTTTCGACGCAACCGCCACGAGCGTATAGGCCGGGTCGAATTTGGCGAAGACTTCGGCGAGCGCGGCCCCATCGACGTTCGAGACGACGGCCACGTCGTAGCGCGAGCCATGCCGCCCCAGCGCATCGATCAAGAGGTCGGGGCCGAGCGCCGACCCGCCGATGCCGATGTGGAGCAGATGGCGGATTTCGCCGAACGCATCGGCCTCGATCGCGTCGATCAGCATCCGCATCCGCTGGTGCAGCATCTGCGCGCGGTGGACCGATTCCGGCGCGCCGTCGCCGCGCTCGGCGCTATGCTCGGCGGCACGGTCCTCGCTCGGATTGGCGATCCCGCCCGAAAACAGCGTGCGGCGGCGCCCCGCGAAATCCTGCGCCTCGGCCAACCGGTTCAAAATCGCAATCGCCGGAGCATCGAGGTGCGTCTTGGCAAAATCGAACCGGATATCGGCAACGCTGCGCACCAGCGCCTGCAAACGCGCCGCGGGATCGGCAAGCACAAGGTCGGAAAGTGTCTGGGGCTGCCAGTCGGCGAGCGCCTGCCATGCGTTTGCGGCCGTGGTCATCGAATATTCCTTGCTGCCCCTTCGTATCGGACACGGTCGAGCCGTCCATCGGCAAGGTGCCTTACGGATGGGCATCCCGACGACGCTCGACGCGAACGGGGTTGATAGGGTTCGCCAACCTCATAAGCGTGCAGGAGCGCCCATACCAGCGTCATCCGCCGATATTTGCTTGACGCGCAGACCTATTCACCGTCAATGCGCCCCCATGACCGATGCCAGCATACCCGCCGAAAAGCCCGCCCCCGCGACACCCGAACCCGCGCCCGTATCCGCCAAGGAAGAAGCGGTCGACACGATCCGCTTTCTCGCGCTGCTCGCGATCGCGGTGCTGATCTTTCGCAGCTTCTTTCTGTCGCCCTTCAACATTCCGTCGGAATCGATGCAGCCGCGCCTGCTGATCGGCGACTATCTGCTCGTGAACAAGATGGCTTACGGCTATTCGAAATACAGCCTGCCGTTCAGCGTGCCGCTGATCCCCGGCCGCATTTTCGCGCGTACGCCCGATCGCGGCGACGTTGTCGTGTTCAAGGCGCCGCCGGTCAACGACAACGACTATATCAAGCGCGTGATCGGCCTGCCCGGCGACACGATCCAGGTGAAGGACGGCATCGTCTGGCTGAACGGCAAGCCGCTGAAGCGCGAACCGATGGCCGATTTCGTCATTCCTGTGACGCAGAATATGATCGACGCTTCGCGCGCCAACGGCACCCTCCCCTGCTATTCGCCCGAGTTCGAAGAGATCGGCGCGAACGGCCAGCGTCAGTGCCGCTACAAGCGTTTCAAGGAAACGCTGCCCAGCGGCAAGAGCTACGCGATTCTCGATATCACCTCGATCCCCGAGGATAATACAGCGCCCGTGACGGTGCCCGCCGGCCATCTGTTCCTGATGGGCGATAATCGCGACCGCAGTGCCGACAGCCGCTTCCCCGCCGTCGAAGGTCAGGGCATCGGCCTGGTGCCCGAGGAAAATCTTGTCGGCCATGCGCTGGTGACGATGTTCTCGACCGACGGGTCGGCAAGCTGGATCAACCCGATCAGCTGGTTCACCGCCGCCCGCTGGAACCGCGCCGGGGAAGGCTTTTGAACGAAGGCGTATCCGCGGAAACGCTTGCCGCGATCACCGGCGCAACGCCCCGCGACCTTGGCCTCTACCGCGAGGCGCTGACCCACGGCAGCAGCGGTGCGGGCGATTATCAGCGGCTGGAATTTCTGGGCGACCGCGTGCTCGGCCTCGTCATTGCGTCCGAATTGTTCGCCCGCTTTCCGAAAGCGGCGGAGGGCGAATTGTCGTCGCGGCTGCACGCGCTTGCGTCGGGCGAAACCTGCGCGCGGATCGCGCAGACGCTCAACCTTACCGCGCATGTCCGCTTCGGCGCGCAGGCGATCGGCGACGGCGGGCGGCATAGCGACAATATCGCCGCCGACGTGCTCGAAGCGCTGATCGGCGCACTGTGGCTCGACCTTGGTCAGGAGGCCGCCCGGGCATTCATCGTCCGCAATTGGGGCAGCATGATCGAAGGCCAGGTCGCTGCGCCCAAACATCCCAAGGCGGCGCTTCAGGAATGGGCGCTCGCGCGCAAGCGCAAGCCCCCCGAATATCGCCTCGTCCGCCGCGACGGCCCCGACCATGCCCCGCGCTTCCGCGTCGCCGTCGCGATCGGCAAGCTCGCCGAGGCCGAAGGCGATGGCCCCTCGAAGCAGGCCGCCGAAAAGGCGGCCGCCACCGCCCTGCTCGAAATCTTGACCCAGGAAGACGTAAAATGACCCAGCGCTGCGGTTTCGTGGCGGTCGTCGGCGCCCCGAACGCCGGCAAATCGACCCTCGTCAACGCCCTTGTCGGCCAGAAGGTCGCCATCGTCAGCCCCAAGGCGCAGACGACGCGCACCCGCCTGATGGGCGTCGCGATGGACGGCGACACGCAGATCATCCTGATCGACACGCCGGGCATCTTCGCGCCCACCCGTCGGCTCGACCGCGCGATGGTCGCTGCGGCATGGGGCAGTCTTGAGGAAGCCGAGGCCATCCTCGTCATGGTCGACGCCGCGGCCAAGCTGACGGGCCGCGTCGAACGCGTGCTGGAGGGAGTCGCGAACCGGCCCGAGAAGAAATATCTGGTGCTGAACAAGGTCGACCTGACCAAGAAGGACAAGCTGCTCACCATCGCAACCGAGCTCAACGCCCGGCTCGCCTTCGACGAGACCTTCTTCATCGCGGCGAGCAGCGGCGACGGGGTGCCCGAACTAAAGGCGCATCTCGCGGCGCTGATGCCCGAGGGGCCGTGGCACTTCCCCGAGGACGAGGTCAGCGACGCGCCCGAACGGATGCTCGCGGCCGAAATCACGCGCGAGCAGCTTTATCGCCAGCTCCACGAAGAACTGCCCTATCAGTCGACGGTCGAGACCGAGCTGTTCAAGACGCGCCCGGACGGCAGCGCCGAAATCCACCAGCAAATCTATGTAGCCCGCGACAACCAGCGCGCCATCGTCCTCGGCAAGGGGGGCGCCCGCATCAAGGAAATCGGCGCGAAGGCGCGCGCCGAACTCGCCGAATTGATGGGGCGCAAGGTCCACCTTTTCCTGCATGTGAAGGTCAAGGAAAATTGGGACGAGGATCGCGGCGTCTATCGCGACATGGGCCTCGACTGGGTCGATTGAATATGAGCCGCCGGCTCGATCCGCTGAATACACCCAGTGACTGGCTCTGTTCGCTGGCCGCAAACTGGAAGGCAGTCCTTTCCACCCTCATCTGTATCGGCATAGCTATGGCATGGGGCATTTTTTCCACGACGGGGACCGACAAGGTGGTCGTCGGCACGGTAGTTCGCGTCGAGCAAATCGGCACCAAGCAACTTCATACCCGCGCGGTCGTGGAGTTGAACGGAGCTGGACAGCTCGCGGTATCTTTGCCCAATCTTACAAATTGCCGCGCCGGCTCGACCATCCAACTTATACGCCGCGAAAATGCGATAGGCAGAAGCTTCCGTGCCGGACTGGCGGCCTGTCGAAATTAGGTCTGCGGAGGAAAACCATGGCGCACGACCCCTTCAACACCCCCGGCGACCGGTTTCGAGCGGTCTTCCGTTATTGGCAGGCCTATCTGCTCATCGCCGTGCTCATCGCGCTCGTCATCGAGCGCGACCGTTTCGCGAGCAGCGGCAAGGATCATCTGGTCGCCGGCGAAGTCATGCGGATCGAAACGCCGCCCGGCAAGCCGGAGCAGGCCGTCGTGCGCATCAACAGCCAGCAGCAGGCGACCGTCGCGCTGCCCGCCAGCGCGCATTGTCATAGCGGATCGAAAATCCGCCTCGTTCGTCACGACGACGTCGCCCAGCACGACTTCCGCGCCGCCGACCCGCCCTGCGCGGGATAAGCGATGGACTTGGGCCGGTCGCCCAAGCAACATCACGCGTCCTTCGCGGCCTTCTTCTTTGCCGGCGCCTTCTTTGCGGCCGGCTTTTTGGCCGCAGCTTTCTTCGCGGGCGCCTTCTTCTTGCCCTTTGCCGGTCCCTTCGCGGCGCGGGCGTCGATCAGGACGACGGCTTCCTCGACGGTCAGCGCGTCGGGCTCGACCGTCTTGGGCAGCGTGGCGTTGGTCGTGCCGTCGGTCACATAAGGCCCGAAGCGTCCGGCCATCAGCTTCATTTCGCCGCCGCTCGTCGGGTGCGGGCCGAAGGTCTTCAATGGCTCGGCCTTGGCGCGCGCGCCGCGCCCGCCACCATTCGCCGCATCGGCAATGCGCGCCACCGCCGCGTTCATGCCGATGTCGAAGATTTCGGCGGTGCCGGTCAGCTTCGCATATTTGCCGTCATGGAGCAGATAGGGACCATAGCGCCCCAGTCCCGCGACGATCGGCTTGCCGCTTTCGGGATGCGTCCCGACGTCGCGCGGCAGGCTCAGGAGCCGCAGCGCATAGTCCAGATCGAAATCCTCTGCCGGAATATCCTTCGGGATCGACGAGCGCTTCGCCTCCTTGCCGTCGCCAAGCTGAATGTACGGCCCGAACCGGCCGCTGCGCTTCGTCACCTCGAGCCCGCTTTCGGGATCGGTACCGAGCGTTTCGGGGCCGGTGTCGGCGCCGTCGCTGCCGCCCGGCTGCGCGAATTTGCGCGTGAATTTGCACTCGGGATAGTTACTGCACGCGATGAACGGACCGAAGCGCCCGCCGCGCAGTGCCAGTCGTCCGGTGCCGCAATTCGGGCAGACGCGCGGATCGCTGCCGTCGCCCTTGTCGGGGAAAAGATAGGGGCCGAGAAACTCGTCGAGCGCCGCAGTGATTTCCGACGGCTTCTGCTCCATCACCTCGCCGGTGCGCGGCTTGAAGTCGCGCCAGAAGCGTTCGAGTACCGCCTGCCACTGGGCGCGCCCGCCCGAGACATCGTCGAGCTCTTCTTCGAGCCCCGCAGTGAAATCATATTCGACATAGCGGCCGAAGAAGCGTTCGAGGAACGCGGTGAGCAATCTCCCGCTCTCTTCGGGCAGGAAGCGGTTCTTTTCGACGCGCACATAGGCGCGGTCCTTGAGCACCTGGAGGATCGACGCATAGGTCGACGGGCGCCCGATGCCGAGCTCCTCCATCTTCTTGACCAGGCTCGCTTCCGAATAGCGCGGCGGCGGCTGCGTCTCGTGGGCTTCGACCTCGACGCCGGTCTTGGCCGGCGCGTCGCCCTTTGCCATCGCGGGAAGCAGGCGCGCGTCCTCATCGTCGGCGCTGTCGTCGCGGCTTTCGTCATAGAGCGCGAGGAAGCCGGGGAATTTCACCACCTGACCGGTCGCGCGGAGCATTGTCTTGCCGGTGCCGTCGCTCAGATCGATGCTGGTGCGTTCGAGCCGCGCCGAGGCCATCTGGCTTGCCAGCGCACGCTTCCAGATCAGATCGTAGAGACGCGCATGATCGCCGCCGCCGACCTTGTCCTTGCCGAAATCGGTCGGACGGATCGCCTCGTGCGCTTCTTGCGCGTTCTTCGCTTTGGTCTGATACTGGCGCGGCTGGTCGGGAACATAGCCGCCGTCGTAGCGATCGGCGATCGCCCGCCGCGCGGCGCTGATCGCGCTGCCGTCCATCTGCACACCGTCGGTACGCATGTAAGTGATCGCGCCGTCTTCATAGAGATCCTGCGCGACCCGCATCGTGTGGCTGGCCGAAAAGCCGAGCTTGCGCGCGGCTTCCTGTTGCAGAGTCGATGTCGTGAAGGGCGGCGGCGGGTTGCGCGTCAGCGGCTTGGTTTCGACGCTGTCGACGGTGAAATGCCCCGCCTTCACATCGGCTTCGGCAGCGCGGGCATCGGCTTCGTTGGTGATCGACAGGCGCTCGATCTTGTCGCCGCGCCAGCGCGCGAGTCGCGCCTTGAACGGCGTGCCGCCCATTTCGAACTGGCCGGTGATCGACCAATATTGCTGCGCAACAAAGGCTTCGATTTCGCGTTCGCGTTCGACGACGAGGCGCAGCGCCACCGACTGGACACGGCCCGCCGATTTGGCGCCGGGCAGCTTGCGCCACAGCACTGGCGACAGGGTGAAACCGACGAGATAGTCGAGCGCGCGGCGCGCGCGGTACGCGTCGATCAGATCGTCATCGAGGCCGCGCGGATGCGCCATCGCATCGGTCACCGCCTGCTTGGTGATCGCGTTGAAGGTCACGCGGTCGACCTTTTGCGGCAGCGCCTTTTTCTGGCGCAGCAATTCCTGCACGTGCCAACTGATCGCTTCGCCCTCGCGATCGGGGTCGGTCGCGAGAATCAGACGGTCGGCCTGCTTCGCGGCGTCCTGAATATCCTTCAGTCGCTTTGCCTTGTCTGGATAGAGCTGCCACTCCATCGAAAAATCGTCATCCGGATCGACCGAGCCATCCTTGGGCGGCAAGTCGCGGACGTGGCCATAGCTTGCCAACACCTTGAAATCGCGGCCGAGATATTTCTCGATCGTCTTCGCCTTGGCGGGCGATTCCACAATCACCAATTGCATCGAAAATTCGTTTCCCCGAAAACTCTTACGTACGTACGCGCGAGGGTGGCGGGCGCCGCTCCCTTCCGTCAAGAGGGGAAATAGAACGCCCGCCGTCGGGGATCAACGCAATGCGCCAAGTCTTCCGAGCAGCAATTCGCTTGCCAGGCTCGCTGCTTTCGCCGCGCCCTCCTCATAATTTCCCGGCTTTGCAGTGAACTGGAATTTACGCGTTTTGCCGAACATCGGCAGGCCGATGTTGGCCGCCGCTGCAAGGCCGCCTGCTACATTGGCAGCCGATTGCACGGCTTTTTCGGTGCCGGTCGATGCATCGCTCTTGTCGATGAACTCGCCTTCGACGCCGATGGGGGCCTTGACCGTAATGACCGCCTGCTTGCCCGACGGGGCAATAAGCGTCATGCGCGAATAGTCTGCGCTGACAGACAGGCCGCTGTTTACGTTGACCCCGCCGCCGAAGCTGAAAAAGCCCGGGCGCTTCTGATCCGAAAAGTCGATAAGATAGACGACATCGATCACGCCGACGCCCGTTTGCTTGGCGTAATTGGACAGGGCCATATTTGCCTGCCCCGCCGACATATTGATCCCCATGCTGCTCATACCGGATCCCGTAAAGTCGCCCGGGATCATCAACAGCGACGGGAGCGCACTCGGCTTGTAATAGGTCGCCTTGCCTTTGCTGCCCTTCTCGAGCGCAATATTGACATCGAGCGGCGCTTCCAGCGACTTGGTCTTTGCGAGGGCCGCATGGCCGAACAAGTCGGCGGCGGATTGAACGACATAGCCGCGCGCGCCCAACTGCGACACGAAATCGGCATAGGCGGCATCGGTGATGGCCTGCATCATCTCCGGCGTGACACCGACCAGTTCGCTCTTGGCCTTGGTTGTGCCGCCAAAGGCACCCATCAGACCTCCTGTCTTCTTGATCTGGTCGGTCGATTCAAAGATGAAGCCGACATTGAAGGCGCCGATCGTGACCGTTGTCACGCCCTTTGCATTGGCCGGCCCCGAAATCTTGACGGGTTCCTGATCCTTCGCAGCGACGACGACAGGCTGAAACAGCATCGCCGCAAGGGCGATGGCCGACAGCAATTTTTTCATGAAAATAAACCTCCGACCTCCCGCGGCCGGAATCGAGCCAGCGACGGGAGATTTCCCGACGCAACCCACACCCCTGCATCGGTCAGATGCAGGGGTGTGTCAATGGCTGACGTCAAAGCGTCAGTTGCTGTCCCATTTGAAGTCGGCGGGAAGCACGCATTTGCCGCCGTCATATTCGCCCACGCTGCGGATCACCTCGTCCTTGTCGGGTTCGATGCGGCGGCCGCTGATCTGGCTGTCGATCACCCGGCGCACCAGCGCGTCGAGCCGGGTCACGAGATAGCAGTCGATCGCCGGCGGTGCGTGGGGATTGCCCACGCCGCTGTCGTCGGTCAGGAACAGGTAGCGCGACTGCGTTGCCGCGGCCATCGCGCGCATCGCATATTCGGCCTCGTCCGCAACGCCGGAGGCGGCGACCGGGGTGATATGGATGCGCTTGGCCCGCGCCGCTTCGGCGGCGGCCCAGGTGCGCCCGACCTTGTCGTCGTGCGGCGGCGCATCGGCGACGAGCAGCAGCGATTTGACTGCATCGGGACGCCAGGATTGCCCCACCGCGCGGATCATCGCCTGGTCCATCGCTTCGGGATAGTCGCCACCGCCGTTCGCGTCCTGCTGTGCCAGCACGCCCTGCGCGCGGCCGATATCGCGGTCGAAGCCGACAGTGCGCGTCACATAGTCATCGCCGAGGTCACGGTAGAAGACAAAGCCCACCCGAATGTCGAGGTCGCGGTGCCGCATCGTGATTGCATTGATGATCGAACGCAGTTCGGACTGAAGATAGCGGATCTCGTCGCCCATGCTGCCGGTCGTGTCGATCACCAGCATCAGGTCGAGCTTGGTCGCCTTCGCCGCCATCTGGTTCGCGGTCAGGCCGACAAGCTGACCGGAAGACCGCGCTGCCGTCGGCCTGCGTGGCCATGGTGATGCTGTTGCCGTCGCTGCACGTCACCACGACATCGGCGAAGGGAATGGGCTGCCCGTTACGATCGTTCACCTTCACGGTGACCACGCGCATCGTATCGACGCGCGGCAGGTCGCGGATCTGCTGGCCCAGATTGCTGCGCCCGACATAAGCGGCGTAAAGTTCCGGATTGAGCAGATCGTCATGCTCGCCGGCGGTCAAGATGCCCGACTGCGGCTGCGGCTGCGGATAGGGACGCGGCGGCATCACGGCGCCCGGTGCGCGATCGAAATCGGCCGACGATCCCTTTTCCATGGCGGCGGATTCGGCCGCACCGGCGCTCGCGAGCGGCTCGGCATTGCGGCAAAAGCCGCCATTCCAGCCCGGCGCCGCCGCTTGCGCCGCAACAATCGGCAAGGGCGCCGGACCGGAAGCCAGCAGCGCCGTCAATGTCACACCTGTCAGAAACCTGTTCCGCATCACCCAACTCCCCGGCATGTTATACAATATCATCAGCCTGTCGCCGCGCCGCTGAACCGTGGCTGAACCGCGCCGAACCGTTGAGGACACTAAAGCAGCGACACCCGCGCCCCCGCATGGCGCGCCAGCCGCCCGGCCAGTTCGAGTTCGAGCAGGACCATTTGCACCGACGCGGCAGGATGTCCCGACTGGCGAACGATCTCGTCGATCGCCACCGGCGTCGGGCCGAGCAGGCCGGTCACGACATCGCGGTCCTGCGTGCCCGACGGCTCCGGCACCGGCACGGGGGCATATTGCTGCACAGGTTCGCGCACCATGCGCGTGTCGATCGGGCCGAGCGCTTCCAGCACGTCATCGACCGACTGGATCAGCGTCGCGCCCTCGCGGATCAGCATATTGCATCCCTGCGCGCGCGGATCGAGCGGCGAGCCGGGCACGGCCATCACCTCGCGCCCATAGTCGCCAGCGCGCCGGGCGGTGATCAGCGATCCCGACTTCTGCGCCGCCTCGATCACCAGCGTTCCGTGCGCCAGTCCCGCGATGATGCGGTTGCGCGCCGGGAAATGCCGCGCGAGCGGCTCGGTACCGGGCGGCTGTTCGGAAATGAGGAGCTGGTCGGCGCCGATCTTGTCCTGCAAGGCGGCATTCTCGGGCGGGAAGGCTATGTCGATGCCGCTGGCAATGACCGCCGCGGTCGAACCGCCGAGCGCGCCGACATGCGCCGCGGTATCGACTCCGCGCGCAAGGCCGCTGACCACGGTCACGTCGCGCGCGGCAAGATCGCTCGCCATCTGCCGCGCAAAGCGGCAGGCGACCGCCGAGGCGTTGCGCGCGCCGACGATTGCGACGCACGGCCGGCAGAGCATGGCGGCGTCGCCGCGCACGATCAGGATCGGCGGCGCCCCTTCCGCCTCGCGCAGCAGCGCGGGATAGTCGGGCTCGTCATGGAACAGATGCCGCGCCCCGAGGTCGGCGACGCGCGCCATCTCGCGCTCGGCAAGCTCCGCGGGCGCGATGCGCGGTCTGCCGCCGCCGCCGCCGCGCAGCGCAAGCTCGGGCAACGCCGCAAGCGCCGCTTCGCCCGATCCGAAGCGCTGGATCAACTGGTGCCAGCTGACCGGACCGACGTGCGCCGTGCGGATCAGCCGGATCCGCGCCAGCCGCTCGGCGTGCGTCACGCAGCGCCCTTCTTTGCGCCGACGCGCGGTTCGGTTCCGGCGCGCAGCCGCGCGATATTCTCACGGTGGCGCCACAGCACGATCACCGCCAGACCGGCAAGGCCGACCGCATAGACCGGATAGCCGAAGGCAAGCGCCGCGATCGGCGCCGCGACCGCTCCCGCCATTCCGCCGAGCGACGAGATGCGCAGCAACAGCACGGTCCCAAGCCATACCGCCGCGAACACCAGCCCGATCGGCCAGGCGAGCGCCAGCGCGAGGCCGAGCAATGTCGCGACCCCCTTGCCGCCGCGAAACTTCAGCCAGACCGGATAGCAATGGCCGATCATCGCCGCCGCCCCCGCGATCATCGCGGCATGATCGCCGAGCTGCGGAACGAAATGACGCGCGAGAAGCACCGCGACCGCCCCCTTTGCGCCGTCGAGGACCAGCGTCGCCGCGGCGAGCCCCTTGCGCCCGGTGCGCAGCACGTTGGTCGCGCCGATATTGCCCGATCCGATCTGCCGCAGATCACCGGCGCCGAACGCGCGCGTCAGCAGGACGCCGAACGGAATCGAGCCGAGCAGATAGCCGGCGGCGGTCAACAGAAAGATGGTCATGGCGCTCCCAGGCGTTGGTTCGGGAATATTGTGGCGATGTTGCAGCGGGCAATCAATGGATTCGATGAATGTGGGTACCGGAACGGACCGGATTGACGCCGGGCGGGTGCGTGCTAACCGGCACGCATGCAGTCTCCCGCATCCGATGCGCCCATTCTCTTTTTCGACAGCGGCCTTGGCGGACTGACCGTCCTCGGGCCGACGCGCGCGCTGCTGCCGACAGCACCGATCGTCTATGCCGCCGACTATGCCGGCCTGCCCTATGGCAAGAAGAGCGACGCCGAACTCGCGGCGCGGGTCCCGGCATTGCTCGGGCGGCTGGTCGAACGCTACCATCCCCGGCTCGCCGTCATCGCTTGCAACACGGCATCGACCATCGCGCTGGGGCATGTTCGCGCGGCGCTCGACCTGCCGATCGTGGGAACCGTGCCCGCGATCAAGCCCGCATCTGAACTGACGCGCAGCGGCGTGATCGGCGTGCTGGGGACCGAGGCGACGGTGCGGCAGCCCTATGTCGACGACCTCAGCGCCAAATTCGCGCGCGACAAGACCGTGCTTCGCCACGGCAGCCCCGAACTCGTCACCGCCGCCGAGGGCAAGCTGCGCGGCGCACCGGTCGATCCCGCCACGATTGCACGCGCGCTCGCCGGGCTGACCGATCAGGCGGGCGGCGATGCCATCGACGTCATCGTCCTGGCCTGCACCCACTTCCCGCTGCTGCAGGACGAATTGCAGGCGGCGGCCGGACCCGGCGTCACGCTCATCGACGGCGCCGCGGGGATCGCGCGGAGGATCGCGCACCTCACCCAAGGGCAGGCGTGGCCCAAGACGGCAGCGCCCGGCATCGCGGTCTTCACGCGCAGCGAGGATCGCCCGCCACCGCCGCTGGCCGCGCTGACGCCTTATGGCATCGGGCGAATTGAGACAATTTGACCCAATTCTGCGAATCGTTCGCACTGGATTTCACGGAAAATCGCGCGTATTGCCGCCCGGTTATCGCGCCGGCGGGGGCCGCGCACCCGAAACTGCGGGGCATGCAAGTGAACTACGACGATATTTTCGCCCGGGCCATCGACCGCCTTCACGAAGAAGGCCGTTACCGCGTCTTTATCGACATTCTGCGCAACAAGGGGGCCTTCCCCAATGCGCGCTGCTTTGCCGGCCATAACGGGCCGAAGCCGATCACCGTCTGGTGTTCGAACGACTATCTCGCCATGGGCCAGCATCCGAAGGTCATCGCCGCGATGGAAGAAGCGCTGCACGACGTCGGCGCCGGATCGGGCGGCACGCGCAACATCGGCGGCAACACGCATTATCACATCGACCTGGAGGCCGAACTTGCCGATTTGCACAGCAAGGAAGGCGCCCTGCTCTTCACCTCGGGCTATATCTCGAACGAAGCGACGCTCGGCACGCTTGGCAAGCTGCTCCCGAACTGCATCATCTATTCGGACGAACTCAATCACGCCTCGATGATCGCAGGTATCCGCAACTCGGGCTGCGAGAAGCGCGTTTGGCGCCACAACGACCTTGCGCATCTCGAGGAACTGCTCGCCGCCGACGATCCCGACGCGGCGAAGCTGATCGCGTTCGAGGGCGTCTATTCGATGGACGGCGACGTCGCCCCGATCCACGCAATCTGCGATCTTGCCGACAAATATAATGCCCTCACCTATTGCGACGAAGTCCATGCGGTCGGCATGTACGGCCCGCGCGGCGGCGGTATCACCGAACGCGACGAAGCCGCGCACCGCGTGACCATCATCGAAGGCACGCTGGGCAAGGCGTTCGGCGTGATGGGCGGCTATATCGCTGCCGACAAGAATATCGTCGACGTGATCCGCAGCTATGCGCCGGGCTTCATCTTCACGACCAGCCTGTCGCCGGTGCTCGTTGCCGGCGTGCTCGCCAGCGTCCGTCACCTCAAGGGGTCGAGCGAGGAACGCGATGCGCAGCAGGCGGCCGCCGCTTATCTCAAGCAATGTTTCCGCGATGCCGGTCTGCCAGTGATGGATTCGGTGACCCACATCGTCCCGCTGATGGTCGGCGATCCGGTGCGCGCCAAGAAGATCAGCGACATATTGCTCGCCGAATATGGCGTGTATGTGCAGCCGATCAATTTCCCGACCGTGCCGCGCGGCACCGAACGGCTGCGCTTCACGCCCGGCCCGGCGCATGACGAAGCGATGATGCGCGAGCTGACGCGGGCGCTGGTCGAAATTTGGGGCCGGCTCGAACTCGAATTCAAAATCGCCGCGTGACTGAAGCCGAAGCGTATGACGCGGTCGTTCGCGGCCGCCGCTCGATCCGCGGCTTTCTCGACAAGCCCGTTCCGCGCGAACTGATCGCCGAAATCATCGGCGTCGCGATGCGCGCGCCCTCGTCATTCAACAACCAGTGCTGGAATTTCTCGGTCGTCACCGGCGATGCGCTCGCCGCCATCCGCCAGGGCAACACCGACGGCATTCTCGCCGGCAAGCCCGACAGCCGCGAGTTTCGCCGTTTCGACGGCATCGCCGAGGAGCATCGCTTCCGGCAGATCGAAATCGCCAAGCAGCTCTTCGGAGCGATGGGGATCGCGCGCGACGACAAGGATGCGCGGCAGGATTGGGTGCTGCGCGGCTTTCGCCAGTTCGACGCGCCGGTCAGCATCGTCGTCACCTATGACCGGGTGCTGCTCGGCAGCGATATCGCGCCTTTCGATTGCGGCGCCGTGACCAATGCGCTGGTCAACGCCGCCTGGTCGCGCGGGCTGGGGTGCGTCATCAACAGCCAGGGCATTATGCAAAGCCCGGTCGTGCGCGAACATGCGCAAATCCCCGACGATCAAGTCATCATGATCTGCGTCGCCATGGGCTGGCCCGACGAGGCGTTTCCCGCCAACGCCGTGGTATCGAACCGCAAAACCGTTGACGAGGCGGTGCGCTTTGTGGGGTTCAGCGATTAGGGCGGGCATGCCGCCTTAAGCAAAAGACCATGTGCTCCCGCGAAGGCGGGAGCCCATCTCCGGCCGGTTCGATATGGCACCGACCGGAGATGGGTCCCCGCCTTCGCGGGGACACAAGGGCATTATGCTGGCCGCATCATGCCCCAGAAATGGGGACCGCCGCCCGCAACGTCCCATTCGGCCTCGACCACGAAGCCAAGCCGCTCGTAGAGCGGCACATTCTCGGGCGTCGCCGTTTCCAGCCAGCAAGGAAGGCCATCGGCATCGGCCACCGCCGTCTGCGCCCGGATGATTCGCCCGCCGTGCCCCTTTCCCTGATGATCGGGGCGCACCCCGACATAATGGAGATACCAGAAGCGCATTTTGGGCCGGTGCGCGTCGATGCTGCCCTGTACTTTCAGCCCGCGCGGGAGCGCCGTGCCGAAGGTTGCGATGAGTGGCAGCACGGTGCGCAGAAACTCAAGCCCGCCGCGCTTCGCCTGCATGCGATCGCAGCGCTACGCCCGCGCGCATGTCGGCGGGGACGAGCGTGCGGAACAGCCCGCGCAAAGCCCGCGCGCGATGGTCGGGATCGGGCAATATCCATGACAGGGCGGGATCGGTCTGAAACGCCTGCGCCAGCGTTTCGCCCACCGCCGCCGTATCGCCGGGCCGCGCCGTCACGATTGCCTGCTCCATCACCCGCTCTCCCCCTGTTGCGCGCATGGGGATAGCAGCTTTTCAGCGCCGCGCGAGGCCCGCGCGGATCGCATAGCCACGATAGAGCCGATCGCAGCTCACCCGCGCGGCGTCGGCCTCCCCCGCCAGGCTTGCGATCGCGATCGGCAAATCGGCGCGCGGCGCGACGTGAAAATGCGACAGCCAGCCGAACAGCAATCGGCGCCACAGGCCGGGCAATTCGTCCTGCTGGCCGAAATCGACAATCTCGAGCCGTCCACCCGGTGCGACGCAGCGCGCCGCTTGGGCGAGTGCCGCCCGCCAGTCGGGGATCATCGAAAGCGCATAGCTGATGAAGACGCGGTCGAAGGTAGGACGACCAAACAGCGCCACCGGGTCGAAATCGCACGCGTCGCCGCGAACCAGCGATGCCGCAATCCCGGCCTTTGCAAGCGATGCGTCGGCCTTTTCCAACATGGCCGCCGATATATCGATCCCGAACAGCTCCGCCTCGGGCCACGCTCGTCCGACGGCGATCAGATTGCGGCCCGTCCCGCAACCGATCTCGAGCACACTGCCACCCGCAGGCGGCGCCAGATCGGCGATCAGCGCATCGCGGCCGAGCAGATAATATTTGCGCGTGGCGTCATAGATGTGGCGCTGACCGCGGTAGACGCGGTCCATCAACGCCCCATGGCTGCTCATATGCCAGCGCCCTGAAGCACATAGAGATGCACACCGCCATATATCGCCGAGCGGTCGCGGCGCGCGAAGCCGGCTGAATCCTCGGCCCGATAGTCCCAGCGGCGCAGCAGATCGTCGGGCAGGCGGCCCGGCAGCAGGCTGGGTTCGGCCGCAGTGCGGAACAGCACGCGCGCGCCCGGCCGCGCGGTGCGCGTGACCTCGGTCCATAACGCGGCAAGCTGCGCGTCGCTCATCCAGTCCTGCGCGTCGAGGAATACATAACGATCGAAGCTCGCGGCGTCCGACGCTGCCAGCATGTCGGTCATATTCGCGTGGAGCATCCGCACGCGCCCCGCCCGCGCCTTGACCGCATCATAATGGCGGGCCTGAAGATAGGGCGGCAGCGGCGCCCTATCATCCTTGGCGTAGCCGCGCCCGAACGCCTGCCAGGCGAAATAATTTTCGGCGAGCGGGAAATCGCAGGCGAGCTTTTCGAGCCGCGAGTCCGAAAAGCGAAGACCGCTGCGCCGTAACCCAGCGAATGAAGCCGCGGTCGAAAAAGGGCGCGAATTTCGCGTCGAAGATCGACCGCTGTTCTGCGACACTCTTCGCGGTCAGCAGCACACGCGGATCGACGCCGTTCAGGCGCGCCGCCAGATGCGCAAGGCCGATGAAGCTGCCGAGCAGGCCGCGCCGATAGACCCCGCGTGCGAAGCCCCCGATCCGGCGCCGTCCCGCAAGATCGCGCCCCTCCCAATAAGCCCGGCTGACCGCGTCGAGATGCGGCGCGATATAATGTTGGTAGTCGGCGATATTCGCCTTGCTGTCGGCATCGCCGAAAAAGCGGCGAAGGCTGGCGTGATCGGGCAAGCGCTCGATCGCGGTGCGCTTCAGATGATTGAGCGCGACATGCGCGGTGTTGAGATCGACCGCGACGATCTCGCCGGGGTCGGCGGTGAGATAGGAGAAGACGTTACAGCCGCCGCTTGCGATCGTCGCGATCCGGTTGCCCGGTTCGATCGCAAGCGCCTCCATGTCGACCACCGGGTCTTCCCATATCTGGGCATAGACAAGGCCCTTGAAGGCAAGCGCAAAGGCGCGGTCGAGCAATCGCTGTTTCTGGTCCGCATCCTCGCGGACGACGGCGGAGGCGATCTTGCGATTTGCTTGGCTGGCCATGGGTCACGGTCTCCCGGAAAAGCGATGTATCCGGGGCCGCGCATGACAGCCTATGTTGCGATTCCCGCGGCGGTTCGATGACAAATCGGCGACACAGGCGAAAATTATGATCCTATCCCGACATCCCGGCAGAGGCCGGGCTGCCGGGATGGAGGCCAACTAGTCGCGGCAATAACCCTCGCCGCTCTTGACGATCAGGCATTCCTTCTTGCCCGCCAGATATTTGAGGCCGGTATCGTCGCCATTGCCGCGATGCAGGCTCAGATCCTCGCCGCCGCGCTTGAACTTGATGCCATGCTCGCTGTCCCAGCCGTCATATGTGCCCTTGGTGTCGAGATCGGATTGCATCTCCAGCTTGTAATGCTCGGGTTCGGTCGGGGTGATGGTGACATACATGCCCTCGACCCCGGTCCATTTGCCGGCCCAGCTGGCAAAGCGGTGCGGCGCGGTAGCCGGATCGCTCTCGGCTGAGGTGTCAGCAGCATCGGCCGGCTCGGCCTTCTGACAACCCGCGAGCAGGGCCATCGCCGCGGCGCTGGCCAAAACCATGGTCTTCGTCATCTTGCGTCTCCTTCGCCTTCGTAAACGCGCCAGCGCCGACAAATATCCTTGATGGCTCAGCCGGCAATGATCTCGGCATATTTTTGCGGATCGACATTGCCGCCCGACAGGGTCACCAGCGTCGCCTCGCCCGGCTCGACCTTCCCCGCAAGGACCGCCGCCAGCGCCGCCGCGCCGCCGGGTTCGACGACGAGGTGAAGCTTTTCGAACGCGACGCGCATCGCGTGACGCACTTCATCGCGCGTCACAACCACGCCGCGCACACCGCGCGCCTGCAGCACCGCAAAATTGATCGGCCAGGTCTGCGGCGTCTGCAAAGCGTCGCATTCGGTCGGCGCTGCCAGATCCTCTACCGACAAGATTTCGCCGGCGGCGAGGCTACGGGTTACATCGTCCCATCCTTCGGGTTCGACCGCGACGATCTCGGCATCGGGACAGGCGAGCGCCAGTCCCGCCGACAAGCCGCCGCCGCCGCAGCAGGCGACGACCTTGTCGGGCCCCACAATGCCGCGCGCGGCGAGTTGCGCGCGCGCCTCGATCCCCATGCTCCCCTGCCCTTCGATGATCCACGGGTCGCCATAGGCATGGACGAGCGTGCCGCCGCGCTCGTCGAGCAAATTGGCGGCGACCGCATCGCGCGATTCGGTAACGCGGTCATAAAGCACGACGTCCGCGCCGAGCGCGCGCGTTGCCGCGAGCTTCATCTGCGGCGCGTTGCTTGGCATCACAATCGTCGCCTTGATCCCCAGCCGCTTCGCCGCCCAGGCGACACCCTGGGCATGGTTGCCGCTCGATACGCCAACCACGCCCGCCGCCGCCTGATCGGGGGTCAGGTCGGTCAGACGGTGCCACGCGCCGCGAATCTTGAACGCGCCGACCGGTTGCAGGCATTCGGCCTTGCACCATATCGTTCGGCCGCCAACATCAAGCGGCAGGAGCGGCGTTTGCGGCAGGAGTGCAGCGACTTTGGCCGCCGCGCGTTCCACTCCGGCGAGGGTCGGCGTACGGTCGGGGCTGAGCAAGGGATCGGGGCTTTGCTGAGTCATGGCTTCGTCCTATAGGGCGCGGCATACAAGACAAGCGGCGATGATCGCCGCGACAGGAGATTTTCGAATGACCAAGGTTCTGGTGATCGGCGCCGGCGGCGTCGGATCGGTTGCGGTTCACAAGATGGCGATGAACCCCGACATCTTTCCCGACATCACCCTCGCCAGCCGCCGCAAGTTCAAATGCGATGCGATCGCCGAATCGGTCAAGGAACGCACCGGCGTGACGATCAAGACCGCCGAGGTCGACGCCGACCATATCGACGCGACCGCAGCGCTCATCCGCTCGGTGGGTGCGACGCACGTCGTCAACCTTGCCCTTCCCTATCAGGATCTCACGATCATGGAGGCATGCCTGTCGACCGGCGCGCATTATCTCGACACCGCCAACTATGAACCGCGCGACGAGGCGAAGTTCGAATATCATTGGCAATGGGCCTATCAGGACCGGTTCAAGGACGCCGGCCTGATGGCGCTGCTTGGCTCGGGCTTCGACCCCGGGGTGACGAGTGTGTTCACAACCTGGCTCCGAAAGCATCATTTCGACCGTATCGACACGCTCGACATTCTCGACTGCAACGGCGGCGATCACGGCCAGCATTTCGCGACCAACTTCAACCCCGAAATCAACATCCGCGAAGTGACCGCGGTCGCGCGCCACTGGGAAAATGGCGACTGGGTCGAAACCCCGCCGATGTCGGTGAAGCAGCAATTCGACTTCGAGGCGGTCGGGCCGAAGAATATGTACCTCATGTATCATGAGGAAATCGAAAGCCTCAAAACGCATCTGCCCGAGATCAAGCGCATCCGTTTCTGGATGACCTTCGGCGATGCCTATATCCAGCACCTGACCGTGCTGCAGAATGTCGGCATGACGCGGATCGACCCGGTGATCTATGAAGGCAAGGAAATCATCCCGCTGCAGTTTCTGAAGGCCGTTCTCCCCGAACCGTCGAGCCTGGGCGAGACGACGAAGGGCAAGACCAACATCGGCGTCATCGCAACCGGTCTTGGCAAGGACGGCAAGGAAAAAACGCTCTATCTCTACAATATCTGCGACCATGAAGACGCCTATGCCGAAACCGGCAATCAGGCGGTCAGCTACACGACCGGCGTCCCCGCGATGATTGGCGCGGCGATGATGGTCACCGGCACCTGGTCCGGTAATGGCGTGTTCAACATGGAACAGATGGACCCCGATCCCTTCATGGATATGCTGATGAAGCACGGCCTGCCATGGCAGGTGAAGGAGCTCGACGGCCCGCTGGATTTCTGAGTTAAATCATGCGCGATGGTGTTCCGGCGAAAGCCGGAACCCGGAGATGGAAAGCGCAAGCCTTGCGCCCTGACGTCCTGGGCTCCGGCTTTCGCCAGAGAACATGGATGTCGAGGGATTATAGATGATCGCCTATCTTCTGCCGATCGGCCTGCTGTTCGTCTCGAACATCTTCATGACCTTCGCCTGGTACGGCCACCTCGGCGACATGTCGCGGCCGATATGGCTCGCGGTGCTGCTCGCCTGGGGGCTGGCCTTCTTCGAATATTGCCTGGCCGTTCCGGCGAACCGGATCGGCTATGGCGTCTATACCGCCGCCGAACTCAAGACCTTGCAGGAAGTGATCACGCTCATCATCTTTGCGGGCTTCGCGGTCTTCTGGCTCGGCGAGAAGCTGACGGTGAATCATCTCGTCGGCTTTTCGCTGATCGCGGCGGGCGCCTTTTTCATCTTCAAGGGGCCGATCGCGGCCTGACAGGAACGATATCATGGAAACCCGTGCCGGCGATCCCGGAGCCTTTGCCCATTTCGACCTCGATCGCGTCCCCTCGCCGGCCTTCGTCGTCGATGCGGCGAAGATTCGCACGAACCTGTCCGTCCTTCGCCACATCGGCGACGCATCGGGCGCGCGGGTGCTTGCCGCGCTCAAGGCCTTTTCGATGTGGCCGCTCGGCGCCACGGTCGCGCACTATCTCGACGGGGTGTGCGCCTCGGGGCTTTACGAAGCCAAACTCGGCCGCGAGGAATATGGCGGCGAGGTTGCAACCTATTGCGCAGGCTACAAGGAAGCCGATCTGCCCGAAATAGCGGCACTGTCCGATCATCTGATCTTCAACTCGCCGGGACAGATCGCGCGCTTTCGGCCGCTGCTCGCCGAATTGCGCGCCAAGGGCGCGACGTTCGATGTCGGGTTGCGCATCAATCCGCAGCATAGCGAAGGCGATGTCCCCAAATATGACCCCGCGGCACCGTGCAGCCGGCTCGGCTTTCCGATCAGCCAGCTTTTGCCCGAACATATGAACGGCGTCGACGGCGTGCATATGCACACGCTGTGCGAACAGGATTTCCCTCCGCTCGCGCGCACCTGGGCGGCGGTCGAACCGATGCTGCGCCCCTTTTTCCGCCAGCTCAAATGGATCAATTTCGGCGGCGGCCACCATGTGACGCGCGCCGACTATCAAACGGACGATCTCATCGCCTTCCTGAAGCAGGTGCGCGCATCGACCGACTGCGACGTGATGATCGAACCCGGCGAAGCCGTCGCGCTCGACGCAGGTATCCTGGTGGGCGAAATCCTCGACCTGTTCGACAATGGCATGGCGATCGGCATCACCGACATTTCGGCGACCTGCCACATGCCCGACGTCATCGAGGCGCCCTATCGCCCCGCGATGCTGGGGGAGGAAGATACGGGCAAGCCGGTTCGGCTCGGCGGCCCGTCCTGCCTCGCGGGTGATGTGATCGGCGACTATCGACTGCCCGGTGGCGCGCGCATCGGCCAGCGCTTCGCCTTCCTCGATCAGGCGCATTATTCGATGGTGAAGACGAACAGCTTCAACGGCGTCCCGCTGCCGTCGATCTGGCTATGGGACAGCGAGAGCGACGAACTGACGGAGATACGGCGCTTTTCCTATGAGGATTTCAAAACGCGGCTCGGTTGAACGCCAGAAGTTAACGCGCGGTCCGATAAGGGTCTTTACAGGGGGGACCCCCCGCCATATATGCGCACCCCGCTGCCCCAGGGGGACTTCCAATAACCGCAAGGCAGCCTTTGATGTTTAACGTTAATTTTGGGGGTCCCTTGAGTTGCACCAGCATCATAGCGCCCACGGGCTGATTCAGGCACTTTCGCCGGTCGAACCTGTTACGCTTGTCCGCCCGCACGCCGCGCGGCGCGCAGCGCGTTTCTTCATCGAGCGATTTCCCGGCACGACCATGTATGCGGTCAAGGCGAATCCGTCGCCCGATCTGCTGCGCGTGCTGTGGGATTCGGGCGTCACCCATTATGACGTCGCCTCGATCGCGGAAGTGCGTCTGGTCGCCCGCACGCTGCCCGACGCCACCCTGTGCTTCATGCACCCGGTGAAGGCCGAAGAGACCGTGCACGAAGCCTATTTCAAACATGGCGTGCGCACCTTCTCGCTCGACACGATGGACGAACTTCAGAAGATCGTCCGCGCGACCGAGGGCGCGCCGGATCTCAACCTGCTCGTGCGCCTGCGCGTCTCGTCCGATCATTCGAAACTGAGCCTCGCCGCCAAGTTCGGCGCCGAGCCCGAGGATGTCGCCGAACTGCTGATGGCGACCCGTCAGGCGGCCGATGCTCTGGGCATCTGCTTCCACGTCGGCAGCCAGGCAATGACGCCGCACGCCTATGCCCAGGCGATGGAGCGTGTGCGCGCGGCAATCGTCGCGGCCGCGGTGACGGTCGATATCATAGATGTCGGCGGCGGCTTTCCGTCGTCCTATCCGGGCATGGAACCCCCGCCGCTCGACGCCTATTTCGACACGATCCACCGCAGCTTCGAAAGCCTGCCGATCAGCTATTCGGCCGAGCTGTGGTGCGAACCGGGCCGCGCGCTGTCGGCCGAATATAGCTCGCTGATCGTGCGCGTCGAAAAACGCCGCGGCGAAGAGCTTTATATCAACGACGGTGCCTATGGCGCGCTGTTCGATGCCGCGCATGTCGGTTGGCGCTTCCCCGTTTCGCTGATCCGCGAGACGGCGAGCGACGAGATGACGGCGTTCAGCTTCTATGGTCCGACGTGCGACGACCTCGACCATATGGCCGGCCCCTTCTATCTCCCGGCCGATGTGAAGGCCGGCGATTTCATCGAGATCGGCATGCTCGGCGCCTATGGCTGTGCGATGCGGACACGCTTCAACGGCTTCGGTGCCGAGGAAACCCACGTCGTCAGCGACGAACCGATGGTGAGCCTCTACACCGGCGAAGTCGAGCAGGAACGCCGCAGCGCGACGGTGACGAAGCTCTTCTGAACCGGCCGAAAAAGCCAAACAAAAAGGGCTGGCGCAGCGATGCGTCGGCCCTTTTCCGTTGCGTCTGCAGGTCGGGCTACCGCGCTTTCGCCTTTTGCCCCAATGCCTGCAATTCGGCCTTGCTGACCTGATTGTCGCGGTTGCTGTCGGCTGCTTCGAACATCGGCATCGGCCCGCCGACGAATTCGGCGCGCGAGATGCGACCGTCGCGATTCTTGTCGAAATCGCGGCGGAGCTGCGTCAGGCGATCACTATCCCAGCGCGACCGCGCCAGCGCGGGCAAGTCGTCCTTGCTGAAATAGCCATCGCCGTTGCGATCCATCTTCGTCCAGCGGCCGACGCGATATTGCTGAAACTCGCCGCGGCTTACGACGCCGTCGCCGTTGCGGTCGGCGTCGCGCAATTCCTGCGCAGCGCGTTCGAAATCGCCGCCGGGCGCGGCCAGCGCACCTGTTGCCGGGAGAAACGCCGCAAAGGCGGCAAGCGGGAAGACAATCCTGATTCGCATAAATATCCTGATAGCGTCTCGATACCGTTACGGGAGGGGCGATGGGGACGCCCCTCCCAACCGGGGTGGGTCTGGAGGGGGAGGCCCCGGTTAACGGCAGGGGATAACGGCGCCCGACGCGTCGGTGCAGGTTCCGCTGTGAACAGGCTTGCCCGTCGCAGGGTCGATCGTCGTCGATCCCGAATAGCTGGTGCCGGTGGTCGAATTGGTGGCGCTCGTCGAACGGCCGCCCGACCAGCTCCCGTCGGACGCGCGCGCGACCGCGCCGCTGCTGTCGAAGGTGCCGCGCGCGCCGGTGGCCGAAGCGCTGCCGCTGTGGGTCAGCGAACCGTCGGGGTTGACCGTCGTCGTCGACTGTCGCCTGCCTTTGCTTCCATTGGCGCCGCGGAACGCGCCGCCCGAGCGCGTTGTCACCGATCCATCGCCGTTCTGCACAGCGCCGCGGCCGCGGATCACGCCGCCCTTGGGCCCGGCGCTGCCGGCGACGACGCCGTTCGAACCGCGGGCGCGGAACGAACCCTGTCGGGCCTCGGCGGCGGTAACGGCCGCCAGCGCGGCGGTGGCGACGAAGGCGGTCAAAATGCGGGCGGGGGTGTTCATCGATTTCATCCTTCCTGATAGTGAAGACGAACATCCAATGCCGCTGCCCTGTATCGCGGCGATGTCGGCCAAACGCGACTGTGCGGCAAAATGCGACAGGGGTGCCGCTTCGACATGCTTTGTCACATCTTTCGCTCTGGCGACGGTGCCACGGGGCTGGCATGTCGGGTCCATGGACGCCAAGGCACCCCGCATCCTGATTGTCGACGACGATCCCGAACTGCGCGCATTGCTCCAGCGCTTTCTGGGCGAGCATGGTTTTGCCGTGCGCGCTGCCGACGGCGGCAAGGCGATGGATATCAGCCTGACGCGCGATCCAGCCGACCTGATCGTGCTCGATCTGATGATGCCGGGCGAAGACGGGCTCGCGATCGTGCGCCGGCTGCGCGAGCGCGGCGAGACGATCCCGATCATCATGCTGACGGCGCGCGGCGATCCGGTCGACCGTGTGCTCGGCCTGGAAATGGGCGCCGACGACTATCTCGGCAAACCTTTTCTCCCGCGCGAGCTCGTTGCGCGCATCAATGCCTTGCTGCGCCGCCTTTCGACCGACCGGGCGACGCTGCGCGACGAGGTGGTGACCGTCGGTCCCTTCGTCATCAATTTTTCTGCGATGTCGGTGCGCCGCGAAGATCAGGCGCTGGCGCTCTCTTCGCGCGAATTCGCGCTGCTCGCCGCGCTCGCGCGGAGCGCCGGGCGGCCGCTCAGCCGCGCGCAGCTGATCGACCGCGCGCTGGGGCGCGATGCCGAGGTGACCGACCGGGCGATCGACGTGCAGATCGGCCGTCTCCGCAAGGCGATCGGCGACGATGCCGCCAATCCCCGCTTCATTCGGACGATATGGGGCGTCGGCTATGTGCTGGCGCCGGGCACCGATGCTTAGGCGGCTGTTCAGTCGCAACGTCGCTATGCTGATCGGCGTCGTGCTGGCAGGGCAATTGCTCGCCGGGCTGCTGGTGCAGATATGGGTAATCGGCCCGCAAACGACCCGCGTCGCCGACGTGACCGCCGACATGATCCATGCGCTGTCGACGACAGTGGGAAATCTCCCTGCCGAGCGCCGAGCAGCAGTCATCGCCGACGTCAGCGACGGATCGCGTTTGTTGATCCGCCCGGTTTCCGATCCCCCGACCGACGGGCAGCGTTTTCCCACCTTCATCGAATACAGGTTCATGCGCGCACTCGCCGCGCGCCTGACGACGCAGCACAAGCTCGACTGGATTACCGACACGCGCGGGCGGCTGTGGATCAGGCTTGCGCTCGGCCCCGACGATTATTGGGTCAGCGTGACGCCGCCGCGTCGGCGCAGCGCGATGACCAGCCTGCTCGCCGCACTCGCGGCGGCCTTCCTCGTCGCGACAATCGCCGGCCTGTTCCTGCAGCGCCGGCTCGACCGCCCGCTGCGCCGTCTCGCCGCATCGGTCGACGCCTATGATCCCGAACGCCTGTCGCCGCCCGTTGCGACCGACGGCCCCGCCGAGGTCGCGGCGGTTGCGACCGCCTTCAACCGGCTGACCCAGCGCCTGGCCCGCAACGATGCCGACCGCACGTTGATGCTCGGCGGCGTCAGTCACGACCTGCGCACCCCGCTTACCCGGCTCCGCCTGTCGCTCGAGATGATCCGAGGCGACGACGAGCTAAGGAATGTCGCGGTGCGGCAGGTCGACCGCATCGAAGCCATGCTCGGTCAGTTTCTCGATTTCGCGCGGGGGTTTGAATCCGAAACGATCGCGCGCACCGATCTCGCGCCGCTGCTGCGTCAGGTCGTCGCCGATTGCGGGGCAACCGACAGTGCGACAATATCGCTCGGCGACAATATCGTCATCCGCACGCGCCCGCACGCGCTGGCCCGCGCCGTCGCCAACCTCCTCGGCAACGCGCTGCGCCACGGCGCGGCGCCGATATCGCTTACCGCCCGGATCGAGGGCGACCGGCTGGGCATCATGGTCCGCGATGCCGGGCCGGGACTGTCCGCCGACCAAGCCGACGCGATGCTGCGCCCCTTCGCCCGCGGCGATAGCGCGCGTGGCGGCGACGGTGCGGGCCTCGGGCTGGCGATCGCCGACCGCGCAGTCCGGGCGATCGGCGGACGCTTGCACTTTGCCCGCGACAGCGAGGGCTTCGCCGTGATGATCGATCTTCCGCTCGCGATAGACAATTGATCCGCTGGCGGATTTGCCCTTCCGTTTTGTTCCGCAACCATTCTATCGTGGCGGCGAAAAGCAAATGGGAGGACAAGCTATGCGGACGTCATCGGCACGATCGGGGCGGGGGCGTGCGCAGACAGGGACCGTGCGGGCATGACCATGCTGTCTGGCATCCGCATTATCGACCTGACGACGGTCATCTTCGGCCCCTATGCTACGCAGATGCTCGCCGATCTGGGGGCCGAGGTCATCAAGGTCGAGGCACCGGGGCTCGGTGACGTATCGCGCTATCTGGGGTCCGCGCGCAGCGACCCGACGATGGGATCGATCCATCTGACCGTCAATCGCGGCAAGCGCTCGATCGCGCTCGATCTCAAGCAGCCCGCCGATGCCGCCGTGCTGCGCGATCTGATCGCCGGAGCCGACGTCTTCTTCCACAACGTCCGCGGCAAGGCGATCGAGCGGCTCGGTTTCGACTATGCGAGCTGCAAGGCGCTGAAGGACGATATCATCTACGTCCATGGCACCGGCTTCGGCCAGAATGGCCCCTATGCCGACCTTCAGGCCTATGACGACGTCATTCAGGCGGCGACAGGGACGACCAGCCTCTTGCCGCGCGTCGATGGCGACCCGCGGCCGCGCTATTTCCCCTCGCTGATCGCCGACAAGATCGCAGGCCAGTTCGGCGCGCAGGCGATTCTCGCCGCGCTGGTCCACAAATTGCGCACCGGTGAAGGCCAGGCCGTCGAAGTCCCGATGTTCGAATGTTTCGCGGCCTTCATGCTCACCGAGCATCTGCGCGATGCCGCGCTCGATCCGCCGATCGGACCTGCCGGCTATCCGCGCCAGCTCGATCCGACGCGTCAGCCCTTCCCCACCGCCGACGGCTATCTGGCGATCGTACCCTATACGCCCGAATCGACCGCGCGGCTGATGACCTTGCTGGGCAGCGAGGCGCTGCTCGCAAGTCCGGCGTTCGAAGCGGCGCGCGCCGCCGGAACCCATATGTCGCTCGTCTACGCCGAAATCGCGCGCAAGACGCCGGCGAAGACCAATGCCGAATGGCTGGAAATCTTTGCCGCCAACGATATTCCGGCGATGGTGGCGCGCGATCTCGACGATGTGATCGACGATCCGCATTTGCGCGCCTCGGGCTTCTTCCACCGGCGCGAACATCCCGATGTCGGGGCCTTTTTCGAGATGCGCTCGCCCGTGCGCTATGGCGCCGCGCCGCATGTCGAACCGCGCTTCGCGCCGCGGATCGACGGCGACGGAGCCGCGATCCGCGACGAATTGGCGCGCGGCGCACCCTGACATCAGTTTCCGTTGCATATTGCGACGCACGCCCTAGCATCGGGCGCAGGCGGCCAGGTCGTGAACGAGCCGCGAGGACAAGGGGGACTTTATGCCAGGAAATCTGCTGGCGGCCGGCGCGGTGCTCGTGCTCTGGACGCTCATCATGCTCGTCTGGGTTGCGGCAACGCGATTCCCGGCGATGGCGAAGGCCGGAATCGACGTCAAAACGGCGCAGCCCGGCGGCCGCGGCGCCGATCTGGAGCCGGTGTTGCCGCCCGGCGTGAACTGGAAATCACACAATTACACGCATCTGCTCGAACAGCCGACGCTCTTCTACGCAGTGATCGTGTTTCTGCACCTGTCGGGTGGTGACACGGCACTGACGCAGGGTTTTGCCTGGGCCTATGTCGTGCTGCGCATCGTGCACAGCCTGTGGCAGGCGACGGTCAACCGGGTTCCGGTGCGTTTCGCGCTGTTTGCGCTGTCGACATTCTGCCTGCTCGCGCTGTCGGTGCTGGCCGTTATCGCAACCTTGGGCTGAGGGGGATATCATGGACACGAATGCAATATTGGGGCCGGTCGCGACGCTCGCGCTCTGGTCGATGGTCATGTGGGTGTGGATGTATGCGACGCGCATCCCGGCGATGAACCGCGCCAAGATCGACGCGAAGAATCTGGTCGGCACCACCGGGCGCGGGCTCGACGAGGTGCTTCCGCCCGAGGTGCAGTGGAAGGCGCATAATTATAACCATCTGATGGAACAGCCGACGGTCTTCTATGCCGTCGCGCTAGCACTCGCGGTCGGCGGCATGGGCGGCGGGCTGAATGCCCAGATCGCCTGGGCCTATGTCGGACTGCGTATCGTCCACAGCATCGTGCAGGCGACGGTTAACCGCGTGATGTGGCGCTTTGCCATCTTCGCGCTCGCCAGCCTCGCGCTGATCGCGCTATGTCTGCACGCCTTCATGGGCTTTGTGCTGCATTGATTTGAAGGACACGTCGCCCCCGCGCAAGCGGGGGTCGCTCTCGAGGTAGCACTGGATAGCAAGCGCCCCCCGCCTGCGCGGGGGCGACGCTTATCTGGAGAACCGCGCGGCCAGTTCCACATGGGTCGACCAGCGGAACTGGCCGACGGGTTGTACCCAGTCGAGCCGATAGCCGCCCACGACGAGCAGCTTCGCGTCGCGGGCGAAGCTCGCCGGATTACAGCTGACATAGGCGATCACGGGCGTCGCCGCGGCGGCAAGCTGCTTCACCTGCTCCTCGGCGCCGGCGCGCGGCGGGTCGAGGATCACGGCGCCGAAGCGGTCGAGTTCGGCAGGCACCAGCGGCCGCCGGAACAGGTCGCGATGCTCGGTCGCGACGAGCGCCCGCGCGCGGTTTGCAGCGCCGGTCAGCGCGGCGATCGCATCCCGGGCGCCCTCGGCGGCATAGACTTTCCGTCCCGCCTGCACCGACAGCGCGAAGGTGCCCACGCCCGCGAACAGATCGGCCACCGTAGGCGCATCGCCGATTGCCTCGTGCACCGCGCCGAGCAGAGCCGCTTCGCCCGCAGTCGTCGCCTGCAGAAAGGCAAAGGGCGGCACTTCCACCGCAATGTCACCGAAGCACACCGTCGGCGGTTCGGGTTGCCACAGGATTTCGAGTCCATCGCCCTGATCGATCGCAAAACGCGCTAGAGCATGGGCGCCGGCAAAATCCTGCAGCGCCATCGCGGCGTCGAGCCCCTCGGCCTTCACCCCTTCGAGGATGAGTTCGACGCCCTGATCGAGCCGTTGCAGCTTGACCTTCACCGGGCGCCGCTGCGGCGCGATAAGCCCGAGCAGATTGCGGATCGGGGCGATCAGCGCGAACAGTTCGGGCGCGAGCAACGGACATTCGCGCATGTCGACGATCTGATTACTTTGCGCCGCGTTGAAGCCGATCGCGACCTGCTTGCCCGCCTTGATCGCGGTCAGGACCGCCCGGCGACGGCTATGCGGCGGCGACAGATGCGCAGGACGGACATCGCCCGCCGTCACCTGCTGACCGGCGAGCGCCCCGGCCACGCGCTCGCGCACGAAATCCGCAAGCGCCGCCTCGCTGACATGCTGGAGCTGGCAGCCGCCGCATTTGCCGAAGTGTCGGCAGACAGGAACCGCGCGGTTCGGCCCGGCGACGAGCGTTCCGTCGGCCGCCACATGGTCGCCGGGAACCCCGCCCGCGACATGGCGACCGTCGGCGGTTACGCCGTCGCCGCGCGCGGCGATGCGGACAATCAGGTCGGTTTCGGTCACGGGTAAAACTTTCGTCAGAACGGCGCGGCGACGAGATCGTCGGCGACAAGGCCGGCGCCTATACGCCGCGCCTGCGCAATATGCCAGCCGACGGCCGCGACCGCGGCGTCGAAGGGGTCGCCGCCGCGCGCCAGCATCGCGCCGCACGCCCCCGCCAGGACATCGCCGGTCCCCGCCGTCGCGAGCCACGGGCTGCCGGGCCAGGCCGCGCATATCCGCCCATCGGGCGCAGCGACCACCGTGTCGGCGCCCTTGTAGATCACCACGGAACGCGCCTGCGCCGCCGCGGCGCGCGCTCGGTCGATCTTGCTGCCGGTCGCCTCCGGAAAGGCGCGCGCGAACTCGCCCGCGTGCGGTGTCAGGATCGCGTGCGCGCCTCCGCCTGCGAGATGGGGCAGCGCGGCCGGGATCGCCGCCGCATCGAGCACCAGCGGCGTCCGGCTTGCCAGCGCGGCGGCCAGTTGTTCATCGAGTGCATCGCCGGCGGGAAAGCCGGGTCCGATGACGAACGCGCCGACACGCGGATCACCGAGCCGTTTGGCAAAGGCGTCGCCCTCCTCGACGATGACCGCCGACAGCGGCGCCGGACGATCGCTTTCGAGCACGACATAGCCCGCCCCGGCGCGCAGCGCCACGACGCGCAGATGCTGGTCGCATTCCCAGGCCCAGCCGTGCGGCGCAATCGCCACTTCGGCGACCGGCGGCGTCTGCGGCATCACGACGGGCCGTGTGCGCCAGTCGCTGATCTCGATCGTCGCGCCGTCGGCATCGGGGGCAATCCGCACCAGCGCATGAATGTCGCTATGATCGTCGGCGGCATAGAGCGGTCGGCTGATGTCGCGCTGAAGCCGCTGCGCCAGCGCGACGAGCCGCGCGAGCTGCGGCAGCGCGAGCGGACGGCCAAGCCCCGCCCCGGCGCGTTGTTGCAGGCGGAGCAGCGACGGATCGGCGCTGACCAGCGCTCCGCCGGCATCGACGCGGCCGCGAATGATGCGTTCGCCGCTCATGCCGTGGCCCCCGAACCGGCATCATCGCCAGCCAGCGCCCGCGCCGGCAGCATCGCCAGCGACGCCTCAAGCGGCGCCAGCGCAGCCGAATCGAGCCGCAACGGTGCAAGAAGGACCGGCAACGCGGCCGCCTCGGCAGTAATCAGCGCCAGCGCCATATCGGCATAGCGCCGCTTGCCCGCCGCGGCCGCGAGCGCGACGAGCGTCGTCCAGTCGTGGCGCGCGATGGCCCCGGCCGCCGCGTCGGACAAATCTCCATTCGCAACCAGAAAGGCGTGATAAGCCTTTGCTTCGGTGTCAATTCCAGCGGCACCTTGCTGCGCTTCGCAGGTCGTCCGCACCGCTTCGCCGAGCGCGGCCGCGCGATCGCCGTCGCCCCTGTCTCGCGCCAGCCACCAAGCCGCAATATCGAGCAGCAGGGCGCGGAGCAGGTCGGGATCGAGATCGGCGACCGCAATTGCCGGGCTGCCGAGCGCATCGAAACGGCGCCGGTCGGCGATGCGCAGCGCAAGAAAGGCCCGCTGGGTATCGCTGAGCTCGCTTTCGCCGGCCCCCTGCGGACCGTCCGCGGTTTCGGCTGCACCCGGCGATACCGTCGGCGCGCGCTGCGCCGATTGCTGGCGCCACCGATATTCTTCGGCGCGCGCGAAACAGGCGGGGGCCAGCCGCTCGGCCGAGGGAATCCCGCCCGCCAGCCAGTCGTCCCACAGCGCCGCGCCATCGATTCCGACATCGAGATCGCGGGCAAGCGTCGCCACGAGCCGCCGGGCAATGCCCAGCGACAGCGCGCGCTGTTCCTCGGTCAGATGCCCCGCGGTCGGCGCCGCAAGATAGGCCGCCAGTTCGCGCAGCCGCGCCGACAGCGTCGGCGACGGCACATCGAAACCGGTCGAGGGGAAGGATTCAGCCATGCACGCTCGCGGATAGCAGCATGTCGTTAATAGGCATTAAACCTTGAAGGCCTTTGTTCTACTTGGCTTCCGGTCGCCGCGCGAGGCGCATCCAGAGCAAAATCTGGAACAGCGCCAACAGCGGCAGGATCGCGAACATCAGCGGCGCCACGCCGAAAACCAACGCGGGTGCGAGCATGATCCATGCCTGATCGGCGTCGGGAAGCAGCCAGTGAAAGCGGCGCTTTTCGCCCGCATCTTCATAGAGCAGGCGCGCGAGCAGGATCGTCGCGGCAAGGCATGGCGCAAGCGCCGCTTCCGAAAAGCGCGGCATCGCGTGCGCCGCCCCGCCGAGCGAGAGCAGCCAGGGAAAAGCCGCCAGCAACAGCCACGCAAAACTGCGGATGATCGCGCGTACCCGGTCGTGCGCCGCGCTCTGGGCGCGAAAGGAGGCGAGAAAGCGCATCGCGGCGAGGCAGAGGCCGCCAAGCACCGCGACCAGCGCGCCCGCCGCCGCCAGCCCGCTTGCGGCGAGCAGCGCAACGCCGATCCAGAGCAGCGCGGTGACATAGGGCAGATAGCGCGCGGTTTTCGGCGATCGCACGAGCAGCGGCCCCGCAAGCCGGATCAACGGCATCATGATCGCCGAGCGGCCGAGCCCCATGCCGCCATAATCGACCTGCTGCAGGCTCGATTGCTCGATCAGCGCCGCGGTCGGCCGGTCGGTGACGATCGCGATGTCGCCCTGCTCAAACAGCGCGGGCTCGCAATAGAGTCGGCGCGCGCCGGTCTGCACCGCCATGCGCAGCAGCGTCAGCATCACGTCCCATTCGCCGGGCATATTGGCCAGATCGCGCACCATCGCGTCCGAAATACAGGCAAGCCCGCCCCAGCGCCGGGTCGCGTCGATGCGTTCGAACCCCTGCGTCAGCAGCGTGTCGGCGGTGACGAGGATCGCCGGCGAACCCGGCTTGGCAATCGCCGCATAATGGGCGCTGCCCGCACGCAAACCGTCGGCGACCAGGATGATGCGATCGTCGCCCTCGACCAGCGCCATCAGGTCGCTCGCCTCGCGCACCGGCGTCACCTTCATCCCGCGGCGGCGGATACGGTCGCACGTTGCCAGCAGGTCGGCCGGCACTGCGCCTACCGCGACCGCGATATGCGTAACCCCGACGTCGGCAAGCCGCGCTGCCTGCCGCTCGATCAGCGTCTCGCCCGCAATCGCGACGAGCGCGCGCAGTCCGCCGTCGGGCAGCATTTCGCTGGCGCCGACCAGCGCGATCAAGGCCATCGGCGCCCCCCATTTGCAGCACAGGTCATCGCCGCCGACCTTTAGGCGCGAAGGACCGATTGGCAAGCGATCATCTTCCGAACCGCCGTCATGACGTCATCCCTCCCGCCCCGCGTAAAAGCCTTGCCGAGCCGGGAAAAAATCGCGCCGAAAGGCACCGAATCGCTGGCAAAGACGCCGGTCATGGGCTAGGCCCGAAGCATCTCCCGATAGCGCAACAGAAGGCCGGGCTTTGACCGAAGAAAATACGCATTTGCCGCCGTCCGACGACGGCATTTCGCCGATCAACATCGTCGACGAAATGAAGACGTCTTACCTCGATTACGCGATGAGCGTGATCGTCAGCCGCGCGCTGCCCGACGTGCGCGACGGGTTGAAGCCGGTGCATCGCCGCATCCTCTACGCGGCGCAGGAAGGCGGCTTCATTCCCGGCCGCCCGTACAAGAAATCGGCGAAGATCGTTGGCGACGTCATGGGTAACTACCACCCGCACGGCGACAGCGCGATTTATGACGCTCTCGCCCGCATGACGCAGGACTGGTCGCTCCGCGTGCCGCTGATCGACGGTCAAGGCAATTTCGGCTCGATGGACCCCGATCCGCCGGCGTCGATGCGCTATACCGAAGCGCGCCTTGCCAAGACCGCGATGGTGCTGCTGAACGACCTCGACAAGGATACCGTCGACTTCCAGCCCAATTATGACGCGAGCCGCGACGAGCCGACGGTGCTCCCGGCGCGTTTCCCGAACCTGCTCGTCAACGGCGCGGGCGGCATTGCGGTCGGCATGGCGACCAACATCCCGCCGCACAACCTTGGCGAAGTCGTCGATGCGACGCTCGCGATGATCGAACGCCAGCTCGAGGGCGGCCCGGACATCACCCTCGAAGAACTGATGGCGATCGTCCCCGGCCCCGATTTCCCGACCGGCGCGATGATGCTCGGCCAGGGCGGCGCGCGCAACGCCTATGCCACCGGCCGCGGCTCGATCATGATGCGCGCTACGCACATCATCGAGGAAGGCAGGAACGACCGCCAATCGATTGTTCTGACGTCCATTCCTTTTCAGGTCGGCAAGTCCGGACTCGTCGAGAAGATCGCGGAGGCGGCGCGCGACAAGCGCATCGAGGGCGTCGCCGACATCCGCGACGAATCGAACCGCGAGGGCGTGCGCGTCGTTATCGAGCTGAAGCGCGACGCCACCGCCGAGGTCGTCCTGAACCAGCTCTGGCGCCATACCCCGGCGCAGTCGAGCTTCCCCGCGAACATGCTCGCGATCCGTGGCGGCCGCCCCGAAATGATGGGGCTGAAGGATATTCTTTCGGCCTTCATCGCCTTCCGCGAAGAGGTCATCACCCGCCGCTGCAAATTCGAACTCGCCAAGGCGCGCGACCGCGCGCACATCTTGCTCGGCCTTGTCGTCGCGGTCAGTAATCTCGACGAGGTTGTGCGCATCATCCGCGGCTCGAACTCGCCCGCTGCGGCCCGCGAAGCGCTGCTCGCGCGCGAATGGCCGATCGGCGAGATCGCGCCCTATATCCGCCTCGTCGAAGCGATCGAGGGCGAGATGGAGGACACCGCGACCTATCGTCTTTCCGAAATACAGGTGAAGGCGATTCTCGACCTGCGCCTGCATCGTCTGACCGCGCTCGGTCGCGACGAAATCGGCAAGGAACTCGGCGAGTTGGCGAGCGAGATTGAGGAACTGCTTTCGATCCTCGCCGACCGCGTCAAACTCTATGGCGTGATGCGTGAAGAGCTGGTCGCGGTGCGCGACGAATTCGCCACCCCGCGCAAGACGCTGGTTGCCCCCGCCGCCGATGGCATCGACGACGAGGATCTGATCGAGCGCGAGGAGATGGTCGTCACCGTCACTCTCGACGGCTATATCAAGCGCACCCCGCTCGACACCTTCCGCGCCCAGCGTCGCGGCGGCAAAGGCCGCGCCGGCATGGCGACGAAGGACGAAGATGTCGTCACCGAATTGTTCGTCACCTCGACGCATACGCCGGTGCTGTTCTTCTCCACCGCGGGCAAGGTCTATCGCATGAAGGTATGGCGCCTGCCCGAAGGCGGGCCGGCCACGCGCGGCCGCCCGATGATCAACCTGCTCCCGCTCGCGCAGGGCGAGACGATCTCGACCGTCCTCCCGTTGCCCGAGGACGAGGGCGAATGGGGCAAGCTCCACGTCATGTTCGCGACCGCGAAGGGTAGCGTGCGTCGCAACAGCATGGACGCCTTCACCAACGTGCCCTCGAACGGCAAGATCGCGATGAAGTTCGAAGGCGATGACGAAGACGATCGCTTGATCGGCGTCGCGCTGCTCGACGAAAGCGACGATGTGCTGCTCGCGACGCGGCAGGGCAAGGCGATCCGCTTCGCCGGTGACGATGTACGCGAATTCCAGAGCCGCAATTCGACCGGCGTGCGCGGTATGCGCCTCGCCGACGGCGACGAGGTGATCTCGCTCTCGATCCTCCACCGCGTCGGCACCAGCAGCGAGGAGCGCGAAGCCTATCTGCGCGCGGCCCCGTGGAAGGACAATGAAAACG
>LUMV01000064.1_pt1 | contig 46731 bp, 45 predicted proteins | sample 729731 | NCBI WGS metagenome assembly LUMV01 (sample SAMN03860301, study PRJNA289734) | marine metagenome | biome: seawater column; feature: ocean; material: water; isolation source: Red Sea water column Station 192 - depth 200m | place: Saudi Arabia: Red Sea | collected 2011-10-15 | depth 200 m
TCCCAAATCGTTGGTAATTGATGCACTTGCGCACCGAATAAATCGACACGTTGACCACCTGTGATTTTGGTATACAAACCATATTTCTTGGCAATTTGACCGACTGCGATCAAGCCATCTGGCGTGACTTCACCGCCTGCCATACGTGGCACGACTGAGTAAGAACCATCTTTTTGAATGTTACCAAGGAAGTAGTCATTACTGTCTTGCAAGCCCGCGTGTTCTTTTTGCAGGATAAAATCATTCCAACATGAAGCTAAAATATTCGATGCAGTCGGTTTACAGATATCACAACCGAGTCCGTGACCATGTTTAGAAATCAGCTCATCAAATGAACGAATCTCGTTAACACGTACCAAGTGATACAGCTCTTGACGTGAGTATGGGAAATGCTCGCAAAGGTGGTTGTTCACCGTCACGCCTTGACGCTGCAATTCCGCTTTCAACACTTGCGTCACGAGTGGCGCACAGCCACCACATGCAGTTGCGGCTTTGGTACATTTTTTCAATGCGCCAAGCGATGTCGAACCGTCAGCAATCGCACTGCACAAATCTGCTTTCGACACGTTATTACATGAACAAATCGTTACGTTATTACATGAACAAATCGTTGCAGAGTCAGGTAACAGATCAACACCTGTGCCACCTGATGATGCGACATTGCTACCGCCATATTGTGGCACGATCAAGCTGTCTGGATTTTCAGGCAAATCCATGTCGTTGAGCATCATTTGGAGCAGTTCGCTATATTCTTTTGCATCACCGACGAGGACAGCGCCGAGTAATTTTTTGGTTTCTTTATTGATGACGATTTTTTTATAGACTTGTGCATGGTCATCATTATAGAAATAGCTTGCCGCAGACGGATGATTACCATGTGCATCACCGATCGATGCCACATCAACACCCATCAGCTTGAGCTTGGTGCTCATGTCCGCACCGAGGAACTGTTTTTCCTGCTTGCCCATCAGATGTTCGGCCGCGATCTCCGCCATCTGATCAAATCTGTTTTCAGCTCTGTGCCATCAGAAAACTTCATGCTATGAATGAAGTCATCCCCACCCTCAATCGCTTGAGTGGCTTTTTGGGTGAGAACTTCAACACCTAAATCTTCAATCTTATTGCGCAGAACTTTACCGCCAAGATCGTCAATTTGCACTGCCATCAAGCGTGGTGCAAATTCCACCACATGTGCTTTTAAGTCCAAATCAACCAGTGCTTTTGCCGCTTCTAGACCAAGCAGACCACCACCGATCACGACACCATTTTTTGCCGTTTGACTTGCAGCACGGATCGCATCCAAGTCTTCAATCGTACGGTATACAAAGCAGTTTTCACGATCATTACCTGGAATCGGCGGTACAAATGGATAAGAACCCGTAGACAGAATCAACTTGTCATAAGGAACTTGTTGACCTGATTTGGTGGTAACGATTTGCGCTTCACGATCAATGGCAATCGCTTGGGTATTTAAATGCAGATCAATCCCATAGGCATCTGCAAAGTCCTGACGTGCTAATGACAAATCTTTGGCGGATTTCCCAGAAAAATATTCAGTGAGATGGACACGGTCATACGCCAAACGTGGTTCTTCTGCGATGACCGTAATTTCAACATCATCGTTCGCATATTCAAGCACGCCTTCCAAGAATTTGTGCCCAACCATACCATGACCAACAACTACTAATTTCATGGGAATTTCTCCGCGTTATTTCTACTATCTGTATTTGCTATCTTTGGCTTCGATCAACTGACTATTTACTTCATCACTTCAAGTCAGTTGACCTCTGCTATTTTGGCTATTGAGGCTAAGGTTTATGCTTAGGCCTCTGCAATTGCGTTACGTTCCGCAATCGCTTGTTCAAATAATTTTTGCTCTTTGGCTTTGTGCTCTGGGCTAAAGCGGATGAACATTACTGATACACCTGCAACCAGCACCAACACCCCGATGACCATCAGTGCAGTTTGAATATCCACCATACCTTTGAGCAAGAAACCTGCTGCCACCGCACCGACATTACCACCTGCACCAATGATCCCAGCTACACCACCTAATGATTCACGATCAATAAACGGTACCAGTGCATAAGTTGCGCCACATGCCATGTGAGTGAACAAACCAAAGATTGTCATCATCATGATCGCCGTCCACACCGTAGACATTTGCGAGAAAAGAATCAGGAAAATCCCTTCACCCAAGATCATGATGAGTAATATTTTGGTACGACCATCCAAACCTTTACCGAGCGCAACTTTGTCAGAAATGATGCCACCTAGAGCACGAGCAAACAGCGCAAGCAAACCAAAGATACCTGCTGCTAGACCTGCTTCTTTTAGACCGAGATTAAAAGTATCGACGTAATACATTGCAGCAATGTTATGGATAAAGATTTCCACACCAAAACATGCACCATAAGTCAGGAACAGAATCCACACACGGTAGTTCGATGCAGCTTGTTTTAAGATACCCATGCTACTTTTCTTACCACTACCAGTTTCCATGCCCATTGCACGAAGCTCTTTATAGTCACCTTGTGGGCTATCTTGAGTAAGCTTCCAGTACATGATGCCAACGATGACCATCAAAATACCTGGTACCAATAACGCTGCTCTCCAACCCCAAGCCGCATCTACACCAACCATGATCAAAGCAGCCATTAATAAAGGCATTAACGCTTGCGTCGCACCACCACCTGCATTACCCCAACCCGCAGTTGCTGCATTCGCAGTCCCGACGACATTTGGTGCAAACATCACACTGGTGTGATATTGCGTGATGACGAAGCTTGCGCCGATCGCACCAATCAATAGACGGAAGAATAAGAATGATTCGTAGCTATTTGCAGCAGCTACACCAAATACAGGAATACTTCCGATCAGTAATAGAGCGGTATACGTACGACGTGGACCGTATTTATCAGTCAATGGACCAATGATTAAACGAACGAGAATGGTGATCGCAACTGCTGCGATATTGATATTAGCAATCTGATCTTTGGTCAGATGAAATTCACCTGCAATGACTGGCATCAATGGCGCGCAAGCAAACCATGCAAAGAAACAGATAAAGAATGCGAGCCATGACATATGGAAAGCACGCATTGCGGGAGTGGAAAAACTAAACAGTTTAATGGATGTTGCTTTTTTTGCAGACATATCAACAGACATAATGGCGTCCCCTGAACTAAACATATATTGATGCAGTAATAAAACTTAAAACCACATATTCGCTTGTCAGAACGGGCGCCATTGACCGTTGCAATTTGGAGTCATCTTTGACTTACAAGATGTAATGCAACAGCCATGCCAAAATTCAGATAGTCATTTTAAAAAGTATTTCCATTAACAAAAAAATCAATTCTAAGAATTTGTTTTTATTTAGATTTAAATTAAATTCATAAATTACTATTAATTAGAAAACAACACTTTCCTTTTCCTTGATTCAATAATCAACACATAAATGATCACAACTTCACCAGTCAAAATCTAATCCGAACCTCGATTGTTTATTTATTCTTACCTTTACTTCTAAACACTTCGTTCTAGATTGAACATGCTCCTAAAGTGCATCCTTTTAGTGCAATACAACGTAGATTCTACAAATGGGTCATTTGACTTAATTTATATAGCATCCAAATTTACGCATCATTTTGGAGCAATGCTGCATTTCATCAATTGCTAATCTAAGAATTGAATAACCATGCTAAGTTAATTAGCAATATTAATTTCGGCAATCATATACAGCCTTGCATAGCCCGCCACTTCCATACGCTCATCATCCATCATTTTGCAATACAGCGTGCCGCCTCGTTTTGAGGCTTGATAGACAACCAATTCTTTTTTGTTTAAACGCTCCGCCCAAATCGGCACAATCCCAGTATGAATCGAACCTGTCACAGGATCTTCATCTATACCCATCGCAGGCGCAAAATAACGAGAAACACAATCTACATGCTCATGATCTGCACTGGCTGTAATTGCTACATCACGATTCGATGCTGTAATTGCTGTTCTTAAATTACCAAGTGCTTTTAGTTTGACAAAATCAGGTTGCTCATCGAGTACATCTTGTACAGACTCATATTCCACAATATAAGCTTGTGGGCTGAGATAGACTGCTTTAAATGGTTTGGTTAACCCTTCACGCAACAACTCAGGATAATCGTCAATATGCTCTGCACGACGAATCGGAAAATTCATATGAATCTTGCCATCTTCAGCCTGATACACCATAAACTCACCCAGCTTACGCACATGAAAAATGATATGTTTTAATTCGACATCTAGCTGAAATAAAATACAGGCACTCGCCAAAGTCGCATGACCGCAAAAATCAACTTCCGCAACAGGTGTAAACCATCGAATCTCAAAGTTTGTCGTATCCAACCTTTTTACAAAAGCAGTTTCAGCAAGATTATTCTCCATCGCAATATTCTGCATGACGGACTCATCAAGCCATTCCTCCAAGATAATCACTGCCGCAGGATTCCCCTTAAACAACTTTTGGCTAAAAGCATCGACCTGATACATTTTCATGATAACAACCTACTATTTTTATACACATTTATATCCCACTATATCGGCTTTTATTGCATTTGTGGGGCTGTTTTTGACAAGTTCAGTGTATCGTTTAAAATGCGCTCAACCTTTATGCTATCTTCAACATTCATTGAAAAGGAGGACGTCATGCTGTTATCCCAAAAGTACAAATCAAACTGATTCAGCATACGTCAGCTCACGGACATATGTTAAATCGCAACAAATGTCCGAATGCCAACACAGACTTTAACAGTCTATTCAATCTAGCATTCGCTTGATTTTTTCTTTTTTGGAACGATTAAAAATGAAACTGAAAGATATGCCGAAAATCAAATCGCGCAACCCCGTCGCAAGATCTCCACTTTTGCATAAAAGTGGTGTCTTTGAAACTGAAAAGCCTCAAGCGACGCATCGACGTGAACGCAAAGCATCGAAACATCAGCTTCGTAAAACAGATTGGCAAACTGATCATTAAGCTTTGCATACAAAACTAAAAAAGCAACCCGAAGGTTGCTTTTCTATGATGTTCAATTATCTAATTATTGTCCTGACATTTGTTCAGGCTGCACAACGACTTTCTTCACACCAGTGATTTGTAGTGTTACACGGCGGTCAGGTTGTAAACATGCTTTTAATTCAGCAGTTGCTTTCGTACCAGTACAGTTCGTTGTTACAGGCTGAGTCTCACCTGCACTGTTGACACTCATTTGAGTTTGAATACCACGTGTAGCAAGGTATTGCTGCACTGTTTGCGCACGCTTCATACCAAGATCATAGTTGTATTTTTCAGAACCCAAGCGATCCGTGTGACCTGTAACACCAATACTGTTAATCGTCGTGTAGTTACCATTTACAGCGTCAACAACTTGATCAAGTGTCGCACGCCCTTGTGGCAATAAGTCAGACACTGATGATCCGTCAAATTTAAACAATGCATCGGCAGCAAGGTTAATGGTTTCTTGCTCTACACGTGGCGCAGGTACTGGCGCAGGAGCAGGCTCTGGAAGTGGCTCAACCGCTACGACAGGTGCTTCAGGTTTCAAGTGACCACCCAAAACAACATTCAAACCAGCAAGTGCGGTGTAGTTCCAAAACTCTTCATCAGCATTATATGTCGCACGAGCTTCTGTACGTAGTGACAACGCATCATTGAAACGATAGAACGCACCAATACCCGCATTACCCAAAGTACCTTCTTCTTTCAGACCGCGACCTGCACGACCCAATGTTGCTTCATCCGCACCGTCAAAATCATATTTGTAATGACCAGCACCTAAAAGTACATAAGGCTTAAACTTGCTATCATAGTCTTTTGTGATCAAATCAGAAGTCACATAGAAATTACCGTTGATTTGGCTTTGAGTGTATTCAGCGCCGTTGATTTGCTCACCACCAAGTTCGATATCACCATTTACTTGGTTATATTCAGCCTCAAAACCCAACCATGGCGTAAGCTCTACACCAAGTGCAGCACCAACGAATAAATCATCTTGGATTTCTGCTGCGCTTGTTAAATCACCTTTTTCCCCAGAATTATTGTGCTGAGTATCCTGGAAAGTGTAGCCAAGCAGCAAAGGTGTAACGGTAACTCCTGCATTCGCAGCAGCAAATGGGAGCGCTAACATCAAAGCACATGTTAAACGATTTAAGTTCATATCCAACTCCAAAATATGCGTTATGCATTAAAATTTATTAAGTAATCAAAATTAAAAGCTTTGAAACAATTCTCGCTTTGAGCTTTATCATTTAATCACTAAATCAACAAGTTGGGTTCAATATAGTGATTTCATATCGTGTAGTTTGTAATTTTTTGATACAAAAAAAGCAACCCGAAGGTTGCTTTTTTATCATTTGGTAAAAACTGTCAAATTATTGACCAGGTTGAACCATTACAGTACGGCTACCAGTGATCGTAGCAAATACACGACGGTTCATCGCACGACCTTCTTTAGTATTGTTGTCTGCAATTGGTTGATCCCATGCAAAACCTTGCGTGCTCAAGCGGTTTGCATCGATACCAAACTCATTTACAAGTGATGATTTCACAGAGTTTGCACGAGCAAGCGAAAGACGTTCGTTCAACTTACGTGGACCTGTGTTATCAGTGTGACCTTCGATTTGTGCAGTTGCATTTGGATATTCAACCAATTTCTCAGCAACTTTAGCAATTTCAGGCTTGTATTGAGGTTTGATGTTTGACTTGTTGATGTCAAAGAATACACGAAGTTCCATCTTAAGATCTTCAGTGATTTCTTGTGGTTGCTCTGGAGCAGGTTCAACAACAACTGGCTCTGGAACTGGCTCAACTTCAACCACTGGCGCAGCTGGTTTCAAGTGACCGCCAAGAACAACTTGAAGTGCTGCCAAGCCTTGACCTTCCCACCAGTTGTTATCGAAGTTGTGGATAGCACGAGCTTCTGTACGAAGTGTCAATGCATCGTTCAACTGCCAAAGTACACCTGCACCTAAGTTACCAAGAGTGTCGTATGAACGACGATCAAAACCAGGATTATCTACAGTGATACGTGAATGGCCTACACCGATCAAACCATAAGGCTTGATTTTGCTGTCATAGTTACCAGTGAATACGTCAGTAGTAGCGATCGCATTCAAGCTAAGAGTTTCTTGCTTAGCTTCCCATGGTTGACCAAAAGATGTAGCAGCTTCATTCGCAGCAGCATCAGGTTTAGTTTGTTGGTATTCAACTTCAGCTTGTAACCATGGCGTCAATTCTGCACCGATCGCAGCACCAACAACCAAATCACTTTGAAGCGCAACACCAGAACCATTAGTACCAGTAGGTGTAGTTCCGCCATCACGGCTAGTTAGAACATCACGTTGCTTATCTTGAGTATCTTCTGGATACCAGTGATAACCAAGCATTAAAGGGGTTACGGTAATACCCGCATTTGCAGCTGCAAATGGAGTAGCGACTAACATTGCTAATGCAATACGACTCATTTTCATGGAATGCCTCCAGATTAACATTTTGTAGTGTAACGCAAGCCTAAAACTTTGTTTTCTGTGTATAGTATATACACAATTTCATATGTTTTTAAGCTACTTGCTTAAAATTTTACAAAAATTGGACATCAAACCCAAATGTCACAACCCAATTGTCAATAGTATTGACAAACTTACTTACAATTACCGTTGTTATTCGGTAACTTGGTAAGGATTCTGACCTATCCTTGTGACGCAGTCTAGTCGTATTTAAATGCTTTTTCTATACTTTTTTATAAAAGTTTGATTGCTTACACAGTTTTTTTGTAACTATGACTTCCATTTATTGAAGAAAATAAATTAAAATTATTGCAAAACAATATGTATAAAATTATTATATTTTGACAAGTATCACAAATTCCCACATCAGTTTAACAATCTACAACGTATTTATTAAACAAACTGGGTAACAGAAACGAACAATAAATTAAAATTCGAGGTTTCAAGTGCGAGCTTCCACATATTCCAAACAATATGGTATTACTTTAGTCGAGCTGATGATCACCATTGCAATCTTAGCTATTGTAGCAGTGATTGCAGTACCCTCTTTCCAAGCCGTCATGGCTAATCTTGAGGCAAATCGAGTTCAATCTACCATGCGATCCGTTGTTCAAGACAGTAAACATCGTGCTTTTACCAATCGACAGCGTATTACGATTTGCGGCAGTTCAAATCTACAAGATTGCGATGCGCAGTGGTCTACAGGATTTATCATTTTTAATGATTTAAATATCAACAAAACAAAAGATCTTGCTGAAGAGATCATAAAGAAGCACAGTTTCAATTTGAAACATGGCACACTCTCTTGGCGTGGTTTTGGTGGTAGTGCATTATTTTTTCAGCCTGATACTGGTCTCCCTCGTGGATCGAACGGCAGTTTCACGTATTGTGCGAACTCAAATAAACATCAAAAGATTATTATTGGCACGATGGGACATGCACGACATGAAACGGTGACCAGTTGTTAAAATTTAACCATCCCCATTAATCTCCCTAAGAATTTGGTAACAAATGAACGTATAGTTTCGCTTTATTTTGTACCTATATTTAAAAATGACTTATAGTTTGTTCATCTTTTTATAAGCCACTAGATTTTACACAGGAGTTTATTCATGTCTGATATCGTAATTGTCAATGGTGCTCGTACTGCAATGGGCGGTTTTCAAGGCAGTTTAGCAGGTGTTACCGCACCTGAACTTGGCGCAGTATCGATTAAAGAAGCGATTGCTCGTGCAGGTCTTCAGCCGACTGATATCGAAGAAGTCATCATGGGCTGTGTATTGCCTGCAGGTTTAAAACAAGGTCCTGCCCGCCAAGCCATGCGCCAAGCTGGTCTACCAGATACCACAGGCGCAGTGACCATTAACAAGCTTTGTGGTTCAGGTATGAAAGCCGTGATGCAAGCTGCTGATATGATCAAAGCAGGTTCAGCACATATCGTCGTTGCTGGCGGTATGGAATCGATGACCAATGCACCATACATTCTACCAAAAGCACGTGGTGGCTACCGCATGGGACACGGTGAAGTCAAAGATCACATGTTCTTAGATGGTTTAGAAGATGCTGAAACTGGCCGTTTGATGGGTTCTTTTGCACAAGATATGGCGAATAAAAAATCGTATAGTCGTGAGCAAATGGATCAGTTTGCGATTCGTTCATTGAAACGCGCGCAAACTGCGGTCAATGAAGGCTATTTTGCTGATGAAATCGTTCCTGTCACTGTATCTACACGCAAAGGTGATGTGGTCGTTGATAAAGATGAGCAACCGTTCAATGCCAATATCGAGAAGATTCCAACACTTCGCCCTGCTTTTGCTAAAGATGGTACCATCACAGCAGCCAATGCAAGTTCGATCTCTGACGGTGCGTCTGCATTAGTATTGACGACTGCTGATAATGCGCAATCAAAGGGTTTAAATCCACTAGCAAAAATCATTGCTTACGCATCAAACTCACAACATCCATCTGAGTTCACCATTGCACCAGTCGGCGCAATTCAAAAGGTGCTTAATCAAACAGGTTGGGATGCACAAGATGTTGACCTTTGGGAAATCAATGAAGCATTCGCCATGGTTGCGATGTGTCCGATTGATGAATTCAGCCTTGATATTGAAAAAGTCAATATCAACGGTGGTGCATGTGCACTTGGCCATCCAGTTGGCTCTACTGGCTCACGCATTATCTTGACTTTGATCCATGCCTTAAAACGTACTGGTGGTAAAAAAGGTATTGCAGCACTATGTATCGGCGGTGGTGAAGCAACTGCTGTAGCGATTGAATTATTTTAATTCAAAAGTTTAAACAGAAAATCCCGCACATTGATGCGGGATTTTTTTGTTTAGTGGAATAATATTCATACAACAATTCAAAACTAGGATGTTACATAAAACATCGTATATTATTTAAACATCTTTTTCAGAAGTAAAACTCATCCAGCAATCAAAGGATATAACAATGCAACTCAATCATTATTTAAACTTTAAGGGACAAACCGAAGCCGCATTCTTATTTTATCAATCTGTCTTTGGCGGGACATTTTCCAATATGACTCGTTATGGTGATATGCCACCCGAAGATGGTGTGAATTTAACTGAGGAAGAACGCAACTTTATCATGCATGTGTCGTTGCCACTTAATGATCATACAGAGCTTATGGGTTCTGATTATATGGAAGCCTTCTGTGGTAATAATGCTCACGGTTTTATTCAAGGCAACAATCATTATATTTCCATCAATTTAGTGAATGATGAAACTGAAACCCGTCGTTTGTTCAATCAATTATCTGTAAACGGTCACGTCGAAATGCCTTTGGAAAAAACTTTTTGGGGTGCGTTGTTTGGTTCTTTTGTTGACCAGTTCGGCGTGCAATGGATGGTGAACTGTCAATTGGATGAAGTGCATAATAGCCAAGACATTGCTTTATAATTTCATCTATATTCAAATATTCTAGTCATAAAAAATCCCGCACGATCTGCGGGATTTTTATAAACAGTACGACTTATTTAATGACTGGTTTGATAGCTCGCTTCACGTACCGCCGTTGAAGCTTGATATGGATGGGTAAAATCATTCAAACCTGCCGCAGCTTCTTGAATATCTTTGCCCTCTTTAATCACAAAGCTATCAAAACCTGAACGCTTTAGATAATTCAGCACATCTTTAAAGACATCACCAACTGCACGCAATTCACCTTGATAGCCTTGACGGCGTAAAAGTGCTGCAAAAGAATAACCACGCCCATCACCAAAACCTGCGAAATCAATAAAAATCGCATCGAGTTGATCGACTGGATAATCTGTGGTTTCAGGTGAATCTTCCGCAGTCAAAAACAGTGCTTTTTTACCTGTCACATTCGGCAATTGGTCAAGCTGTTCAACCGTTAATACCACATCACCTTGTGGCAACTGCCCTGCTTCAGAAACTTGCTGAAAGGTATTATCAAAAATACTGCCATCTTTGGCGAGCACAGGCTGAGTTAAATTAAGCATATGCACGCTCCTTAAATGGTTTGATGCCAACACGACGATAGGTATCGAGGAAACGCTCTTCACCTTCGCGTAGATCAAGATAGGTATTTAGAATTTCTTCAACCACATCAGGCACAGCTTCTGCAGCAAATGATGGTCCAAGAATATCACCAATCGACGCATCATGATCGGCGTTACCACCTAAGGTAATTTGATAAAATTCTGCGCCTTTTTTATCCACGCCCAAGATACCGATGTTACCGACATGGTGATGACCGCAGGCATTCATACAGCCTGAGATATTTAAATCCAATTTGCGTAGGTTATAAACGGTATCTAAATCATCAAAACGACGGGTAATCGCTTCTGAAATCGGAATTGACTTAGCATTCGCCAATGAACAGAAGTCACCACCTGGACAGCAAATAATATCGGTAATAAATCCGATATGAGCACGTGCCATATTGGCTTGATCAAGCATTTTCCAGAGTTCAAACACATCTTTTTGTGGCACATCAGCAAGGACGATATTTTGCTCATGCGTGGTGCGAAGCTCACCAAAAGTGTATTTATCGGCAAGATCGGCGATAAAGTTCATTTCTTCTGTGGTGACATCACCTGGCGCAACACCAGCACGTTTTAAGTTAATGGTGACAATATGATAGCCCTGCACCTTATGCGCATGGGTATTAACATTAAACCATTGCTTAAACTTCGGATGTTCTTCGAACAATGCGCTAAAATCTTCATTTGGCAAGTCTTGATAGTCAAATGGTTGAAATACCGCATCCATTTTTGCTAAAAGCTCAGGCGCCACTTTCATTTGATCTTTGATTTGCGCAAATTCTGCTTCGACTTTTTCAGCGAATACTTCAGGGGTCAGTGCTTTCACCAAGATTTTAATACGGGCTTTATATTTATTATCACGACGACCATGCAAATTATAAACACGTAAAATCGCTTCTAAATAACCGATGAGATCTTCACGTGCAACAAAGTCACGAATAAAGCTACCAATCACAGGAGTACGACCTAGACCGCCACCGACTTTGATTTTATAGCCCATTTCGCCTGCATCGTTACGCACGATATACACGCCAATATCATGAAATGCAGTTGCAGCACGATCAGTTTCTTCCAAAGCAGACACGGCAATTTTGAATTTACGTGGCAAGAAGGCAAATTCTGGGTGGAAGGTACTCCACTGACGAATCAATTCACAAGTTGGACGTGGATCTTCGACTTCGCCTGCAATCACACCTGCGTATTGATCGGTTGTGGTATTACGAATACAGTTGCCCGATGTCTGTGTCGCATGCATTTGCACGGTTGCAAGTTGCTCAAGAATTTCAGGAATATTTTCCAGTGCAGACCAGTTCAACTGAATATTTTGACGGGTTGAAACGTGTGCATAGCCACGATCATATTCCTGACTAATTTCGGCAACTTTGCGTAATTGCGTCGAGTTCAGCAAACCATATGGCACGGCAATACGAAGCATTGGCGCATAGCGCTGTACATATAAGCCGTTTTGCAGTCGCAGCGGACGATACTCATCCTCGGTCAATTTCCCTGCAAGATAGCGTTCGGTTTGATCTCGAAACTGGGCAACACGTTGATTGAGCAACTGTTGATCGAAGTCGGTATATAAATACATGGCGTTCAGCTAGTAAGTCATTCTAGAAAGGTGTGTAGCATACCGACATTTACTTGATCAATAAAATGCTTTTTTTGCATACTTTATTTCGATTTTATTGATAAGTCTGCTGATAATAACTTTTAGATGATAAAAAAACGCCCACCGAGGTGAGCGCTTTTGAATTGAGCTTTTTAAATCAGACTGAGATTATTTGCTATCAGGTAAAGCATAGGCAATCAAATAATCACCCATCTTCGTTCCGAATGAACCATGACCACCCGCCATGATCACCACGTATTGCTTACCATAGCTTTCATAAGTCATTGGTGTCGCTTGACCACCTGCAGGTAGTCGTGCCTCCCAAAGCTTGTCACCATTGGTGACGTTGAATGCACGGATATAGTTGTCTTGCGTCCCTGCAACAAACATCACATTACCCGCTGTTGAGATTGCACCACCAAGACCTGGCACGCCTATTTTAAGTGGTGGTAATTGCATCACGGTTGGCAAGCTATCACGAATCGTGCCGATCCGTTTTTTCCACACCACTTCATGGGTTTTCAAATCCACACCAGCGACATAGCCCCATGCAGGTTGCTTACACGGCAAACCAAGTGGTGATAAGAAAGCCTGAATATCGACACCATAAGGTACGCCATACATCGGTTGCATGCCATGCTCTGTCCCTGCACCACGTGCTTGAAACTCACGGTTCGGATCAGCAGGAATCAAGCGAGACACAAATGGCAAGCCAATCGGATTCATCACCGCAATCTGACGGTCAGGGTTGATCGAAACACCACCCCATTCAAATACACCTAAATTACCAGGGAAGACCAATGTGCCATTTTCCGAAGGTGGTGTATAAATCCCATCGTAGTTCAATGACTTGAAATAAGCACGGCAGTACAATTGATCAAACATCGTCGCACCCCACATGTCTTTGTCTTGCAACTTATCTTTTGGTGCAAGATTGAATGCAGAGAACGGCTGTGTCGCTGAATAACGCTCACCTTTGGTTTGTGGACCATGTTTCACCGTTTGAGGTACTGCTTTTTCAGTAATCGGGACAATAGCTTGACCATTACGACGATCAAGGACAAAAACATTACCTGTTTTGGTCGGCACATAAATCGCTTCACGCATTTGACCTGCTTGATCTTGAATGTTCGCCAAAGTCGGTTGCGCAGGTACGTCCATATCCCACAAGTCGTGATGTGTAGTTTGGAAACTCCATGCCAGCTGACCTGTAGACGCGTTGATCGCTAACATTGAATTGGCATAACGTTCTTTTAATTCATTACGATCACCACCCCAAATATCAGGTGTGCCTACACCCGTAGGCACATAGACCATATCAAGCTTGGCATCATAAGCCAGCGGCGCCCACGCATTCGGTGAGTTATGCACGAAGGTGGTGCCCTCTCCTGGCATTGCATTTGGATTTTGCGCACCTGTGTCAAACACCCAAAGCAATTCACCTGTATTGACATCATAACCACGAATCACACCAGAAGGTTCTTTATTCGAATGGTTATCTGTTACAGCACCTGCGATCACCACAGTCGTCCCAGACACCACACCAGGTGAGGTTGGGTTATAGCCACCTGGATAGGCATAAGGCATGAACTTTTGTAAATTCACTTCACCATTGTCACCAAAGTCAGAACACTTTTGACCTGTATCCGCATTGACTGCGATCAAACGACCATCATTGACTGGTAAAAATACTTTGCGTGGACATTCAGTTGAGGTAGATTTTTGACTTTCCAAGCTCTTTGCAAACTCGACAGTATTTGCTGCATCGTAATACATCACACCACGGCAGGTCAGATGTTGAAAAGAGTCGTCTGAAACAAGTTTTGGATCGAATTTCCACTTTTGTTGACCTGTCGCAGGGTCAAGTGCGATCAACCATTGATGTGTCGTACACATATACATGTTGTCGCCGATCTTGATCGGTGTAACTTGGTTGGTGGTTTCCGCTGAGTCATTCTCAGTCTTGAAATCTCCCGTACGATAAGTCCAAGCAACTTCCAAGTCTTTGACATTTTGATCATTGATCTGTGTCAATGGCGAGTAGCGTTGTCCTGCTTGGGTGCGACCATAGGCAGGCCAGTCCGCATCTGCGACACCATCGACAGCTTGGGCTGAAGCAGGCTGTGCAGTGCTGAATGCACCTTGGATGCGCTGTGGATCGTTAAAGATCGCAACCACCATCAATACCACAGCAACTGCCAAAGTCCCAGCCAAGACCCATTTGCTAGGTTGTTTCGGTTGGGTAATATCACGCGTCACCGCAGGAATTAACATCCACAGACCAAGCACACCGAGCACATCCAACCGAGGTGCTAATGCCCAAAAGTCTGTACCGACTTCCCACACTGCCCAAATGATGGTGCCAAGCATTAAGACAGCATAGACCAATAACGATGCGATCGAGCGACGAAACAGTAACACGCCACTGACCAGTAGCATCAACCCAGCAATGATATAGTACCAAGACCCACCAAGAACCGCCAGATAAATCCCGCCAGCCAATAAAATCACACCAAATAAAACGAGTATCAACGCTGTAAATACACGCATACCTGATTCTCCAAATATTCTATTAAAAAAAATTTAAAACGCCGTCATAAATTTAATACCACCAACCCAAGCATCATCACTTTCATCATCGATTGCACCGATATGACTGATATATTGCACATTCGGACGGACAGTGAGCCAATTATTGACGTGAATGCCATAATACAATTCGGTATTGAACTCAACATCACGATTGTCCAAATCTTCATTGAGATGAATCCGAGAAAAGCCCAACGCTATCTCATCTTGCGGTCGATGATCAGCGAGTCCCTTATAGCTCAGTCCAAGATTTTGCATATCCACCACAGCATTAGTGTCTTCGTCAAACCATGTGGCATTAAAGAAAGCGGTTAGACCACGTATTGCATCGTCCGTATGTTGGGTAAGTTGTTGCTTACCTGACAACCAAAATCCTTGGCGATGATCGGTTTTGCTGGCATCGTTAATGGTTTGGGCATCCACAGTACTGCGTAAATAACCTGCACGATATTCTGCGGGTAAATTCGTTTGTGGTTGCCACACCACCTCCATCGGGATCAATGCGCCGTGTGAACCATCCGTACTGAGATTAAAACCTTTGCCACGTTCAAGATTTTCAGGATTATATTCATAGACACCCACTTGGGTGTAAAGCTCAGGCGAAAGCTGATATTTGACACGGGCAGCCCATTGGCTTACTGGCCAGTTGTACCACTGATCTCCAGCCCAGTTCCCCATTTGCGAACCACATAGTGCTAGGTTTTGGAAATTACAATCGAAGCTATTAAAGTCTTCACCTTCACCAAAACGCCCGACTTTGATATCGAGTTTTTCATCGAAAAACTTTTTCTTAATCCACAGGTCAGTTAAACGCCACGTTTGACCACGCCCCCAAACTTCTTGTACAGAACTCATCTGTCCAGACAAAGCCTCAGACGTATTACTCAAATTCCGTCCATCACGCCACGTCACGGTGATATTTGCTTCCGTATCTTGCCAGCCCAAGATTTTTTCCAAATCCAGCTGTGCACCCAGTGCCAATTGTCCTGAAAACTCAGTCTGATGATCACTATCCCGAGAAGAGTCAAGCAAGGTCGCCGACTCGCCTGTATAACCCAATGAAAAATCATAGCCATGTTGTGATAATGCAGTACGCTGACCTTTCCAATCACCCAACATCCACGAGCTTTCACTGGAAAACGCTGTATCTGCGTAAATTGATTGAGCCATCACAGCAGACAATACTATCGAAATCGAAGATACGGATTTCAACGCTAAGCCGTTGACACTTAATCGCCCTGCTTTGGACATCACAACCTCTCGGTGACTTATTTTTTCTTAATATAGTGTAACAATATTTACTTTTATGATATTACCTTCTATTTCATCATGCGGTGTATTCAACCCTCAAAAAATGTAAAAAATTACGCTTATCTTTATGAATTTATTGTTTTTTATAAACAAGCTTAGACTTTAGTCTAAAGCATTTCTTAGCGAGCAAAATTGAATGCCTATTGATATTTCACACCAGTTACCATTTGCCTGCACCCAAAGCTTGACCGACATAATCGTAACGCATTTTTGAACGTGAAAATTGAATTGGGTTTGTCAGTTGGCGCTCAACCGTTGCATTAGATTCGTTTGGATTCGCTAATGGCACATTGACAACCCATTCACGCTCAACTGCCAATTCAGAATGTAGCGCTTCTGCCAAACTTAAAACTGGCTCTACACACAAATCACGCTGTGCAAAAAAATCTTGCCAATACGCCAAGTCTTTCGTTTCAATTTTATTTTGAATCGCTTCTTTTACTAATTTCTGATCATCGGGCAATTGCGATAGACCTTTTTCAGCGACAATAGATAATTGCAAAGCTTGCGCCAAACCCTGTAAAAACTGAGGCTCTAAGCCTCCAATAGATAGGTATCGACCATCGGCACAGCGATAATAATCATAAAAACTACCGCCATTTAGTGCGGCGGATTCTGCTTCTGCATTGTGATTGGCCGCCAGTTGAGCAGATGCCGCCATATTATTCAGGCTGACCGCACAGTCTGTCATCGAAATATCAATATACTGTCCCAGACCACTACGAGCACGTTCAACCACAGCCGCCAAGACTGCTATCACCGCATGAAGTGAACCTCCTGCCACATCAGCAACCTGCACACCCAAAGGCGGTGGACCAGACGCTTTACGTCCGCTATGCCCTGCAATCCCTGACAAAGCAAGATAGTTAATGTCATGACCTGCACGATTGCGATATTGACCAGTTTGTCCATAACCTGTAATAGAACAATAAATCAATCGTGGATTGATCGCAGAAAGCGTCTCATAACCTAAACCGAGTCGTTTCATCACATCAGGACGGAATTGCTCAACCACAATGTCATAATCTTTAATTTTTGATTTGATCAGCTCAATACTGTTTGCTTCCTTTAAATCGAGGGCGATCGACTGTTTATTTCGATTGAGATAGCTATGTGCTGTGGCTTGTCCATTGGCATAAGGTGGCATTACACGCACCAAATCCACCCGAGTTGGCGATTCAATATGCACGACTTCTGCACCCATATCGGCAAACATTAAAGTCGCAAAAGGACCTGGTAATAAAGTCGAAAAATCTAAAACTTTTAAACCACTTAAAGCACCATCCATTTCACACATTCCCTAAATCTTTATTCTGCAAAGCCAGTACCATAATGTATTTTCAAATACCGATACAATACGTTTTCTGCTCAATAGCTTTGTCATTTTCTGCCAAGCCAAATCTTATTCGACTAAAGTTAATATTTGATTTCATTCAACATTAAGTAAATGATTGATATGAGAATACTGCAATTTTACTCAAATTATGACATATTCAAGAATATAAAATATGCGTTATCATAATTACTCAGTGAACAGTTGTATTTTTTAGCAAGAACGAGATTGCACTGATGCAGTGAAATCCAAGAAAAGGTCAAAAACATGAGCCGTGATACGATTAGCATTCATTTTGTCAATGCTGCGCTTACAGGTGTAAAACGTCTAGGACTAGATATCGACACGTTGCTGTCCCACGTTGGCATTGAAGCAGAGTTGCTCAAACAACCCAAAGCACGTATTTCTCCCGATCAATATACCCAATTTGCTCGAATGCTGTGGCTTGTCACACAAGATGAACACATTGGTTTTGATGTACAACCACGTAAGCTAGGCACCTTTGCCATGATGTGTCAGCTGATTATTCATTGCAAAACTTTGGGCGAAGCATTAGAGCGGTCCACCGAGTTTTATCGTTTATTTGGTGATGAATGGTCGGTAAATCTTGAACGTGATAAACATGAAGCACGTTTGATTCCTGCGATTCCGCCGAAATACGATCCTGATCATTTCGTTACCGAAAGTATGCTGATGATTTGGCACGGCTTAGCCTCTTGGTTGATTGAGCGTCGTATTCCTTTAGAACGTGTACATTTTGGCTATGATCGCCCAAAACATGCCGACGAGTACGATGCATTATTTTTTGCGCCTGTGATTCAATTTAACGCACAGCGCACAGAAGTCACTTTTGCAGCAGATTATTTGGATTTGCCAATTCGTCAGACTGAAGAAACTCTCGCAGAGTTCTTAAAAACTGCACCCGCAGGGCTTTTGGTGAAATTTAAAAACACCAACTCTCTGACCAATCGTATTCGTGATGTATTGAAAAGCCATATTGGCGAAGAAATGCCAACGTTGAATGATGTCGCAGCGATGCTCTATCTTTCACCACAAACTTTACGTCGTCGCCTTGCCACCGAAGGCAAGAGCTACCAAGGTGTCAAAGATGCGCTACGTCGTGATGCGGCTATTCACTTATTATTGCGTCATGATTTGACTTTGGAAGATGTCGCACAACAAGTTGGCTTTAGTGAAACCAGTACATTCCACCGTGCATTTAAAAAATGGACAGGTGTAACACCTGGCTTATATCGCCAGCTTCATGGCGGCTATCGTCATAGTGAAAACTTGGAATAAAAGAACCGAATTAAATTGAATTTCAGCGTAATATTTGTTTGATCTTTGCTTGCAAAGCTCCTATAATTTGCGCTTCTTTTCGTTTGGTCATTTTGTTTTGTGTGATTACGCAATTTAAAAATGAACAAACCAACTATAATAGGTAGTAGTGAATGAAAACTCTCAGTGCAAAACCTGCTGAAGTGCAACACGACTGGTACGTTGTGGATGCATCAGGTAAAACACTTGGTCGTTTAGCGACTGAAATTGCTCGCCGCCTTCGTGGTAAGCATAAAACAACTTTTACACCGCACGTTGATACAGGCGATTACATCGTAGTGATCAATGCGGAACAAGTTCAAGTTACTGGTAACAAGTCACTTGACAAAAAATACTATCGCCACACTGAATTCCCAGGCGGTTTGAAAGAGACTAACTTTGAAAAATTAGTTGCTCACAAACCTGAAGAAATCTTCCAACGTGCTGTTAAAGGTATGTTGCCAAAAGGTCCTCTTGGTTATGCAATGATCAAGAAAATGAAAGTGTATGCTGGTAGCGAGCACCCTCATACTGCTCAACAGCCGCAAGTTTTGGATATCTAAGGGATAAAAGACATGGCTCAAAATTATGGTACAGGTCGCCGTAAGACCGCAACTGCACGTGTTTTCTTATCAGCTGGTACTGGTAAACTCGTGATCAACAACCGTTCTATTGAAGAATATTTCGGTCGTGAAACTGCGCGTATGGTTGTTCGTCAACCGCTTGAGTTGCTTGAAGCAACTGGCAAATACGATCTTTACATCACTGTTAAAGGTGGTGGTATCGGTGGTCAAGCTGGTGCAATCCGTCACGGTATCACTCGTGCATTGATCGCATCTGACGAAACTTTGAAGCCTGCGCTTCGTCAAGCTGGTTTCGTTACTCGTGACTCACGTGAAGTTGAACGTAAGAAACTTGGTTTACGTAAAGCACGTAAACGTCCTCAATTCTCTAAGCGTTAATTTTTTCAGAGCTACGGCTCTTTACGAATTACGGTTTACAGAATCAAAAAAGCCTCGGAATTTTCGAGGTTTTTTTTATGGCAAGTGGTTAATGGCGGATAGTTAATCGCTAGAGTTTATAATGGTAAATTTTCAAATACCCTTCCTACACAAAAATCTGAGCAGAAAAAACCACACATAAAAAAAGAGCCACCGTTATGGCAGCTCAATTTTAAAAAATCAAAATATAAGATGAATTAGAGCAAATCTTTACGGATCAATGATTTTACTTTTTCCACCGTATCTAGTGGGTGCTCTAGTGGGAACATATGTCCACCTTCGACCACTTGAAAAGGAATACCTAACTTACGCTTTGCCACGTGAGGAAATTTACGCTTTAAAAATTGACTATCTTGCCCAACGACTAAATCTACTGGAACTTTTGGCTTAGGTTGAGGCAACCACCACAGCGATGGATTTTTTCTAAAAATTTCCACTTCGGCTGCCTTAGGAATGGTTAAAGTCACACCACCACGCACGGTATCTTCAGTTAAACCTTGTTGAATATAAGCATTAAAGCAATCGGGATCAAAGTCTTTAAAAAAGCCTCGACCTGATAAAAGCTGTGCAGCTTGCTCACGACTTTCCCAGTGATCACGGCGATGCTTTGACAATCCCGCAGGTGTGATGTGATCCACGAACTTTGGATAAAACAATTTGGACATATGGAAGACCAAAGATGCTGCGCCCAAGATCAATGGCGGATCAAGCATGACCACCTGACTAATCAAGTCTGGACGCTTATTCGACACCATAAAACTCAGTACAGAACCGAGCGAGTGCCCTAGCGCGATCACTTTACGACCATTGGCTTGTGATTCAATGCTATCTGTAATTTGCTGAACCAAATAATCCCAATGATTGGTAATCGGATAGCGAGGATTCGCACCAATCGGTGTGGTATAGATGATGTCATATTCATCAGACAGCGCATCAAATAGCTTTTGATAGGTTTCAGATGGAATGCCATTAGCATGAGCAAAATGAATCAGTGGTTTCATAGCTGATATTCGTGTTGGATTAGACCTTTATCTTCTCCCTCTTGCCGATTTCAGACAAGAGGAAGAACTGAGCAGTTTTACAATTGCAATCAATGATTTTTTATGTGCAAAGTATGTTCAGCTTGCACGACTAGCCAAAATTATTGCAGTTTCGCCTGTTACTGTAATTTTGCTTGTGACTGAGCTTCGATTTGTTGATTGATCGAGTGACCAATACCATTTCCGATAGATGTACCAACCGTGCCAAGCAAAGATTCAAACGGACTACGTTTTACGGTGTAATCAACTTTTTTATCAACATTAAGCTCACGTGCTAAAGTGGTGAGATTGCCTGCTTTGTCCGCCAAACCAATTTTGATCGCTTGATCACCTGTCCAAAATAGCCCTGAGAATAAATCTGGGGTATCTGCTTTCAAACGCTCACCACGACCTTGTTTCACCGCACTGATGAAATGTTCATGAACATTATTCAGCAAGGCTTGTACGTGGGCTTTCTCTTCTTCATCGACTGGCTTCGTCCAACTTAATAATGATTTATGATCACCCGAAGTCATGGTACGATCTTCCACACCTAATTTCTTCGCAAGCTCCGTCACGCCATAGTTTGGCATCACCACACCAATCGAACCAACAATACTTGATGGGTTGACGTAAATCTCATCAGCAGCAGAAGCAATATAATACGCACCTGATGCGCCCATATCACCGATCACAGCATAGACTTTTTTATCGGTATGTTGTGATTTTTGATAGCGGATTTCTTGCCAAATCTCATCCGACTGAACAGGTGAACCACCTGGTGAGTTGATGTTAAGCACCACTGCTTTGGCATTCTTCGCTTCAAAAGCACGCTTTAAGGCTTTGTTGGTATCTTTACTATTCACGCTATTGGCATCACCTGCGATCATGCCTTGAATATCGACCACTGCAACGTGTGAATCCGATACCATCGGCGCACCATCCACTTGCGTCGAGGTACTACATCCTCGACCCAACATGATCAAAATAAACATCAAATAGAGGAATGAAAGCAATTTAAAAAAAATGCCCCAACGGCGAGTACGACGTTGCTCTTCGACAGATGCCATCACGGCTTTTTCTAATATTTTCCACTCTTGACCTTGCACTTGGTTTTGATCAGAATGATTTGATTGTTGTGAAGATGGTTTTGGTGGCCAATCCGACATAACACTGTCCTAAATAAAAGGTTTTGGCACATCATACAGTTAATCAATTCAACTGCCTATATTGATCTGTAAATCTTCTTTATCTCGTTGTTTTTTGGCTTATAATTCAATTATATTTTTTATTGTGAATTTATGATTTTAGTGAATACTTATGCAAAACAAGACTAATGGACTAGCTTGGCTTGTGCGAATATTTCATTACGCACCCTTACCGCTGTTGCAAAGTCTTGCCAAAATGGTCGCCAACACATTGTCGGTCTTGCCGTCGTTTAAAACCATTCAAACCATACGACTGAACATCGAGATTGCACTTGGTGATTTATCCGAAGCAGAACATGAACGTATCAGCAAACTCGCCATTCAAAACGAGCTGACTTCTTATTTTGAATTTATGCAGATTTGGCAAAATAACAATCAGCAAAATCTGGCTTTGATTCATCAAGTGCATGGACATAGCCATTTTAAACAAGCGCTGAATGAAGAAAAAGGTGTGGTTTTAATCATTCCGCATTTTGGCACTTGGGAGGTGATGAATGCGTGGATTTCGCAACATACCGAACTCACTATCATGTATATGCCGATCAAAAATCCAAGCATGAATCAAATCGTATTAGACGCGCGGCAACGTGAGGGGGCGACACTGGTACAAACCAATGAAACTGGCGTGAAGCAAATTTTTAAGGCTCTAAAAGGTGGTGGAACCACCGTGATCTTGCCAGATCATACGCCTAAGCATGGCGGTGAGCTTGTACCATGGTTTGGTGTCCCTGTCGAAAGTAGCCAACTCAGTGCAAAACTCATTCAAAAAACGGGGGCAAAAGCCTTGCTCATGTATGCGCTACGCAATGATCAAGCAGGTTTTGAAATTCATATTGAAACGATGCCTGAACAAATCTATGACCGACAACAAAAAGGCACGGCGATCATTCATCAACATATTGAACAGCTTATTCGACGCCATCCACAGCATTATCACTGGAGTTATAAACGCTTCAAGGCCAATCCTGAAAGCAAAAAAATATATAGCTTGCCTCATGCGGAAAGCATCGACTTAATTCGTAGCATTCAATCTCGAAACACTTAAGTTCTAAACACTTAAGTTCTAAACACCTAACTTCTGAACATTCAATTCAGCCCCGAACGCTTCAAGACTAATTCGTTGATTGGTTGTAACCACTTCCGATCTGCTCGTCGGTATTGCCATGTCCAAGTTGAGTCAGCTTCTTTCTGCTCAATATGAACCCCACCCATCTGCGCCGTATCCACATAGGAAATATTTAAAGCCTCTAAGCGTGCAATGGTTTCAGGCGTTGGATGTCCATAACGGTTGTGGATTCCAACAGAGATCACAGCCAATTTCGGTTGAATTTGTTTTAAAAAATCATAAGCTGAACTGTGCCGACTACCATGATGCCCAAGCACTAAAATATCAGCTTCTAAATCAGGATAATCTCGCATCAGTTGGTATTCGGTGAGCCAACCAGCATCGCCCATCATGAGAATTTTGAAATTGTCGGTCACATGATTCGAAGTGATTAAAACCACACATGAGCTTTCATTTGCACTTTGTAATAAGCCACTTTCAATCGGCTCATTTGGCATGGGTGAAAGCACTTCAAATAATACACCATCCCATTGCCAAGATTGACCTCGCTCACATTGGATAAATGGTAGATCAGGATAATTGGTCACACCGTCTTTTTGTTCATTACTGCGTAGTTGTTTTACAGCGATTTCACGAATGACTGCATCTGTACCACCACGATGATCAAGATCGAGATGCGTCAATAATATTTCATCGAGCTTGCGAATACCTTGATCACGCAAATACGGCACGATCACACGATCGCCCATCGTCGGTTGACCCTCTTGCCACGCACCCATACCTGTATCGAGTAACATATGATGCTTCTGTGTATGTACCGCAATGGCTTGTCCCTGTCCAACATCCAAAATATCCACTGCCAAATGCGCACGCAGGCTCTGTTGAAAAATTATCGGAATGAGAAAGAATATTGCCCAATAGCGAGCAATCAACCCTTTGGGTAACATCAAAATCGCAACAGCAATCGCAATACAGAGCAAGCTCATGTCAGTAAAAAAGCTCGGCAAATATAACAAATTGGCAATCGGCTCAATCGCCTTTAAAATCGAATGAAAAATGGATAATAAAAAAGCTGAGAATCCCCACAACAATTCACCCAAAGGCTCACCAATAATCGGAACGACTTGCCAAATCAACGCCGATAAAATATTCAGTGGCACAATTAATACAGTCAAAAAAGGAATCGCAATGAGATTCACTAAAGGCGAAAGTAAAGATACCGCCTGAAACTGCCACAGCACAATCGGTAGCAAAGCAATAAAGACACGCCACTGTGTCTGCCACAACACCGAAAATGCATATTTCAGATGATCAACAAATGTAGCTTCAGGATGCGATTCATGCTTCTGCACTTGGCGATAGATTAGGAGCAAAATTCCTGATGCCGCAAAAGAGAGCCAAAATGCTGCGGACAAAATCGCAAAGCAATCCAAAATCAGTACGATCACCGCCGCCATCAGCAACATCGTCAAAGTTGAAATCTGCCACCGTTGCCACAGACAGATACTCGCAATACAAGCGATCAACCACGTTCGCAATGCTGGAATCTCAAAGCCTGTAAACACCACATAAAAACTGACTAGACTGAGAAAAATCGGGATGTAGAATAATTGTCGTGGAAACTTTAAATAAAGATTCTCTAGTCTTCCCATTCGCATAGACAGATGTAACGTTTTCATCAACAACCATGTCAACATCGCCGCTAAAAGCAACACATGTGGTCCAGAAATTGCCAAAAGATGGCTGATACCCAGTACCTGAAAACGCTGTGTGGTGGCGTGATCAATGCCACTACGATCACCTGTCAATAAACCTAAAAGCAAACCTTGCTCTTGGCTATGTCGTGCTTTGGCTCTAAAAGCTGTTGCCGAAACTCAAACCGTAATTTTTCAACCTGTAACCGCCAATCATTGAGTAAACCTCGCTGGTCTACCACGAAACGATACCAGCCCTTAGATTGAACTTCTGAAGCCGTGATCGACTCATAATAAAGTACCGTTGCTGTACCTTGAATGCCTTGTTGTAAGAGCCATTTTTCTTGATCAAATCCACCACGATTAACATAGCCATGCGGTGGCTTGATGTCCAAAGTCATCTTATAAAACTGACCCAGTGCCAATTGATCGGTACTCATGCCAACCACTTCACCCTGTGCATCATAGATACGCTTGGGGTAGAGTAATATTTTTAGACTACGATTTTGTTCGGGTATCAAAAGCTGTGCAGGCTGTCGCCAATTTTCTAGTTTGCCTTCGCTGAGCTGTGAAATATAAACAATGCCTTCAACGGTCTGTCGTTCGATCACATCATTGGCAAGTCGATGCTGTAAACGCTGATCGGCATAGCTCATTGCCAACATCAACGTTGAAATAAAAGCAATGGATTTGAGTGAAAAATTGAGACATTTCCAATGCAATACTCGATCAAAACGCCACAATAAGAGCAATAGTGATAAAGAGGTGAAACAAGGAATTGCCCAAAATAAAGAAAAATAGCGTTCAACGAATTCAAATGGCATCCCAAGCGTGACAATCCCGATAATCCATGCCAAACACAACCAGCGAATCACGACCTTGTCGCCTTTTTAGTACAAGTTATTAAAATGAATTTTTTATAATGAATCACTGCTTGACCATATTTAATACTTTATATTCTGATAAATTTAAAAGTAATTGAAGCCCAGTGAATTGTCGAGCGATTTATTTAAAACTGTTTAGAAAAAAACTGACCCAATTGCATAGATCAGTTCTTATAAATTTCTATCAAGATCAATGATTATTCTGCGTTAAACCATGCACCATCACGCATATGCAAGATTCGATCTGCGGACTGGGCAAGCGATTCATCGTGCGTCACGATCAACATCGCCATTTGACGTTCTGTCTGCAAATCTTTCAGCAAGCTAAAAATCCCTTGTGCCGTTTGTCGATCCAAATTCCCTGTTGGTTCATCGGCAAGAATCAGATCAGGATCAGTCACCAGTGCACGAGCAAGCGCCACACGTTGCCGTTCGCCACCCGATAGCTCACCTGGTTTATGATCCATACGGTGGCTTAAACCGACTTGATCAAGTAGCTTTTCTGCTTTCTTTTTTACTTCAAGAAAAGTCGTGCCCTGACGAAGCATCAATGGCATACAAACATTTTCTAAGGCATTAAACTCAGGCAATAGGTGATGAAACTGATAGACAAAACCTAAGTGCTGGTTGCGTTGATGTCCACGTTCTGCTTCTTTTAATGTATCAAAGCGTTGTCCTTTGAGGAAAATTTCGCCTTGCGTTGGCGTATCCAAACCACCAAGCACATGCAGTAGCGTACTTTTACCCGAACCACTTGCACCGATGACGGAAACGAATTCACCTTGTTGTACAGATAAATCTAATCCACGCAACACATCAACTTGATTACGCCCATCATCGAAACGACGATGCACATTTTTTGCTTCAAGGACAATATTGCTTTGGCTGTTCATCGCTTGGCTATTTACATTACTCATAGCGTAGTGCCTCCGCAGGTTGTGTCTTGGCTGCACGCAAAGCAGGATAGATCGTTGCAAGGAAGCTGAGTAGCAAAGACAACACCACAATGACTGCCACATCACGCCATAGCAGCTCTGACGGTAAATAATTAATCACATAAGCAGCGAGTGGATTCAATCCTAAAGCATTGGTGACCCAACTAAATACTGAGCTAATCGACAGTGCCACGGTGACACCGAGTATCGTCCCGAAGAATGTGCCGATCACACCAATGACGGTGCCATGCACAATAAAGATTTTGGTAATGGTCGATGGCGTTGCGCCCAATGTCCGTAAAATCGCAATATCAGCTTGTTTATCAGCGACGATCAGCACCAGTGACGATACGATGTTAAATGCAGCGACTAGTACGATGAGGAAAAGTAATAATCCAATCATGAATTTTTCCATTTGGATCGCACTAAACAAACTACCGTGTGTATAACTCCAATCCGAACCGTAGAAATGTGGAGGAAGTTGACTTAAAGCTTGATCAACCACATCAGGTGCAGCGAATACATCATCGAGCTTCATACGTACACTTTGCGCACCTTGAGGCAGTCGAAGCAAAATAGCCGCATCATTCAGCGCAACATAACCGACTAGACCATCGACATCCGCACCGACGCTAAAGATACCGACTAAGGTAAAGCGCTTAAAACGAGGTACCACACCTGCTGGTGATGGTGTCGCTTCAGGCAGGATCAAGGTAATTTTGTCATTTACTCTTAAACCAAGCGCATCGGTAAGGCTCTTACCCAAGATAATGCCGTATTCGCCTTGTTGTAGATTGTCCAGTGAACCTTGCACCATATGATCTTGGATAATGGATACACGTGGCTCATATTTTGGGTCAATCCCATTCACCACAAGCCCTGTCACCTGACCTTGTGAGGTGATCATCCCCTGCAACTGGGTAAACGGCGCAGCCCCTTGTACATGCTCAATATTTTCTACGACAGGTAATATATTTTGCCAGTCAGTGATGATATGATTTGAAGACACGGTCGCCTGTGGCACCATACCAAGGACACGGTTTTTAATTTCATTTTGGAATCCGTTCATCACTGATAAGACAATGATGAGTACCGCGACACCGAGCATCATGCCAATCATAGAAGATAAAGCATGAAAAGAGATAAAACGATTACTACGACGCGCTCGCGTATAGCGTAAGCCTATATAAAAAGCGATCGGTTTATACATACGATCAAATCCGAGGAAGTAAAAAATGGTTCAAACTCAGCACACAGCTCCCCACGGCGAACGTCGCCAAAGCTCACGAGCTGATGCATTTTTGAGATTTAATTATCAGGAGATCAGCAAAGAACAAGCAGAACTTGATCCATACAATCCAGAATTTATGATACCACGATATTTTCTTTTACTTTCAGAACTTGCACAAATTGACAGCGTTCTTGAGTGGGAAATTGACGCAATAAAAACAGAACATCCAGGATTTGGACACATTTTTAGTTTGCTCAATCAAAAAATCGATTTGATCAATCATAGCACTTACGATTCTCTCAAAGGCATGTTGCCTAGCCCTGAGCGCATCAATATCTCAGAAAGTGGCTTGTCTTTCTTCACCAAATCATCAATGCAAAATGACAGCTACATCCATCTCACCTTTATGGATACCGAAAACAACTTCCAAGTTGCAGCCACTGCACACGTGGTCTACACCCTTGAAGGTGACGATGGCAAATATCGTATCGGTGCGCACTTTGTCAATCTACATGATGAGGATCGTGAAAAACTGGCAACTTGTGTCGAACGTATCCACAACGAAGAACATGAAGACGCTGACAACGCTGAAAGCTAGAACTAAATTTGGTTAAATAAATGATGAGTTCAACGTATGCGCTCACGAAGCATACGTTGAATATCTTGATAAAAATAAATCAATAAGCCAATAAAAATCACCACAATGCCAAAATACACCTGCATCGATAAATACTCTTGATTGAGCACCGCACCCAAAATCAACGCAATAATTGGTGTCATTACAGTCGTCAATGACAGCGTGGTCGCTGAGATATTTTGAATTAATTTAAAATAGCAAAACATCGCCACAATCGAAGCCACCACAGCGGTAAATAATAATGCAGAAATCGACTTGAGCGATGGCATTGTTGTTGGCACTTGATCCCAAATAAATGGAATAAAACCAATCGCAATAATGGTTGAGAAAATAATCGAACCCGAAGCCTGCGCAAATGGTGTGACTGGCGCATTAATCTGTTTGACGAAATACATCGAGAAACAATAAATCGTCACACTCGCCAACACTAAGAAAATCCCAATCACATTGAAGTGCATACTCTCTTGCGCAAGCAAACACATACTACTTAGCCCTGCGAGCGCCATAAACATCCCTAGCCACTGCAAAGTTCGAAGTTGTACAGAAAACCAAATTGCACCAACTAAACCTGTGATCACAGGTGCCATGCCGAATACCATCGCAATAATACTTGAGGACAAATGCGCTGTAGCAAGATAAGTAAACGTCTGCGATACAATCAGACTAAGGCTTCCTGCGAGATAGCTCAGACAAGTCTGCCGTGTGAATGGCAATGGAATCTTCATCAGCCACACCAAGCCAAGTGTCAGTGGTAAAGCAAGGAAAAAACGCAATACCATCGACCACATCGGTGCAATCGTATCCACACTCCAGACGATCGCAAGCGGTGTCGATGCCCAAATAAAAATAAGTGCAATGTACGTAATCACCGCATTTTGCTTGGAGATATTCATGCTTTACTCAAGAATGTGTTTTGTAGAATTTGGTCGAAAATAAAATGATTTTAAGCTTTAGTCAGTCGAATCTGTTTACGAATAGTTTGCTCTAGCGCATTGGCAAACTCACGTTTATCCCGCTCATTCATCGCTGCAGGACCACCAGTTTGCACCCCTGCTCCACGTAGGCTATCCATATAATCTCGCAGATGCAACCGTGCTTTAATATTATTGGCGGTGAAAATCTCACCACGTGGATGAATCGCCACACCACCTTTTTCGATCACTTGAGCCGCTAAGGGAATATCTTGCGTGACGACAATATCGTTGGCTTTCATACGTTCGACAATGGTTTGATCCGCCACATCTGCACCTGATAATACTTGCAGAGTCTTGATACGTGTTGATCGTGGAATATTTAAGGCTTGATTCGCTACAAAGGTCACTTCAAGAGCGAAGCGATCTGATGCACGATAGATAATGTCTTTGAGTACATTGGGAATGGCATCGGCGTCGATCCAAAGGTGAAATTGAGGTTCAGTAGCCATGAAAAAATGCAGATTATTCTAGATAATCTGCATTGTAGTCATATTTCGCTGAATTTACCCTATAAAAATAGAGTGTTTTACCTTGGTTGCATCCGAATTCCACCATCAACACGAATCGTTTCACCATTCATATAGGCATTTTCAATGATGAATTGTGCTGTTTGAGCGATTTCATCAGGTTGCCCAAGACGCTGTGGATTCAACACCGTAGCAGAAAGCGATTCAATGACTTTTTCACCCAAACTATCAAAGAGTGGTGTATGAATCAGTCCAGGCGCAATGGTATTCACACGGATAGCATACTGAGCAAGATCACGAGCAATTGGCAAGGTCATTCCCACAATGCCACCTTTGGACGCACTATAGGCAGCTTGACCAACTTGCCCCTCAAATGCGGCGACCGATGCAGTATTAATAATTACCCCACGCTCACCGTCAACCAATTCATTTTTTGCCATTTGCTCTGCCGCAAGGCGTAGTACGTTAAATGTACCCACTAAATTAATTTGAATGATTCGATTAAATTCTTCAAGTGGGAAAACGCCATTCTTACCAAGCGTTTTCACTGCTCCGCCCACTCCAGCGTAGTTGATACAAATATGAATCGCCCCAAAACGCGACATGGTTTGCGCTACTGCCTGCTGTACAGAAGACTCATCAGCGACATTGGTTTTGACAAATAAAACCTGATCTGAAAATTCAGATGCCAGTGTTGCTCCTGCAGATTCGTTAAAATCCAAAACCGCTATTTTTGCGCCCAACTGAACAAACCGCTTAACTGTTGCCAGCCCCAATCCTGATGCACCACCTGTAATAATGGCTACTTTATTTTCTAAATCCATATACTTCTCACCTCGCTTACCTTGCCACATACACTAGCAGAACAAATGTGTATCCTCTTTAGCGTAAAGCATCATTTCGTATTGTCATTATCGTCAATATGTTTAAGTAGCATAAATTCTGTTTTTACTGACAAACACTTGAAAATAATCATTTATGCCTTATAACTATATAAAATTCCATTGCATAAAAGTCGAGTACTTATGAGCCAACAGTCGAGCAACAAGCAACAACCTGAAATCATCTCAGTAAGCTGTGAAAACTTCGGCGGTCATGCCGAGCATTGGCGCATCTTAAGCCAACAGCCCGAAAATGAAGTCAGTGATTGGATGCAACAAGCGCTCGATGCCGCAAGCTCGCCAATGGGACTTTGTGATAGTGAAGATGATTTACCTAAAGATGTTTGGCTCCTTCAAGGTCCACAACAACCGATTCATCTACAACAAATCGTCGCCGTAGAAAATAATCATCCAAAGCACTTTATTACCGCATTTCCATCCTTCGACAGTCCTTATAAAGTCAATGCCAAAGTTGGACGAATTCTTGCTTGCCCAAATAACCATGAAGCCGTGCTACGTCTTGAGCTCGACGATACTAGCGTGATCTATGCTTATGATGCACTATATGTGGTCAATCAAAATCAATACGATGCCAATACCACTTATCAAGCCGAACTTTCTGCATGGGGATATGGACTCGAAGCTGTGCCAAATAAAGAAACCATGCTCATCGAAGACCCTGCGGCGATTCGTCACCATCGTGCTTTGAATGATATTTTGGCAGATCATGATGGTGAAACGCCTGATAATCTGCAAGATTTACTTGCTGCATGGCAACCCTCAAGTCCTGAAGATGAAATGCCTGTAACGCTCGATATTTCCAAAATGGTCGCTTATCTTTACGGCGAAACCATGGGTCAAGAAGATGAAGCGTGGTTTCAAGGCGATATCGTGGGGAAAAGCCAAGGACAGTTTTTTGATAAATCCATCACACTTTATGATGTTGCGATCATGCGTGAGGAAAAGTCGAAGCCAGTTATTTTGCGCTTAGCCGTCGCAAAAACTCAGCAAGAATTTGAAATTGGTGAATTTATTCGCGGAAATGTATGGATTCAAACAAAAATATATGCTACAACTGACAGCTAAGTCTAATTACTATGCAATTACAAGGCATAACAATGAAAAGCGATGTCCAACAGCCTCAGCCGATGGAAGCCATCTCTTTATCCAGTTTAAAGGTAGACAAATTTGCATGTCTGTTCTTCTTTTTGGGTATTGTGCTTAGCGCTTGGTTTCTACACAGCTTTATTATTTAAAAAATCGGCACAATGTAACTGTAACCGATTTTTTTCATACCCTTTCAATAGCTTAACCGTGTTGTTGCGAAAAGTCTTGCATAAATTCAACTAAAGCTTCCACACCTGCTAACGGCACTGCATTATAAATACTGGCACGCATACCGCCCACAGAACGATGTCCTGCAAGATTCAATAAATTGCGTTTTTCCGCCTCTACCAAGAAAGTTTTCTCAAGCTTTTCATCTGCCAAAGTGAATGGCACATTCATGATTGAACGATTGGCTTTGGCAATTGGATTTTGATAAAAACCACTTTGATCAATATAACCATAAAGCAGACTGGCTTTTTGCAGGTTAATTTGATGCATCGCATCTACCCCACCCTGCTCAAGTAACCACTCAAATACCAAACCTGATAAATACCAAGAATAGGTCGCAGGTGTATTGACCATTGAACCATTCTTCGCTTGATCGGCATATTTCAAGATGCTTGGGATTTCTGCTTTGCTTTGATCGAGTAAATCATCACGCACGATGACGATGGTCAAACCCGCAGGACCAATATTCTTTTGCGCACCTGCGTAGATCACGCCAAACTTTGATACATCGAGTGGCGTAGACAAAATACTCGAAGAATAATCACACACCAGTGGCGCATTCACATCTGGAATGCCTGCAAACTGTAAACCACCAATGGTTTCATTATCCGCATAATGCACATAGGCTGCATCATTTGAAAGATTCCATGCAGATTGATCAGCGATCGCCATCTTGCCATCAACAGTAGTTACTGCATCAATAACATTGATCTCGCCATAACGTTTTGCTTCTTTAAATGCTTTCTCAGACCAAATCCCTGTATTGATATAGTCTGCTTTGTTATTTTTACCAAGCAAGTTCAGCGGAATCGCAGAAAACTGAAGTGATGCACCACCTTGCAGAAACAACACTTTATAATTCTCAGGAATCGCAAGCAATGTGCGTAAATCGGCTTCTGCCTTTTCTGCCACAGCCACAAAATCATCGCTACGATGGCTCATTTCCATGATCGACAAGCCTTTGCCTTGCCAATCCGTCAACTCTTGCTGTGCTTTTTCCAAAACAGCAGTTGGCAATGAAGCAGGTCCTGCGCAGAAATTATAGGCTCGCATGGGATGTCCTCAAACAAAAATAATGGCGAAAAAAGAGATGCCTATTTAATCATAAAAGCTAGACATAAAGAAGACTAAGTATAGAGTCAGTCACAGTCATGATCGGTTAAAACCATTAAATTCAAATTGATCATTTGACAAAACATTGATTATTTATTTTCATAAAAAATAGAGTGAAACAATCCTGTAAATACACTGTTATTTTTGCGATTATTTTTTATACAATTTTCATAATTCCTGACAAATTATTTTGAATTTTCGCTTTTGCTTTTACTTAGCAAAAACATTGCATCGCCAAATGTTATTTCATCACGTTGAAATGTTATCAAAGCGTAAGCACTATTCATTATCTCTACAATTTTCACTAGCATGCCTTTCGTGACTTGCATTGATACTTAATGCAATTCAATTCATTCCAAAGCGCTTTAGAGTTTGCAAGTTTGAGCACTTACATACTGGAATGCCTTTGGACATTTTGTTGTGAAATTTAAAAGGATGCCTATTATGAAATTGGTTAACACATTATTGATTACAGGTTTAACGACGCTTTCTATCTCTGCATTTGCAGGTGACAAAATTGAACAAGCGCCAGCGACTTCACCTGAAGCACAGCTGAGCACACAAGCTGATATTCAAGCACCACAAGGTGCAACAGTAGTATCGACACAAGATACCTTAGCGCAAGCACCACAAGCAGACGAATCACAAATGAATCAAGCTGCTGCCGAAGCACAGCCATCTGACAAAGATGCTGATAAAGTAGCACTTGAAGAAGCTCAAGACAAAAAAGACGGACAGTAATTTATAATCTTGTCCTAAAATTTTGTTTTAAATGCTGTATAGATTGGGATTGCTTGGCGGTCTCAATCTTTTTAGATGACACTTTTTAAAGCAAAATGATGAATTATTCTGAAATAAATCTAAATCATTCAATTTATGAAAATCTAAAAAAATGAAAACAATCACTTGTTACATAGACTTACACCCATTTTGATAAAATACGATCAAATTGATTGAAGCAAGAGGTCAAGATGATTTTAAACAATATTGAGAATTTAAAACATGGCGGATTCTTTGCAATAATTTCCTCAACATTATTACTTGCTGGTTGCCCGTCGGTAGACAATATGAATTCTGACAATCCATCAACGTCGAATATCCAGCACTCGAATCTAAATCAAGCAAATCCAAACCAAGCTAATAAAAACCATGCATTGGCAGAGCAACAACAATTGCGTCTACGCTACCAAACACAACATCGTCAAGAAAAGCAACAATCTCAACAACAAGATTATGTCAAAGCCATGTCACAACAAGAAACAGGACAGGCGACTGCCAAGCAAGTTGCTGATCCTTGGACACAATATTATCAAGCCAAATCTGTACTTGAGCAAAGCAATACCAATCCAAATGACGTAAAAAGTGCTGTGCAATCAATACACTTCGCCGCACATCACGATGTCAAGGCGGCGCAATTGTGGCTTGCCGACGCCTACCAAAATGCATCACACGGTATCGAGAAAAACCAGAGTAAATCACTATATTGGCAACAAATCGCACAACAGAATAACTCTTAATATGCTGTTATAGCCCGATAAAAATTAGGTAAATAAAAAAAACCACGCCAAGCGCATGGTTTTTTTTAACACTATTTTTTCGAAAATAGTGAATTTTTATGATGAAATCTGATCGAAGTGGGCCGATAAGCCGGGTTCTGTCGAGAACGATCATTCCTCTAGGCGCACAATCACTCATACGCTCCAGCAACCTACCCGAATCCAGCGCGGGTCACGCCTCAGGATTCCTATTTGGTCTTGCTTCAGGTGGGGTTTACCTTGCCATGTACTGTTACCAGCCATGCGGTGCGCTCTTACCGCACCCTTTCACCCTTACCAAACCCCTTACGAGATATGGCGGTCTACTCTCTGCTGCACTTGCCGTCGGCTCACGCCGCCCAGACGTTATCTGGCACCTTACCCTTTGAAGCCCGGACTTTCCTCCCCTACCTCAGTCACGAAGACCTCCGTAGCAGCGATCGTCTAGCCCACTTCGGCGCACATCTTAGCAAAAAACTCGGAGAAAAAATATTTTTTGCATCAACTATTTTTCATATCAACTTTTTGCATCGATGATGCGTTGATACTTCTCGAGTAGTTGTTGTTCTGTTTCGATATGCCGTTCATCTTTTGGGATACAGCTGACGGGGCAAAGTAATGCGCACTGTGGCGTATCATAATGACCAACGCATTCGGTACACAGCGCAGGATCAATTTCATAAATGTCCTCGCCCATATAGATTGCTTCATTTGGGCACGCAGGCTCACAGACATCGCAATTGATGCATTCATCTGTGATTATTAACGCCATAATGGTTCCCTTAAAATAAGTTTAGCTTGTATCGCTAAATACAATTGTCGCTCTAAAGTACTTTAACGAGAACTACCAACCTTGTTGGTGTTTACGCTCAAATGCATCTGTCACTACTTTAGGTACAAACTTGCCAACATCACCATTCAATCGAGCAATTTCGCGCACCAAAGTCGAAGAAATAAATGAATACTGCTCAGATGGTGTCAAAAAGACGGATTCAAAATTGCTATCTAACTGACGATTCATATTTGCCAATTGAAATTCATATTCAAAGTCAGAAATCGCACGCAAGCCACGCAGTACAGCCGTTGCTTTTTGTTCTTGGAAAAAATTTACCAACAATCCATCAAAACCGACAAATTCAACATTATCCAAATGGCTCAGTGAGCTTTTAGCAAAACCAACCCGTTCTTCTAAGCTAAATACAGGATTCTTATGATGCCCGATCGCAATCGCCACCACCACCTCATCAAACATTTTGGATGCTCTCGCCACCAAATCAATATGTCCATTGGTAATTGGATCAAAAGTCCCTGGATAAATAATACGTGTTTTTGTCATGCGATTCTGTGTCATGCTTAGTGTGCCTTGTTCATCACTGTGGCGAATGAAATACTGTGATCATTAAATCAAGCTTTATTCTAGCAAAAACTTGATTTTTTAGCTAAAGTCACCATTGAAAAATCAAGGCAAAATAATCAACCATTGTTTATGAGATGGTTTGTTGTTGGTTTTATAAATTTTCTGGAAAAATTGATTTATGGCAAATGCAAAAGTCGTCAAAAAAAATAACGCTGGCACCATCGCACAGAACAAACGTGCACGCCATGATTATTTTATTGAAGAAAAATTTGAAGCAGGTTTGTCATTGCAAGGCTGGGAAGTCAAATCTTTACGTGCTGGGCGGATGAGCTTGGTGGAAAGCTATATTACCTTTAAAAATAACGAAGCGTTTTTATTTGGTGCACAAATCCAACCACTACTCTCTGCATCAACGCATGTGGTCGCAGAAGCAACTCGTACACGTAAACTTCTGCTTTCTCGCCGTGAGTTAGATAAGTTACTTGGCGCAGTCAATCAAAAAGGTTATACCTGCGTACCATTGGCATGTTACTGGAAAGGTCATTTGGCAAAATTAGAAATCGCTTTAGTAAAAGGTAAACAGCTACACGACAAACGCCAAACAGAGAAAGACCGTGACTGGCAACGTGATAAAGCACGTCTGTTTCATCAGTAATTTTGCGCTGAAAACTCACAAATTTAAAAGATTTTTTAGTCTGAAGTTGAAGCTAATATTAGCTTCAATTTCACATCTGTAATAATGTAGTTGATGTAATTTAGGTTCAATGCAAGGCAACCGAACGATGATGTACATTCAGAACATCGAGTGAGGTTAACGCAGTAGTGAATTAAATTACTTCGACGACTCAAAATTCGGCTTGTAGTCAAAGCCACTATCCATCACCCGATCTTGAAACGGCTTTAACGCTTTCTTATTTAAGCTCATGCTATTCACGACATTATTCGGGAAAATCTGAATACTGTTATTAAAGTGCTCAACATTGCGGTTAAAAATACTAATCGCTGCGCCGACATTTTCATTCTGATCGGTGATTTCGTGCATCAGTTTTTGATAAATCTCATTGGCTTTGAGCTCAGGGTAAGCCTCAACTTGTACATGAATGCCTTTCAGCAATTGTGAAGTTTGCTGTTCGATTTGCTCAAGCTTTGCCACATCTTGGGTATTTTGATTGAGGTTTAAAATATTCTGACGCAATGCGCTGATTTGCGTCATCGTGCTTTGTTCAAAATCACCATAACGATCAATCAAAGGTTGCAAATCATCTAGGATTTTAACTTTTTGACGTTCAAAACTCGCCACATCAGACCACGCACGTTTTGCCGCATTTTCATTTTTGACGATATTGTTGCGAATCACGATAAAGAAGAAAATGAATGCAAATATTATGCTGAAAAATATAATCCAACCCATAACTTAGTCCCCTGAAGCGTTCGTTCATTTTCAAACGGTTTAAATCTTTTTATTTCTCCAAAGGTCAACACATCATATCGGCAAACCTTCGATTGCTCTCATTGTAATCTATTTTTAGCTAAAATCCATGACAAGCCTTGATGATTTTGCAGATGATTACATGGTTATTTACTTCTAAATTCATGACATTAAAAAAAATCAAACATCACTAACAGACCCTAATAAAATTCAATGTTTTTGTCTTCTTTTATAAAAACACGCTCATCCATAAAACTTCGAATAATCGCCTGTAGGCTTTTTTGCATGCGCTCATAGTGCGGTGCTTTTAATGTACGCAAATGTCCACGAAGCTGTGAAATATCATCAATCGACTTAGATCGCGCACGTGTCCGAAAAATATCTTGCGTGCTGATATAGCAAAAGGCTTGCATCTCATCATGAAACATCAATGTGCCTCGCATATGATCAAGTTGGCTGGCCAAGGTGAGAATGCGACTTGGTGTCAGATTCTTTGCCAATTCAAATTCTTGCTGACCATAGAGATGAAAGTCCCGATTGAACTGCGCATCGCTACTCGTCCGAGAGATCGGATAGCGTTCATATTTCTGTCGCTCATTACTTACGCAAAATGCCAAGTTTGGCATATCAAATACACATGCGCCCCAAAAGTTTTTTCTAATCTCTTTGGTAATGGGCTCACCCTTGCTCGTCGGGATTTCAACTTCAGTCACAGCCACATATTGAAATAGTAATACTGGAAAATCATGACCTTGCACTTGCCACGATGTCGCTGCAAAATCCACAATTTCATTACCCGCATTACCCTGATTTAGACTTGCAAAGCCTTGTCGAACCCGAGCCAACATATAGTTTGGATTCATGCCTGCTTGGGTATTAAAATTTGGGAAATGGGCAAAACGTACATCATATTGATATTGAAAAGTGAGTGTTTCTAAGGATTTGATCACGCCTTCTACATCACTCTGATGCTCTATGGACAAATAAGCAAAACATGCCACCGCAATGCTTAACAACCACACCGTAATCAATAAGGCACCGTGATCATACAGAAATATTGACGTAAATAAGATACTTCCTGCACAACACAATAATAAGAAATAACTAAAAAGATTGTTATAGCGCAGATTGGTCGATACACGCCACGGATGTAAACCATCTAAAATCGCCTGCTTGCTTTTTGCAGTGCTATATAGATCAATAAGTTTTTCAACATTATGTGCGACTTTCTGATTCATCCGTTGATGAAAGTGCCAACGCTCATAGATTTTATTGACTGGCATGACGATCCTAATTGTTATTCAGTTATTTAAATTTATGCAGACTTTATCGCACTTAATTTATCTATTAACATTGCATCACCATAACTAAAGAAACGATACTTTTCCGCTACCGCATGTGCATACGCAGATAAAATATATTCACGACTCGATAGAGCAGAGACCAACATCAATAAGGTCGATTCAGGTAAGTGAAAATTGGTAATTAAACGATCAACTACTTTAAACGCAAAGCCTGGATAAATAAAAATTTGTGTATCGCCAGACCACGCTTTCAGCTCACCACCATGTGCCGATGCCGCACTTTCTAGGGCACGTGTTGCAGTAGTTCCGACTGCAACCACTTGATTACCCCGTGCTTTGGCTGCTTGGATTTTTTCTACTGTCTTTTCAGGCACTTCGCACCATTCAGCGTGCATGACATGCGTTTCAACTTTTTCCACCCGTACAGGTGAAAATGTCCCTGCCCCCACGTGTAAAGTGACAAAATGATATTCAATGCCTTTGGCTTTTAATTTTTCTAACATCGCTTCATCAAAGTGCAGACTTGCCGTCGGTGCTGCAACACTGGCAAGCTTATCAGGGTCATGAAAAACAGTCTGATAACGCTCACCATCGATCTCTTCTGCCTCACGATTAAAATATGGCGGAATCGGAAGCTGTCCATACTGCTCCAATATTGGCAAGATAGGCTGTGAAAACTCGACAATAAATAAATTCTCATGTCGACCTAGTACTGTTGCTGGAATTGCATCTTCTCCGATGAAAATTTCTGCGCCTGCTTTGGGTGTATTACTTGCCTTGATATGACAAAATGCTGTGCGATCAGATGTTAAACGCTCTACTAAGACTTCTATCGCTCCACCCGACGCACGTTTACCTTTTAAGCGTGCCTTCATCACTTTGGTGTCATTGAGGATCAGCACATCACCTTCATTTAACAAATCCAAAATGTCTGTAAACTGATGATCATGATACTGCCCATATTGATCAAGGTGTAATAAGCGGGAAGCACTGCGCTCTGCCAGTGGATAATGCGCAATCAGCGCTTCAGGTAAATCATAAGAAAAATCGGACAGTTGCATAATACGTCATCAAATCAGAATTTATCCCATTATACGTGATAAACCATCCATTGATTGACTGAATACCAAGCATCGTTTAAAAGTGATGCAAAATCATTAACACCGGCCTTAGATGTACTAAAATTAATCATTTAAACCATGAAATATATTGACAGAATTTCAGAACAACGTAATATGTGCATCACTTCCTCTCCCGAGGTGGTGAAATTGGTAGACGCGGTGGACTCAAAATCCACTGTCAGAGATGACGTGTCGGTTCGAGTCCGACCCTCGGGACCATTCTAAAAATAATCAATCTTTCGTAATTTCAGTTTCCTGCGTTAGCTCAACAAATTATCTACAACATCGTTTTGTCTCAAATCGCTGTCATTCACTGTGTATTATGAATTCACACTCGCAGAACTCTAACAGTAAACTTTCAAGTGAAATGGTTTATGATGTCATCGTGATTGGCGCAGGTGCAGCAGGATTAATGTGTGCAGCACAAGCAGGAAAGCGTGGTCGCAAAGTTTTAGTCTTGGAAAAGGCCAATAAAGTCGGCAAAAAAATCCTCATGTCTGGTGGCGGTAAATGTAACTTTACCAATTATAGTATCGAACCTGACAACTACATTTGCCACAATCCACACTTCGTCAAATCTGCGCTGTCGCAATATACGCAGTGGGATTTTATTGGTTTAGTACATGATTATGGTATTGCCTATGAAGAACGTGATCTCGGAAAATTATTTACATTAGATGGTGCAAAACACATCCTAAATCTGCTTCTTGAAGAATGCGCCAAAACAAATCATGTCGATATCCGTACTTCTGCCGAAGTCACTGATGTCCAAAAAATGACAAAAAGTGATGATGTAAATCTTCAACAGTTTTTGATTCAAAGTAGTCTTGGAAATTTTTATTGTCATTCTCTTGTCATTGCAAGTGGTGGCTTATCCATTCCCACTTTAGGCGGTTCAGGAATTGGTTATCACATCGCCAAGCAGTTTGGGCATCAGGTTTATCCAACACGTGCAGGACTTGTGCCCTTCACCTTTAGTGATCAATTTAAAGAAAGTACAGAAAAACTCAGTGGTAATGCGATTCTATGCACCCTATCTAATGCTAAAGCGAGTTTTACCGAGCCAATGCTGTTTACCCATCGTGGGCTGAGTGGCCCAAGTAGTTTACAGCTTTCGAATTATTGGCAAAGTGGTGAAACGTTCTATATCGACTTTTTACCACAAGACGATTTAAAGCACATATTGATTCAGCAAAAGCAGAAACAAGCCAAAGTGTTATTACGCACGATCTTAAACGACTACTTCCCTAAAAGCATTGTGAATGAGTTGCAAAAATTGATGTGGGCTGAACACAGCGAACTCGCCATTGGACAATGGTCTGATCAAAAACTGCTAAGTCTTGCGGGACTGATGCACCATTATCCTGTCAAACCATCGGGTACAGAGGGTTATCGTACTGCCGAAGTGACCTTAGGTGGTGTGAATACTGATGAAATCTCTTCAAAAACCATGCATAGTAAGCTGGTCGAAGGATTATATTTTATTGGTGAAATCGTCGATGTGACCGGACATTTAGGTGGTTATAATTTTCAATGGGCATGGTCGTCTGCTTATGTTGCAGGAAATGTGGTGTAGCATCCATGCTCTGCGATGAAGAAATCATGTTTAAAATTAATCAAATCTTCATCGTGTCCTTTTGGGAGAGTTTTACACGATCAGGAATAAGTTAATCATGATCTCGTGCATAGCAAATTAGCTATGACGGACAAGATTTGGCTTACGCACTGACGTGTCAATGTCTTGGCTTTCTTCGGAACCTTTTGTGTCACGCACAAAATTGATCGCCGAACCAACGACATAGATTGCAGTACCCATCATGAATGCTGGGATAAACTTCAAGTTTGTGGGTTGCTTCATATTTTTCAACATATCATCAACCTCCTTCAGTTGAACAGATTTTATACTAATCATTTTGATAACGACTTTTCTGCATATTGTCTGACAATTAACTTTTAGTGTGATCAAGATAACAAAAAAGCCACCGAAGTGGCTTTTTTTAATACAATCTAAACAAAAGTCAAGATTGTGAAGATATACACAAATAAATATTATTTATCTGTATCAGGATGCATATCAATATCAGTCAAATCAGATGGTAGGTCGACTTTCGCATCAGAATCAGCTGCGCCTGTTGACGGCGTACCACCAAAACTAGAAGTCTTTGGCTGATTTGCTAAAGGATTTGGCTTCTTCCCTTCTGATTCGGCAGTATCTAAAAGTTTTGACAATAAACGCTCTGCTGGTTCGCGACCACCCAGACCGAATGCCAAAGCAAATGCAACTGCAACACCGCCAAGTGTCAAGCCAAATGCAAGATTCACGATCGAATCCGCGATACCCATCGCACGAAGACCCATTGCGATAACTAGACCCATCACTAAGATGCGCACCAAGTTACCCAACCAACGAGAGCTATTGTACTCACCACGTTGAATAACATTCGCCACAGTATTTGCAAGCCAAAAACCAATGACAAGGATCACTGCACCAAGCAAGATGCTCGCACCGAATTGGATAAACATGCTGATCAATCCACTCACTTGTGTGAATTCAAGACGATTTGCAGCTTCAGAAGTTGCAAACAACATGGTGAAGAATACGATTAAGAAACCAACGAAGCTAGATACTTTTTGTTCACCCAAAAAGCGTTGCACGTCAAGTTTTGCAGGGATGTTATCTACACCCGTACCTGCAAGAAGCTCAGCAACCAACTGACCAACAAAACGTGATACCACGTATGCAATGATCAAGATAATCGCAGCACCAAGAATATTTGGAATCGCCGCCATGATTTGATTCAACATCGCAGTCGCAGGTTGAGAAATTGCTTCTACGCCAAGTGCATCAAATGCAATGATTAATGCTGTAATCATCACGATAGTGAATACAAATGAGCCGAGTAATTTTGGTAAATTTGAAGATTTAAATACACCTAACTTCTCTGCTTGGGCTTGTAAGCCAATACTGTTTAACAAACCTTCGGTAATCCCACGGATGATTTTTGCCAAGATATAACCCGCAAAAACAATGATACCCGCAATGAAAATATTAGGAATAAATGAAATCGCCTCAGTCACCATCACTTGCACTGGCGCAAGCAAACCTGTCAGACCAAGAATCGACAACACCATTGGTAAGAACAGCAACAAAATCAGCCAATAAGCAATATCAGCGATATTTTTACTTACTGGCGCAACACCAACGTCTGCGCTGAGTTTGTCATCAAGGTTTGTGCTCGCCAATACACGAGTAAGCCCCGCACGAACCAATGTCGCTAATAACCAACCGATCAGCGCAACAGCAGCAGCAGCAATCAGTGTTGGAATAAATGCGAGAACTTGACCAATCATATTCGAGAAAGGTGCGCTCACAGACTGAAGATTCAGTACATTTAGTCCAGCAACGATCGCAATGATCATAATGAACCAAAATACAATACGAGCGAATAACTGCTCGATGTTTGTTGACTGCTGTGTAGAGCGGCTAAGCTTGTCGTTAAGACCCGCAGAACCTAATAATTTTTTGACACCGCCTGAGATCAGTAATGCAACAATCCAACCCACGATCAGTATAGCAATCGCTCCAAGGATTGGATGGAATTGATCCCACAAATAATGAAAGTTTAGACGGTCACCACCGCCCGCACCGAAGTAGTCATTCATAAAATGGCTCCCGAATTAAGTTATTGTGATAAAAATCACGCTTTTGCGTAATTTTAACTAATGTACGCAAACAATATGAAATCGCAAATAAGGTGCAATGAATATTACAGCTTATTCACTATCTTCCACTGTTACTATCAATAATGACAGGCTCAGAGGCTTGTTCTTGCACTGTTGTTTGATCTTTTGCTTCCTCAGCAGGTGGCTCATCTTGATCACTAATGAACCCTAAAAGCATGCCGACAATGACCAAAATCAAAAAACCAACGATAGCGATGGTAATAAATTTTATACGTTTTTTCTTTTCGGATGTGCTCAAATTGTCAGGATTAGAGCTAGGATGTTGAGATGGCATAAATGTATTCCTTAACGTTTTTGTATATTATTTACCCTAACATATTAATTTTGAGTTAAATGTATAATTTTAATAACAATGTGACTGCATTTTATGGTCAATTTATGCCTAAAATTTACATAATCTCCACACATTTTTATTTTAAGGGTGTCAATTAACATTCTTTTGATTGATCATTTATTAATATGCTTGCGTGGAGATAGGAGCAGTTTATAATGTTGCGTCTTATTTTTACGACGCTTTTGACTTATGTCCTTTCGCCTTACGCCGATCAGCCTCTCACTTGCAACTGATGTCAGTCATCGTTGCTGGCTTCACCGTAGTCGTGATGAGCATCTCATTGGTGTAATCGAATTGACGAAACCTAACAGTGAACTGACTTGGAACGATATTGAATATTGTCGTCGACGTATTGAAGAGCTTTCGGTGATGCCTTTTCCAGATTGCATCAATGCCTTAGTTATTGATTTGCAATCATTTAGCCCACAGGTCGATCAAGAGTTTATGATGTTGGCTTGGCGGTTGCAGGAAGAAGAATGCCCAATTCGCTTGGTAGTCAACGCCGATCAATTTGATGATTACTTGAGTGTTTTCGATCCGATTATTATTGCAGCAAATGTTCATGAAGCCGTAAAAGAAATTCGTCAATCTTTGGATATGTTGATGCATTAGAAAATATGTAGCGATTTGAATTTTTCATTACTGATAATAATTATCGAAAAGCATAACTTATTGTTGTTTTTATTTACTTAATACTGTTAAAAAAATTGATGGTACGCTCAGCGCGCACCATAAACAGAACATATGATATTGATTTTTATAAATAAAAAATTAAACCAAAATAGCTGTTACCGTAAAAAATACCGTATAAATACTATTCATTTTTTCAAATTGATAATTTGAAATTTAGTAACGTAATTTGGACCTACATCAAATTCAGTCTATTGAATCAGTTGGAGATATCATTCAAATCCGCAATGAACTTTTGAAATGGTATATAGGTTCTCACGTCCTTACAATCCCATAAAAACGTCATGATATAACATCACTTTTTTGTAATCGCTTTTTTTCATGTATCATTCAAGAGTACAACTTCAGGGGGTAGGTTATGTTTGAAAATATTGATGCTTTAAAGAAAAAATTAGATGAGCATCGTCCTCTTTCTCCTGCTATTGTAAAAAACCTTCAAGAAGATCTTATTCTACGTTGGACATATCACTCAAATGCAATTGAAGGCAATACGCTTACATTGCTAGAAACAAAAGTAGTTTTGGAAGGCATAACTGTTGGTGGAAAAGCTTTACGAGAACATTTCGAAGCAATCAACCATAGAAATGCTATCTACTATGTTGAAGATATTATCCGCAAAGAAGAACCGTTTTCTGAATGGCAGATTCGCAATATCCATCAACTCATTCTAAAAAACATCGATGATGAAAATGCAGGTCGCTATCGCCAGCAAAATGTATTGATTTCAGGTGCAACGACTACTCCACCCGACTATACATTATTGAATGACAAGATGGCTCAGCTCGTGGATTGGTATAATTCGGAAGCACATACGCTACATCCTATTGAACGTGCTGCTAAAGTACATGCGGATTTTGTAGGTATTCATCCATTTATTGATGGCAATGGGCGTACATCGCGTCTTTTGATGAACCTTGAGTTACTCAAAGCTGGATATCCGCCTTGCGTTATTACAGTCGAAAATCGCCTAGCCTACTATGAAGCTCTAGATCAGTGGATGGCTTATGGAAAAACTGAGCCTTTCATTCAGTTGGTTGCTGAAGCTGTGCTAGAGGGGTTTAAACCATATCAATTAATTTTAGGAATCTAAAAATTCCCTATTATTTTTTCAGAATGATGATAGGGAAAATATTAGGTTATTAGCAACTCTGATATTTTAAACAATCACACTAGTCTATTAATTGCATTAACTCTTTGCTCAAATCCATTTTCGGTTGAAGCATATCTGTTGCAAGTACACGCTTACTCCCTAAAAGTCTATCCAACTTGACTTCAAAAGTTTCTAATTCCTCCCAATCAGGTGCAGAGTGAATAGCCACCGATTTTGTAGACACCTTTTAGTTAGATAAAATGGCTAATTAACGAGGTGCTTATGAGCAGTAAACGATACCCTGAAGAATTCAAAATTGAAGCAGTAAAGCAAGTTACTGAGAAAGGTCATAGTGTAGCTGAAGTTGCTGCACGTTTAGGGACCACCACCCATAGTCTGTATACCTGGATTAAACGTTATGATCCACAGCAACCCAGGACAACAG
>LUMV01000169.1_pt1 | contig 44610 bp, 41 predicted proteins | sample 729731 | NCBI WGS metagenome assembly LUMV01 (sample SAMN03860301, study PRJNA289734) | marine metagenome | biome: seawater column; feature: ocean; material: water; isolation source: Red Sea water column Station 192 - depth 200m | place: Saudi Arabia: Red Sea | collected 2011-10-15 | depth 200 m
GGCGCCTGCAAGGGCAATCCCGGCCCCGGCGGCTGGGGCGCGGTGCTGCGCTGGGGCGATGTCGTCAAGACGCTGTCGGGCGGCGAGGCGGAGACCACCAACAACCGCATGGAGTTGCTCGCCGCGATCGAGGCGCTCGCCGCGCTCAAGCGCCCGTGCAAGGTCGAACTGTCGACCGACAGCGTCTATGTCCGCGACGGCATCACCAAATGGGTCCATGGGTGGCAGCGCAACGGCTGGAAAACCGCCGCGAAAAAGCCTGTCGCCAACGCCGACCTGTGGCAACGCCTGGTGCGCGAGGCCGCACGGCACGAGATCGAATGGCTATGGGTCAAGGGCCACGCCGGCCACGGCGACAATGAACTCGCCGACAAACTCGCGAGCGACGCCGCATTGGCGATAAAACGCTAGGCGGCACGGGCGGACGCGATGCGGCTTTGGCGGCTGGCATGGGATGCTTAGGCCATAACATCCCTTCGTCATCCCGGATCAAGTCCGGGATGACGACGAAGGATAAGTCCGACACCGGTCGGCCCCGAACACCTCCGCATCGCCCGCCGCCTTTGCCCGCAAAGCGCGCTCAGGCCGGCTTCCAGCTCTTGCGGTCTTCGGCCTGCTTCAGCACCTCGAACGCCGCCTGCCCGGCCGCGAAGCGTTTGGCGGCGTCGGCGTCGCCGGGCTTGACGTCGGGGTGGCATTCCTTGGCATAGGCGCGCCAGGCCTTTTTGGCCGCGTCGAAGTCGGCGTCGCTGTCGAGCCCGAACACCTCCAGCGCGCGCATCTCGTCCGCGCTGCGACTGCCGTCGCCGGGGCCGCCCCAGCCATAATGCTGTGCGCGGGCGTAGCTGCGTGCGCCCTGCGCTTCCTCCGCGGCGCGCGCCGCGGCATCCTCGGCGCTCAGGCCCGCGAAATAGTCCCAGCCGCGATTATATTCAGCGGCATGGGCTTCGCAGAAATACCAGCGTTCAGGGCTGTTGGGCGATTTGGGTGCGGGGCATTGTCCGGGGGCGTCGCAACCATGGCGGTCGCACAGACGAACCTTTTGCGCCTCGCGGCCCTGCCCATAGGCGCGCCAGCGGGGGAAACCCCAATCGTCGGATCTCTTGGCGCGGCTCATCGGGACCATGTAGCGGCTCGCAACGGCGATTGCTACCCGAGCGGGCCAAAATCCTAAGTCTTCGGTTTATATCCGAACGCCTTTTGCGCCAGCTTCACGACCGCGGGATCGCGGTCGGGCGGGGTCATCGGAACCGCCGCCTCCAGCGTGGCCGCAACATGCGACAGCGCAGCAATCCGCGCCGCCTTCTTGTTGTTGCCGTCGATAACCTTCCACGGCGCCCAGCGCGTATCGGTGTGCGCGAACATGTCGTGCATCGCGTCCAGATAGGCGCCGCGGTGCGCGCGGTTGCGATAATCCTCGGCCCCGGTTTTCCAGCGTTTCCACGGATCGTCGAGGCGGTCGGCAAGGCGCTTGTCCTGCTCGGCCTGCGTCACATGGACGAACAGCTTGACCAGATTGGTGCGGCTCCCGGTCAACTGCGCCTCGAACTCGTTGATTTCGTCATAGCCCTTGCGCCATTCGGCCTCGGTCGCGAACCCCTCGACCCGCTCGACAAGGACGCGGCCGTACCAGCTCCTGTCAAAGATCGAGATGTCGCAATTGCCGGGCAGGCGCGTCCAGAAACGCCACAGGAAATGACGCGCCTTTTCCTCGTCGGTGGGGGCGCCGATCGGCCAGACCTCGAAATAGCGCGGATCGAGCTGCGCGGTCAGGCGCTGGATGATCCCGCCCTTCCCCGCCGCATCCCAGCCTTCGAGCATGATGATGCTGCGCTGCCCATGGGTGATGTGCGCCGCCTGGACATTTTCGAGCCGCGCCTGCAGCGCCGCCAGATCCTTGGCATAATCGCCGTCATATTTGGTACCGGCTTCATAGTCGGCGAGAGAGATGGTCATGGGCGACCTCGTAGCGCATTTGCCGGTCGCACACCAAGCTGTCGATGCGGACTGTCAGCTTATGGAACATTCCATCCGGCGTCAGTTGCCGTCCATCAATCGCTGGCGCTCCTCCCAGTCGGCGAGCGTCCTTTGCGTGCGCGCCATGCGTTCGAACGCCGCCGGGATATCGCGGCTCTTCGAACCCAGCCGCTGCGCTTGCCCGTACCAGTCGCCAGCGGCGGCAAAATCGTGCCGTTGCTCGGCGCACAGGCCCAGGTTGAAAGCGAGCGCGGCCGTCGGCTCGGCATCGCGCGTCATCGCCGCCCAGGCATCGCACGCGCCGGCGGGATCGGTCTTGGTCTGCCGCACGGCGGCCTTGAACGCCTCGGCCACCGGCTTGTCGAGCCCTTTGCGATTTTCATCGACACGAACGTCGATCGTGTAAGCGCGAGGCGCCACATCGCGGCGAATGGTGTCGACCTGCCCTCTCAACGCTTCCGCGACAAAATCCTCGATGGTCCGGCTGGCTTGCCTGTCGGGGCAGATATTTTGCTCGTCGCGCGTGACGAGCGGACGCGAATAGCGAACGCTGCCATCGGCGACAGCCGCGAGCCGCACGGTGTTCGATTTTCGCTGAGCGCGGTCTTCGCCGAACCGGTGACGATCGCGTCATAGGCCGCCCCGGTTTCGAGGCCGATCATCCGGAAATAGGGTCGATTACCGAACCGAACGGTTCCGAGCGCGGCTTCGATGCCCTGCGCAAATTCGGCCCCGTCCTCGCCTTCGAAGCGATCGACCGCGATGCGAACCAGATCATTGACGTTCGCGCGCTCGGGCGGATCGTTCGCGGCAATCGTCAAAGTCTCCGCCGCCGCCGGCATCGCGAACCCGAACAGCAGCGCCGCCAGTGCCATTCGCCAACGTCGCATCTTCGCCCCCTTGCGCGTCAAACCTGCAGATGCGCGGAGCTATCGCAGCCCTTCCGCCTTGTCAAAGCGCGGCGAGCAGCGCGGCGACGCGCGCCGGGTCTTCCATCGGGATGAAATGGCTATGGTCGTCCCAGCGCTCGTCGCGCACCGCGCCGATATGCGCGCCGAGCCCCGGCCAGGTGGGGCTTTGCGAAAAGTCCATCGAACCGCCGCGTTCGCCGCTCGGCGCGCGGATCAGCGTCACCGGCGCCGCCAGCCCCGATAGCCAGCGATAGGGGTCGATGCGCAGCGCATTCTGATAGACCGACGCCTCGAGCCGCGGGGGACAAGCCAGCTCCAGCCCCGTCCCTCCGGACGCGGGCAGCAGGCCATAGCGGCAATAATCGTCCAGCACCGCCGACTGCCAGTGCGCATAGGGCGGACGGTCGGCGAAGCGCGCGCGCATCTGTTCCACGCTGTTCCAATCGTTGCGCCGACGCGCCACGGGATGCTCCGCGGGGTCGGGGATCGGCAGCACATCCTGGCCCGCATAGAGGTCGGGCGCCATGATAACCGGATCGATCAGGACGAGGTGGCGAAAGGCATCGCGCCGCTGCGCCGACAGGCGGGTCAGCGCATGGCCGCCCATGCTGTGCCCGCACCCGATCAGCGGCGTTCCGGCAAAGCGATCGACGAGCGGCAACAGCGCGTCGCCGGTCGCCCCCCAATCGGCGAGTGTCGCGGGGCGATAGCTGCGCCCATGCCCGCGATGGTCGGGCGCGATGACATGCATGCCCTGCGGCAAGGCGGCGACGACCCGGTCCCACAGCCGCGCATGAAAACCCGTCGCATGGAGCAGCAGCAGCGACGGTCCCGCCCCCGGGGTGCCCCATTCGAACCAGCAGATGTCGCCTTCCGGCGTAGCGAGCCGGTGTTCGCGCGGCCCGTTCATCGGATCAGCTCTTCGGACCATCCACCAAGCGGATATGCAGTTCCTTGAGCTGCTTGTCGGAAACCGGCGCCGGCGCGCCCATCATCAGGTCCTCGGCCTTCTGCGTCATCGGGAAGACGATCACCTCACGGATGTTCGGTTCGTCGGCGAGCAGCATCACGATGCGGTCGACGCCCGGCGCCGAACCGCCATGCGGCGGCGCGCCGAACTTGAAGGCGTTGATCATACCCGCGAAATTGGTGTCGACATCCTGCTGGCTGTAGCCCGCAATCTCGAACGCCTTGTACATGATATCGGGGCGATGGTTCCGGATCGCGCCCGACGACAGTTCGACGCCGTTGCAGACGATGTCATATTGATAGGCGAGGATATCGAGTGGGTCCTTGGTTTCCAGCGCCTCCATCTCGCCCTGTGGCATCGAGAAGGGATTGTGGCTGAAATCGATCTTGCCGGTTTCTTCGTCGGCCTCGAACATCGGGAAGTCGACGATCCAGCAGAATTCGAAGCGGCTCTTGTCGATGAGATCAAGCTGTTCGGCGACGCGGGTACGCGCAAGACCGGCGAGCTTCGCCGCCTTGGCTTCGACGCCCGCGGCAAAAAAGATGCCGTCGTTCGGACCGAGGCCCATAGCGTTGGCGATCGCCTGCATGCCTTCCTGGCCGTGGTTGTTGGCGATCGGGCCGCCGAACACGCCGTCTTTCTGCGTCGCATAGCCGAGCCCCGGAAAACCCTCGGACTGCGCCCAGCTGTTCATTTCGTCGAAGAATTTGCGGCTCCTCTCGTGCGTTTCGGGCGCGGCGACGGCGCGGACAACCTGCCCTTCCTCGACCATCGAGGCGAAGCGGCCAAAGCCCGAGCCCTTGAAGAAATCGCCCACGTCATGGACGAGCAGCGGGTTGCGCAGGTCGGGCTTGTCGCTGCCATATTTCAGCATCGATTCGCGGTAGGGAATGCGCTTGAACGGCAGCGGCGACACGGTGCGCCCCTTGCCGTCAAAGTCTGCGAACTCCTCGAACACGCCGTGCAGCACGGGTTCGATGGCGTTGAAGACGTCGTCCTGCGTGACGAAGCTCATTTCGAAATCGAGCTGGTAGAATTCACCCGGCGACCGGTCGGCGCGCGCATCCTCGTCGCGGAAACAGGGTGCGATCTGGAAATAGCGATCGAAGCCCGCCACCATCAGCAGCTGCTTGAACATCTGCGGCGCCTGCGGCAGCGCATAGAATTTGCCGGGGTGGACGCGGCTGGGCACCAGATAGTCGCGCGCGCCCTCGGGGCTGCTCGCGGTAAGGATTGGCGTCTGGAACTCGGTGAAGCCCTGATCGATCATCCGGCGGCGCAGCGACGAAATGACGTTCGAGCGCAGCACGATATTCTTGTGCAAGCGTTCGCGGCGGAGATCGAGGAAGCGGTTGGTGAGGCGGATTTCCTCGGGATACTCGGCGTCGCCGAACACCGGCAGCGGCAGGCGGTCGGCGGCCGACTGCACCGTCACCGCACTCGGATAGATTTCGATCTCGCCGGTCGCAAGCTTCGGGTTCAGCGTCTCGGGCGACCGCGCGGCGACCTTGCCGGTGAAGGTCAGGACGGATTCGGGGCCGACGCCATTGACCGTCGGATACAGGTCCGAACCCGTCTCCACCACGATCTGGGTGATGCCATAATGGTCGCGAAGATCGACGAAGAGCACATTGGCATGCTCGCGCGTCCGGTGCACCCAACCCGAAAGACGGACTTCCTCGCCGACGTTGGCGGCGCGAAGGTCGGCGCAAGTGTGGGTACGATAGGCGTGCATTATGTTCGTCTTTCAAATGTCCGGGGAGGCGCGCCGGAAAACGCGCCGATATGGCCGCGCCTAAGGCAGGTCGCGGGGGCTTTTGTCAAGGGTGGACCAGCGATTCGCCCCGAACGGCGCCGCCGATGTCCCTGCGATGAACAGCGGTAAATTTTCCTGACGATTATGCTGCGGGCGCTGTATAGGCTCCCCATGCAAATTCATCCGTTAATCGACTCCAGCGAAGCGCTTCTCCAGTTTGTCGACCTGATCAAGGGCAGCGACTTCATCGCCGTCGACACCGAATTCATGCGCGAAAACACCTTCTGGCCCGAACTCTGCCTGATCCAGGTCGCCGACGCGCACCACGCCGCGGCGATCGATCCGATGGCGCCGGGCATCGACCTCGCCCCGCTGCTCGACCTGCTCGTCGACAATGAGGATGTGCTCAAGGTCTTTCACGCGGGCGGGCAGGATGTCGAAATCATCTTCAACCTGACCGGCAAGACGCCGCACCCGATCTTCGACACCCAGATCGGCCAGATGGCGCTCGGTCAGGCCGAACAGGTCGGCTATTCGAATCTCGTCGAGGCGTGGCTCGGTCTGCAACTCGACAAGGGCGCGCGCTTTACCGACTGGAGCCGCCGGCCGCTCGACAAGCGGCAGATCGACTATGCGATCGGCGACGTCACCCATCTGGCCAAGATTTTCCCGATGATGCTCAAAAAGCTCATCAAGACGGGCCGCGGCCACTGGCTCGACGAGGAAATGGAAAAGCTCGCCGATCCGTCCAACTATGCGATCGACCCCGAAAAGGCTTGGCAGCGGATCAAGGTGCCGTCGCGCAAGCCCGACGCGCTCGGCCGGCTAAAGGCTCTCGCCGCATGGCGCGAGCGCGAGGCGCGCAACAAGAATCTGCCGCGCGGACGCATCGTCAAGGATGAGACGCTCGCCGACCTCGCCGCGCATCCGCCGAAGAGTCAGGACGGCCTCGGCAGCGTGCGCGGCCTGTCGGCGACATGGCGGTCGAACGACATCGGCGGGCGGCTGATGGACGCGCTCGCGAACGCCAAGCCACTGCCCAAGGACGACATGCCCGACCGCGCCCCGCGCGGCCCTGGGCTGGGCAAGGAAGGCGCGCTCGTCGCCGACCTGCTCAAGCTGCTGCTCAAGATCCGCTCGCGCGAACTCAATGCCGCGGCGCGGCTTATCGCGCGCAGCGACGATCTCGAAGCGCTCGCGGCCGGGCGCCGCGACGATATCCCGATGATGAAAGGCTGGCGCTACGACGTGTTCGGCCACGCCGCACTCGACCTCGTCGAAGGTCGCGTCGGCTTTGCGGTCAAGAACGGCAAGCTGGTCATGAGCGAGATCGAAGCCCCCGCCCCGGCCGAAACCGACGCCTGAGGGCGCGCTCCCTCGCTGCCCTGCTTAGAGCAGCACCAGCTCCGGCTTGACCCCGAACGCCTGCGCCAGCGCGCGCAGGCGCCGATCGACCGATTCGCCCGCCAGATGATGCCAGCCCGGATCGAGGCTGAGCCGCAGCTTGCCGTCGTCGAGTGCGATGGCGCTCGCCTTGAGCGGCGCCTCGACCCCCCCGGTGAGCCGCTGCGCCAGCCGGATGGCAAGCCCCCACTGTCGCGCCCGGTCGATGCGGTCCGCCGGAACGAGGCTGGTCATAGCGGGAAAATCGACGTCGGCGCCGCCGAACCCGGCGTGCAATGCGCGCGCGAGCAGGATGCGGCCGGGAATGTCGATGCTGCGCCAGTTGCCGTGCAGTCCGATCTCGGTCCCGCGTTCGGCGCGGAAATCGGGGTTGGCCGACCAGGCGACATCACTGAGCAGGCTGGCGGCGAGCCGGATGCGGCTGTCGCTCGCCTCCTCATTGGCGAACAGCGGCGCGATCCACTCGGCGATCGCGCGGCCGTGCGGGGCGAAGCGCGCGAGCCGCCGCCCCTCGAACTCCGCCGCGACGATCAGCGGATCCTGCGCCCGGGTCGCGGGGTCGAGCGCCTGATAGAGCAGCCCTTCGCGCAGTCCCGATGAGGAGACGGTCATCTCGGGCACATCGATGATATTGACCAGCGCCGCGAGCAGCGCCGCGGCGTCGGGGAGCGTTGCAGCGCGGTTCGACGCCATGCCCGGAATCGCGCGCAACTCCTCGAAACTCATCCGCTTTGTCGCGCGTAGCAGCCGGCGCAGCGCGGCGCGCGGCATCACGTGATGGTCTAGCACCGGCAGCGGGTCCTGCGTCAGTTCGATATCGAGACGCGACAGCGCGCGCCACGATCCGCCGACAAGATAGAGCGGCAGCCCGGTCATATTGTCCGGCCAGCCCGCGCCCTTGAGCATCTTGCGCACCGATCGCTCGAAAACCTGCTGCCCCTGCTTGCGCAGCGCGGGCAGGCGCAGCACGCCGAGCGGGAAGGACACGCGCCGCCCGACGGTGCCGCCCGACACTTCGGCCAGCTCAAGGCTACCGCCGCCCAAGTCGACCGCGATGCCGTGCGCGTCGGGGATTGCCGAGATGACGCCGCAGCCCGCCGCTTCGGCCTCTTCTTCGCGCGACGCATTGCAGGTCCTTCACCTCCATGTGCCGCGCGAGCAGCGCGTAGCGGCGCAGCGCGATCAGCCCGCGTTCGGCATCTTCGGGCGCGATGCGATTGTCGATCGCAAGCCCGCGGCCCAGCCCGGCCGGCACCTTTTCGTTGAAGATCACCGCGGGCGCGCGCGGCGGCCCTTCATAGACGACGAGGCGGACCGAGTTGGACCCGATATCGATGACGGCGGAACGATGGGCGGTCAGTCTGGTGGAACGGGCGATCGGCAAGTGTCAGTCTTCGCGCATGTTGAAATCGAGGGTCGGCACATCCTGCCGCTTGTGCAGCGCGGTCCCGCGCCCCGAAAGCGAGGGGTTGTTCATGAAATAATGGTGCAGGTTAAACGGCTTGTCGCCCGGATCGACGCGCACATAGGTGCCGTCGGCCTGCAGCACCCAGCTTTGTTCATTGTCGATCAGATTGGCGACGAGCACCTGATCCAATATCTGGTCGTGGACGGTCGGGTTCTCGATCGGGATCATATATTCGACGCGGCGGTCGAAGTTGCGCGGCATCCAGTCGGCGCTCGAGATATAAAGCTTGGCGCGCTGGTGCGGCAGGCGCGATCCGTTGGCGAAGGCCCAGATGCGGCTATGTTCGAGGAAGCGGCCGACGACCGATTTGACGCGGATCGCCTCCGACAGGCCGGGAACGCCGGGACGCAGGCAACAGATGCCGCGCACGATCAGCTCGATCGGCACCCCCGCCGCGCTCGCCTCGTAAAGCTTGTCGATGATGCCGGGGTCGACGAGGCTGTTCATCTTGGCCCACAGCCCCGACGGCAATCCCGCTCGCGCCGCCGCAATCTCGGCATCGACAAGCTCGCACAGATGCGCGCGCATGTTGAGCGGCGACATCGTCACCAGCTCGAGCCGCTCGGGCTCGACATAGCCGGTGATATAGTTGAACAGTTGCGCCGCATCGCGCCCCGCGCGCGGATCGGCGGTAAAGAAGCTGAGGTCGGTATAGATGCGCGCGGTGATCGGGTGGTAATTGCCCGTACCGAAGTGGCAATAGGTCCGATACCCCTGCCCTTCGCGGCGCACGACCATCGAGATTTTGGCGTGCGTTTTCCACTCGATGAAACCGTAAACCACCTGCACCCCGGCGCGTTCGAGCTGGTTCGCCCAGAGCAGATTCTGCTCCTCGTCGAAGCGCGCCTTGAGTTCGACAACCGCCGTCACCGACTTGCCCGCCTCCGCCGCCTCGATCAGTGCGCGGATGACGGGCGACTGGTTGCCGGCACGATAGAGCGTCTGCTTGATCGCGACGACATCGGGATCGGCGGCTGCCTGCCGCAGAAAGGACACGACGACGTCGAAGCTTTCATAGGGGTGATGGACGACGATGTCCTTGGACCGGATCGCCGCGAAACAATCGCCGCCATGTTCGCGGATGCGTTCCGGAAAACGCGGCGAATAGGCCGGGAATTTCAGGTCGGGGCGATCGACATCGACCAGCGCAGACAGCGCCGCGAGCCCGACGAAACCGCCGATCTTCGCGACGATCGCCTCATGCCCCTGAATATCGGCGTTGAGCACTGCGGCCAGTTCGGCCGGCATGTCGGCCTCGAGTTCGAGCAGAATCACCCGCCCGCGCCGGCGGCGGCGGATCGCGGTGCGGAACAGCCGCACCAGATCCTCGGCCTCTTCCTCGATTTCGATGTCGCTGTCGCGGATGATGCGGAACACGCCAATCGAGCGGCTCGTATAGCCGGGGAAAATCAGGTCGGCGAACAGTTCGACCAGATATTCGATCGGCACGAAGCTCGTCGCCTCGCCCGGTACCGGCACCAGTCGCGGCAGCGAAGCGGGGATCATCACCAGTTCGCGCACCGTGTCGCCCGTCGCCTGGCGCTGGAGATCGAAGATCACGCCAAGGCCGCGGTTGGGGATGAAGGGAAAGGGGTGCGCAGGATCGAGCACCTGCGGCGTCAGAATCGGGAATATCTGTTCGCTGAAATATTGGCGGAGCGAAGCGCGCAGCCGCTCGCGCTCCGACCCGGCGCCGTGAACGATGACCCCTTGTTCGGCGAGCAGACCGTGCAGCTTCTGCCACTCGCTCTGCTGTTCGTCGACGAGCCGGTTCACCTCGGCCTCGATCTCGGCGAGCTGCTGCCCCGGCGAGCGGCCATCGGCCGACGGATCGTCGATTCCCTGAAGCTGCTGCCCTTTCAGCCCGGCGACGCGGACCATGAAAAACTCGTCGAGATTGCTCCCCGAAATCGACAGGAAGCGCAGCCGCTCGAGCAAGGGATGCGCCGGATTGCGCGCCTCCTCCATCCCCCGCCGGTTGAAGGCGAGCCACGACAGTTCGCGGTTGAAAAAGCGGTCGGGGTTCGTCTTGTCGAAGCCCGGAACCACCGGATCATTATCGGCGCGAAGGGGCTGACCGGTTATCGACATGTGCCTGTTTCCTGCCTTTCGAGCAAATCGGGATCGATGAGCCCCTGTGACAGTAATGTTTCACGCGTAAGACGAATGCTAATGCCGCGCCCTTTTTCGAGCGATGCCGCATCAAGCGCCGCGACGACGCGGTGGATCATGGCATAGCTGCGCTCCATCCGCGGCACGATATACGCCGCGACCTCGGGCGAAATCGCCATCCCGCGCTGGGCAAAAAGTGCGTCGATCAGGTCGCGCGCCAGGCAATCGTCGGGCTCGCCGATCGTCAGCACCGGCACAGCGCGCAACCGCGAGGCAAGATCGGGAAGCGCGATCGCCCATTCGGACGGCGGTGCATCGGCAATGATGAGCAGGGGCGTTCCCGACGCCTGCGCCGCGTTCCAGGCGTGGAAAATCTCCTCTTCGGATACGCTCGCATGACCGTCGATCACCCGCCCGCCCGATTCGCGCGCGAACAGCCGCCCCATCAGGCTGCGCCCCGATCCGCGTGGCCCGGTCAGCACCGCGGTGCGCACCGGCCAGGTCGCGACATGGCGCAGATAGCGCACCGCGTCGGCGTTGCTCGTCCCGACGATCAGCGGACCGTCGTTGGCGCCGCCGGCGCTCCAGTCGAGCGGCAGCGCGATCTGTCCCGAACCGCGGGGCATCAGCGACTGATCCTGAGCTGGCCGCCGCCTTCCTGCACCTTGAAACCGCGCGCCGCGAGCGCCGCCTTCAGCGCGCCGACGTCGCCGCGGAAGGTGACGCGCATCACCGACATGCCGCCGAGCGCAAGGCTGCTCGTCGCCGCCGACTGGACCCCCGAAATGCCGCCCACGGCCCGTTCGGTCGCCGAAACCGATTCGACGTCGGGTGATGCATATTGGACCGTAAAGGTCTGCAGCCCCGCGGGCGCCGTCGTCGGCAGGCTGGCGTCGGTTTCGCCAGCTACCACCGTGTCGTCGGTCGCCACATCTTCGGGCAGGTCTTCCTTCTCGACCGGCTTTTCGAGCACGAGATAGGCGTCGGTGCGCAACTGTCCGGCGGCGAGCGCCTGCGTGTAGAGCGCATCCATCCGTGCCACCGCCTTTTCCATCATGTCGGGAATTGCGGCGGCGTTGGGCGCGGTCATCGTGAAGGCGCCGATCAGGCGGTTGTCGGGGCTGTAGCGCGCGGCGAAATGGCCCGTCACCGGTCCGCCGGGATAGCTGTATTCGACCCGCGCGATCGGGATCAGCACGTCGGCTGCGCCATATTGGTCGAGGATGACGCGCCACCAGACGCGGCCGCGCCGTCCGGTCTGCCCCGGATTGAGCAGCAACGTGTCGGCGCCGGTGCCCGCGGTGCGGACATAGTCGATCGCGCTCTGCCCGGTATTATATTCGGCCCAAGCGCGCTGCCACGCGCTGCGCTGTTCGAACACCTGCTGAATGCCGTCGATCGAATAGACGGGAATCACCAGCAGCGGCGGCGAACGCAGGGTGCGGCCGCTGACGCCCAATATCTGCCCGGCGCGGACGCGGTCGAACTGGACGCCAAGCGTCGCGACATAGCGGCGCGGCCCGACCTGTTCCTTTTCCACCACGATCGCGGTGACGATGCCGTCGAGCACCGAATCGGACAGCGCCGGACCGTCGCTGCCGTTGGTCTTGCGATAGAGTTGCTGCCACCCCTTGCGCTGCGCCTCGCGCCAGCCCTTTTCGCGCGCATCCTCCGGATTGTCGCCGGTGACGTCGATCGCGATGCCGCTCGCCAGAAAATCGCCGCTGCTGTTGATCGGCGTGATGCCGCGGTCGCCGTGCGCGATCTGCCCCTGGACGAGGCCCGCGATCAGAACCGCCAGGAACAGTCCGAACAGCGCCGCCCAGCGCCGATCGCGAGGCACGAACGAGCGGAGCGGGAGACCGGGAGTCGAACGGGGGAAAGCGGCCGAAGTCATAGGGTTCTTACGCTTTGTTCCCAACCAAGATGCAACCATCACTCTGTCCGTCATTCCGGCGAAAGCCGGAATCTCGACCTCGTGCCATAATGCCCCGGCGAGATCCCGGCCTTCGCCGGGATGACGATTCCTGCATGCCCTACGCGAAAGTCGAGGTCACCGACAAGGAAATCATGGCATTTGTCGGCCGGAAGCGTTAGTCGCGCGGGCCATGGATTCCAAGCATAACCAACCCGCCCCTTATACATATGCGCAGGCCGGCGTCTCGATCGAGACAGGCAATGCGCTGGTCCGTGCCATCGCCCCGCTCGCCCGCGCAACGCGCCGCCCCGGCGCCGATGCCGACCTCGGCGGCTTTTTCGACCTGAAAGCGGCGGGGTTCAACGATGCGCTGCTCGTCGCGGCGAACGATGGCGTGGGCACCAAGCTGAAGCTCGCGATCGAATCGGGCAAGCATGACGGCGTCGGTATCGACCTCGTTGCCATGTGCGCCAATGACCTCATCGTGCAGGGCGCCGAGCCCTTGTTTTTCCTGGACTATTATGCGACCGGCAAGCTCGAAAACGATGTCGCGACCCAGGTGGTCGCGAGCATCGCCGAGGGCTGCAAGCAGGCGGGCTGCGCGTTGATCGGCGGCGAGACCGCAGAGATGCCGGGGATGTATTCGGACGGCGACTATGATCTTGCGGGCTTTTGCGTCGGCGCGGTCGAGCGCGACCAGGTGCTGACCGCCGACAAGGTCGCGGCGGGCGACGTGATCCTCGGCCTCGCTTCGTCGGGGGTGCATTCGAACGGCTTTTCGCTCGTGCGCCGCCTCGCCGCCGACAAGGGCTGGAAGCTCGACCGCCCGGCGCTGTTCGATCAGACCGTCCTGCTGATCGACGCGCTGATGGCGCCGACGCGCATCTATGTGAAAAGCCTCCTGCCGCTCGTGAAGACCGGCAAGGTCCATGCGCTCGCGCACATCACCGGCGGCGGCCTGCTCGAAAATATCCCGCGCGTGCTGCCCAAGACGCTGCACGCGCATATCGATGCCGACGCCTGGGACCAGCCGCGGCTGATGGCGTTCCTGCAGGCGCAGGGCAATATCGAGCCCGAAGAAATGGCGCGCACTTTCAATTGCGGGATCGGCATGGCCGTGGTCGTCGCCGAAAGCGACGTTGCCGATGTGACAGCGGCGCTCGAAGCCGCGGGCGAGACGGTGCACCGGATCGGGCATATCGCGGCGGGCGACAAGGGTTGCACCGTGTCGGGCGGCGCGGAAACGTGGAGCGCGATGGGTGCGTGGAGCGCCACGCACCACGGCTGACGCACATTTCCGTTCGCCCTGAGCTTGTCGAAGGGGCGTCCTTCCCTTTGGACCTTGAAAGCGAAGAACAGTGCTTCGACAAGCTCAGCACGAACGGATTGAAAGGGTGGCGCCGTGACGAAAGCGAAAGTCGGCGTCCTCATCTCGGGCGCCGGGACCAATATGGCGGCGCTGCTCTATGCCGCAAAGGCCGCCGACTGCCCTTATGAACTCGTACTGGTCGCGAGCAACAACCCGGAAGCGCCGGGCCTCGCGCTCGCCGCGGCCGAAGGCATTGCGATCTGGGCGCAATCGCACAAGGGAATGTCGCGCGCCGCCTTCGACGCGCTGGTCGACGAACGGCTGCGTGCCGCTGGCGCCGACTATGTCGCGCTTGCGGGCTATATGCGCATCCTCAGCGACGATTTCGTCGCTGGCTGGACCGACCGGATGCTCAACATCCACCCCAGCCTGCTGCCGCTCTACAAGGGGCTCGACACCCATCAGCGCGCGATCGACGCGGGTGACCGCTTCGGCGGGTGCAGCGTCCATGTCGTCACGCCGGCGCTCGACGATGGGCCGGTGCTGGCGCAGACCCCGGTCGCGATCGTGCCCGGCGACACCGCCGAAACCTTGGCAGAACGCGTCCGTTTTGCCGAGCATCAGCTTTACCCCGCCGCGCTCGCCGCCTTCGTGACACGCGAACGCGCGCCCGACTGGCTGCTCGGCCGCGTTCGCGCGCTGGCGATGGCGCTGCCCGAAGCCGACGAAGTGACGTCGCACGGCATGCCCTGCTTCGGGATCGTGAAGGGCAAGAAATTCGCCTATTTCACCCACGATCATCATGGCGACGGCAAGACCGCGCTGCTGGTGAAAATCAGCGGCGCCGACGAGCAGGCGCAACTCATCGAGCTCGACGAAGAACGCTATTACCGCCCCGCCTATTTCGGCGACGACTGGGTCGGCATCCGGCTGGACCTTGGCGACACCGACTGGGATGCGATCGGCGACTGGCTCCGCAAGAGCTGGCTGGCGATCGCGCCGAAAAAGCTCGCGGGGCTGATGGCGGCAGCCGAGGACTTTTAAGTCGCCACCCGCGTCATTGCGAGCTGAGCGAAGCAATCCAGAGCGGTTCACGCGCACTCTGGATTGCCGCGCGGCGTCGCCGCTCGCAAATGACGAACAAGGGCGCCATACTTGCCCCGTCCAAAATTCGCGCTGGCCTTTTGCGCCAAAGCACGGTGAACTGGCGGCGATGGAGTATGATTTCGCCCTGATCCTGTGGGCCGCGTACGTCGCGGTCTTCATCGTCATCCTGGGCCGGATCATCCTGCGGCCGCAGCGCGAGCCCGCCTCGCGGCTCGCGTGGTTGATCGCGACGATCGCGGTACCCGTGGTCGGCATCCTCGCCTATCTGTTGCTCGGGGAGGCGCGGATCAGCGCCAAGCGGCGCGCGCGCTATGCCGCGATCGAGGCGCATCTGCCGCATCCGCACGACAATGCCGGGGTCCGCCGCGCGCTTGCGCGCAGCCCGTGGGCCGCCCCCTTCGCGCTCGCAGAGACCGTAAACGCCCTGCCGCCCACCGCGGGCAATCGCGCCCATCTCGCCGCCGACAGCAACGCCGCGATCCGCGAGATGGTCGAGGATATCGACAATGCGAAGTCCACCGTCCACCTCTGCTTCTATATCTGGCTCGCCGACAATAACGGCTTCCGGATCAAGGACGCGCTGGTCCGCGCGGCCCGGCGCGGCGTCAAGGTCCGCGTCCTCGCCGACGCACTCGGCTCGCGCGGCTTCATCCGGTCGGCCTATTGGATCGAACTCGAAAATGCCGGGATCGATGCGCGCATCGCGCTGCCGATCGGCGGGCTGATCTGGACGCTGATTCGCGGGCGCTTCGACCTGCGCAATCACCGCAAGCAACTCATCATCGACAATCGCATCGCCTGGTGCGGCAGCCAGAATCTCGCCGACCCCGAATTTCGCATCAAGTCGAAATATGCGCCGTGGGTCGACATCATGACGCGCTGGGAAGGCCCGGTGGTGCAGGGCTGCCAGTTCGTCTTTGCCGCCGACTGGGAAAGCGAGCGCGGCGACGACATCGGCGACCTTTTGCAGGACGATGCCGAGCCTCCGGCCGCCGCCGATCCGGGCATCGCGGCGCAGGTAATCGCGACCGGCCCCAATGTCCGCTACGCCGCGATGACCGCCTGTTTCACCGCGCTCATCCATTCGGCGCGGCGCGAGCTGGTCGTCACCACCCCCTATTTCGTCCCCGACGAACAATTGCTCTTCGCGCTGCTCGACTGCGCGCGGCGCGGCGTCGCAACGGTGATGATCGTGCCGCACCGCAACGATAGCCGCGTCGTCGCGGGCGCGAGCCGCAGCTATTATGCCGACCTCGTCGACGCGGGGGTAAAGCTCTACGAATATCGTCCCGGCCTGCTCCACGCCAAAACGATGGTGGTCGACGGCGAAGTCGCGCTGATCGGCTCCGCCAACCTCGATCGCCGCAGCTTCGAACTCAATTTCGAGAATAATATCCTGTTGCGTGACAAGGCTTTTGCTGCCGAACTTCGTACGCGGCAGGAAGTTTACCGCGCCGATTCGATACCCGCCAGCGCCGCCGATGTCGCATCCTTCGGCATCGTCCGGCGACTGTGGCAAAACCTCGTCGCGACGGTCAGTCCGCTGCTCTAGCGCCAGCCGCTCCACCACCGCCCGTTCCACCTGATGGCGGGCATGTTGACAGCGCTCCGCCCCTTCCCGAGAAGTGCACTGCTAGATCTGGGGGATTTGACGATGGGCAAGGAATTCAATGCATTTTCGATCGTGGGCGTGGTGCTGCTGGCCACATCTGTGCCAGCTCATGCAGCGAGCGACCCTTTTATCGGTGAAGTAATGATGACAGCCGCGACCTTCTGTCCGCGCGGTTGGACCGAGGCCAATGGCCAACTCGTATCAATCAGCGAGAATATGGCGCTTTTTTCGTTGCTGGGAACGACTTATGGCGGGGATGGGAGCAAGACCTTTGCGCTCCCTGATCTGCGGGGACGCGCGCCGGTCCATGTCGGTAACGGCCGTGACGTACCGCCGCTGGTGCTCGGCCAAAAGGGCGGCAACACCAGCGTCGCCCGCGACCCCGCGGCGTCGGGCGCAGTCAAAACGCAGCCGACACTAGCCATTCGCTACTGCGTTGCGATCCAAGGCATCTACCCGTCGCGCAACTGAAAAAGGCCGCCGGATCGCTCCGGCGGCCTCTTTGGCCTTGCGGCTCGGCTGGTTCAGCCGACGATTTCTTCGGGCTTGAAGAAATAGGCGATTTCGATGGCCGCATTTTCGTCGCTGTCGCTGCCGTGCACCGTGTTCGCTTCGATGCTTTCGGCCAGTTCCTTGCGGATCGTGCCGGGGGCCGCATCCTTGGGGTTGGTCGCGCCCATCACGTCGCGGTTGCGCTGCATCGCATTCTCGCCTTCCAGAACCTGGACGACGACCGGGCCCGAGGTCATGAATTCGACGAGTTCGCCGAAGAAGGGGCGTTCCTTGTGGACCGCGTAAAAGCCTTCGGCCTGTTCCTTGGTCATGTGGATGCGCTTCGACGCGACGACGCGCAGTCCGGCGTCTTCCAGCATCTTGGTGACGGCGCCCGTGATGTTGCGGCGGGTCGCGTCGGGCTTGATGATCGAAAAGGTGCGGGTGACCGCCATTGGGAAAGCTCCTGCTTTATATCTTGTCGGAATGGGCGCGCCTCTAGCCGCGCTTTCGCCGCTCCGCAAGCAAAGAGCGCGGGGGGCTTTCCCGGCGCGGCGTCACCCGCCGTGGCCGTAGGTGATCGACCCGTTGACCATGTCGCCCGCCTGCGTCGCCGTAACCTGCACACCCGACTTGCTGTCACCCGGCCGTTCGGCGCCGAACATCGCGGTTTCGCCGGCCTTGACCTCGGTCGTGATCTTCATGCCCGCCGCTTCGGCCTGTTTGCGGAAATGCGCGATCACGTCGGCCGCTTGGCCCTTGACCTCAAAGCTCGCCATGCCGCCGGTCCCATCCTTGTTCGTCGCGGTGAAGCCGCCCGTAACCTTCGCACCCGGATAGGGCGAGAAACCCGCGGGGAATTTCGCATTGCCCGCGCCGCCGCCGAACTGCATCTCGCCATCCTCGGTCTTGATGCTGATCGTGCCATTTTCGCCGCTGGTGTCGGACGTCACCTTATAGTCGGCGGTCTTTCCGGTTTCGGGGTCGGTGTAAGTGCCGCTCGCGACTTCCTTTTCCGATTTCGATCCGCACGCCGAAAGCGTCATCGCCAGCGCGATTGCGGTGCCAAGCGTGAATGTCCTGAGCGTCGCCATAATCTACCTCCTGTTGCCCCGAATCGGTCGGCTGCTGTCCCTAGGGTGCGACCCGGTTGCCGTCGGTGATCGCCCTCACAGAAAGACGCTCTTCCCCGGCCCGGCCAGCCTATCGCGTCACGGCCCTTCGGACCAGCGTCCGCGCTCATCCTGTTTCCAGAAGTGGATTTCCACGCCCTCGGCCTTGGTCAGCGCGCGCCAGGTCGCGCGCGCATCGTCGATGCGACTGTTGTCGAACAACAGGAAAGCGCGCTCGAACGCCAGCGCCTCTTCGCGCCATTCGCCGTCGGCGAGCGCGACATGGGTGGCGCCGTTGATCGCCGGGGTGCCCAGCGTGCCGCTGAGCAGGATCGGCTCGATCGCCTCGTCGGGCGATCCCGCCGCGCCGTGCGGCAGGAAACTCGCGGGTTGCAGCGTCCACAGCGCCTCGTCGATCGCCTGCCGCTGCAATGCCGCGGCGGCGACGACGAGCAACCGGTTGCCGCCGTCCAATATGCGCGTGGCGATCGCGGGGAGCACCCGTTCGACCGGGTCGCGGGTCAGCCGATAGAAGTCGACGCGCGCCATGCTCCCCGAACCGGATCAGCCTTCGTGATTGTCGGCGATATAGCGGTCGAGCAGGCGGACGCCATAACCCGTCGCGCCCTTCGCCCACACCGGGCCGTCCTTGTCGCTCCATGCCGTGCCGGCGATGTCGAGGTGCGCCCAGGCGACTCCGTCGTCGACGAACCGCTTGAGGAACTGCGCCGCGGTGATCGACCCGCCTTCGCGCGGACCGATATTCTTCATGTCGGCGATGGGGCTGTCGATCAGCTTGTCATAGGCCGGCGACAGGGGAAAACGCCACAGCTTGTTGTTCGTCGCCTCACCCGCAGCGATCAACTTTTCGGAAAGCCCGTCGTCATTGGCGAAAATGCCCGCATATTCGTGGCCGAGCGAGATCACCATTGCGCCGGTCAGCGTCGCCAGATCGACGATGACCTTGGGCTCATAGACCTTCTGCGCCCAGGTGATCGCGTCGCACAGCACCAGCCGGCCTTCGGCGTCGGTATTGAGCACCTCGACCGTCTGTCCCGACATGGTGGTGACGATGTCGCCGGGGCGCTGCGCATTACCGTCCGGCATATTTTCGACAAGGCCGACGATGCCGACGACATTCGCCTTGGCCTTGCGGCCCGCGATCGCCTTCATCGCGCCCGCGACGGCGCCCGCGCCTCCCATGTCCCACTTCATCATGTCCATGCCCGGGCCGGGCTTCAGGCTGATCCCACCGGTGTCGAAGGTCACGCCCTTGCCGATGAATACGACCGGCTTGTCGTCGGCATTGCCGCCGTTCCAGCGCATCGCGAGCAGCCGCGGCGGCTTCACCGACCCTTGCGCGACGCCAAGCAGCGCGCCCATGCCGAGCGCCTTCATCTGGCGTTCGTCGAGCACCTCGATCTCGACGCCAAGGTCGGCCAGATGCTGGCAGCGCTCGACGAAGCTTTCGGGATAGAGGATGTTTGGCGGCTCGGCGACCAGCGTCTGGGTCAGCGCCACGCCGTCAGCCACCGCCGAATAGCTGCCCCAGCGCGCCGAAATATCGCCCGCGGGCGACGCGATCACGATGGTTTTCAGGCTGGGCTTGGCGGTGTCGGAAAGGCGAGTGCGATAGGTGTCGATACGCCAATCGCGCAGCTTCGCACCCATCGCGAAGGCGAGCACATCATCCTCGTCGATCTGGCCCGCGCTCGCAAAATCGACGTGCAGCACCGCGACGCCGCTCGTCTGCAGCCGCGCGGTCAGCGCGCCGCCCGCGCGCTCGAGATCATGGACCGTCCCCTCGCCGATGCCCACCAGCAGCAGCCGCGTGGCCCGGTCGCCGTCGAAGGCGGCGGTTTCTGCCACCGAACCCGCGGCGCCGTCGAACCGCGCCTGCTTCGCCAGCGCGCCGAGCAGCGCACCGAGCGCGCCGGCCTCGCCCTTGCGGACCGGAAAAGCGACAACGTCGGCAGACGCATCGATTTGCGCGACAAACTGAATGTCCATCTTTTAACTCTCTTATGCGATGATTGATTGGAACGTGCCGGACCGATAGGGGTTTCGCTCGCGAGTTGCAAAACTAAAGCAGCCAGCCCGCAAAGGGTGGACGCAAGATAAGGTGTGGGACAAAGAAATTAAATGAGTCGGACTTTGTTCCCCCACGCGGCGCGCGCGCGGCCCCTTTGGGTCGCCACCGCGAGCGGCATGCTCCTTGTCGCCGTGCCCGCCGCGGCGCAGACCGGCACGCCCGCGCCGGCCGCCGGACCTGCGGCTCCGCCCGCGCAGCCCGACCTCCAGAATCGTGACGTCTCGGCCGTCACGGTCGATGCACCGAAGCCCGGTGACGAAGAACAGATCGGCTTTGCCGCCGACAATCTGAATTACGACAGCGATGCCGACATCGTCGTTGCCGACGGCAATGTCGAAATGAACCGCGACACCATCTCGATGCGCGCCGACAAGGTGACGTGGAACCGCAAGACCGGCGAAGTGGTCGCCGAGGGCGATGTCGCGATCAAGAATCCCGAAGGCGACACCGCCTATGGCGACCGCATCGTGCTGACCGACACGCTGCGCGACGGCATCGTCCAAAATATGCTCGTCGTGTTCGATAATGGCGCGCGGCTCGCGGCGGTGAAGGGTAGGCGCTTCGACAACGGCAACATCGAGCTGGAAAACGCCGCCTACACGCCCTGCCCGGTCGAGGATGACGCGGGCTGCCCCAAGAACCCCAGTTGGCAGATCCGCGCCGTCCGCGTCGTTTACGACCAGGCGAAGAACAAGATCCGCTACAAGGGCGCGCGCGTCGAAGTCTTCGGTCTGCCGCTCATCCCGCTGCCAGGGCTCAGCCACCCCGCCAACAATGATGCGGGCAGCGGTATCCTCGTCCCCGACGTCCGCCTCGGCCGCACCAACGGGTTCGAAATTGCCCTACCCTATTATCTGCGGCTCGCTCCCGACCGCGACCTGACAATCACACCGCACGTCTACACCAATACGGCGCCGATGATCGAAGGCGAGTTCCGCGCGCTCACCGATATCGGCGCTTTCCGCATCAATGGCTACGCGACCTACAGCTCGGTGGTGCCGCTGACCGGAACCGGCACCGCCGCCGATCAGCGCAACGATTTTCGCGGCTATCTGGAAAGCGCAGGCAAGTTCCAGTTCGATCCCAAGTGGAGCCTGACCTATTCGGGCCGGATCACCACCGACCGCACCTTCATGCGCCGCTACGATATCAGCCGCGACGACCGGCTGCGATCGATGTTCGAGCTGGAGCGGATCGGCGGGCAGAGCTATTTGTCGATCGCCGGCTGGGCGACGCAGACCCTGCGCGCGGGCGACAGCCAGGGGCAGCAACCGATCGCGCTTCCGATCATCGACTATCGCCAGCGCCTCCCCGACCCGTGGCTAGGCGGTCAGTTCGAGCTTCAGCTCAACACGCTGTCGATCGCCCGCACAGCGGGACAGGATACGCAGCGCGCCTTCGCCGGCGCCCGCTGGGATCTGCGCGGGCTGACCGGGCTCGGCCAGGAAGTCACGCTGACCGCGCTGGTGCGCGGCGATGTCTATCACAGCGACGAAAATCTGCTGACGCCGATCGCCGACTATCGCGGCAAGTCGGGCTGGCAGGCCCGCGGCATCGCCGCCATCGCTGCCGACATGCGCTGGCCCTTTATCGGCGAATTCCTCGGCGGCACCCAGACGCTGACCCCGCGGGTGCAGATCGTCGCGACGCCGCCGCTCAAGAATGTCGATATTCCGAACGAGGATTCGCGCGCTTTCGATCTTGAGGACGGCAATCTCTTCGCGATCAATCGCTTCAACGGCTATGACCGGTTCGAGGACGGCGCGCGCATCACCTATGGCGTCGAATGGAATTTCAGCCGCCCCGGCTTCAATATCAGCAGCGTCATCGGGCAAAGCTATCGCCTGTCGGACAAGCCGACGCTGTTCCCCGACGGCACCGGGCTCACCGACCGGCTCTCCGACATCGTCGGACGGACGACCGTCGCGTACAAGGATTTCCTGCGCCTCACCCACCGCTTCCGGCTCGACAAGGACAATCTGGCAATCCGCCGCAACGAATTCGACGCGACGATCGGCAGCCGCTCGACCTATGCCGTGCTCGGCTATTCGCGGCTCAATCGCGACATCACGCTGCTCGGCGAAGATTTGCAGGACGACCCGATTCGCCACCGGCTCGGCGTCGCCTATGACGACGACTGTCTGTCGATCGCCTTCACCTGGCGGCGCGACTATGTCGACACCGGCGACGCGCGGCGCGGCAACAGCTTCTCGTTCCGCGTCGCGTTCCGCAACCTCGGTTTCTGATCGCTCAGCCTGCGTTCAGCGTTTTCCCGCTATCTCCCGGCTTCAAAGGTCCGGATGGCGGATTGCGCTGGACCATCGGGCGCTTCGGCTGATACGGAGCGTCGCATTCTTACTCGAATAGGATGGCAATGACCAAAATTTCGACCATGTTCGGACTGATTGCCGCTGCGGCCGTGGGGTCCGTCCCGGTGTCGGCCCAGACCGTAGCCGACAGCGAAACCCCTGCGACCAACCTCGCCATTCCCGGCAATGTCCAGCTTTACGGCGACGGCAAACCCAACGTCTATCGCCCCTCGGCGATCGTGAACGGCGAAGTCATCACCGCGACCGACATCGAGCAGCGCATGGCGCTGATCCGCATTGCGAACAACAATATGGAACTGCCCGCCGAGGAAATTCAGCGGCTGCGCCAGCAGGTGTTCAGCAACCTGATCGACGAAAAGCTCCAGATTCAGGAAGCCCGCGCGGCAAAGATCGACATCGACGAAAATGTCATCAACGAACAATTTGCCCGGCTGGCGGCGCGTTTCAAGCAGACGCCCGACGAATTCAGCAAATTTCTCGCGTCCAAGGGGTCTTCGGCTGCCGCGGTAAAGCAGCAAATCCGCGGCGAATTTGCTTGGGACCGCCTGCTGTCGCGCAATATCCAGTCGACGACCAATGTGTCGACCGACGAGGTGGAAGCGGTGGTCAAGCGGCTGCAGGAGGCCAAGGGTCAGGACGAACTACACCTCGGCGAAATCTATCTCGCGACGACGCCCGAAAATGCCGCCGCCGTGATGGCGAATGCGCAAAAGATCATTCAGGCGCTTCAGGCCGGCGGCAGCTTCGCTGCCTATGCACGCCAATTCTCCGAAGCCTCGACCGCGGTCGTTGGCGGCGATCTCGGCTGGGTCCGCCCCGCGACCCTCCCGCCGTCGATGGCGCAGGCGGCGCTCAACATGCAGCCTGGCCAGCTCGTCGGCCCGGTCGAAGTCCCGGGCGGGATATCGATCCTGCTGATGATCGACCGGCGCCAGGTTCTGACGGCCGACCCGCGCGACGCGGTGCTCAGCCTCAAGCAGGTGTCGCTCGATTTCGCCCCCGGCACGACCGAAGCAAAGGCGAGCGAGCTCGCCAGCCAGTTCGCCGACGCGACGCGCAGCATCGCCGGTTGCGGCGCGGCCGACGATATCGCCGCCAAGCTCGGCGCGAATGTCGTGTCGCGCGACAATATCTCGATGCGCGCACTGCCGCCGCAGCTGCAGAACACGCTGATCAACATGCAGATCGGCCAAGTCACTCAGCCGTTCGGCGCCGCGAATGAAGGGGTCAGCGTCCTCGTCCTTTGCGGCCGCGACCTGCCCGAAACGGCGACCGCGCCCGACGTTCAGGCGATCGAGCAGAAGCTGCTCGAGGACAAGGTCAACAAGCGCGCGCAACGCTATCTGCGCGACCTGCGCCGGGATGCGGTGATCGAATATAATTGATGACGGCTATGATTAAACGACGCCCGATCGCGGTCACCATGGGCGCCCCGGCGGGCGTCGGTCCCGAAGTTGCGGCCCGCGCCTGGGCCGAACGCGACAAGCACGACCTGCCTCCCTTCGTAACGGTCGGCGATGCTGCGGTGATCGAAGCCGTCTGGGACGGCCCGATCGTGCGCGTCAACGATATGGAAGAGGTCGGACGCCTGTTCGACACGGCGCTGCCCGTCTGGCATCTCGAGGACAGCGGCCCGCTTACGCCCGGCGAACCCACGGCGGCGGGGGCGACCTGCGCACTCCACGCGCTGGAAACCGGCATCGGCCTCACCCGCAACGGTGCCGCCGCGGCGCTGGTGACGGGTCCGGTGTCGAAACATGCGCTACAAAGCATCGGCTATACTCATCCGGGCCAGACCGAATTCATCGCCGAACGCTGCGGCGTCACCGCCACCAATGCGGTGATGATGCTCGCCGGCCCCAGCCTGCGCGTCGTGCCGCTGACCGTCCATATCCCTCGCCATCGCCGGGCTCAACCCGCATGCCGGCGAAAGCGGACGGCTCGGCGATGAGGAAATCCGCATCATCGCTCCCGCGATCGAACAGCTTGCCGCCGAAGGGATCGTCGTAGACGGCCCGCTCGCCGCCGATGCGCTGTTCGCGCCCGGCATTCGCGACCGCTATGACGCGCTGCTCTGCGGCTATCATGATCAGGCGCTGGCGCCGTTCAAGGCGCTGCACTTCCACGACGGCGTCAACCTGACACTCGGGCTGCCGATCATCCGTACCTCGCCCGATCATGGGACTGCCTTCAACATCGCAGGTTCGGGAACCGCCAACCCCGGACCGACGATCGCGGCGATCGCGATGGCCGCGCGGATGGCAGAGGCGCGGGCGCGCGGCTGCGCCGCCGCCGCGTGACGGTACAGCCCAATCGTCCGCTGCCGCCGCTGCGCGATGTCGTGCGCGCGCACGGCCTGTCGGCCAGCAAGGCGCTGGGGCAGAATTTCCTTTTCGACGAACAATTGCTCGATCGCGTCGCGGCGATCCCCGGCAATCTCGACGGCGCGACGGTGTTCGAGGTCGGTCCCGGACCGGGCGGGCTGACGCGCGCGCTGCTGCGCGCCGGGGCGCGGGTGATCGCGGTCGAACGCGACGAACGCTGCCTGCCGCTGCTCGCCGATCTTGCCGATGCCTTCGACGGCCAGCTGACCGTCGTTTCGGACGACGCGATGGCGGTCGATGCGAACGCGCTGGCGGGCGGCCCCTATCATATCGTCGCCAACCCTGATGTTCCAGCTCGAGGTTGCGGAGCGCATCGTCGCCCCTGTCGGTAGCTCGGCCTATGGGCGGCTCGCGGTGCTGGCGCAGTGGCGCGCACAGGCGAAGCTCGCGATGAAAGTCCACCGCTCGGCCTTCACCCCGCCGCCCAAGGTGATGTCGGCGATCGTCCATGTCACCCCGGACAATGAACCGCCCGGCGTGTCGCCCGCGATGCTGTCGAAGCTCACCGAAAAGGGGTTCGGACAGCGCCGCAAGATGCTGCGCCAGAGCCTCAAGGGCGTCCCCGGCGCAATCGACGCGCTGGATGCGCTCGGGATCGATCCGACCCGCCGCGCCGAGACGGTCAGCGTTGCCGAATGGGTGGCACTCGCGCGGTGGCTGACCCCCTCCGCCTGAATCCATCGATAGAAGCCTCGGACCGGGCGCGACGCGACGCCCCTTGGCACCGCCGAACATCTGCGCTAGCCTCTAGTTGACGTTTACGTAAATGGGAGGGTGCCGTGGCAGAGGCCCGCGAATTCGACATCATCGTCTATGGTGCGACCGGCTTTACCGGCCGCCTCGTCGCCGAATATTTCGTGCAGCATTATGGCGGCCGCAAGGACGCGCCCAAATGGGCGATGGCGGGACGCAGTCTCGACAAGCTTGCCGAGGTGCGCGACCTCATCGGCGCCCCGGCCGACACGCCGCTCGTCGTCGCCGACGCCAGCGAGCCCGCCAGCCTTGACATGATGGCGCATCGCACGCGCGTCGTGCTGACCACCGTCGGCCCCTATCAGCTTTATGGCAGCGACCTCGTCAACGCCTGCGCAAAAGCCGGAACCGCCTATGCCGATCTGTGCGGCGAGCCCGGCTGGATGCGCGAGATGATCGACGCGCATCAGGATCAGGCGCAGGCATCGGGCGCGCGCATCACCTTTTCGTGCGGCTTCGATTCGATCCCCTTCGACCTCGGCGTGCTGTTTCTCCAGGCCGAAGCGGTGAAGCGCCACGGCAAGCCCGCACCGCGCGTGAAAGGCCGCGTACGCAAGATGCAGGGCGGCGCCTCGGGCGGCACCATCGCCAGCCTGACCGAAACGCTGAAGGCCGTCGCCAAAAAGCCGTCGCTCGCGCTGTTGCTCAAATCCTCCTTCGCGCTGACCCCGGGGTTTGAAGGTCCGCATCAGCCGTCGGGACTGATCCCCGAATATGATCATGCGACCGGCACCTGGACCGCGCCCTTCGTGATGGCACCGATCAACACCAAAAATGTCCACCGCACCAATTTCCTGCTCGGCCACCCATGGGGGTCGGACCTTGTCTATGACGAGATGGTCATGACGACGATCGGCGAGGCCGGAAAGGCGATGGCCGAAGCGATGGCAAAGGCGAACCCCTTCGGCGAATCCAAGCTTCAACCCGGCGAGGGACCGAGCAAGGAAGAGCGCGAAAACGGCTTCTACAACATCCTCTTCGTTGGCGAATATCCCGACGGCACCACGATCCGCGCCAGCGTCCAGGGCGACCGCGACCCCGGCTATGGATCAACGTCGAAGATGCTTGCCGAAACCGGCATGACGCTGCTCGAAACCGATGGCGCGGGCGGCGTATGGACCCCCGGCGCGCTGCTCGGCCAGGCGCTGATCGACCGGCTGACCGCCCACGCCGGACTGACCTTCCAGATCGAGGATTGAGTTTTCCGATGACAAGCTCCCCCAGCGCGCTCGACGCGCTGCTCTCCACCCTGCGCGTCGACCGCGATGTCGCGACGGCACATATCGACGACGGCTGGATGCAGGGTCGCACCGCCTATGGCGGGATCAGCTCCCGGCAAAGCCATCTCGATCACGACCGGCTCGCCATACCCGACGCCCCCGCCCCCGAAACGCTTCGGCCCGTGCCCGAACACAAGGCGCGGCCCAGCTTCACCCGTCATTTCGACATGCGCCCGACGACCGGCCCGCGCTTCAACTGGAAAAGCGATGTCGGCGAATATCTGACCTGGGTGCGCTTCGTCGAAGAACCCGCCTGTCATCCGGCGGTCGCGCTGCTCGCGATGGGCGATGCGCTGCCCCCCGCGGCGATGGCGCTGTTCACCGAATTCGGCCCGATCAGCTCGATGAACTGGACGGTTAACATGCTCACTGCAAAGCCCGAGACCGAGGATGGCTGGTGGCTGCTCTCTGCCAAGACCGGCTTTGCCCGCAACGGGCTGTCGGTGCAGGACATGATGCTGTGGAACCGCGCCGGCGAACCCGTGCTGCACGGCAGTCAGGCGATCGCAATCTACGCCTGATAAAGACCGGAAGCGGTCCTTCGATCCTTCTGTGGCGCAGCAAGGTTCGCATGTACCTCGTCGCACCGCCGACGCTGCAAACGTATCCCTTGAGATGGCTGATGATAAGCATCCGGACCATCAGCTCCGGATCGATCAATGGCCGACCTGTCTCGCTGTGACAGGGCGAAGATGCTTGCGCAGATCACCCGGGTCCACGAACCGGTCAATCGACCGGAGCAGGTGATCTGTCGACATATTCACTCAAGGCCGAAGCTGTAAAACAGCGCCTCTTGCATCACGGTCCGTTCACCCAGTATCTGCAAAAATCTCCGATCCAGGAGATTCTGGATCAGGAATTGCCAACACTGCAAGAGCTTTTCAACAGCATTCCCGCCTCCAACGCTCCGCCCCTACCCCTTGTAGAGCGCCGCGATCTTGTCCTCATAGACCTTGCGCAGGATATGGCGGCGGATCTTCATCGACGGGGGCATCTGTTCATTCTCGATCGTGAAGGGTTCGTCGGCAAAGTCGAACTTGCGCACCTTTTCGATCACCGAAAGCTGGCCGTTGACGCGGTCGACCGCCTCGCGGATCGCGGTGCGGAATTTTTCATGCTCGCGCAGCAGTTTCAAATCCTTGGGCAGTCCTTCAACCTCGGCCCATTCGGCCATCCATTCGGGATCGGGCACCAATATGCCGACGAGGTGCGGGCGCTTGTCGCCATAGACCATCGCCTGCAGGATTTCGGGCTGGAGCGTCAGCATCCCTTCGACCCGCTGCGGCGAGACATTGTCGCCCTTGTCGTTGACGATCAGATCCTTCTTGCGGTCGGTGATGACGATGCGGCCCTGGTCGTCGATATGGCCGATGTCGCCGGTATGAAGCCACGGCCCCTTGTCGGGTTCGGCCGGATCGGGAACGAGGACGCGCGCCGTTTCCTCTTTGTTGCGCCAATAGCCCTTCATGACGAGCTCGCCGCGGACACAGATTTCGCCGTCGTCGGCGATCCGCACTTCGGTGTTCATCAGCGGCGGGCCGACCGTATCCATCTTGAGGCCGACCGAGGGACGGTTACAGCTGATCACCGGCCCCGCCTCGGTCTGTCCATAACCCTGAAGCAGCGTCAGGCCGATCGAGTGGAAGAAGACGCCGATTTCGGGATTGAGCGGCGCGCCGCCCGAAACGAGCGCCTTCATCCGGCCGCCGAAGCGTTGCTGGATCTTGGGGCGGAACAGCTTGTTGAGGATGAGGTCGACCGGGCGGTCGAGCACGCCCAGGCGGCGCTCATAATCCTTTTCGCCGACGCGCAGCGCCTGGCTGAGCATCCAGTTCGCAAGCTTGCCCTGCTTTTCGACCGACTTGATCATCCGGGCGCGGATCACTTCGAACAGCCGCGGGACGACGACCATGATCGTCGGCTTCGTCTCTTCGATGTTCGAGACGAGCTTTTCGAGACCCTCGCTGTAATAGATTTGCGCGCCGACCATGATCGGCAGGAACTGCCCGCCCGAATGCTCATAGGCATGGCTCAGGGGCAGGAAGGAGAGGAACACCTCTTCGTCGCCGATGCCGAAATCATTGACCAGCACCTCGGCGGCGCCCGCCGCATTGTGCAGGATCGCGCCATGATGCTGCATCACTCCGCGCGGCGCGCCGCCGGTGCCGCTGGTGTAGATAAGGCAGGCGGTATCATCGCGCGTCATCGCGAGCCCGCGCGCCTTCGCGTCCGCCAGATGCGCCTCGCCGCCTTCGACCAGCGGCGCCCAGTCGTGGACCGCCACCTCGCCCTGCTGGCCGACGCGCAGACTTTCCATACTGATGACGATATGCGCGTCGGACCGCATCACCGCGGGCATCAGGGTGCGCGCGAGCTTTGCGGTCGAGACGATGACGGCGCGCGCGCCGCTGTTGTCGAGGATATGCTGGTGATCGCGTTCGGTGTTCGTGGTGTAGGTGGGCACGGTGATGCACCCCGCCGCCATGATGGCGAGATCGGCGATGCAGAATTCGGGCCGGTTTTCGCTGACGAGGACGACGCGGTCGCCCTCCTTCAGCCCCAGCGCGCGCAGATTATGCGCGAGCGCGGCGACCTGGTTCGCAACCTGCCGCCAGCTCAGCGGTTGCCACGCGCGGTCGGCCTTGTGCCAGAGAAAGGGGCTTTCGCCGCCCCGTTCGGCACGGTCGAAAAACATCGCGACCAGACTGGGAAAATGGTCGAGATGCGGGTTGTCCAGCTTCATGCCTCTCGCTCTCCTCGGGAGGTTATTGTCGTTGGGTCGTTCTTAGGGTCAATCGCCACACGATAGAAGCCCATAACCCCTCCGTCATCCCGGCGAAGGCCGGGATCTCATCCTCGCGTCACAGCGCAGCGGCGAGATCCCGGCCTTCGCCGGGATGACGATAAAATTGGCCGTAATAATCAGTTCTGCGCCGGTGCGCCGTCGACCGACGAGGTGCCGGGCCCGCGCGGGTCGGCGGCGCCGCGCCAGCCATCGCCGACGCGTTCGATCGCGTTGAGCTTCGAGCCTAGATCGGTCGGCGTGAAGCTGTAGCCGAACGGCTTCATCTTCGCCGCGATCGCCTTGCCGAGATCGTCATTCTCGATCAGCACGCCCTGCTGACCGAAGAAGATATTGGGCAGTTCCATCGCGTCCTGCGCGCTGAGGCCCCAGTCGAGGACGCCGATCAGCGTCTTCGTGACATGCATGATGATGCGCTTGCCGCCCGCCGAGCCGACCGCGAGGATCACCTTGCCGTCGGGCCCATAGACGATCGTCGGCGACATCGAGGAAAGCGGTCGCTTGCCCGCTTCGACGCGGTTGGCGGTCGGCTGCCCGTCCTTGACCGGCACGAAGTCGAAATCGGTGAGCTCGTTGTTGAGGAAATAGCCGTTGGCGATGAGCTGGCTGCCGAAGATGCTTTCGACGGTCGAGGTCATCGAGACGACATTGCCGTCCTTGTCGGCGACGACGAAATGCGTCGTGCCATGTTCGGGAATCGGCGGCGCGGCAGCGCGCGGCTTCGCGCCCGGCGGCGTGCCGGGTTCATAATGACCCGCAGCGCCATAAGGCGAGATGAGCCGACGGCGTTCGGCCAGATAGCCTTTGTCGAGCAGGCCCTTCAACGGCACATCGACGAAATCGGCGTCGCCGAGATAGGCCGCGCGGTCGGCATAGGCGAGTTGCATCGCTTCGGCCAGCAGGTGCCAGCTCATCGGATTATCCTTGCCCATCGCCTTCATGTCATAGCCCTCGAGCATGCCGAGGATGCCGAAGACGGTCGTCGCGCCCGACGAGGGCGGCCCCATGCCGCACAGCTTGTAGATGCGATAGGTGGTGCAGACCGCCGGGCGTTCCTTCGCCTGATAGGCGGCGAGATCCTTGAGCGTGAGCTGTGCCTGATTGCGCGGCGCCTTGGCCACCGCGTCGCTGATCGCCTTGGCATTGGCGCCCGCATAAAAGGCTTCGGGGCCGCGCGCTGCAATGTCGCGTAGGATGGCCGCATAGGCGGGGTTGCGGATCACGGTGCCGACGGGCGCGGGTTTGCCGTCGACATAATAGATGGCGCGGGCGGCCGGGAAATCCTTCCACACCGGCTGGAATTGCTCGAGCCAGGTATAGAGCGCGGGCGTGACCTTATACCCTTCCTCGGCCAGTTTGATCGCGGGCTGGAACAGCGCCTTCCATTCGAGCTTGCCCCATTTCTTGTGCGCCATTTCCATCAGGCGGACATTGCCCGGAACGCCGACCGACAAGCCGCCTGGCACGACGTCCATGAAGCCGCGCGGCTTGCCGTCGGGGCCGAGGAAGCGGTCGCCCTTCGCCGCCGCCGGCGCCTTTTCGCGGCCGTCGATGGTCGAGATGCTGTCGTCCTTGGCGTTGTGGTAGACCATGAAGCCGCCGCCACCGATGCCGCTCGATTGCGGTTCGACGAGGGTCAGCACCGCAACCATCGCGATCGCGGCGTCGGCCGCCGATCCGCCCTGATGCAAAATCTCTCGCCCCGCCTCGGTCGCGCGCGGGTCGGCCGACGAGGTGACGCCCTGCGCCGCGGCAAGCGACGGGACGGCAAGGACGAAGAGGCTGAAAACAGCAAAGAGTCGTTTAAGCATGGAGGCGACATTGGCGCGGGGGTCCGGCGAGTGCAAGCCCTGTTCCCCCCGCCCGTCTCCCCTGCCCGCCGGCGCGAGCACGTCAGGCGTCGGCGCCCACCGCGTCGCTCACCCGTGCAAAACCGTCGCGCGCGGCGCGATCTTCGAGGCCGTGCGCGATGCGTGCGGCCAGCCCCGGCCCTTCGAACACCATCGCCGAATAGATCTGGATCAGGCTGGCGCCCGCGCGGATGCGCGCCCAGGCCTGATCGGCATTGGCGATACCGCCGACGCCGATCAGCGGCACCGCTCCGCCGCTTGCCCGGCGAAAGTCGCGCAAGCGCTGCAGCGCAAGATCGTGAAGCGGCGCGCCCGATAGCCCCCCCGCTTCGCCCGCGTGGCGCGAGGCGAGCGGCGGGCGCGTGATCGTGGTGTTCGACACGATGACCGCGGCGAGGCGCTTGTCGATCGCCACCGCGACGATGTCGTCGATGTCGGCGGGTTCGAGATCGGGCGCAACCTTCAGGAAGACGGGCTTGGCCGCTCCCGCGGGCTGCGCCGCCGCGACGCCGTCGAGCAGCGCCTCGAGCGCGCCGCGATCCTGCAAGGCGCGCAGGCCCGGCGTGTTGGGCGACGAGATATTGACGGTGAGATAATCGGCGAGCGGCGCCATTGCCGCCGTGCCCTTCGCATAGTCGGCGATGCGATCGGGGCTGTCCTTGTTGGCGCCGATGTTGATGCCGAGCGGCACCGGCAGACCGTGGCGGCGCAGGCAGGCGATGCGGTCGGCCGCCTTTGCCTGCCCGCCGTTGTTGAAGCCCATGCGGTTGACCACCGCGCGGTCCTCGACCAGCCGGAACAGCCGCGGGCGCGGATTGCCGTCCTGCGGCAAGGGGGTGAGCGTCCCGACCTCGACAAAGCCGAAACCGAAATGGGGCATCGCATGCGCCACGCGCGCATCCTTGTCGAAGCCGGGGGCGAGGCCGACCGGGTTCGGGAAGTTCAGCCCCGCCAGCTCGGTCGCCAGCACGGGACTGGTCAGCGCGGCGCGCGCGCGCGGTAGCGGCTGGAGCGCGGCGAGCGTCAGATTATGCGCCGCCTCGCCATCGGTCGCGTGAACAACAGGGCGGACAAGGGCGTAGGCGGCATCGGCGGCGGAGGCAAAAAGCGACATCCCCCGCCATTGCGCCGGGGCGGCGGCTATGGCAAGCCCCCAGCCGACCAGCCGGAAATCGTTGCAAAATGAAGGGCCTTGCCGGGCCTGCGGTCAACCGGCCAACAGAGGGAGACTATCGTGTCGCATCGCCGTTTCGCCGCCCGCCCGTCCACCGCGATCCTGTCCAGCGCGCTCGTGCTGCTGGCGACGGCGGGATGTACGCCGGCGACCGTGGCGACCGCGCTGCAATCGCCCGCGGCGAGCGCACCGGCGGGCGCCGATCTTGCGCAATTCTTCGACAATTATGACGAAGCGCAACTGTCGTTGAGCCCGCAAAGCAAGGCCTATCGCGGTATCCGCGACGCCGATTACGGCAAGTGGAACGACCCGAGCGACGACGCCGAGGTTGCCAGCCACACGCTGCAACAGGCGACCGCGGCGGCCATGCGCGCGAGCTTCGACCCCACGAAGCTGTCGGCGGAGGAAGCGCTGTCCTTCGAACTGTTCAACGCGCAGGCGGCGCGCGCCGAGCGGCTGTTCCCGTTCCGCGACGATGAATATATCTTCGACCAGATGAACGGCGCGCAGAGCCAGATGCCCGCCTTTCTGATCAATATCCACCGCGTTGCCAATGTTGCCGAAGCCGAAGCCTATGTGGAGCGCATCCGCGGCATGGGCCCGGTGCTCGACGCGCTGTCGGCGGAATCGGCGCGGCGCGCCAAAAAGGGCGTCCAGCCGCCGAAGTGGGTCTATGCCTATGTCATCAGCGACATCGAAAATCTGATGAAGCCGGACAATGCGGTGATCGAGGATATCGGCGCGAAGGTCGGCAAGCTCGACATCGACGCCGGCGAAAAGACACGACTGACCGATGCCGCGAACGCCGCATGGGCCGAAAGCGCGTGCTCGCCGAAATGAAGCGCCAGCAGGCGGTCGCGCCGACGCAGGACGGCATCTGGCGCCTGCCCGACGGCAAAGCCTATTATGCCGCGCTGCTCGCCAATTATACGACCACCGACATGAGCGCGGCGCAGATCCACGCGCTCGGCCTCTCCGAAGTCGCGCGTATCCACGGCGAGATGAAGAAGATCATGGCGCAGGTGGGCTTCAAAGGGACGTTGCGCGAGTTTTTCGAGCATCTGCGCACCAGCCCGCAATATTATTATACGACCCGCGAGGATTATCTGGCCGATGTCGATGCCAAGGTGAAGGCGATGGAGGCGCGGCTGCCCGCCTTCTTCCATACGTTGCCCAAGGCGCACCTGCAGGTGAAAGCGGTCGAAGCGTTTCGCGAAAAGTCGGCGGGCAAGGCCTTTTACCAGTCGCCCTCGCCCGACGGATCGCGGCCCGGCACCTATTATGTGAACCTCTATGACCTGCGCGACATGTCGAAGACCGAGCTCGAGGCGCTCGCCTATCATGAGGGTATTCCGGGACACCACCTGCAGCGCGCGGTGCAGACTGAACTGACCGGCCTGCCGCCCTTCCGCCGTTTCGGCGGCTTCACCGCCTATACCGAAGGCTGGGGCCTCTATTCGGAGGAACTGGCGAAGGACATGGGCGCCTATACCGATCCCTACAGCGATTTCGGGCGCCTCGGCATGGAATTGTGGCGCGCGTGCCGGCTCGTCGTCGACACCGGCATTCACGACAAGCGCTGGAGCCGCGAGGAGGCGATCCAGTATCTGAAGGACAATACGCCCAACCCCGACGGCGACATCGAAAAGGCGATCGAGCGCTATATCGTCTATCCGGGGCAGGCGACCGCCTATCTGATCGGCAAGCTCAAGATCATGGAACTGAGGACGCGCGCGCAGGCGGCGCTGGGCGACCGTTTCGACTATCGCGACTTTCATGACGTGGTGCTCAAATCGGGGCCGGTGCCGCTCGACATCCTCGAACGCCGCGTCGATGCCTGGATCGCTGCCAGCCGTTGATAGTGAGAATCAAAATTGCGCCTTGACGCAGCCGGGCGTTCTGAAATTATGGCGGGGAAGCAACAGGCGGCAACAAAGCCGCCGAAGGGTCGGTCTCGTCATGTCGGATACGTCAGCCTCATCCGGGCAGATGAGCGGCGAGCAGCCGTTCGAGCTGCACTATTTTCCGCCCGATCCCGATCTGGCGGACATGGTGTCGAGCTTTTACTGTGCGCGCATCAACATGCCGCGCTTCGACGAATATGAGCGCGCCGACCGCCCGCAGTTTCGCTTCATCACCGTCGCCGACGGCGAATATGTCTTTTCGGACGGGCACAGCAGCACGGTACGGCGCGCCAATATCGTCGGACCGACGAGCGGCCGCGTCCGCGCGATCAGCAACAGCCCGACGCGCATCTTCGGCTTCGGCATGCTGCCCGCCGGCTGGGCCGCGCTGATGGGCAGCCATGGCGAAAAGCTGACCGACCGCGCGATCGACGCCGCCGACCTGTTCGGCGACTGGATCAACGAAGTTGCCGACGCGATACTGGGCGCCGCGAACGACGAAGAGCGGCTGATTATCGGTAATAATTTCGTCCGCGCGGTGCTGAAACAGACCGAGGCGCCCGCGATGTGGTTTATCCGCACCGTCGATGAATGGCTGACGCGATCGGCGTCGCCGCAGGTGCATGATCTGGTCGAAGCGACCGGCATGTCGATCCGCTCGGTCGAGCGGATGACCAAACATTATTACGGCCTGTCGCCGCGTATGCTGGCGCGCAAATATCGCGCCGTGCGCGCCGCGGCGGCGCTCGCGCGCGGCGAGACGCTGGACGAGGCGCAGCTTGGCGACGCCTTTTACGACCAGTCGCATCTGATCCGCGAGATCAAGCGCTTTGCCGGCGCGACCCCGGGGCAGCTCGGCAAACCCACGCTTTATACCGAGGCGACGACGACGGGCCGGAAGCAGCTTGCGGGCAAGGTCAGCCCGATCGTTTCCGAAACCTGAGTCCGTTCGGCCCTGCCCCACGACGGGACGGTCTTTTTCGGCGCCGAGCGACGATTTGGCGTTTTGATACAATCGCGAATCGGGCCCGCGACCTATCCGGAATCCGCGACCCAGAAGAGCTCTTCCTTTGACGAGGACTGAGACCTTCATCTCGGCACTCATTCGGCTTCGGCTGGATGGGTGCCTTTTTTTATTGCCGGCCCGCGACCTTGCGCCTAGGGCGCTCAGCGACTATCTAATTGGAACAAATTACTCCAATTAAGAATCGTTCGCAATTTCGCCGGAAAGAGCCATGCGCCTGTCCAACCTTGCCGACTATGCCGTCGTGCTGATGAGCGCCGCCGCGCGCCAGTGCGGATCGGTGCCGCTGCACGCGGCGATGCTCGCCGAGCAGACAGGGATTCCCGGACCGACCGCGCAAAAGCTGGTGAGCGGCCTCGCCCGCGCCGGCCTGCTCGTGTCCACGCGCGGCACCGGCGGCGGGGTGCGCCTTGCCCGCCCCGCGGCGGCGATCAGCATCGCTGACATCATCGAAGCCGTCGAAGGCCCGATCGCGCTCACCACCTGCGTCGAGGATGGCCGGCACGATTGCGCGCTCGAAGGCAATTGCCGCGTCAAACCGCATTGGGGCGTCGTCAACAGCGCCGTGCGCGGCGCGCTGGCGGAGATTAGTCTGGCGAGTCTATCCGTCGCCCCCGTGAAGACGGGGGCCGCTGGAGGCCCTACTCCGACGCCGCAGAATAAAACGACAACGGCCCCCGCCTTCGCGGGGGCGACGAGATAGGTATGACCGACAGCACCGATACCCCCCTCAAGGATCAGGCCGCGCACGACGCCGCCGCAAAGGTCGCCGATTACGAGCATGGCTGGGCGGCCGACATCGAAACCGACTTTGCGCCCAAGGGCCTGTCGGAAGACACGGTGCGTTTCATTTCGGCGAAGAAGAACGAGCCCGAATGGATGCTCGAATGGCGGCTCAAGGCCTATCGCCACTGGCAGACGATGGAGACCCCCGACTGGGCGAAGCTGAACGTGCCGCCGATCGACTATCAGGACGCCTATTATTACGCGGCGCCCAAGGCGAAGCCGAAGTTGTCGAGCCTCGACGAGGTCGATCCCGAAATCCTGAAGGTGTATGAGAAGCTCGGCATCCCGATCGAGGAGCAAAAGGTGCTCGCGGGGGTCGAGGGCGCGCGCAAGGTCGCGGTCGACGCGGTGTTCGACAGCGTCAGCGTCGCGACGACCTTCCGCGAGGAGTTGAAGCGCGCGGGGGTGATCTTCCTGTCGATTTCGGAAGCAATCCGCGAATATCCCGAGCTGGTGAAGAAGTGGCTCGGCAAGGTCGTGCCGATGCACGACAATTATTTCGCGACCCTCAACTGCGCGGTCTTCTCGGACGGGACGTTCGTTTACGTTCCCGAGGGCGTGCGCTGCCCGATGGAGCTCAGCACCTATTTCCGCATCAATGCCGAGAATACAGGGCAGTTCGAACGCACCCTGATCGTCGCCGACAAGGGCGCGTACGTCTCCTATCTCGAAGGCTGCACCGCGCCGATGCGCGACGAGAACCAGCTTCACGCCGCGGTGGTCGAACTGGTCGCGCTCGACGATGCCGAGATCAAATATTCGACCGTCCAGAACTGGTATCCGGGCAATGCCGAAGGCCTCGGCGGCATCTATAATTTCGTGACCAAGCGCGCACTGTGTCAAGGCAAGCGCAGCAAGGTGTCGTGGACGCAGGTCGAAACCGGCAGCGCGATCACCTGGAAATACCCCAGCTGCGTGCTCAACGGCGACGACAGCGTCGGCGAATTTTATTCGGTCGCGGTCACCAACAATTTCCAGCAGGCCGACACCGGCACCAAGATGATCCACAATGGCAAGCGCACGCGCTCGACCATCGTCAGCAAGGGGATCAGCGCGGGCAAGTCGAACAACACCTATCGCGGCCTCGTCCGCGTCGCGCCCAATGCCGAAGGGGGGCGCAACTTCACCCAGTGCGATTCCTTGCTTCTGGGCGACCAGTGCGGCGCGCATACCGTGCCGTACATCGAAGTCCGCAACCCGACCGCGACCGTCGAGCATGAAGCGACGACGAGCAAGATCAGCGACGACCAGCTCTTCTACGCGATGCAGCGCGGGCTGGGGCAGGAAGAAGCGGTGGCGCTGATCGTCAACGGCTTTGCCAAGGAAGTGCTGCAGCAACTGCCGATGGAGTTTGCGGTCGAGGCGCAGAAACTGCTGGGGATCAGCCTTGAAGGGAGCGTGGGGTGAACCGATTTTTGCCAACTAGCCTCCTTCTGGGCGCGACTCTGCTTACCGGGGGAGTTCATGCGCAAACAGCGCAAGCCGATGCAATGATGCTGGCGCAGGCCAACGACCGCTGCATGACGACTTACGCTGTCCGGATGACCAAAACCGATGCGACCGACGATGCGATTTTTGCTGCAGCGACCGAAGGATGCAAGGAACTGAGGGCCCAGCTCTTTGGCGCGATCGACAAGGAATATCCGGCAGATCAGGCGAGCGGCCTGAAGTCGCAGCTCGACGCGGCGGAAAAGCCAAACTTCATCAAATTATTGCAGAAGATACGTGCCGACCGCCTGCAGCGCGGCGGAAACTGAACGGACCGATGATGCTCAAAATTGAAACCCTCCACGCCCCCGTCGCCGACAAGCCGATCCTGAAAGGCCTGTCGCTCGCCATCAATGCGGGCGAAATCCATGCGATCATGGGACCCAATGGCGCGGGCAAGTCGACTTTGTCCTATGTCCTCGGTGGGCGCCCCGGCTATGAAGTCACCGAGGGGTCAGCGACGTTCGACGGACAGGACCTCCTCGCCCTCGACCCGCACGAGCGCGCCGCCGCCGGGCTGTTCCTCGGTTTCCAGTACCCGGTCGAAATCCCCGGCGTCTCGAACGTCCAGTTCCTGCGCGAGAGCCTGAATGCCCAGCGCAAGGCGCGGGGCGAAGAGCCGCTGTCGGGCGGCGATTTCCTGAAGCTGGCGCGCGAGAAGGCGGGGCTGCTCAAGATGGACATGGACATGCTCAAGCGCCCGGTGAACGTCGGCTTTTCGGGCGGCGAGAAGAAGCGCAACGAGATGGTGCAGATGGGCATCCTCGACCCCAAGCTCGCGATCCTCGACGAGACGGACTCGGGCCTCGACATCGACGCGCTGCGCATCGTCGGCGACGGGATCAACGCGATCATGCGACGTCCCGACAAGGCGGTGCTGCTGATCACCCATTATCAGCGCCTGCTCGACTATGTGCGGCCCGATTTCGTGCATGTCCTCGCCGCTGGCCGCATCGTCAAGTCGGGTGGCCCCGAACTCGCGCTCGAACTCGAACGCGAAGGCTATGCGGAGATCGCGGCGTGATCCTCGCTTTCGCCCTTCTGACGATTGCGCAAGCGCCCGAGCCGGTGCCGACCGACGAGGAAATCGTCGTGATCGCACAGAAGCTGAGCGGTATCGCGGTCTATGTCGGCCGTGATGCCAAGGGGCGCTATCATTGCGACCTCAGCGAAAGCAGCGGCAATGCGCATCTCGACGCGCAGCTCTGCAAGACAAGTGCGACCTGCGTGAAGAAGGGCGCATCGAATCAGGCTGAAGTGAAGGCCTGCATCGACAAGCGAAAATCGACTTTGCTCACGAACTTCCGCCGCGAATGGGCGGAGCGCAGGCCATGACCGCCCTCCCCACCCGGCGCGACGAAGCGTGGCGCTATAGCGACATCGATGCGGTGGCCGCGGCATGGCCGCTGCCCGCGCCCGAGAGCATCGTCGTGCCCGCGGGCGGCGATTTTCGCCGCACCATCGTGCAGGACGAAGGCGCGATCCACCAGATCGAAATGAGCATCGGCAAGGGTGCGGCGGCGTCGCTGCATATCCTCAACATCGGCGGTGCCTATGGCCGGATCGAACTCGCGGTGACGCTGCACGAAGGCGCCGACTTCCATCTCGGCGCGGCGCAGATCGGTGGCGGCGAGCAAAATCTCGAGATCGTCACCACGGTCACCCACGCCGAACCCGGCGCGACGTCGCGGCAGGTTGTGCGCTCGGTCCTCGGCGGCACGGCGACGGGCACCTATCTCGGGAAGGTCGCCGTCGCGCGTGACGCGCAGCAGACCGACAGCGAACAGGATGTGAAGGCGATGCTGCTCGACCGCAGCGCGACCGCCAACGCCAAGCCCGAACTCGAAATCTTCGCCGACGATGTGAAGTGTGCGCATGGCTGCTCGATCGGCGAGCTCGACGCGATGAGCCTTTACTATCTCGACGGCGCCGAAGATGAAGAGAAATTGCAGGCGCTCGCGCTGGCGAAGCTGGGAGAGCTGGTGTGAGCGGCGCCGACCTTTCTTCTCCCCTCCCCTTCAGGGGAGGGGCTGGGGGTGGGGGCCATCGGCCTCGCGCCATCCCGATAACCCCCACCCCAACCCCTCCCCTGAAGGGGAGGGGCTTGAGAGACGACTTCCCCGGCCTTACCCCCGGCTGGCACTATCTCGACACCGCCGCCACCGCGCAGAAGCCGCAGGCGGTGATCGACGCGACGGTGAACGCAATGGGCCGCGACTATGCGACCGTGCACCGCGGCGTCTATGCGCGCTCGGCCGATATGACGCTTGCGTATGAAGCGGCGCGGCGGCGGATCGCGGGCTTCGTCGGGGCGAAGGACGATCAGATCGTCTTCGTGCGCGGCGCGACCGAGGCGATCAACCTCGTCGCTTACGCGCATCCGAGGAAAGGCCGCGTGCTGCTGTCGGTGCTCGAACATCACAGCAATATCGTGCCCTGGCAGCTTGCAGGCTGGCAGGTCGACGTCTGCCCGCTCACCGAAGACGGCTGCATCGACCTCGACGCCGCCGAAAGGCTGCTCACCCCCGAACATGCTATGGTCGCCTTCGCGCATGTGTCGAACGTGCTCGGCAGCCCGCTGGACGTCGCGCGCGCCGCAGAACTGGCGCATAGCGTCGGCGCCGAGCTTCTGATCGACGGCTGCCAGGCCGTGCCGCGCCTGCCGGTCGATGTCGCGGCATTGGGCTGCGACTATTATGCCTTCTCGGGGCACAAGCTTTACGGCCCCACCGGCATCGGCGTGCTGTGGAGCGACAAGCTCGACACGCTCCCGCCCTGGCAGGGTGGCGGGTCGATGATCGACCGTGTGACCTTCGAACGCACGACCTACGCCGCCGCCCCCACACGCTTCGAAGCCGGTACGCCTGCGATCATCGAGGCGATCGGGCTCGCCGCCGCGGTCGATTATGTCGTGGGCCTTGGCGTAGATGCGATCCACGCGCATGAGGTCGCGCTGGTCGGCCAGCTTCGCGAGGCACTGGCGCGCCGGAACAGCATCACCCTGTTCGGACCCGAAAACAGCGCCGGGATCGTCAGTTTCGCGATGGCGGGGGTTCATCCCCACGACATCGGCACTATCTTGGACGAAAGCGGGGTCGCGATCCGCGCCGGGCATCATTGCGCGCAGCCGCTGATGGCGCATCTCGGCGTACCGGCGACCGCCCGCGCGAGCTTCGGGCTCTATAGCAATGCAGATGATGTGACCGCGCTGATCGAAGGATTGGCGCGCGTCGAGAGGATTTTCGGATGAGCGAAGAAAACAGCATCAGGATCGAGGAAGTGGAAAGCGTCGCGCCGCCGCCCAAGGCGCGCGTCGAGGATGCCGAAACCGCGCCCGAGAAGCTGGAGCGCAAGCGCGATTATCTGGAAGGCTTTCTGGCCGCCAAGCCCGCCGCAGTCGACCCGCACGGCGTCGGCGGCGACCTGTACGAAGCCGTCGTCGCGGCGCTCAAGGATATTTACGATCCGGAAATTCCGGTGAATATCTATGACCTTGGCCTGATCTACAATGTCGAGATCGACGAAGGCCATGTCGTCGTCACCATGACGTTGACCACGCCGCACTGCCCCGTCGCTGAATCGATGCCCGGCGAAGTCGAACTGCGCGTCGGCGCGGTGCCCGGCGTCGGCGACGCCGAAGTGAACCTTGTCTGGGACCCGCCCTGGTCGCCCGCCAATATGAGCGACGAGGCGCGGCTCGAATTGGGAATGCTGTGATGACCGAAACCAAGACTCCCGAAAAGACGCGGGCGGCCCGCCCCGCCGCCGTCACGCTGACGCCCGGCGCCGAAGCGCGCATCGCAAAGCTGATGGCGGCCGCGCCCGACGGCGCGATCGGGGTCAGGCTGTCGACGCCGCGGCGCGGTTGTTCGGGGCTTGCCTATTCGGTCGACTATGTGACCGAAGAGCAGAAATTCGACGAGAAGATCGAAACGCCCGGCGGCGTGTTCTACATCGACGGCGCGTCGGTGCTCTATCTGATCGGCAGCACGATGGATTGGGTAGAGGATGATTTCACCGCCGGCTTCGTGTTCGAGAACCCCAATGCCAAGGGCGCGTGCGGCTGCGGCGAGAGCTTTACGGTCTGACGGGCAACCTTAACGGCAGACCGTCCACCCCGCCGTCCGCGCCGCCATATCGAGGTGGAAATGGTCGGCGTGCGCGCGATTATAATCGGGCGACAGCAGCGTACTGAACAGGCCGCACGACCGATCGCGCACCGCGTGCAGGAAGGCCCCCTTCGCACCGCGATCGTCCCAGTCGGCGCGCAGCGCGACGCGCGTCCCATCGGCGAGGATGAAAGCCGAAATGTCGATCGCATTGGCGGTCGAATGTTCGCTTTGCGCCTGCCGCCCGGCGATCTTGCGGCAATTATAGCTGCCCAGATTTTCAAGACCGACAATTTTCTGTCCGAAATGGTCGTGCGCCGCAGGCTGAACCACATCGCGCGTCCATAGCGCCAGCGCCGCGGTCACGGCGCAGCCCGGTGCGGCGTTCGCAGGACGCATCGAAGGGACAAGCCGATTGCCGGCAAGAATCATCCGCTGGCGCGCGCGGCATTGCCCCGCGCCGATCGCTGGGCGCCGCGCGTATCGCTCGCCCGCGCGGTCGAAGACCGCGAAGCAGGCGTCGTCCTCGCCCGCCAGGCGAACGAGCTTGCGATGCGTTGCCCAGCCCAGCGGCTGCGCAAGATCGAAGGGCGCATAGGGATCATGTTCTGGATGCGCGCGCAGCCACATCATCGCGCGCATTGCAACGATGCTGAGCAAAATCATCACGCCGAAGCCGACAAGGTAGGTGCGGAAAGCTGTCACTACCGCAGGGTGGGGCACCGCGCCCTGCGGAGCAAGATCAGAGCGGGTCGAAGGTGACGGTGAGCCCGTCTTTCGGGCGCGGGATCGGCCACATGTGCCAGTCGGGCGCGTAGCCGTCGGCGATCCGGATGCGATGCGTCGTCAGCACATGGTGGAAAAAGATTTTCGCCTGCATATAGGCGAAGTGCAGCCCCAGGCACATATGCGCGCCGCCGCCGAAGGGAACCCATGCATATTTGTGGCGCCCCCGCACCGCTTCGGGCGCGAAGCGCAGCGGGTCGAAGCGTTCGGGGTCCGGCCAATATTCGGCCATCATATGCGTATAGCTCGGGTTGATCCCGACATTGGTGCCGGCGGGAATATGGTAGCCGCCGAATTCGAAATCCCGGAGCGCGCGGCGCGGGATCGCGGGCACCGGCGGGATCAGCCGCAATGCCTCCTTGAACGCCATTTCGGTCAGTTCAAGCTCGCCGAGGCTGTTGTGCCCCACGCCCTCGCCCGCCGGCGCGACGGCCAGCATTTCGTCGCGCAGCCGGTCCTGCCACTCGGGATGCCGGGCGAGCAGCCAGACGAGCGAGGTGATCGAACTGGTGATGGTGTCGTGCGCCGCCATCATCAGGAAATTCATGTGATCGACGATCGCCTCGACGCTGAGATATTCGCCATCATCGTCTTTGGCGTGACAGATTTGCGTGAAAATATCCTCGCCCTCCGATGCCCGGCGTTCGGGCACCAGTCGTGTGAAATAATCGACCAGGAATTTGCGCCCGGCGACCCCGCGGCCCATGGCGGTGAAGGGCATCGGTACGCGTATGATACCGATCGACGCCTGCACCATGTCGACGAACGCCTTATTGATCCGCTCCGCCTCCGGCCCCCAGGGGATGCCGAGAAAGCTCGTCGCGGCCAGATCGAGCGTGAGCTGCTTGATCGCCGGATAGAATTTGAAGCTCTTGCCGCTCCATGCGCCGATGCGGCTGCCGATACCCTCGTTCAGCGCGCCGGCATAATGCCGCATCGGTTCGGGTTTGAAGGCGACCGACAGCGTCTTGCGATCCGCGCGATGCTTTTCGAAGTCCATCAGCATCAAGCCGCGCGGGAACAGGAGGTTGAGCACCGGCCCCCACCCCTGTTCGGACGAGAAGATCTTTTCGCGATCGAACAGGACAAGCTCGTTCGCTTCGGGTCCGACGAGCGACACGCCGCGGCCGCCGAAGCTTTTGGCGCGATAGACCTTGCCGTGCTGAGCGACCATGCGGTTGGTGAAGCCGACCGGATCCTTGAGCTGCGCCAGCGTCGTGCCGAGCACGGGAATCCCGTCGTCGCCGGGAATATGATCGAGCGCGGTCTCCGCGTTACGCGGCATCCAGTGCGCGGTCTCGGGTCCGAAGCGGCGTTCCGACCATTCGATCTTCGTGGGGGCATTCATCGCGGCAAATCCTTCATTTTGTCCGATGTCGGCGCAGACTATCGGCTTACTGACATTGTTGCAAGTAAGTCTTATTCCGGCGGCGGCGACCATTCACCGCAAATTCAACTCGCTTCGTGCAGTTTCGATTCCGATATGGCGCCTCCATCGCGGCGCCAAGGAAGGATGGCATCATGCCCAACAGCCTCAAAAAGCCCCTCTCCCTCGCGCTCGGCGCTCTCGCCACCGCGACGCTCGGCGGCTGCTACTATGACGGCGATCTCTATGGCCCGAGCTATGCCTCGGCGGGGGTCTGCGCGAACGACTATTACGAATATGATCCCTATGCCTATTCGGACGGCTATGGCTATG